>Ga0207864_1000018_pt1 | contig 299745 bp, 272 predicted proteins | sample HigsolmetaAR202D_FD_184834 | JGI IMG/M metagenome (GOLD analysis project Ga0207864, IMG submission 184834) | Ionic liquid and high solid enriched microbial communities from the Joint BioEnergy Institute, USA - AR20-2-D (SPAdes) (version 2) ... | reverse complement strand
GGCTGAAGGACAAGCGCAAAGCAGGATCAATCAAGACAGCGAAGAATCAGTAACAGGCCCCAGGGTGGGTCAATTTTACTTCGGCGTTTCCGGTCCAAGGTGGGTCAAAATTCAATCGGCGTTGACAGGCCACGGCATTAAGCCGTGGATCACCGGTTCGTCGCGAGCACCGCATTCCCGAACACCGCGCTTCAATGAGGCCACGGCATTAAGCCGTGGATCACCCGAACGCCGCGGCCGCCCGAGCAGCCGCCGCTGGGGATGCTTCAATGAGGCCACGGCATTAAGCCGTGGATCACAGACGCGCGAGACGGGCACGCGCTGGGTACCTGTGTAGCTTCAATGAGGCCACGGCATTAAGCCGTGGATCACATGGCGAACACACGCCGGCGCTTCCGTGAGACGACGCTTCAATGAGGCCACGGCATTAAGCCGTGGATCACAGTTCGGCGGCCTCGTCGTATTCGGCGCCGGATACATGCTTCAATGAGGCCACGGCATTAAGCCGTGGATCACGCAGGAGCCAGAAATGAGCCGCCAGAGACGCGACGAGCTTCAATGAGGCCACGGCATTAAGCCGTGGATCACGATGCGCATCTTCGGGCTCGACCCGAACAACCCCGAGCAGCTTCAATGAGGCCACGGCATTAAGCCGTGGATCACACCTCTGCGACTGCACTGATCCGCCGCGGCTCTTTCGGCTTCAATGAGGCCACGGCATTAAGCCGTGGATCACAAGAAGTAGAACCCGAGCCCGTCTCGGCGCTCGAGGCTTCAATGAGGCCACGGCATTAAGCCGTGGATCACCGGATGCGCCATCAAACCTGCGCACGAATGGATTGCCGCTTCAATGAGGCCACGGCATTAAGCCGTGGATCACGCGAGATGGCCGCGGAGAGCGGCGGGGTTGTGCCGGTGGCTTCAATGAGGCCACGGCATTAAGCCGTGGATCACGGTATTATTGCTGTGTTATTGCACGAAAGGCTGGTTCAGCTTCAATGAGGCCACGGCATTAAGCCGTGGATCACGCTTGATGTTCATTCGATCGAGTGTCATCGACATGCCAGCTTCAATGAGGCCACGGCATTAAGCCGTGGATCACCATACGAGCCCTCCGCGCCCCCTCATGGCGCTGCGCGCTTCAATGAGGCCACGGCATTAAGCCGTGGATCACCGTGCGGCCGAGCTCTGCGCGCGCGAACCGACGCTGCTTCAATGAGGCCACGGCATTAAGCCGTGGATCACAGGAAGGTTTTTGGGGCCTCCATCGGCGGACAGATGCTTCAATGAGGCCACGGCATTAAGCCGTGGATCACCATGTGATCCCACTCGCGCGCGCCATCGTGCACTTTGAGCTTCAATGAGGCCACGGCATTAAGCCGTGGATCACGTTGAACCAGTGTTGAACAGTGGTTCAACAGCGGTTGCTTCAATGAGGCCACGGCATTAAGCCGTGGATCACGCGCGTGCGCGGCCTTGCGTGGCTGGTGCCGTACTGGATGCTTCAATGAGGCCACGGCATTAAGCCGTGGATCACGCGAGCTTGTCGTTCATTCGCGACTCCGAGAAAAAGGGCTTCAATGAGGCCACGGCATTAAGCCGTGGATCACGCTTGGTGCGTCAACACTGGGAAGCTCACCTGACGGCGCTTCAATGAGGCCACGGCATTAAGCCGTGGATCACCTTCGTGCCGACGAGGTGGTGGACAGCCAGTACGCGCTTCAATGAGGCCACGGCATTAAGCCGTGGATCACGGAGACGCTCGCGAATCAGACTTCAGCGCATGCGGCTTCAATGAGGCCACGGCATTAAGCCGTGGATCACCGCAATCTCGACCAGGTGTGCCGCGGCGGATGTCAGCTTCAATGAGGCCACGGCATTAAGCCGTGGATCACGTCGCATCCTCTCTCGGGTTCTCTTACGCCGCCCTACGCTTCAATGAGGCCACGGCATTAAGCCGTGGATCACCAAGTCCGTCACGATCTACTACTACGAGGGCGGCCGGCTTCAATGAGGCCACGGCATTAAGCCGTGGATCACACAGGTTTTCCTGCGGCGTGCGCACGCCGTCGAAAGCAGCGGGCGAAAAGAGGCGCGCGCAAGCGGAATCACACAGGTTTTCCTGCGGCGTGCGCACGCCGTCCGACTGCTTCAATGAGGCCACGGCATTAAGCCGTGGATCACCTCCCGCATCATCGGGATCAGATCGTCGAGCGCGAGCTTCAATGAGGCCACGGCATTAAGCCGTGGATCACGACAGCGTGTCCTATTGGGTGTCGGCGTGGAAGAGCTTCAATGAGGCCACGGCATTAAGCCGTGGATCACCGCCCGGATCGCGCGCGAGGAACGCGGCGAGCCGGAGCTTCAATGAGGCCACGGCATTAAGCCGTGGATCACCGCTGGTTATCACTCCCAGGTCGGCGAGCTCACCCCCGCTTCAATGAGGCCACGGCATTAAGCCGTGGATCACTTCAGCAGCTCTACGACGCCGAGCGCGCCAAGTCGGCTTCAATGAGGCCACGGCATTAAGCCGTGGATCACATGGCGAGGGATCTCTTGTTCGTCCGTCAGGTACAGGCTTCAATGAGGCCACGGCATTAAGCCGTGGATCACTCGAGCGAGCCAAGACGTTCTACTTCAGCCAGCAGAAGCTTCAATGAGGCCACGGCATTAAGCCGTGGATCACGAACCTCGCGATGGGCGAGGAGGCCCGTGCGCTCAAGGCTTCAATGAGGCCACGGCATTAAGCCGTGGATCACCGTCGCCACACGCGGCAGCCGCACGTGGCCGAACTCGCTTCAATGAGGCCACGGCATTAAGCCGTGGATCACGCCGAGGATACCTCCCGCCTCTGGCGCAACTTGGCCGCTTCAATGAGGCCACGGCATTAAGCCGTGGATCACGGTCTCAATGCCGAGGCTCGCACCGCCACCGCCAGCGCTTCAATGAGGCCACGGCATTAAGCCGTGGATCACGGCGCCACAATGTATGCCCACGAATGGGCGGACGAGCTTCAATGAGGCCACGGCATTAAGCCGTGGATCACGCGGATTCGGACCAGTGCGGACGAATACGTGCCGACCGCTTCAATGAGGCCACGGCATTAAGCCGTGGATCACGATCCCAGTGAGTCGTTCCTCGACGCTCCGCACATCGCTTCAATGAGGCCACGGCATTAAGCCGTGGATCACCTCAAGTACAACGGTCCGGAGTCGCCCAACGTCGTGGCTTCAATGAGGCCACGGCATTAAGCCGTGGATCACTGAACGTCTCCTTTGTTGTGGTGGTGGTCACAGGCCGCTTCAATGAGGCCACGGCATTAAGCCGTGGATCACTGCGGCAGTCGCCTCATAGGCGGCCGTCGCAAGGACTGCTTCAATGAGGCCACGGCATTAAGCCGTGGATCACGGGCGCCGTTCCGCAATGTCGATGTACCGCTCGCCGCTTCAATGAGGCCACGGCATTAAGCCGTGGATCACTACTGTCGAGCGCGTGCACGTACGCTCGCACATTCGAGCTTCAATGAGGCCACGGCATTAAGCCGTGGATCACTCGAAACGTTGCGAAACGTATAGACGCGCGCCAACAGCTTCAATGAGGCCACGGCATTAAGCCGTGGATCACCAGAAGATGCGGCGAAACGCCGCGGCGATCGCGCGCATGCTTCAATGAGGCCACGGCATTAAGCCGTGGATCACGAGATCCTCGAGGAGGAGCAAACGGGAACGTACACGCTTCAATGAGGCCACGGCATTAAGCCGTGGATCACATCGGTGCCAGTGAGGGCAAGAACGACGTCGGCGACGCTTCAATGAGGCCACGGCATTAAGCCGTGGATCACCGGAAGCTTCGGAAGGGCGTGCATGGGGCCTCGAAAAGCTTCAATGAGGCCACGGCATTAAGCCGTGGATCACGGCTCTTGTCGCTCTGCTTCCGGTCGTTCGGGAACAGCTTCAATGAGGCCACGGCATTAAGCCGTGGATCACCTCCCGGGCGGGGCATCGGGGGTGCCAGCGGCGGCGCAGCTTCAATGAGGCCACGGCATTAAGCCGTGGATCACCTGCTGGAACTGATCGGCCGTGACAGGCCGGCGAAACTGCTTCAATGAGGCCACGGCATTAAGCCGTGGATCACAGCCACCCTCCAAATCCCCGGCCCCACGCCGACTTACGCCGCAGGATGCGAGCGGTGTGGTGGCACGGGGTGCGAACGCGGGGCGGTGGCGCGGGCGTTCGCTCCTTCGAACAGGAAATTTCCCGAACTGTTAAAGAGCTACACATCTGCGAGCGCTTCCCAGGACTTCACGCACCACAGGACCTCTCGCGAGCGCCCGGCAGGCTGATATGTCAAACGACGACGGGTTTGCGTTCCAGCGGCGTGTAGTCCTTTCCGAGACTCACGACGCGGGGCGTGACCTGATCGGCCGGGCCGAGATCCATGAGGATCACGTGGTCGTCGTCATGATGAATGATGTCATCGAGCAGCGCAATGAGCTCGGCGTGCCGCTGCGCGCTCAGCCGGCACTGGAACACGGAGAGCTGCAGCCATTCTCCGAAGCCCTCCATCAGGCGAAACACGCGCCGCCAGCGCTTGGGGCTCGAGATGTCGTAGACCACGATGTAGAGGTGCTCGCCGCGCATCGCTCACCGTGTCGTGAAGTTGGGATACTCGGGAAGCTCGCCGAGCAGATGCCGAGCGAGCAGTCGTGCCTGAAGCTCCAGCAGGCGTCGATAGCTCACTCGATATCCGAACAGCGGGTGAGTGACCTCCTGCGAAAGACGTCTCTCGAACGTGCCGATGAAGCGCTTGCGTGCATCGTCCTTGAGGGCGACTCCGCCGCCGGCGCGTATGAAGTCCGACGGGCGGACTTCGCCGTTGTTGATCGCCTGAATCACGCACGAGTCGGCGATCAGCGGCCGGAAGGGCTCCATGAGGTCGAGCGCCAATGCCGGTCGTCCGTATCGAGGTTGATGGTAGAAGCCGCGATAGCAGTCAAAGCCTACGGCGGTTACCGCGACCGTCAGTGCACGTGTGAGAAGTGAATAAGCGAACGAAAGGAGCGCGTTGACCGGGTCGGTCGGTGGTCGCCGATTACGTGTCTGGAAGTCGAAGGGCAGGGCTTCAGCGTCTCGCCCCCGACTCAACATTGCGGAGAAGGCGCCGAAGTAGCGTGCAGCCGCCTGGCCTTCGACACCGAGCAGCTCTCCGAGGTTCGTCGCACGTTGCGCACGCCGTACGTCCGCCTGAAAGCCGTCGAGGAGCTCCTCCGGTGCGCTACCGTCCTTCCAGTTCCTGCGCAGCAGTGTCTTCTGGTTCTGGATCTTTGCGATGACGAAGCCCTTTGCGAGCTGCAGGCACACTGCGGGATCGAAACTGGCCCGATACTGGGCGGTGCGGATCTCGACGTTCTTGTGCCCGGTGCCCACGGTGTGGCCCATGAACCAGCCGCCATACGAGTGCCAGGAGACGGGGATCTCCCGGGTCATCAGCTCGTGGAGCGTCGGAGTGGTGACGTAGATCTGGCCCATGAGCACGAGCTGCGACACGTCCCGCAGCCGTACCGTCTGCGTCGGCTCGCCTTCAACGGAGATCTCGAGGGTCTCGCCGTTCTTGGCGACTTTCGCCCCGCGCGCCTGCACGTAGAGCGGCAGCGCCTCGTCGTGAGGGACGGCGAGCGGCCGGGGCGGCGCTTCCTGCCGGCGCAGAAAGTTGACTTCGTCCGGAAGGCAGATACCCACGAGAGAGCAGCGTACGCACTTCGGGCTGTCCACCAGGGGCGGAGGAATGGAGCTCCCCGATGTGACGCGACGCATCTCGTCGATGGCGGAGCGCGTCAGCGCGCGCAGTTCGTCATCGAAGGGTACACGCACCCGTTCGCGGCTCTCGACGTAGTACAGCACGCCCTCGTCGCAGCAGAAGCCGTGCTCCTCGAGCAGCATGCCCTGTACGCAGAGCTGCACGCGCTCCGGATCGTATGCGCCACGCGCGACGTGGGGACGTTTGCCGCGCTTGTAGTCGACCGGCGTGACGCGCTTGCCGGTGCCTTCGATGAGATCCGCCTTGGCGACGAGTCCAAGCCGCTCGGAGGAAAGGGTGATCGAGCGCGCGTGTATGCGTGTTTCTTCAGCGGAGCCGGCCGGATCGGGCAGATCGCCATTTGCGCGATCGACGCGCCGATGCGCGTGACGCCCTTCGACGGTATCCGCCGACTCGGCCCATTCGCCCTGTACCCACTCCAGGTACGCAAGGCGGGGACAGTACACGAACTCGTTCAGCATGCGCGCCGGCAGCAGAGGCGGAGCGCCGGACGGTTCGGATGGTGGCGACGTGCTCCCTTGTTGCGCGTCCATCGTTCGATCCGCGTGCCAACCCTGAGGCGGGCGGCGAGGATAGATCACCGCTCCGCCTCGCTGGCTGAGGATCGCGTCTCATATCGGTCATCGTCCGCGGAGCGGATGCGTCAAACGGCGTTGCAGTTCACGTGAACGGAAAGAGCTGCACCGGCACAGGGCAGAATGTGCGGTGCAGCGAACCCGCTGGAAGCACCTCGACGCCTGTGCGGCGTACAAACACCGCACAGGCGTTACGGAGGCTCGCGCGGGTTGGGTCATCCCCTCTGGGGCATCACTCTCGCAGTGAGGTCGCGCTTACTGCTCGCGCGGCGCGGAGTACCGCGTAGCCCTGTCCGAATTCGTACCGTAAGGATTCGAACACGGCCTCGATTCCGGAGCGAAAGCCGGATCCGTCGTTATTCGTCCAGCTTCGAGGGCCGGCGCGCAGCAGACTCGTCAGCTCCGCGAGATCGATGGGAGCGGAGAAGATCGGCCATGCCAGAAAGGTTCCTTCCTTTCGCCGAGTGAAACCGATGGTGTACGGTCGTCCGCCGACGCTCACGCCGGGCATGAGGGGCAGCGCCCAGAAGGCAAGCACCACGGCGCCGGCGATGCACGAGGGCTTCTCGGCTGTCGGTGCGCGATGGCGGAGCGCGTAGAGTCTCTCGGCATTCGGGTCCCAGCCGAGACTGTGAGCCTTTGTCTGGTACCGCCATGGGCCGATGAGCGCTTCCTTGAAACCGATCTCCGGTGAAGCGCGCACGGCCGCGACGACCTGCTGCATGCCGCCCAGGAAGGTCTGTTGTCCGGAAACCATGTAGAAGGCGGAGGGCTTCACCAGACCCTTCTGCCCGTCCACAGCACCATCGCATGCGATGGCGCTGAGGAAGGCGGCGAAGTAGTGGTCGTCATCGCCTGTCGCCTGTTCGAGGAGTTTTCGGTATTCCTTGGGCGGCACTCGTACGTCTTCGGCCCACTCCAGCAGGCGATCCAGGACGTCCGAGCTGACCCACGCCGATAACTTCTCGATCAGCAACTCGGCGGTAGAGAGCTCTTCTGAATGGAGCCGCGCGACCCAGTCGTCCTGCATTTCGAAGGAAAGCTGCGCCTGTGGATCCCATTCCGTGGCAAGCCTCAGAAGTCCGAAGCTCGCCAGCGCGCCGAGCGGATGCGATCCCATGAGTGCGGGCAGGCTGATGGTGTGACTCATCTCGGTCTCCCTTTCTCGACCTCCTCGGCGGACTGCAGCCAGTCGGCGAGGCGCAGAATGGTCTCCAGGTACGCAAGCCCCCATGCGCCGTAGCGCCTGTTGAGCCTCCAGAACAGCGTCGCCCACCCGGATGCGAGTGCACTGAGGCGCGGAACGCCTTCGTATTGCAGCTGATGGCCGTCGACCTCGACGGCAAACGCCACGCCTTCGTCGGACCGGTCCGGCATGAGCGGACGGCCTCGGCCGTGGTGCGTGCCGACGAGGTATTCGGCAAGCTCGGCATCGGTGACCGAGCCAAGCAGATCGCGATGTCTGCGGACGAGAGCCACGGAGTAGGCCTCGTGTCGTTCTCCGAGCTCGACGGATGAACGCCCGATGCGACGCGGACCCTTGGCGAGAATCTCGCCCGGGAGTATGGAGAGATCTCCGCCGCGCAGGAACTGCTGGAAGCGGGGATCGGCCTTCCCAAGATCGTGCAGTTCGCCTGCGCGAGCCACGGCGTCCTGGAGGTCCTGACTCAGACCGCATGCCCTGGCAAGTTCACGCGCTCGCCGGCCAACACCAGCGCTGTGGTTGGGAAGCGTGACGGGCACCGTCTGGCTCGAAGAGTTATCCTCTTCGGAGAAGTCCCCCGCCATCGGGCGACGGCTCGTCACGATCAGCGCATAGAGTTTGCCGTCCCGGTCGGCGACGGTGGCAATCTCGGGATCGGTGATCGGCCAGCCTCGCGAGGAGAGCATCTCATCGCCCAGCGCATCGAGGAGCGCAGGAAGGTGTTCCTCGGGATCGAAGTCAGGTTCCTCGTACGCCTTCGCGAGCTGCGTCCACGCGTCGCGAGCGGCATCGATGTTGGCGACTTCAGGCGCTTCGGTAAGCCGCTTCGTGAGAATGACCACCGGCGAGCGCTTCAAGGCGCTCCTGGCGCGAGCGCTCAGGTCGCGGACGGGATCGGTGCTCTCCGGAGAGAAACCATACTCGTCGCAACCGCCGTACTCGGTCGGCACGACGATGGTGTCTCCGGCGCGGAGCTGCCGTGCGAAAACCGTCTCCCACTTCTCACCCTGCCACCGTAGGGCCTGACGCGTCAGGCCAGGGCTGCCTGAGTCTTCTTCGACCTCACTGGCAGACGCGCCTTCGACGTCCGCCATGCTGTCGGTGTCCTTCTCGCCCTTGAGCCAAGCGCGGACGACGTGCAGGGGAAGATTCATTGCTTCGAGGCTCACCGGCGGTGCGGTCCGCAGCAGTGCACTTGCGGCACTCAGCTCGCGGGTGTCCAGCACTGCCCGGTCATCCCTGACGATGACCGGGAGATCCGCGCGCCACACGACCTGCACGTCCCGTAGTCCGCGATCGACACCGTGCAGCAGCGCTTCGACGTCGGGATCGTAGGCAGGCGTTGGCGACGTCTGCGCGAGGAGTTCAACGTGCAGCGGCGTGAGCTGCAGTAACTCGCCGCTCCGAGTGGTCATGGACGAGATGTCCACACCCTGCAGGAGCCGGTCCATGGCTTCGATCGAGAAGTCCACTACCAAAGCATCGCCTTCCCGGCGCGCCTTCTCGCAAAGCCACTCCCAAGTGGCGCTCAGAGCCGGGCCGTAGATGGGATCGTCCTTGTCATCGGCGCTGCCGACGACCACGCCGCGGGCACGACGGAAGCGACCTAGCCGGTCCAGGCGCCCGAAACGCTGCCGAAGGGCATCCAGCGACGCGCACTCGGTGACCAGTCCCTGGAAGTCGAGGTCTGCGCCGACTTCGAGCGTCTGGGTGGCGACGACGATGAGGCCAGGCTCTCCCGTCCGCGGCTCACGTCCCGCGCCGCAGCGCTCTATCACCCGCTTTACGATGTCATCGCGATCGAGCGGGCGGCAGCGGCCGGTCAGGAGCTCGACGGTGAAGCCTTCTTTCTCGGCCAGCTCACGGAACTGCTCGAACAGCAGCCGCGCGGTTCTCACGCGGTTCACGATGACCGCTACCGCCGGAGATACTTCTCCGGAGAGAGTCTTGTATGTGTCGAGCGTTTCTCGGAACAGCGCCTTTACCCGGTCGGCCGGCTTGCGCGGAACCTCGACGAGCCGGGCTGGTTTGGGTGCGGTACGCCGCTCGCGGATCACTGGATTAGAAAAGTCTTCTTCTACGAGGCCGAACGGTGTCCTCTCGGTGTGTGCCGTGGCGCTGAGCGACACGAACCGGACCGGTTGCACCGGCGCCAGCGACTTCTCTGCACGTGATTGCTCGCGCTGAATGGCTGCGACCGTCTCGGCGAAAGGCGCGCTGAGGTGGGCTTCGTCGAGCAGAATCAGCGTATCGAACCCGAGGAGGCCGGCATGCACCGGCCACGAGTAGGGATTGACGCCGTAACCGCGGAAGAGCAGTCGCGAACCGACCTGATCCACGGTGGACGTAATCACCATCGGCTGCGCGGGGTTCAAGGCGATTCCGCGCTCGCGCGGCATGCCGCCGCGAAGCTCCTGGCAGACCAGCGGCTCCGATCCGCCCGCTTTCATCAGCGCGTTGGCGACGGCACGCACCGCGTCCGTGGGCGGATTCCGGAGCGCATCGCGGATGCGTTCCGCGCGCCGGGCCGTCGCATCCACGATGATGCGCCGGTCCACGACGAACACGATCCGCCGCGCGGCTTTACCACGCTCGCCTCTTTCGAGGCACCACGCGAGGTGAAAGAGAGCGATGTCGATGCATGCCGTCTTTCCGCTTGCGGTCGGCAGATCGATGAGATCCGGCCACGTGCCGGTTTCGATGAGCTGCCTCGCCAGCCGCTCCTGCCACGGAAAAGGCGGTACCCCGTGGATGTCCCGGAAGAACGCAACGAAGTCGAGATCGTTCATGCCGCACCCTCGTCAGAGACGGGACGACACAGACCGAGGCCCAGGAATCGGCCGGCACCGAGCAGCATCGGTCCGCAGACCTTCCGGTCGAAGCGCAGCCACACATGCCGGCGAACGCGACCGTCCACCTGCTTGCCGCGCCCGTGGAAGTCGCTGGCGCGCGGAGCACCGCGGATGGCCGACACGGCACCGTGCCGTACCTCGACCGGCTCTGGCAGACCGATGCGGCTGCAACTCTCGGCGATGATCTCCTCGACAGTGGGCCCCTTGCTCTTCGGATGCCGGTCGAGCACTACCGGCGTCACGCTCGCCCAGCAGCGACTCGCCTCGATGTATCGATCGAACCGGAGGGCGACGAGATCCGCTTCGTCCTCGTCTACCGTCCGCACTGTGAGCGACCCCAGCGGACCCAGATGCAGCGGCCAGGCACCGACGAGTGCCCGGTGCAGCCGCACGCGGGTGGCTTGGTCTGCGTTGCGCGGCAGTACCAGGGCGGCGCCCTTGAGCGATCCGTCGGGATACGGCCCCGAAACATGCGCGAGCGGCACGAAGGCCAGGTGCGGCTCCGGGCTGGCGCTGCCATCCTCCCGATGACCGGTGAGAACTTCGCTCGGCGCATTGCCCAATCGGGCGAGCACCGCAGCGCGCAGGTGCTGCATGAGGGGCAGGGTGGAATCCAGGCAGAGCCGTGGTCCACTCTCGAACGCCAGAACGATGGCATTGGAAGAGAACACGCTGCACGGCGGACATCCCTGCGAGGTGTAGATCTGAGTGCGACCGAGCGGCGGCTGTACGCTCTCGTCTTCGAGCCGCAGCGCGTGGATGCCGCAGAGTCTGTCGAAGCGGCCAGGCCCGGGGATGCGCAGTACAAGATCACCTTCCGGAGCTGGTTTGAACGTCGGTTCTACGGGCTCCGTCAGCAGGCACGCGCGGACAGGAGACGAGCTGTGGCCGAGGTAGGTGAGGTTTTCAACCAGCGTCCGCAGAGCGGGCCGATGCTCATCAGCGCCCGAGGCCTCAGGCCACTGAAAGACCACGACCGGGTCTTCCAGACCGACGGTCGGGAAATGCCGCTCCTGCCGATTCCTCCGTTCGAGCGGATGGCGCGGATCGAACTTCCCCTTCTCGATCTTGATGGCCTCATCGTTCACAGGGACCCAGTGGCTGAGAATCTCGCGAGGCCACGGCGTGTCCGTGGCCCGGATCTCCGGGGGCGGCAGGCGTTCCAGCCACCTGAGGGCGGCTTCGCTTTCCTCTCCGAGGCCGAGCTCGAAGTGAGTCGCGACGAGCGCCGAGAACAGCCGTTGGGGATGGGGCGGCCATTCGGCGCTGGTCCGCTCGTGCCACGCGGTGGCCACCGCCCGGCCCATCAGGTATTCCACCTCGATGGCGAGCATGGCATTCAGGCTCCGAGCGACTGGATCTCACGGCTCTTCTGCACGAGATCCACGAGCTTCCGCTGGGGAGTGAGGCGAACCGGTTCGCGGTACCACGGCAGGCCGGCTCCGATCGCGGCATCCGTCGCGGCCTTGTACGCGTCGATGGCCTCGTTCGTCGTCAGAGGGAGCAGTATTGTGCGCCCATCCGGATAGACGATCTCGAAATCCTGAGCACCGTCTGCGACCAGACCGCAGCGCGATCTCAGCCAGTACCCCCGTTCGCGATTCGCAGTGATCGCGATCAGTCCGAGCGCAGCAAGCGTGCGACGCGCCGCCATATCCGTTGCCTCGGAGACTTTGTCGCCGACCGGGAACCGCAGTCTGCGCAACGCGGTGAGAGACAGCACGGTCGTCTGCAGCGCGTAATCCACTGTGACGCCGCCGCGAAGCGGAAGCTTCTGAGACACGATCGTACCGTTGGCGAGGATCGTCTCCTTCGTTCCTTGCTCGACTCTCACGAGCACGTTGCCGTGGTTGATCTCGGAAGGACGGGTACCCTTGGCTCGCTCCTTCTTGCCGGTAGCGCTCTTCCCCACTACGTCCCAGTCGCCACTATCGTCGATCTTGATTTCCACCTCTGAGCTGATCCCGAGCGGGTCCTGTCTCACACCGCCTTCCGTGACACCCCATTCCGCATTGATGCCGACGATCTCACTGGCGACGGCACGGGCGAACTTGTTGCCGAGGCCACCGGCCGCGCCCGTGGAATCCCAGCATCCGAAGAGCAGGGCCGTAGGCGAGCGAGCGAACAGCTCGGTGGCGTTCCTTACGTTGCACTTTGTAAGGCTCTTGTAGATGTCGGTCTTGAAGAAGGGTTTCCCCTCGAGCTCGCTGTCCCGCATGATCGCGTCGAACACACGATGCGGAGCGGCAAGGGTGCTGATCGTTCCCAGGTCGGCGAGCTCACCACCGAAGTGCACCTCGAAGCGGGGGATGTCGATCCGTCCCTGGACGACAAGATCCATCAGGGCTTCTTCCATTCGGTTCGCCTGGGAGGCGACCGAATCGAGCAGCACGCACGGGACGCTCTTGCCGTCGATGCGCCGCTGCTCCCAGCAGTACACGCCTCCGGCAAACGTCGGCGGGAAGATCTTGTCCCCCGGCCCGCCCTCGGGAAGCAGGCGCTGGCGCAGGCGGATGGCTGAAGCTGTCTGAATTATCTCGTCGAGGTTCATTGATGGATTCCTCCATGACGCGATGAAGAGGAAAGCGGATTGTCACGTCGAAACTCGCATGGAACGCATTGATGGACCGTGCTCATGGCCGGCGCGGCTCCGTGGGGGACGTCCATCCTTGCGTTTCAGGCTCCGGATCGAGCGGGCCTTCGCCCAGTTGATCGCGTGGCGGAAGGCCAGCTACCGGAATGCCGGGCGGATGAAGCCAATCGTCTGTAGTGGTCCCCTCGGTACGGACACGGCGGTGGAGGCGGGACGACCTCGCGAGGCCGTGCGCGAGACTTCCGAAGAGCTTGCTACACTTCATCGTTGTCGCCCTCGGTTGCCGCCATCTCAGGCGCCTGCAATGCGCGAGGAATCACTTCAATGAGCCCGGGCGTGGCGATCTGCGTGTCCTCTCGAGCAGCCTTAAGATTGCTGAAGCGGCGTGCAGAGACGAGCACGCGCGATTCGAGTGTTACGGTGGCTTTGTTGTAGGCCTCGACGGCCTTGCCGAGGTTCGCGGTCTCGTTGCGCAGCGTCGGCAGGTGGGTCTCGACTAGTGCCTTGAGCTGCTCCTGCAGAGCGGAGTAGGCGGAGACGCGGGCGTTCTCGAGCTCGCCCAGTTTATCGTCCACCTTCTGCAGCGACTCTCGCAACGGCTGCACCAGGTCGTGCACCGCTTTCTGGCGCGCCTCGAGATCACCCTTCGCGCCTTCTTGGAACTTCTCCAGGGCCGTTTTCGCGAGCTGCAGAAAGGACTGGCTGTTGTCCCTCAGTGCATCGGCGGCCGCGAGCGCTGCACGACTGCGCGGTACGTACAGGAACCAGCCGATGGCGATTCCGAGCAGAAGAGCGACGATGAGTGAGACCCAACCCTCCGGCATGAGTGAATGCCCCCTGATGGTGTCGTTTCTTCTTTCTTGCCCTGACGGCGATTCTGAAAGGCGGTAGTCTCAAAACGTGAGAACGCCCGGCGCCGCCCCTTCGCGGAAGAATCACTTGACATATCTGGCAAGCGTTTCGCGCAGATGCGTGACGACTTCGTTTCGGAGTGAATCCGGTGCGACGACTTCGACGTCCGGCCCGTGACGCAGGATGTCCATGACGAGCTCGCGCGAATCGCGATAGGGAATGCGCAGCTCGTAACGCCCGTCGGTCAGGAACTGGCCGCTCTGCTCGGGGTGCCAGCGTTCATCGGCGACCCATCGCGCACGTTCGCGCGAGAAGCGCAGGACGGCCATCTTGTTCGCCTTGCCGGCGAAGATGCCGTACGCGCTCGCGAAGTGTTCTTCGAGCTCCTGACGTGGCACGTCGATCGCGGGTTCGTCCAGCTCCGTCGCCGCTTCGATCCGGTCGATGGAGAAGCTGCGCAATGCCTGCCGCAGCTCGTCCCATGCATCCAGGTACCAGTTGTCGCGATAGTGGGCGAGGTGCTGCGGCGAGACGATGCGTTCGGTGCGCTCGTCCTTGCTCCGTGAGTGATAACGCAGTTTCAGCTTGCGTCGCTGGAGGGTAGCGCTCGCTACGACATGGAAACTGCGGCCCAGTGGACGGGCCGCGAGTGTGAGTACGCGGATGCGCGAGCTGGCTTCCGTCAGATGGAGGCGCTTGTGTTTCAGGAGGTCATTGAAGCGCCGCGTGAGCGGCGCGAAATGCTCCTCCAGCAGGCCAGGTCCCAGATCGGCGATCAGCCGCTGCAGAACGACGAGCGCCTGCAGCTCCTTGGCCGAGAACCACAGCCCGGGAAGCTCGTAGGCGCGGCCGTCGGCTCTTGGAACGTAGCGGTAGCCGCCGAGCTCGGAGCTGTACTCGATGGGCGCGCCAAGATGATTCTGGAGCGAACTGATCAGCCGGTAGACCGTGGCTTTCGAACACTCGAGCTCGGCCATGAGCTCTTCGAGCGGGACGGCCGTGCGCCGACCCGCGAGGAGGCGATGGAGATGATAGATCCGGTCGAATTTGTCCATGCCGGATGGCGCAGGTGCTCGCGGTTCCGTTCCCCTTACGGAACCAACCCCCGAAGCCCGAAACTGCGCAATGGGCGTCTTATATCTCAGGGCCGCCGGCGATTCACCTCTGATAGCGCAGCCTGGAGTCAGCGCAGCGCCGGTTGCACTGCAGGACGTTTCGGGTGTGGCGCCGCGGCGGTCGACCGGCCGCCGCGGCACCGGCAGGCTTACATGTTGCGGATCAGCGCGTCGCCGAACGCGCTCGTCGACACTTCCGTCGCGCCTTCGGTGAGACGCGCGAAGTCGTACGTGACGATCTTCTGGCCGATGGTCTTGTCCATCGCGGCGATGATCGCGTCGGCCGCCTCGGTCCAGCCCATGTAGCGCAGCATCATCTCGCCGGAGAGGATGACCGAGCCCGGGTTCACCTTGTCTAGGTTCGCGTACTTCGGCGCCGTGCCGTGGGTGGCCTCGAACACCGCGTGACCGGTGACGTAGTTGATGTTCGCACCCGGCGCGATGCCGATGCCGCCGACCTGCGCGGCGAGCGCGTCGGAGAGATAGTCGCCGTTGAGGTTCAGCGTCGCGATGACGTCGAACTCGTCGGGACGCGTGAGCACCTGCTGGAGGGCAATGTCGGCGATCGCATCCTTGATGAGGATGCGGCCCTCTTTCAGCGCCGCGGCCTGTTCCTCGTTCGCGGCCTTCTCACCCTTCTCGGCCTTGGTGCGGTTCCACTGCTCCCAGGTGTAGACCTTGTCGCCGAACTCACGCTCGGCGAGCGCGTAGCTCCAGTTGCGGAACGAGCCTTCGGTGTACTTCTGGATGTTGCCCTTGTGGACGATGGTGACGCTCTTGCGCTTGTTGACGAGGGCGTACTCCACCGCCGCGCGGAACAGCCGCTCGGTGCCTTCCTTCGAGACGGGCTTGAGACCGATGCCCGACGTCTCGGGGAAGCGGATCTTCTGATACGCCTTGGGGAAGTGCTCCTTGAGCAGCGCGAGGAAGCGCTTGTTGTCCTCGGTGCCGAGCTCGAACTCGATGCCCGCGTAGATGTCCTCGGTGTTCTCGCGGAAGATCACCATGTCGACCTTCTCCGGCGTCTTCACCGGAGACGGCACGCCCTTGAACCAGCGCACCGGGCGCAGGCAGACGTAGAGATCGAGGAGCTGGCGCAGCGCCACGTTGAGCGAGCGGATGCCACCGCCGACCGGCGTCGTCAGCGGACCCTTGATCGACACCAGATACTCGCGGCAGGCCTCGACCGTCTCGTCGGGCAGCCAGGTGCCGAAGAGCTTGTGGGACTTCTCGCCCGCGTAGATCTCCATCCAGCGGATGCGGCGCTTGTCGCCGTACGCTTTCTTCACCGCCGCGTCGAGGACGCGGACGCTGGCGCGCCAGATGTCCGGGCCCGTGCCGTCGCCTTCGATGAAGGGGATGATGGGCTGGTCCGGGACGACGAGCTTGCCGTTCCTGATCGTGATCTTCTCGCCACCGGCGGGCGGCGTGGGCTTCGGCGATACGGCCGTGGACATCTGACTCTATCCTCCGGAAGTTCCTGGTACTCGGGCGTTCGGGAGCGGGCGCCGCGATTGGGCGCGCAATGCTAGCACACGCACCGGAGCCGGGCCGCGTGACGCCGCTCCGTTAGAATCGCCGCATGGCACATACCCTCACGACCACGCCGGCACAGGACGGCTTCTGGATGCCGGGCGAATTCGAGCCGCACGCGGGCTGCTGGATGCTCTGGCCCGAGCGCCCGGACAACTGGCGCGAAGGCGCTCAGCCGGCGCAGCGGGCCTTCGCCGAAGTGGCCCGGGCGATAGCCCAGTTCGAGCCCGTCACCGTGGGGGTTTCCGCAAGGCTCTACGAGTTCGCCCGTGCGCTCCTGCCGGAATCGGTGCGGGTCGTGGAGATGTCGAGCAACGACTGCTGGATGCGCGACGTCGGCCCCACCTTCGTCGTGAACGCGCGCGGGCAGGTGCGCGGCGTCGACTGGCGCTTCAACGCCTGGGGCGGGCTCGACGGCGGGCTGTACTTTCCCTGGGATCAGGACGAGCTCGTCGCACGCAAGGTGCTCGAGATCGAAGGCCGCGAGCGCTACGCCGCGCCGTTCGTGAACGAAGGCGGCGCCATCCACGTCGACGGCGAGGGCACGCTGCTCGTGACCGAGCAGTGCAATCTCAACCGCAACCGCAATCCGCACCTCACGCGCGAGAAGATCGAGGAGCTGCTGAAGGCGTATCTCGGCGTCACGACGATCGTCTGGCTCGGCGACGGGGTGTACAACGACGAGACGGACGGCCACGTCGACAATCTCGTCTGCTTCGCACGTCCCGGCGAGGTGTGTCTCACGTGGACGGACGACCGCCGGGATCCGCAGTACCGCATCTCACGCGATGCGTACGAGCGCCTCATGGACGCACGCGATGCTCGCGGACGGCGCTTCAAGGTGCACAGGCTGCCGATGCCGGGTCCGCTCTACATGACGGCCGAGGAAGCGCGCGGCGTGTGCGCGCGTGAAGGCACGAAGCCGCGCAGGGCAGGTGAGCGCCTCGCGGCGAGCTACGTGAATTTCTACATCGCGAACGGCGGCATCGTCGTGCCGCTCCTCGATCCGCGCACGGATCGCGCGGCGCTCGCGAAGCTGCGGAGAATCTTCCCCGAGCGGCGCGTCGTGGGCGTGCCGGCGCGCGAGATCCTGCTCGGCGGCGGCAACATCCACTGCATCACGCAGCAGGTTCCGGCGGCCGGCATCCGGCGCAGCAGAGAGCTGCGGTCTTCATCGCGACCGACGCCGACGAAGCGCCGGACTGCGCGCCCGGCTCGCTGACGCGCGGCGTTTACTGATCGAGCCCGAGCGTCTTCTGACGGCGGCGGTACCAGCCGCTCTCCTGCGGCTCGAAGATGTGGCAGCGGCTCATGTCGCCGCCGTAGATGTGGACGGACACGGCAGGCGCGCCGCCCGGATTGCGGATGAGGTGGTACTCGTGCGGCGGGATCAGACAGCCGGCGCTGCCGATGCCGGCCTGAAACGAGCCGCACTTCTCGAAGCGAAAGCGTTCGCCGTCGTGCTCGCGCAGCTCGTACTGCTGCACCTCGATGCTGCCCAGCCACACGCCTTCCACGCACCAGAGGCCCCCGTGGTCGTGGAGCGGGGTGCCCTGATTGGGACCCCAGGTCATCGCCACGATGGAATAGCCATGCTCGGTGTCGCGATGCAGCAAGCGGCGCGCGTAGTGGTCGGGACAGCACCGGAGGACGCGCTCGGGGAGCTTCAGCTCTCCTGACCCCATCAGCTCGCAGAGCCCGCTCCGCAGGTAATCGACGGTGCGTTCGACGTCGCCGTATGACACGGCGCGGTCGGCAAGGGCGATGAGCGCCTCGGTTCCGCTCATGGTCGTCTCTCGTTCCCGGATGCCACTAATTTAGCACTGCTGGTTATCAGTATATTGCCAATAGTACTTACACGGCTGAGAGACGCGTCTCGGGCCCGTGGGTGGGAAGCGACCGTCGAGTCAGGAGCGTTGGCGGAACCGGTGTTGCGCCCGCTCAATCGAGCAGGCGCTCGGCGGTGGTAAGCCACTCGCGCTGCGCGCGGCGGTAGTGGGCCGGTGCGATGCGCGCCTGGTCGAGGAGCTCGCGCACGACCTTGCGGGCTTCGTCGTGCTGACCCTGGGACCTGAGGAGCTGCGCGTAGCGCACCGCGGCCTCGGCGCCCGGGTAGTAGGACGCGAGCACCTTGTACTCGTCGAGGGCCTTCTCGATGTTGCCTTCGCCCTCGAGCGAGCGCGCGTAGAGCAGGTGGCCCTCGGGCGACCTGAAGTCGGGGTTGAATCGGATCAGGTCGTCGAGTGTCTCACGCGCGGCCTTCGGATCGTCGTTGGCGAACTGCGCACGCGCGAGCCCGAGCATGAGATTCGGGTCGTGCTCGTAGAGACCCGTGAGGATCTGACGGTATTCCTCGATCGCCTCCGCGGCGCGCCCGTGGCGCACGAGCTCGTCGGCGTAGCGCTGGCGGCTCGCGACGTCGCCGGAGAGCCGCGCCATGTTCTCGTACCGGCGCAGATCGGCTTCGGGGTTCAGCGCGCCGCGCACGCTCTTGCCGGCGCGCTGCACCGCACGGCTGCGCAGCAGCTCGGGCAGAAGCTCGACGACCACGTAGGCGATGACGCCGGCATAGGAGAGCAGCGCCAGCACCCACACCCAGATGGTGTTACGTCCCGTCTTGATGCAGTGAACGATCAGCGCCGCCTGCAGAACGATCGAGGCGACCAGCAGCGTCGGATTCATGCGCCGTTACGCGTTCTTCAGGACCCGAACCGGTACTCGAAGCCGAGGCCCGCGTAGGCATTCGCACGCGGGCCGGGCTCGAAGTAGCGGCCGCCGGCTGCGTTGATGCGCACGTTCGAGTTGTACGCCTCGTCGAAGAGGTTGTTCACGCCGCCGAACACCGACCAGCGCCAGGAACCCCTGTCGGCCGTGTAACCGACGCGCAGGTTCGCGAGCGTGTACGACTCGCTCGTCTCGCTGTTGGCGTTGTCGACGAACACGCGGTCGACATAGACCGCGTCGAAACCGGCGAACAGACCCCGCGGATGCCGGTAGGTGATCTCGCCGAACAGTACGTGATCCGGCAGACCCGGGATGGCGTTGCCGCTGAAGTCGTTGCCGTTCGCGTCCACGAAGCGGGTGAACTCGAAATCCGAATACGTGTAGGCGAGGGCGATGTTGAGACCTTCGAGCGGGCGCGTGGCGAACTCCAGCTCGATGCCCTTGCGGCGCGACTCGCCGGCGTTGACGTAGTAGCTGCGCCCCGAGAAGCCCGGGATCTCGAACGGAATCAGCTCGTCCTCGACGTCGATGCGGAAGAGCGCGAGACCGTACGTGCTGTTCTCGCCGATCGTGCCCTTGACGCCAACCTCGTAGTTCGTCGCGATCTGCGGGTCGAGATCACGGTTGAAGCCGCCACCGCCGGTCGGGTTCGCGAACTCGGTAGTGGTCGGCGTCTCGAACGACGTGGCGACGTTTGCGTAGAGGTTCATCCGCGGCGAAACGCGGTACATGAGGCCCACGAGCGGGCTCACCTCGTCGAGCGTGCGGCTGCCCGACTCGTCACCGTCCGAGAGGAACCTGTCGTCCACGTCGAACTTCACACGGTCGTAGCGCAGGCCGACCGTGAGCTCCAGGTTCTCGCGCAGCTGCAGCTCGTCCTGCAGGAAGATGCCGGTGCTCGATACCTTCTCGTCCTGCTGGAACGTGAGATCGCCGAGCACGCCGAAGACGTTGTCGTAACGGCGCCGGTCGTCGTCCTGGTAGTCGTAGTCCACGCCGAGCATCAGGCGGTTTCCGAGCCCGCCGATCGTGCCGGTGTTCGTGTACGTAACACCGCCGCCCACGAAGAAGCGGTCGATGGTCACCGCGCCGCCCGCGCGGAACGGCAGCGTGTTCGTGAAATCGCGCCAGATGTAATAGTTGCGCGCGCTGATCGAGTGCCGCTCGCCGAAGGACTTCTCGTAGACGAAGCCCAGGCGCGTCTGCTCGACGCTCTCGCCGCCGTCGAACAGCAGGTTGCCGGGCGCCGCCTGACGCGGGTTCTGCTGCACTTCCGCGCGCGTCAGCGCGCCGGGGTCGTCCGATGTCGGCTGATCGGTGTAGTTGAACGCGACGCGCAAGCTCGAGCTGTCGTCGATGCGATAGCGCGCGGTGGCGTTGACCTGCCGGCTCTTGAGCTCGCTCTGATCGCGGTAGCCCTCCATCTCGATGTCGGAGAGGCTCACCATCAGGCCGAGATCGCCGACCGAGCCCGCGAACTTGAGCTGGTGCTTGCCGTAGCCGAGCTCGCCGAGCGAGGTGCGTGCTTCGACGACGGCCTGCTCGGGCGCTTCTTCAGAATCGATGAGGATCACGCCGCCCGAGGCGTTGCCATAGAGCGCGGAAGCCGCGCCGCGCAGCACGGTGATCTGCTCGACCGAGCCGAGATCGATGCTGTCCACTCCGCCCTGACCGTCGGGCAGCGTCTCCGGAATGCCGTCGACGAAGATGCGAATGCCGCGGATGCCGAAGTTCGCGCGTGCGCCGAAACCGCGGATCGACACGCGCAGGTCCTGCGCGAAGTTGTAGCGGTTCTGCAGGAAGAGGCCGGGAACCTGAACGAGCGATTCGTCGAGACCGATCTGCTGCCGCGCGAGCTGGATGTCGTCGCGATACACCACGCCGACCGCCGCGGGCACGTTCTCGAGCGGCTTCGGGACGCGGGTCGCCGTCACGAGGACCTCGGTCTGGGGGCCTGCCGCAAGCGTCACGGTCGGGACGAGTGCCACCGCGCCGCACACCGCCGCACGGCGGACGAGATTCTTCTTCATTTGCTCGAGCATCTTCATTCCTTCGGCAGCGCAAACGCCACCACGTAGTCGCCTCGGTCTGTACCGAGACCGCCGTGTCCTCCGGCGGCGATCACGACGAACTGGCGCTGATCCGGTCCGGCCCTGTAGGTCATCGGGGTTGCCTGGCCGCCCGCGGGCAGCCGGTGCTTCCACAGCTCGCGGCCCGTCTCGACATCGAAAGCGCGGAAGTAATTGTCCATTGCCGCGCCCACGAATACGAGATCCCCTGCCGTCACGATCGGACCTCCCATGTTGGGCAGGCCGAAGTTGCGCACCGGCGCGAACCAGGGGCCGATGCCCTCGGTCGAGCCGAGCGGCACCTGCCACACGATACGGTTCGTGCGCAGATCGACGCTGACCAACGTACCCCAAGGTGGGGCCGTGCACGGCAGACCCCAAGGAGAGAGGAACGGTTCGCGCCGCATCGCATACGGGGTCCCTCGCTGGCGCGCAAACTCCGATCGCGGGTAGCGCCCGGAGCGTATCTGCTCGTCCACTTCCTCCTGCGGGATCAGTGTCACCAGCATCGGGAGGTGGTTCACGGCGGCGAACACGCGTTGCCGCCGCACGTCGAAGGCCAAGCCGCCCCAGTTTACGCCGCCGATGTATCCGGGCGCGAGAATCGTGCCCGCGAGGTCGGGCGGGGTGAAAACCCCCTCGTTGCGGTACTGCCGGATCATCTTGCGGCACCGCCCGCGGTCCCAGAAGGTGATGCCCCACGCGTCATCGGGACTCAAGGGGCGTTCCACCACGAGCGAAGGCGTGGCCGGGAAAGGCTGAGTGGGCGAGGCCTTCTCGCCGGGCACGCGGCTCTGCGGCACCGGCAGCTCCTGGATCGGAAACACGGGAGTGCCGTCGTCGCGATCGAAGACGAAGAGGCGCCCCGTCTTGGTGGCTTGCACGACGGCGGCAACCGATCGTCCGCCGCGCTCGAGCTCGACGAGCGAAGGCTGCGCGGCGAGGTCGTAGTCCCACAGGTCGTGATGCACGAGCTGGCGATGCCATACGAGCCTGCCGGTCGCCGCATCGAGCGCGAGCAGCGAATTGGCGAAGAGGTTCTCGCCCGCGCGGCGACCGCCGTAGAAGTCCGGACTCGCGGACCCTGTGGGCACGAACACGAGGCCGCGCGCGGGATCGACAGACATCGCTGCCCACGCGTTCGCGCCGCCCGTCGCCGCGGCTTCATCGGCACGCCAGCTCCTCGCGGCCGGATGCTCGGGAGAATCCGGCAGCGGATCGAACGACCAGCGCAGCTCGCCCGTGCGCGCATCGAACGCACGCACGACGCCGCGCTCGAGATCGGTGCCGCGGTTGTCGCCGATCGCGGACCCCACGATCACGAAGGTGTCGTACAGCGCGGGAGGCGAGGTGACGACGTACTGCCCGATGTCGCGGATGCGCAGGCCTTCGGTGAGATCGATCTCGCCGTTCCTTCCGAAATCCGCGCACGGTCTGCCCGTCATGGCGTCGAGCGCGATGAGCCGCGCATCCAGTGTGCCGTGGAAGACGCGACGGCTGCACTCGCCGATGCGCTTGCCGTCGGGATCCTGCCAGACGCTCACGCCGCGCGACGTGGCTTCGGAGTAGTCGCGCGTGCGGTCGATCTTCGGATCGTGCCGCCACTTCTCCTCGCCGGTCGCCGGGTCGAGCGCGATCACGATGTTCGTCGGCGTCGACAGATACAGCATGCCGAACGCGAGCACCGGGGTCGCTTCGAACGCCATCTTGTCCGCTCGAGTGAACCCTTCTCCCAGCTCGCCGGTGCGATAGATCCAGGCGACCTGGAGGCGCGAGACGTTCTCGCGGTTGATCTCGTTGAGCGGGGAATAGCGCTGCCCGAAGACGTCGCCGCCGTAGTAGCCCCAGTCGCTCGTGTCCGGTGTCTGAGCAATCGCGGCCCCCGCGCACAGCACCGCGGCGAGCGCGACCGCGCGCTTCCCGGCGCGCCGTCCGCCGACTGCGGACGCGGGGAACCTGCTTGCCTGAGCCGTGTTCGAAGCAGTCGCCATGACCGAATTATGGGCGAACACAGGGATCGCTGCCCGTGCGGCGCAGCGCGTATCGGAGGATCGGGGACTGCACTCAGCGAAGCGCCGGGGCGCACCGTGCTGGTATTCTTGCCGCGTGAACGCGGCACGGGTGGTCTGGTCCCGCCTCGGGATCCTCATTCTCATCATTACTACGCTCGGGCTCTCCATCGGCGGAAACGCGCGTGCGCAGACCGTTCCGGCGGACGACGCATCGTCGTCGCGGCCGCGCGTCGGGCTCGTGCTCTCGGGCGGCGGTGCGCGCGGTGCGGCGCACATCGGCGTGCTCAAGGTGCTCGAAGAGCTGCGCGTGCCCATCGACGCCATCGCCGGAACGAGCATGGGCGCGGTGGTCGGCGGGCTCTACGCGAGCGGGCTCAGCGCGCGCGAGATCGAGTCCGTGATGACCTCCGTCAACTGGCAGGAGGCTTTCCGCGACCGGCCGCCGCGCAAGGACATCACCTTCCGCCGCAAGCAGGAGGACCAGAACTTTCTGGTCAAGTTCCCGCTCGGGCTGCGCGGGGGACGGTTTCTGTTGCCGCGGGGACTCATCCAGGGGCAGACGCTGAGTCAGATGCTGCGGCGTCTGACGCTCCCCGTTGCGCACATCGACGATTTCGACGACCTGCCCACGCCGTTCCGCGCGCTCGCGACCGATCTCGCCACGGGCGAAGCGGTGGTGATCGGCGAGGGCGATCTCACGAGCGCCATGCGTGCGAGCCTCTCGGCGCCGGGCGTGTTCGCGCCGGTCGAGCGCGACGGACGCATACTCGTCGACGGTGGCATCGCCGCGAACCTGCCCGTCGACGTCGCGCGCTCGATGGGCGTCGACGTGCTCATCGTCGTGGACGTGGGCTTCCCGCTGCAGCCGCGCGAGAAGCTCAACAGCGTGCCCGTCATCTCCAATCAGATGCTCGCGATCCTCATCCGGCGCGAGTCGGAGCGGCAGCGCGCGAGTCTCACCGACCGAGATGTGATCATCGATCCGCCGCTCGGCGACGCCTCGTCGTTCGACTTCAGCATCGTCCAGCGCGCGATCGACGCCGGCGAGCAGGCGGCGCTCGGCGTGCGCGACCGGCTCGCTTCGCTCGCGCTCGATCCGGTCGAGCACGAGCGCTACGTCGCCCTGCGCGCGGAGCGCCGGCGCAACCCCCCGGCACCGCGCATCGACTTCGTACGCGTGCAGAGCGGATCGGAGCGCTACGAGAAGCAGCTCAGGGAGCGCTTCAGCTCGTTCATCGGCAAGGAGCTCGACGCGGAGCAGCTCACGCGCAACGTCACCGATTTCTACGGCGAGGGCACGCTCGAGGCGCTCGACTATCAGGTGGTCGAGGAAGACGGCCGCTACGGGCTCGCGCTCACCGCCCGCCGCAATTCCTGGGGTCCGAACTACGTGCGCTTCGGGCTCAATCTCCAGGACGACTTCCAGGGCAACTCCCGCTACAACGCGGCGACGCGCTTCATTCTTTCGGAGATCACGAAGCCCGGCGGCGAATGGGTCTGGGATCTGCAGGTCGGCGAGACGTCACGCATCGCAACCGAGATCTATCTGCCGCTCGGCGTCGGCTCACCCTGGTTCGTGATGCCGCACGCCGAGACCAGGCGCCGCAACGTCTCGCTGCTCGACGGCCAGCACTCGCTCGCCGAGTACCGCGTGCGCAGCACCAACTACGGCATCGACTTCGGCCGCGTGTTCGGCAACTGGGGCGAGATCCGCGTGGGAGTGCTGCGCGAGGAGGGCAGCTCGCGCGTGCGGGTCGGCGATCCCTCGCTGCCCGTCACCCATTTCGATGCGCGCGAGTTCTTCGTGCGGCTCTCCTACGACGAGCTCGACGACGTGAACTTCCCGCGCTACGGTCAGCTCGCCACACTCGAATGGCGCGGTGAGAGCACGACGCTCGGCTCCGATCGTTCCTCCGATCGTCTGATCTTCGACTGGCTCGCCGCACGCTCCTGGGGCCGCAACACGGCGGTGTTCTGGACTTCCGCGGGCACGTCGCTCGACGACGATGTGACCGACGTGCGCACGCTGTTCCCGCTCGGCGGCTTCTTCAATCTCTCCGGGCTCCGGCCCGATTCACTCACCGGACCGCACTTCGGCATCGCGCGTCTGCTCGCGTACCGGCAGATCGGCCGCGCGGGACCGGGCTTCCTCGACGTGCCGACCTATCTCGGCTTTTCGTACGAGATGGGCAACGTGTGGGAGCGCAGGAGCGACGCGAGCTTCGGCTCGCTGCGCAACAACGCGAGCCTGTTCCTGGGCCTCGATACGCTCATCGGCCCGGTGTACGTGGCGGCGGGTTTCGAAGAGGGCGGCGAAGAGGCGTTCTATCTGTTTCTCGGCCGCACGTTCTGAAGTCGCCGCGCTTTCCCGTCGGTGCGCCGCGCGGCGTGACGGCGATGAAGCTTCAGAACGTGGCGAGCGGCCGCGGCGGCGCGAGCGCGAAGCTCTGAACGAAGTCGACACCCTGCGCCGTGAGCCACTCGCGCTCGGCGTCGCGCTCCACACGCTTCGCGACGATCTGCACTTCGAGCAGCTTCAGCGCCTCGATCATTCCGGTGACGCGCGCCGCGGCGACGCGGCTCTCGAGCACGCGGTCGGTGAGCTTCGGATCGAGCTTCGCGAGCGTGATACCGGGCGTCTCGAAGAGCGCGACTGACTCGGGATGCATGCTGAAGTCGTCGATGACGATGGGGCAACCGAGCGCAGCGAGCGCCGCGATCGCGCGGCGGGCCGCCTCGCGCTGCGCGATGCACACGGCCTCCGGCACTTCAAAGGCGATCCAGCCGGCCGGCAGTGCCGATTTCTTCAGGCACAGCTCCACGAAGCGCAGGAAGTGCTCTTCGCGCAGCGAGGTCTCGGAGAGATTCACCGAAAAGCACGGTGCCGCGCCCGACCAGGTATCGCGCCGGCGCACGAGCCAGGCGATGAGCTGCGAGAGCACGCGGCGATCGATCATCGAGTCGAGCCCGTGCCGGCGCGCGACTTCGAGCAGCTCGCGCGGCGCGACGTCGAGACCTTCAGTGGGACTGCGCAGGAGCACTTCGAAGCAGTGCGACTGCGCGGCGCCGCGCACGCGCGCGAGCGGCTGCACGTGCAGCTCGAAGGGCTGGCCGCTGATGCGCGAGAAGACGCGATCGAGCTCGGTCCATGCGTCCGCGGCAGGAGCGTCTGCGGTGTGAGACGTCGCAGCGGATTTCCCATGGCGTGCGGAGGAGCCGCTCGCTTTGCGAGCCGCGGTACCGGACTCGATCTCCGAAGCCTTGCGCAGGTCCGCCTCGAGCGCCGCGGCGCTTGCGAGCACCTCGGCGAGCTCGGCAAGTGCGCTCTGCAGGGCGGGCGTCGTCAGATTCTGATCGGGCGAGAGCCTGGCCAGAGCGCCCGAATCCACGATAGCCGTCACGGTGCCGGCCAGCGTGCCGTCAGCCGTGCGCGCCGGGAGGAGCAGGGCGGTCCTGCCCTTGTCGAGCGGGACCCGCAGGTGATCCGTCGCGATACCGACCACGAAGGCATCGAGCGCCTCGTGGAGATCCTGCGGCATGCCGGAGTTGCCGGAACCGCCGGAGCGCCAGAACAGCTCGCCGCTCGCGTCGTGGAGCAGCAGCTCGTGGACGCGACCGCACGGCAGCGCCCGCTCGAGACGATGAAACAGGGATTCCGCCTCGATGGTGGTTTCGAGCTCGGAAGGGGACGGGTTGCTCGTTGAGGATCTGGACATCGCTGCGCGCGAGAGTGGCGCAGCGAACGGACGGCCACCGTGATACCGCTCGCGATCCTGCGCGCCGGCGATTTGCCATATGAAGCGGCGTGCCGGATCTGTGGCACGCCGCTCATCGTGACGTGGAGCACGCCGCGCACCGCGGCCGTGCATCAGAGGCCGCGGCTCTCCGAGAGCTTTTCGACCTTCTCGAACACGAACGAAGGCTCGTCGCCGATGCGCGAGTACTCGTGACGGCGGCTCATCTCGGCGAGAGCTGCGTCACGCTCGGCGGCCGTGGCGTACCAGTGGAAACGGTGCCAGTCCGGTCCGAGGAGGTTACGGAAGGGATTGCCCGGCGGCAGGCTCACCCGGATGCCATACGGGCGCTGCTGCTCGACGGGCGGTTCACGCAGATTGTGTGCCTGACTGATTGCCATGCGGACACTTTAAGGAAGCGTGCGGGCGGCGTGCAAGGCGCGATGTTCCGAGATACAGGGCGCGCTGCGAACGAAGGAGGAATGCTCACGCGCCGGGCGGACGTCTTCCGCGCTCGCGCACCACCCGTATGTGCTGCTGAACGACGTTAAGACTTTCCTTCAGCGTGCGCGACTGCGGCGCGAGCTCGAGACCCGTGCGCACATCGGCCAGCGCCTCGTCGTAGCGGCCCTTGCCGACGTAGACCGCGGCCCGGTTGTTGAACGCGCGCCAGTTCCCGCGATCGAGCACGATGGAGCGGTTGCAGTGGTCGAGTGCCTCGTCCCAGCGCTTCAGCGCGGCGTAACCTGCGCAGAGATTCGCGTGACCCGCCGCCCGATCGCGCACGGAGCTCGGGGTCTGCAGCCCTTCGAGCGTGAGGCGAATGCCCTCTTCGAAACGGCCGGCTTCGAGCGCCGCTGCACCCTCGGCAAGGAGCGTATTCAACGGCCCCAGGATCGTGGCGTTCTGAGCGGATTCCGCGGCACGTGCCGCCCCGCCCGCCACGACAGCGACGGCGACGAGACTCGATGCGGCCACGGCGGGACGCATGGCATGCGCACTATACCGCGACCGGGCCGCCTCCACGCAGTCCCGGTCCCGGCGGCCTGCGGCGGCCGGGCGCAGCTCAAGGCGACAGGTCGTAGAGCTCGACGAGCTCCCCGGCCGGACCGCGAACCAGCATCACCCGCCCTGGCCGCCCGACCGGCAGGCCGACGTGCGTCGACGGCTTCACGGGCTCGATGCCGAGCGTGCGGAGGTGCTCCTCCATCACATCCAGGCTCTCGCACCGGCAGGAGAGCAGCGTCATGCCGAGCTGGCCGGGCTGCATGGGATGCGTGAGCGACGGGGAATGCTCGCCTGGGAAGCTCACGAGCAGGACCCGCGTTCCGGAGTCGCCCCCACCGACTGCAAGCACCTGTGCACGTGCACCCTTGCGGGCGCCGGCCAGGCGCGCGAGCTGCTCGGGCGGCGCGTCTTCGGGCCGGTTGGCCTCCACGGCGGAAAGCCCGAGGAGCTCGCCGTAGAAGCGGCCCGATGCCTCGAGGTCCGCCGTCACGACCGAGGCGCCAACGGCCGAGACCGTGACTCCGGTCGACTTCGCCCCCTTGCCGGCACCCGATACGACGAGGGTGAGCCCGTCGGGTCCGGCGACCGCTGCCGCTTCGATTCCATCCCCCCAGCGCACCGGCTCGGACCGGCGCTGGTATCCGTGAGAGGTGAGAGTCTCCAGGGCGGGGCCGAGTGGACCGGCGACCTCGATGTGGATCGCCTTCGGGCCGATGGCCGTCGGGACGTCGCGTGCATCCGGACCGCTGTCGAGGCGCGTGTGCCGCGACATTCCGCTCTCGCAATGCTCGAGCCGCAGCCGCCCGGAGCCGCCGGGCGGGACGAGGTCGATCAGCCGCACGCCCTCGTGAACCGGATACCCCCAGACGGAGAGCAGGCCGACGGAGGCGCGCGTGTCGTTGACGACCTGCAGACCGAGGCCATCACGGAACAGTTTCAGGGCGCCGTCGAGATCACCGACGCCCACGGTCACGGATTCGATCGGAATTGCCATTCGAAGACTCTGTGGAGGGAAAGCCGCTAGCGTTGCGGGCGGCGAATCTTACTTGAGTTGCCCGCTGCCGGCCTCCAGACTCATCCACAGAACCGTTCGGAGAATCCCAATGGCCCTGTTGAGCAGGAAGAGCGTAATGCCCACACCGGAGGAGGCGCTGCCCGGGCGCAGCACGCCGCTCGAGGTCCCGGAGACGCACTACGTGAACGGCAACCGCATCGTGCCGCCGTTCCCCGAAGGCCTGGAGGAGGCCGTGTTCGGCATGGGCTGCTTCTGGGGCGCCGAGCGGCTGTTCTGGCAGCTCCCGGGCGTGTACTCGACCGCCGTCGGCTACGCGGGCGGCTACACCCCGAACCCGACGTACAGAGAAGTGTGCACGGGCCTCACCGGGCACGCCGAAGTCGTGCGCGTGATATTCGACCCGAAGAAGCTTTCCTACGAGGAGCTGCTCAAGACGTTCTGGGAGTGGCACGACCCCACGCAGGGCATGCGTCAGGGCAACGACGTCGGCACGCAGTACCGCTCGGCGATCTACGTGCAGAACGAAGCACAGCGCAAGGCCGCGGAAGAGTCGAAGCGCGCGTACCAGGAGCGGCTGACGAAAGCCGGCTTCGGGACCATCACGACCGAGATCAGACAAGTGCCCGAGTTCTACTACGCCGAGGAGTATCACCAGCAGTATCTGGCGAAGAATCCTGACGGGTACTGCGGGATCGGCGGGTGCGGTGTGAAGTTCGAGACGAGCGTTTAGGAAAGAATCAACGCCTGAAACCCGGACGCCGGAGTCGGTCGCTTCCTGATCTCGAGCGCGACGCGGATCGCATTACCCTGAGCGTTCGATCGCTTCCGGGTAATGCCTGACGAGTTGCGATGATTCTTCGGGTAGCGCGGAAGTCTCACTCGGCCTTCACGTTGCTTCCATTCGTACGGAGGAATAGGCTCGACACGAGGGATTGCAGCGACGCGACCGCGAGAGAACGACAAGAACAACGGGTGCCGCACGGCGTCGAAAGGGCGCAGCCGCGCGCCTGCGCAGTTGCGGCCGTGCGCACATTGAAGGGGGATCGGTCGCGGCAAGCGTAGGGCGTGAGCTCGTGCTCACGCCCTTTCTTTAGATACCCGGGATCTTCCGCTCCCGCGTCGCTCTGCGGTGCGCGATCTCCTGCACGTAGATGGGCGTGCGGTAGTAGTTGCCGCTCTGCATCGCGGGAGGCATCGGCTTGGGCGACACCATCGACTCGAGCAGCGCATTGCAGCGGGCCTCGACGCCCACGCGCCACTCGGGCTGCGCGACGATGAAGAGGTCGTTGCGCAGGATGCCGTCGAGCAGCAGGCGCGCGACGACGACCGGGTCCTGCGGCCGCGCGAACAGTGGATCGGCGTTGTCGCTCGCGGCCGGGCGCGGCGGTGCGCTCGCTCTGCTGAAGGACTGCGAGGGGCCGCTGGGGAGTGTGGCCCTGGGCTGCTCGTCGTTGCGCAGCGATTCCGGGCGGTTGCGCTCGCTGTCGGCGATGTTCGAGGTCGTGAGTCCCGGAATGAAGGCCGACGTGCCGATGTTCGTGTTACGCAGCTCGTGGCGCAGCTCTTCCATGAGGCCCACGGCCGCGATCTTCGCCACGGTGTAAATGCCGGCGCCGCTCCCGGGAAGAATGCCGCTCGTCGAGGTGGTGGTGACGATATGTGAGCCCTGCTTGCTCGCGAGCATGCGCGGCACGAAGGTGTGGATACCGTAGATCGGGCCCCACAGATTCACGCCGAGTCCCCACTCCCAGTCCTTCAGGGACCCGGTGCTCGCGGGGGCCTGCACACCGACGCCGGCGTTGTTGACGAGAATGTGCACGGTGCCGAACTTCTTCTCGATCTCGTCGGCCGTGCGCTCCCAGCCGTCGCGATCCATCACGTCGTGCTTGACGATGTGGATGCGCGGATCGTTGGGCGGGAAGTACTTGAGGGCCTCCTGCACGTTCCTCTCGGTGCGGTAGCCGATGACGACCTTCATGCCGGCTTCGTGGAAGACGCGCGCGATGCCGAGGCCGATGCCGCTCGAAGCGCCGGTGATGTAGGCGACCTTGTCTCTGACGTCGGTGATCTGCGGCGGCTGCGACGGACCGAAGTCCGGAGCCTCCGCTGCCGTGGCGCTGCGTGTGCCGACGCCACCCAGCAGGCCTGCGGCGCCCGCCGCCGTGATGCCGCCGAGGAGTTGCCGCCGGTTGAGAATCTGCTCGTGCATATCAGCCGCCTCGTTGTCGTTGCCCGGGTGCCTCGATGTGGCGGGCCATGATAGGCGAGGCGTGCACTCGCGCTCTACAGGGAGATGTGCCGGTGGGCGACGCTGTACTCGCCATTTACCTCGGCCGCACGAAGCGCTGTCGTGCGCGCTCGACTTCCTTCCGGATGACGCAGTCCATTACGTGATCGTTCACCAGCCCCATCGCCTGCATGAAGGCGTACACGGTGGTGGGGCCGACGAACTGCCACCCGCGTTTCCTGAGCTCTCTGGAAAGAGCGATGGATTCCGGAGACGTCGAGACGGTCTGCGGTCGTGCGCGCCGGTTGTTCTCCGGCTCGTAGCGCCAGATGAAGGCCGCGAGCGAGCCTTCCTTCTCGACGATCTCCAGCGCCCGCCGCGCGTTGTTGATGACGGCTTCGATCTTGCCGCGGTGGCGCACGATGCCTTCGTTCCTGAGCAGCCGTTCGACGTCGCGGGCGGTGAAGCGCGCGATCCGGTGAAAGTCGAAGCCATGGAACGCGGTCCGGAAGTTCTCGCGCTTCGCGAGGATCGTGCGCCAGCTCAGACCCGACTGAAAGCCTTCGAGGCTCAGCTTCTCGAAAAGGCGCGGGTCGTCGGCAACGGGAAATCCCCATTCGGTGTCGTGGTAGGCGATGTACCCGGGTGTCGCTGCACACCAGTGGCAGCGCACCTTGCCGTCTTCGCCCCTGAACGTCCTCGCCATGCCGCGCCTACTCCGCGCTGATGAGCACGAGACGCATCGCTCCGGGCGGACCTTCGAGGAGGTTCCGGATCTCCGCGAGCATCTTCTTCGCGTGCTCGGTCCTGCCGCGTGCCGCGACCGAGGCTTCGTCGATGCAGCGCTCGACGATCACGCAGGTCTGCGGGTCGTCGTTCATCCGCTTGTCCCTCCTTCACGGCGGCGGTCGTCGGTGTACCGGCCGCGAAGTGTGGCAGCGCAAGAGCTTCGTGGCAAAGCCGCGCGGCGCGTCTGGCGGAGAGCGACGGCACGAAGCCTTCGCTCCGATCGCTCAGGTCCTGTCTCGCGCGTGTTTCGTGGGGCTCGTCACGTGGCGAAGATGGCCCGATTTCACCCACACCGTGCATCCGCGCGCTCCTGACTGCACTCCCACGCGGTCGCCCGGCGGCAGGCGCAGCCAGGAGTAGCGGGAAAAGTCCTCGTCGCCGAGGCGAAAACCGCCCTCGAGCACCAGCAGCTCGACGCCGCCCGCGTCGGATGCGGAAAGCATCGTGAGCGGCTGCCAGCGTTCGAGACGCACGTCTTCGTGTGTATCCCGGAACAGGGGCATCACTTCGACGCCGGGACGGTTCGGATCCGGCACATAAGGCATGTCACGCGTGTCGATACGCACGTGCGTGCGATCCTCGGGCTCGAACTGCCACAGCTTCACGAAAAGCACGCAGCCGGTTTCCGACCCCGGGCTGTGGCGGGAGTTGGGCGGATTGCGGACGTAGTAGCCTTCCGGGTAGTCGCCGTGCTCGTCCTGGAATACGCCTTCGAGCACCAGGAACTCCTCGCCGCCGCCGTGCCTGTGCGGGGAGAAGCGGCTTCCCGGAGCGTAGCGCACGATGCTCGTGGCGCGCGCCACTTCGTCGCCGATGCGATCGAGCATGCGCCGCTCGACGCCGGGCATCGGGGAGGGGACCCAGTCGATCCGTGCGGCGTGCACGATGGCGCGCTGCGTGAAGTCGGCATTCAGCTCCATCGACGGGACATTACCAGATCATGAAGTCGGAGCAGCACGGGATCGTGCGGCATAGCAGCGAACCCGGATGGGGAGCAGGGCGCTCGCCCCGTGCCCGGTGATTCTCGTGGAACGCTGGAGGAGCCACACTCGTCAACGTCGACGAGGAGGAGATCATGAGCGCCGATCAGTTCAAGCCGAAGGTCTACATCAGGGAAGGCTGCCCGTATTCGTTCAAGTTCTGGCTGTTCATCGTCGAGGCCGGCATCGCGAAGGACTTCGAGCCGATCGTCTGTCGCCCGGAGGACCCGCAGTTCGACGCGATCAAGTCACGGCTCAGCACGGGTCTGGGCAGACCCGCCACCTTTCCGACCGTCGAGATCGAGCCCGGCCGTTTCAAGGCCGATTCGGACCAGCTCATCGCCTACTTTGCGGAGAGGTACGGCGTCGATGCCGCGAGCCTCCCGGCGCTCGCTTTCTACAGGGGAACGATCCTGCCGCAGCTCGAGGAGCTGCATCGCCACGGGTGAGGTTCATCGGGGCTCCGAGCGCCGATCCGTCGACGTCTACGCCATCATCGCGAGCGTGCTGCGGAAGCGCGCGTGCGCGATCCAGAAGAAGGCGGCACCGATCGCGGTGATGGCGACGAGCTGCGGCCAGATGATGTCGATGCCTGCGCCCCGATAGAGAATGGCCTGGCTCGCCGAGACGTAGTGCGTCGTCGGCGCGAGGAGCATCACGTTGCGGACGAGCTCCGGCATGCTCTCGCGCGGCGTCAGGCCTCCCGAGAGGAGCTGGAGCGGCACGATGACGAGCATGAGGAGCAGGGCGAACTGCGGCATCGTGCGGGAGAACGTGGCGAGCAGAATCCCCATGGATGTCATCGATGCGAGCGTCAGCACACCGGTGAACAGGAAAAGGAGTCTCGAACCCTGAATCGGGGTATCCAGGATTCCTTCCACGACGGTCACGAGCGAGAAGGCGGTCGCGGCGATCGTCACCAGTCCCATGGACCAGATCTTCGACACCATGATTTCGAACGGTGTCACCGGCATTACGAGCAGGTGCTCGATCGTTCCGCGCTCGCGCTCGCGGATCAACGCCGCGCCGGCGAGGATGAGCGATACCAGGGTCACGCGATCGATGATCGTCATCACGCCGAGGAACCACGGCCGCTCGAGCGTCGGGTTGAAGCGCATGCGCAGCGCCAGATCCACGGGCGGCGCCGTGCTGCGCCGGTAGCCCTGCAGGAACTCCGTCACTTCGCCGTTCACGATCTGCTGCACCGCTCCGCTGCCCACGAACGCCTGGCTCATGCGCGTTGCATCGACGTTGAGCTGGATCTCCGGTGCGCGCCCGGCGAGCAGATCGCGCTGGAAGTCGGGCGGGATCACGAGACCGAAGGTGAACTCGCCTTCATCCATGCCGGGATCGAGCTCCGAAAGCGAAATCATCCTCGGCCGCTGGAAGTAGGGCGGATAGAACGCCGATGCGATGCGGTTGGAGAGGGGGGAGTGGTCCTCGTCGACGATCGCGATCGCCGCCTTGTGCAGAGTCTCGGGAACCGCCGTGGCCGCCGTGTAGATCGACAGGGTGAAGGCGTAGACGATGAGGAGGATCAGCATCGGGTCGCGCGCGATGCTCCAGAGCTCCTTCACGCCGAGCCGGTAGATGTTCGCCAGGCGCCGCGCGCCGGTTCGTCTGCCGGCGTGGAGCGCGTCGCCGGCGCTCCGTCCGGAGGCCGCGAAGGAAGCCGTGAGCGCGGTCCGCTCGTTCATCTCAGGTGTCCTGCTTCCTGAGAAGTGCGATGGAGAGCGCCAGCACGACGGGAATCGCGGCGACGATCGCCCAGAAGGACGTCTGCAGATCCGCGAAGCCGAGCGCCTTGCCGAACACTCCACGGCTGATCGTCACCATGTGCGTCGTGGGCTGCGCGCGCCCGATGACGTAGCCGAAGCCTTCGAGCGACGAGACGGGATTGAGGAGCCCCGCGTACTCGACCGCGAGCACGATGCTGATGATCATGGTGAGGAAGATCGCCGCGGTCTGGGTGCGCGTGAACGTGGAGCAGAACAGGCCGAACCCGGTCGAGTAGACGACGAAGACGAGCATCGAGACGGCGAGCGCCGTGAAGCTGCCCTTCACGGGGACGCCGAACACCGTGATCGACAGCGCGGTGAGCAGCAGGAAGTTGACGAAAGCGAGCGCAACATAGGGGAGCTGCTTGCCGAGGAGGAACTCGGTCCGCGTCGTCGGCGTCGCGTAGAAATTGATGATCGAGCCCAGCTCCTTCTCGCGGACGACGGACAGCGCCGTCAGCATGGCCGGAATGAGGAGCAGCAGGATCGGAATCACCGCGGGCACGATCGCGGGCAGGCTTTCGACGTCGGGGTTGTAGCGATAACGGGTCTCGATGCTGAACGGCGGAGAGAGCGACTGGCCGAGCCGCTCCCGCGCCTGCTGGACGAGCCAGAGCTGGTGCATGCCCTGCACGTAGCCCTGCACCGTTTCTGCGCGCTGGGGCATCGCTCCGTCGACCCACGCGCCGACCTGGACGGTGTCCCCCCGCTGCACGCTGCGCGCGAAGCCCGGCGGGATCTCGATGGCGAGCGCGAGCTCGCCGGACCGCATGCGGTAGTCGAGGTCCTCGTAGTCGGTGACGGGCGGGCGTTCGATGAAGTAGGGTGACCCGGCCAGATTGAGCGTGTAGCTGTTGCTGAGGCCCGTCTGGTCGCGATCGAGCACGGCGAACGGCAGATCTTCGACGTCGAGGCTGATGCCGAAGCCCATGATGAACATGAGGATCGCGCTGCCGAGCAGGGCGAGCGCGGCGCGCACCGGATCGCGCTGAAGCTCGAGGGTCTCGCGCAGCGTGTAGCTCAGCATGCGCTGCAGGCTGAAGCCGGTCCGGAGCGCAGCGGGGTGGGCTTCTTCCGGAGCGCTCGCCGGCGCTGTGTCTTCGGATCCGGAGACCGCAGTTCCCGCGCCCGCATCCTCGAGGTAGGCGATGAAGGCATCTTCGAGTGTCGTGACACCTCGGCGCTCGATGAGCCGCGCGGGCGCGTCGCTCACCAGCACCTTGCCGGCGTGCATGAGCGAGATGCGGTCGCAGCGCTCGCCCTCGTTCATGAAGTGCGTCGAGATGAAGATCGTGACGCCGTCCTTGCGCGAGAGCTCGATCAGCAGGCGCCAGAAGGCATCGCGGGCGACGGGGTCCACGCCCGAGGTCGGCTCGTCGAGGATGAGGAGCTCCGGGTCGTGCACGAGCGCCACGGCGAGCGAAAGGCGCTGACGCATGCCGAGCGGCAGGCGCATGGGCAGCTCGTCGGCGGTTCCCGAGAGCCCGAAGCGCTCGATCATCTGCTCGACGCGCGCTGGGATCTCTTCTTCGGGAACATGGAACAGCCTGGCATGCAGCACCAGGTTCTGCCGAACGGTGAGCTCGGTGTAGAGCGAGAACGACTGCGACATGTAGCCGACGCGCCGCCGCGTCAGCATGTCGTGCGGGTCCACCGGGCTGCCGAAGAGCTTCGCCTCGCCCTCGCTCGGCGGGAGCAGGCCGGTGAGCATCTTCATCGTCGTCGTCTTGCCGCAGCCGTTCGAGCCGAGGAAGCCGAAGATCTCGCCGCGCCGGATGCGGAAGCTCACGTGATCGACCGCGACGAAGTCGCCGAACCGCATCGTGAGATCTCTTGCCTCGATCGCGATGTCGTCTTCCCGTGCCGGGGGCAGCGGAGGAATCGTGACCTCGGTATGGCCGCGGCGCTTCTCCTCGGGGAGGAGGGCGATGAACGCCGCCTCGAGCGACTTCGTGTGGGTGCGCTCGTACAGGTCCTGCGGCGTGCCGACGGCGAGCACTCGGCCTGCGTCCATCGCGACGAGCCAGTCGAAGCGCGAGGCTTCGTCCATGTAGGCCGTCGCGACGATCACGCTCATGCCGGGACGCGTCCTGCGGATCGTGTCGATGAGGTCCCAGAACTGCCGCCGCGCGAGCGGATCGACGCCGGTCGTCGGCTCGTCGAGGATCAGAAGCTTCGGGTCATGGATCAGCGCGCAACAGAGTCCCAGCTTCTGCTTCATTCCGCCCGAGAGCTTGCCGACCGGCCGATCGAGAAACGGCTGCAGCCCCGTCGCGCGGGTGAGGAGATCGATGCGCCTGCGGCGCTCGGCGGCATCGTGCCCGAACAGTCGCCCGAAGAACTGCAGGTTCTCCTCGATCGACAGCGTCGGATAGAGATTCCGGCCGAGCCCCTGAGGCATGTACGCGATGTCGGGGCAGACCCGATTGCGATTCCTCGCGCTCGACATGTCCGCGCCGAGCACGGTCACCTTGCCCTCCTGAACCTGGCGCGTGCCGGCGAGAAGCGAAAGCAGGCTCGATTTGCCTACGCCGTCCGGTCCGATGACACCCACCATGCAGCCGGAAGGGATCTCGAGATCGATGTGATCGAGCGCACACACCTTCCGGTATCGCAGGCTGACGTTTTCCAGCACCGCGACCGGAGAAGTGGACTGCATGACGGCGCTCATTCGGGTGTTCGGATCTCGAGGGCCTTCGGCCAGACGGCATCCGGGTCGAGCTTCAGCCATGCGACGCCGGGCAGTCCTGTCTTGACCTGCGTCAGGTGCTTCTGCAGCAGGTCGCGATCGATGTGGGCGCGCACACGAAACATCAGCTTCTGCCGCTCGTTCGCCGTCTCTACTGTCTTCGGCGTGAACTGAGCGGTATCGGAGACGAACGAAACCTTCGCCGGAATGACGTACTCCGGTGCGGCATCGAGAATGATGCGCACCTCGCTGCCGAGCGCGACACGGCCGACGACGGTCTCCGGCAGAAAGAACGTCATGTAGACGTCGGACAGGTCGACGAGATTGAGGACCGGAGAGCCGGCCGCCAGCACTTCGCCAGGCTGAGCGATCCGGTACTGTACGCGCCCGTCGCGCGGCGACGAGAGCACACTGTCCTCGATGTCCGCCTCGATGCGTGCGACGGTCGCCGCGGCCGCAGCCACGGCGGCTTCCGCTCCGGCGATCTGCGTGCGCGCGGCTTCGACGGCGGACTCCGCGGCGACGACCCGCGCCTTCGCGGCCTCGAGTGAGGCTCTTGCGGCGCGCACGCGCGCACGGTCGTCGTCCAGCTCCTGACCCGAGGACGCCCCTTCCTTCGAGAGCACCTCGGAGCGGCGCAGGCGCCGTTCCGCGGCGTCGAGCGCGCTCTCGGCCTCGAAGACGGCGGCCTGCGCTGCGGCGAGCTCGCTCTGGCGCATTGCGAGCTGCGCTTTCGCGATCGCCACCGACGTGATCGCCTGCTGATGCATCGCGCGCGCTTCGTCGCGCTGCGCCTCGAGCGTCACGACCTGCATCTTCGCGAGCGGCTGACGCGCCTTCACGAAGTCGCCTTCGCGAACGTAGATGTCCTCGACGCGCCCGCCGAGCTTGGCGGCGACATTGATCTCCGTCGCCTCGATGCGTCCGTTGCCGCTCACGAAGGCATCGCCGTAACCCTCCGGCTGCAGCGTGCGCCACAGGAACCAGCCGACCGCGAGGACGACAACGGCAACCGCAACCGCGGCAATCTTCTTCCTCAGATTCCTGTCCATTCCTGCCGCCTCGCTAGTCGCCGGTGCCGAGCGTGCCGCCGCCGAGCGCCGCGAACAGAGCGACGCGACTCGAAAGCAAGGCGCTCTGGAGCTGGACGACTCCCTGCTCGGCGTTCAGGAGGTCGCGCTGCGCATCGAGCACCTCGAGGTAGGTCGCGGCGCCGCTCTCGTAGCGAAGCTGCGCGAGGCGGGCGCGCTCGGTGAGCGCGCGCAGCGCATTGCGCTGAATGCGGAGCTGCTCGCCGAGATAGTGATGCGCCGACAACGCGTCCGCGACATCGCGGAACGCCGCCTGTATCGTCCGCTCGTAGCTCACCACCGCGAGGTTGCGCCGCACTTCCGCGAGCTCGAGATTCGAGCGCAGGCGTCCTCCGGTGAAGATGGGAACTGAGATGACGGGTGTGAACGACCAGGCACGGCTGCCCGAGTCGAACAGGCCGTCGAGCTCCGCGCTCGCGGTGCCGAGATCACCGGTCAGTGTGATTCGCGGAAAGAACGCCGCGCGAGCGGCACCGACGTTCGCATGCGCCGCGCGGAGCTGGTGTTCCGCCGCGATGATGTCCGGACGCAGAACGAGGAGATCCGAAGGCAGCCCGGCGCTCACGGGCTGCACCGGTTCGGTGTCGCGATCGAAGGTATCCGTGCGAGGCGGCAGGTCGACGGGTGCGCCCACCAGCAGCTCTATGGCGTGGAGATTCGTCGCGCGCGCCTGCTCGAGCTGGACGGCCAGCGACTGCGCCTGGGTGAGCAGCGTCTCGACCTGCATGAGCTCGAGCTGCGTGCTCGCGCCTTCCTCGAACCGTCTCCTGAAGATGCGGAACGATTCCTCCCGGGAACGCACGGTTCTCCTCGCGATCTCGAGCCGGCGATCCAGCTCGCGCTGGAAGAGCCATGCGTCGGCGACCTGTGCGACGAGGCTCACCGTGAACGCGCGACGCGAGGCGTCGGTCGCCAGATAGTTCTCGATCGCAGCAATGTCGAGACTGCGCACACGACCCCAGAAGTCGACTTCCCACGTCGATACGCCTGCCGCGACCTGGTAGGCGCTGCTCACGGTGGAGCGGCCCAGAATGCTGAGATCCGCAGGCGTTCGCCCACGGTCGCCGGCGGCATTGACGGCGACATTCGGGACACGGTCGGCGCGCTGGATGCCGCGCAACGCGCGCGCTTCCTGAACGCGAAGCACTGCAGCCTCGAGGTCGCGGCTGTTCTCGAGTGCCCGTTCGATGAGGCGCTGCAGCTCGGTGTCGACGAAGACGCCGCGCCACTCGACCGTTGCAGCCGGCTGACCGCTCGTGAGCGGCGCGTCGGCGGGGTAAGTGTCCGAAACCGGAAGCGCCGGCGGCTCATAACCCGGCGCCATGGACACGCAGCCGGAAAGCAGTGCGAGGACGATGAGCGCGAAGCATCGAGCCGCTGATGAGACCGTCGGAGGTCGGATGCTCACGTATCGTTTCGGCGCCATCTGACGTGCAATGCTCTCCGATCACACGGCTCACGGGCGTCCGCGGAAACCGAAGCGCAGGCCCCGCGAATGCCGCTATTGTTCTCCCGCTCCCGACAAACGGCGAGCGTGTCCGTTTCTCCGGCGGGAAACTTGGCAGTTCAGTGGTGGTCGTGAAGCGGCGTTACTGCAGAGCGCCGATCAGCAGATAGACACCTGCGCCGAGAAGCGCGATCACCCAGAGCAGATCGAGGTTGATCCACCCGCGCCGCAGGAAGGCGAGCCCTGCCCATTCGTACACTGCGAGGGCGATGGCGCCGGAGACGATCAGCATCGCGGCGGTGTGGACCGAGACGGCGGCGATCGCAGTCGTCAGCGAATGCGCCGCTGCCGGAACGTCGGCCATGTGATGCGCGTGCTCGTGTCCTGTCATTCCGATCGGCATCTCGAGCAGCACGGGCAGAAGCATGAGCCCCGCGCCGTGCGCGGTCGCCATCAGAAAGGACCATATCAGCAGCTGCATGCCGCCGACCTGCATGCCGCCGCGTGCGCGGTGGCGTGCGAGGAACCGGTACACACCGAAGCCGATGAGCGCGATCGCCGCCGCGACGCGCAGCAGTTTCATGTCGACGCTGAGCGTGCGCAGAAGACCCACGGCCGCGACGACGAGCGCGATCGACAGGGCATGGCCCGCAGCGATGGGAACCAGCGATCCGAGCAGCGCGGCACGGCTGCGCCGCTGCAGGCCGAGCGCAACGGCGAACAGCCATCCCATCGCAGGATTGATTCCGTGGAAGGCGCCCAGTCCTGCGAGCGCCAGCCATGACCATTCCGCTGTCACGTCCCCCGGTGCCGCGACGAGCTACCGCTCACGGATAGCAGAAGTTGTCGGACGAAGAGTCTCCGCCCTGCAGCCGGACCTGGTGCATGCGCATGCCGTCGCCTGCCGGAACGAAGAAGTCGGGATCGAGCGTCAGTCCACCGTCCGGGCCGACGTCGCACTTCACCATCCAGCCGTCGATGCCGTCGGGGTAGAACTGCTCGTCCCACGTGCGGTAGAGACCGTTCGTGAAGTACACGCGACGGCCGTCACGACTCACCTCGACCATCTGCGGCCCGCCGTTCACGGGGCCGGCGGCCGGATGAGGTGAGCGCTTCACGATGCCGCCCAGACGCACGGAGCCCGTGAGCTTCGGGCTGTGCGGATCCGATACGTCGTACTGGCGCATCTCGCCCGTGCCCCAGCACGAGACGTAGAGGAAGCGGTCGTCGAGCGAGAGATTGATGTCGGACACGAGCGGCGGCACCGCCTTGAAGTCCTTGAGAAGCGGCGGCAGCTCGTCGGGCTCGGCCGGCTCGGCAGGAATCTCGATGACCTTCTTCACCGCCCACCGTCCATTGGACCGATACCAGAGCCACACCGAGGACGAGAGGTCCTTGAGGCTGATCACCACGCCGGCGAAGCCGTACGACTTCGTCGGGTCGCGTGCCTGACGGAGCTCCAGAACGATCTGCTGCTCGGACCCGAGATCGAGCGCCTGCAGATGCCTGCGGCGGCGCAGATCCCAGAAGTGGAGCTGATGACCGTACTTCGATGCGAGGAGCAGCTCCGGCTGCAGACCGTTCTCGATCATGTTCGGAGTGCCCCATTCGCTCGTCACCTGAACGTCGTGGCCCAGGTGCCAGGCGAAGTCGTAGGCGAGGTACTGGGGTCCACGGTCCACTTCCCATTGTCCGAGCACGTCGAACGAATCGTGATCGAGCAGGAAGAGGCCGCCGGGACCTTCGCCGTCGGGCGCGCCCAGCGCGCTCACGAATATGCCTTCCGGTCCGCAGTGGAGCGTGTGCGGTCGCGAGTAGCCCGAGCGCCGGTGCACTTCCTCGGGCTCGATCACCTTGACGATCTCCGGTGCACGCGGCTCGGGCTTCGTGTCTAGAACGTGAATGCGCGAGGAGCGCAGCCCCGGGACGATGAGGTAACGCCGCTCCACGTGAGGATGCGGCGCGTAGGGGCACAGCGCGCTGCTGCAGGCGTTCCAGCCGAAGTGATGCAGCTCGTCGCCCACGTTGGGCATCGGCGTGCGATGGATGAGCTCACCGTATGTGGAGGATCCGGGATCGAGATCGACGACACCCAGCGCATCCGGCCGGTTGCCGGTCACGTCGAGCATCGCAACGTAGGCCAGCTTCTCCGGCTCGGCCTGCATTGCCATTCGGGGTGATGGATAGAACGTCGGATCGGGTTTCCAGGTTGCCATTTCGCCTCCTGCGCGGAACCTTCGACGCTGACCGGGCGGGCCGATGGAGCGCTTGCCGCGGGGCCGTGCCCGGAAGCCCGGATGGAGCTCGACTCATGCACTATCCTCCCTTTGCGCCGCCGCGAACAGCCGGACGAATACGTATGGCGCCTGCTCGCGGACATCGATGCGCCGATCCACTTCGCCTGCAACGGAAAAGGCGGTGTACCAGCTCGCGCTCGAGCAGCTCATCGCGCCGGCAGCGCGCATCGATGTTCGCGGGAAGGCGTCGAGGGACTGCAGCTACCGGCCGCTGACCGTATACGAGGTCCCGCGACTGCGGCAGAGTCGTCGATCTCCGCGAACGGATAATCCCGCGCCCGGACGTCCGTTCGCCGCAGGAGTTCCCCGTCGCGTGCTCCACGGGATCACGCAGTGAGTTGGAGGTCAGGAGGGTAACGTGGACGTTTTTCTCATCTGCTCGGCGGTCCTCGTGCTGCTCTATTTCGCGCTTGCGCTCAACGTCTCGCGCCAGCGTGGCCGGACGAAGACGGGCATCGGTCTGGGTGACGACCCGTCGGGCCCGCTCAACAAGGCCGTGCGGACGCACGGCAACGCAGCCGAGTACGTGCCGATCCTCATCGCGCTGTTCCTCTACTTCCATCTTTCCGGCGCGGGCGGCTGGATCGCGTGGGTCGCGGTCGGTGTCACGGTTTGCCGCGCGCTCCATGCGATCGGCATGCTGATGACCGTCACGTTCGACGGACCTCCGCATCCGCTGCGAGCGATCGGCGCGGCTGGAACGTATCTCGGCGGATTCGCGCTCGGTGTCGCGCTCCTGCTCCGCGCATTTTCATAGGGTGGAAAAGACGCGCGGCCGGCCGCGGAAACCGCGACCGGCCGCGTGCCGCGCAGTGCGCGCCGTTACTCCCAGCCGGTAGGTGAGTTGTAGGAGGTCGTGAAGCCGAGCGCTTCGATCTCGTGGATCTGACCGCCCCAGATCTTGAAGACGTGCACGGCGGGCAGATCGAACGGAGCGAAGTCCATCTTCCGCACTTCCTGGCCCGGCACGCCGAACACCCGGAACTCCTTCTTTTCCATGGAGTGCCGGAAGTGCGAGAGCCCGAAGGCGAGGCCGGTTTCCTCGTCCGCGATCCACACGCGGCGATTGTCGATGCGGTCGATGTACTGGAAGATGCCGGTGTCGAGCTGCGCCGCACAGCCGAGGGACCCGGTGATGCCGAACGGCGCATCGGCCGGCACCGGATTGCGCGAGGTCTGCATGCCGTTCTCGAAGCGCACGCAGTCGTCGGCGAAGGGCGCGAGGCGCCCGTTGTTCTCGTCGAGCGCGTCGTAGTAGTCGGCGGCGATCTTGAGCAGCCGGCCGCGCGAGTCGCGATACGGCTCGGGCACGGTGGCCGAGAAGGCCGCACGCGGCGTCTGCAGGTTCTTGAGACTGGACTCGCGCAGGTTGTGCACGATCACGTGCTCGGCCTCGGTGATGAGGCCGTTCTCGACCTTGAGCCGCAGTCCGATCTGGATCGGCTTGCCTTCGCTCTGCATGACGCCGATGAATCCGACCTGCTGTGCGACCGGATCGGGCACGTAGATCCTGAACGTCGTCGGCGGCGCGGACGCGGTCTTCCACAGACCTTCTCCGGGCCTGATGCGCTTGATGTTCTCGACGATGGTGATGTTGCGCGCGAGCGGAGCCTTGCCCGGATCGTGCGCCACCATCGCGTCGATATAGGTATCGACGAGGTTCTTCAGGCAGTTGCGATCGCAGGGCTTGCTGCCTTCGCTGGCGCTTGCGGAGGTGGCCACGGCAACGGCGAAGGCCGCAAGGATCGCGACGGTCTTGTTTTTCATTCTGCGTAACTCCCCTTCTGGCCGGTGCGGCCGGCTCGAGCCCGCGCGCAGCATAACGCATGCATGGGGCGATCCGAGACACCGCTGCCGTTCGAAGCCATCGCCTGCCATGCGAAAGGTGTGGCACGATACGTCCGTCTGGCCCGACGGCCGCAGGCATCCGGTGAGTCCCGTGAAGCGTTTCCTTCTCTTGCTCTCCTTGATCTTCGCGGCCGCCGCATCGCCTGCGCAGGAACAGCCTTCGCAGGAGCAGCCTGCACGGGAGAGGTCTTCAAAGGAAAAGTCGACGCCGGAACCCGCGATCTCCAAGGCCGAGTGCGATGCCACGCTGAATGCGGAGGTCAAGCGGCTGGACGAAGCCTTCGCGCGTTCGAGGACGGCGTGGGAAGACACGGTCAAGCGCCGCTTCGAGGACCGGGAGAAGGAGCTGACTCCGGCGCAGATGCAGGCGGCCCGTGCAGCCTTCGATCGCAAGGTCATGGAGCAGTCGAGGGCACACGTGCGGACGGTGGCCCTTCCGGGCGTCTATCGCATGATGCTCGCGGTGCCTCAGTACGACACGTCGGTGTGCGCGAATCCCGACGAGATGCGCGCGCTCGGCGATCAGGCGATCGTCGAGTTCCTGCAGCAGCTCGCGGAGCTTCTGCCTCTCATCGACGCCACGGTCGACGCCGCCAAAGGGACGGGCTAGATACGGGCGAGGCGTCGGACGATGCGCCATACCGCAGGAGCGTGAGGATGGCGACACGACGGCGCTTCGCTGAGGGCAGAAGAAGGTCGGGCGCCACCGCCGGCCGCATCGATTCCTGGGCGGACCTGGCACGGCTCATCGAGTCGATCGCCACTCAGCGACGCAACTGGATCTTCCGAGGCGAACCTTCCACGACGTACGAGCTGCGACCTGCAGCCGGGCGTGAAGGCGGCGATCAGGGCGCGCGCCGCAAGACCCGCTACGACGAGGGGGACGAGCGTGCGGCGCTGAAGCGCTTCCGCAACGACGCGCGTCCGTACGTCGCCTACGCGGACTACAGCGATCTCGAATGGCTCGCGGTCGCACAGCACCACGGCATGGCGACGCGGCTCCTCGACTGGAGCGAGAGTCTTCTCGTCGCGGCGTTCTTCGCGGTGGAGGCGGCCGGCGCCCACGGCCATGCGCTCATCTACGGCATCTCGGGTCTGCCCGTGGTGGATCCCAGAGAAGCCCGCGATCCGTTCGAGATCCGCGAGGTGTCCATCTATCGCCCACCGCACGTGAGTCCGCGCATCGCTGCACAGCGGAGCATCTTCACCATACACCCGGATCCGACCCGGCCCTTCGAGCATCCGAACCTGCGGAAGTGGGTCGTCTCGCGGCAGGCCTGCAGCCAGCTCAAGTGGATTCTCGATTCCTGCGCGATCAACTACGCCTCGCTCTTCCCCGATCTCGAGGGCCTGGCCGCGCACGTCGGCTGGCGCTACAAGTGGGGTATGTCGCAGGGCTATGTGAGGTAATCGGCACCTGACGTCTGTCGCAGGCGACGTTCGACGCCGTTCTTCGACCCCCGAATGTGACGTACCGCTCAGGAGCGCACTTCGGCAGGGCCTTTTCTGTAAAGGAGTGCGCACCAGGGGCGATAAAGCACACGGAAGCGCTCCGATCGCGGCCGGGCCTCGTGCTTTCCCGATCGGGGCTTCGGCGCTCTTGGGAGAAATCGAGGGGGTCCCGGATCATGCCGTCCAATCCGCTCGCAGCGATCGGTTCTTTCTTCCGCCGGCTCTGGGTCGACCCGCGGTACCTCGCCGATCTGCGCGGTCACGTCGAAGCGATCAATCGCGTGCTGCCCGTGATCGAGTTCGACATGGACGGCAGAGTGCTCGGCGCCAACGAAAACTTCCAGAAGGCTGCCGGATACACGGCCGAAGAGCTGCGGCGGCTCCATCACCGCGACTTCGTGGAAGCGGACTACCGCGAGACGGCGGAGTATCGCGAGTTCTGGGCGCGGCTGCGCCGCGGAGAATGTCAGACGGCGCAGTACAAGCGCATCAAGAAGAACGGCCAGCCCGTGTGGGTGCAGGCCACGTACTTTCCCATCCTCGACCGGCGCGGGCGGCCTTACAAGGTCGTGAAGCACACCGTGGACATCACCGAGCAGATGCTGCGTCACTTCGACGGCCTCGGGCAGCTCGCCGCGATCAGCAAGGTGCAGGCGGTCGTGGAGCTCGAGCTCGACGGCACCATCCGTGCCGCCAACGACAACTTCCTCTCTCTCGTCGGCTACTCGATCGACGAGATCCGCGGCAGACCCTTCGGCATCTTCCTGGATCCCGCGCAGCAGGCGGCTGCGGAGAATCGCGCGCTGTGGGCGCGGCTCGCGCGCGGCGAGTACGAGGCGGGTCAGTACGAGTGGCTCGCGAAAGGCAACCGGAAGCTCTGGGTGCGGGCGAGCTTCAATCCGATCCTCGATGCGACCGGCAAGCCGTTCAAGGTCGTGGGCTACGCCACCGACGTCACCGCGGAGGTGACGCTGGTGCGGGAGACGGAGGCGGTGGTCAATGCGGCGGCGAGCGGCGATCTCACGCGCCGCATCTCCATCGACGGCAAGACGGGCAAGCTCGCGGAAGTCGCACGCGGGGTCAACGCGCTCATCGAGGTGATGGCTTCGCTCGTTGAACGCATCAAGTCCGCCGCAGAGGAAGTGCGTGCCGGCGTCGAGCAGATCTCCTCGGGCAACATGAGTCTCTCGCAGCGCACCGACGAGCAGGCATCGACGCTCGAGGAGACCGCGGCCTCGATGGAGGAGCTGGCGAGCTCGGTCCGGCAGATCGCGGACAACGCCGCGCAGGCGAACCGGCTCGCGATCGAAGCCTGCACGCAGGCGGAGAAGGGCGGCACCGTGGTCGGATCGGCCATCGAGGCGATGGAGGGCATCAACGCCGCCTCGGCGCGCATCGCCGACATCATCGGTGTGGTGGATTCCATCGCCTTCCAGACGAATCTCCTCGCACTCAATGCGGCGGTCGAAGCTGCGCGGGCGGGGGAGCAGGGCCGGGGCTTTGCCGTCGTCGCGAGCGAGGTGCGGAACCTGGCCAGCCGCTCCGCGATGGCCGCGAAGGAGATCAAGTCGCTCATCCAGGACAGCGTTCAGCGGGTCGCGGAAGGCGGTCGTCTCGTGAACGAATCGGGACGCACGCTCGAGGAGATCGTCACGGCGGTGAGGAGGGCGACGGCGATCGTGGCGGAGATCGCGGCGGCGAGCCGCGAGCAGTCCGCCGGCATCGAGCAGGTGAACCATGCCGTCATGCAGATGGAAAACATGACGCAGCAGAACGCCGCGCTGGTGGAGGAGGCCGCGGCGTCGACCGATGCGATCGTGCAGCAGGTGCGGTCGCTCAACGACCTCGTCGCTCACTACAGGCTCGGCACTGCCGGCACCCGGATGCGTCCGGCCGGCACCGAAGCGCTACGGATTCAGGCGAGCACGAGCGAGCCGGTCGCTCATCACGCCGTCGCGTAGCTCACGATCTTTCGCCCGGCGCAGGGATCGCGCCCGCGCCGCGCTTCGATCTGGTCATCGGGTGAAGCCTGCGGCACCATGCGGATCGCAGTCTTTCGTAACGTGCAGGGAGTGCCGCGATCTTCATGCGATCCGTCCGATTGGCGTTCTTCCTTTCGCTCATCGTCGCGTCCGCGCTGGCGCAGGAGGAGGCCTCCTGCCTCCAGTGCGCGGAGTGGAACCAGCCGCAGGAGCCGTTCCGCATCTACGGCAACACGTACTTCGTCGGCGTGCACGGCCTCTCCTCGATCCTCGTCACTTCGGGCGAGGGTCACGTGCTCATCGACGGCGCGTTGCCGGAATCGGCCGAGGCCATCGCGCGCTCCGTTCGCGCGCTCGGGTTCCGCATCGAGGACGTGAGGCTCATCGTCAACTCGCATGCGCACTGGGACCACGCCGGCGGAATCGCCGAGCTCAGGAGATTGAGCGGCGCACAGGTGGCCGTCAGCCGCGCGAGTGCCGATGTGTTCCGGCAGGGGCGCTCGGGTCGTGACGATCCGCAGTTCGGTGTCGCCTCGCCGTTTCCGCCGGTTCCCGACGTGCGCATCATCGAGGACGGTGAGACGCTGCGCGCAGGCCCGCTCGCGCTGACGGCGCGTCTCACGCCTGGCCACACCCGTGGCGGCACGAGCTGGACGTGGCGCTCGTGTGAAGGCGAGCGCTGCCTCGACATCGTCTATGCCGACAGTCTGACGGCAGTCTCCGCGGACGGCTTCCTGTACACCCGCAGTGCCGACTATCCCGATGCGCTGCGCGATTTCGCGCGCAGCTTCGAGATCCTGAGCGCCGTGCCCTGCGACATCCTCATCACGCCGCATCCGGGAGCCTCGAACCTCTTCGAGAAGCTGGAGCGGCGCGAGCGAGGCGAGCGGGATGCCTTCATCGATCCGGCCGCATGCCGCAACTACGCGTCTGCCGCAAGAGAGCGGCTGCGCAAGCGGGTCGAGGCGGAGAAGGCCGAGGTCGAAGGGGGCGCGAGCCGATGAGCAGGCGATGGATCGCGTGGGCGCTCGTCTGCGGCGTCCTCATCGTCGGCTGTCGCCCCGTCGACCGGGAGCGCGCGCCGGAGCCGGTACCCACGGCGGAGTATCGCCGCGTGAGCTGGTCGCAGCTTCCCGGCTGGGAGAATGACGCCGCGCACGAAGCCTGGCCCGCGCTGCTCGAAACGTGCCGCGCACGAGGCTCGCGCGCCGAATGGCAGGCAATCTGCGCCGCCGCGAATGCGGCGACCGTCGTCACTGCGTCGGATGCGCGCGGGTTCTTCGAGCGTCACTTCGATCCCTACGCCGTCACCCGTGTCGTCGGGCGCACGCGCGAGACGAGCGGACTGGTGACGGGCTACTACGAACCGCTGCTCTTCGGTTCCCGCACGCCTTCGGAGCGTTTCAGCACGCCGCTCTATGCGCGGCCGCCGGATCTGCTCACCATCGATCTCGCGTCGGTGTATCCGCAGCTCAAGGGCATGCGCCTGCGCGGGCGGCTGCAGGGAAACAGGGTCGTGCCGTATCACAGTCGGGCGGAGCTCTACGGTTCCTCGGAGCTCAAGGGGTACGAGATCGTCTGGGTCGACAGTCCCTTCGATGCCTTTCTTCTGCAGGTCCAAGGCTCGGGTCGTGTGCAGCTTCCGGACGGCGAAACCATCCGCCTGCAGTACGCGGATCAGAACGGACATCCGTACCGCTCCGTGGGGCGCTATCTCGTCGAGATCGGCGAGCTCACGGTGGAAGAGGCCACCCTGCCGGGCATCCGGCGGTGGCTCGCGGCCAATCCGCATCGCGTCGAAGAGGTTCTCAACAGCAATCCGAGCGTCGTGTTCTTCCGCGAGGAGAAGCTCGAGGATCCGATGCAGGGACCGAAGGGTGCGCTCGGCGTGCCACTCACACCGGGCCGATCGATCGCCGTCGATCCCGAGTTCGTGCCGCTGGGTGCGCCCGTGTTCCTCGCGACGACGCATCCGCTCACCGGGCAGCCGCTCGAGCGGCTCGTGCTCGCGCAGGACACGGGCGGTGCGATCCGTGGTCCGCTGCGCGCGGACTTCTTCTGGGGCTTCGGGCTCGAAGCCGCGGAGCAGGCGGGTGTCATGCGTCATCAGGGACGCATGTGGGTACTCTGGCCGAAAGGCGTGGCGACGCCGTGGGATTGAACGGCGTCAGCGTTCCCACGGAGGATTCGTGCCGAGGCGCTCGGCGATGAAGTCGACGAACGCGCGCACGCGCGGCGGCACGAGGCGCCGCTGCGGCATGACGGCGTAGATACCGGTCGCGACGGGCGGGTAGTCGGGCAGGACGATCCGCAGGCGTCCCGCGCGCAGGTCCTCGTGCACGTGCCAGAGCGACTGCAGCGAGATGCCGAGGCCCGCGAGCGCCGCATCTCTCACCACTTCGCCGAGGTTGCTCTCGAAGCGGCCGCGCACGCGGACCTGGATCTCCCGCCCCTTGCGATCCGTGAGCGGCCATACGTTCTGCGGTCCCTGCGCGCCGACCAGCACCAGACATTCGTGCTTCGCGAGGTCCTCGGGCGTGGAGGGCTCGCCGCGCTGGCGCAGGTACTCGGGAGACGCGCAGAGCACGCGCCGGTTCTGCACGAGCCGCCGCGCGATCAGGCTCGAGTCGCGGAGTGTTCCGATGCGGATCGCAACGTCCACGCCTGCGCTCACCAGATCGACCATCTGATCGGTGAGATCGACGGACAGATGCAGCCGCGGATGACGGGCGAGGAACTCCGGCAGAAGCGGCGACACGTACTGACGGCCGAAGGAAGCCGGAAGCGTTACGCGCAAGGTGCCCGCGACGCCGCGGCCCGAACGCTGCAGATCGCCCGTCAGTGCTTCGAGCTCCTCGACGAGCGCACGCCCACGCTCGGCCAGTGCGAGTCCTTCCGGCGTGGCGTGGATGCGGCGCGTCGTCCGATGCAGCAGGCGCACGCCGAGCGAGCGCTCGAGGCGCTTGATGCGCAGGCTCGCGACGGCTGCAGAGATGCCGAGGCTGCGGGCGGCAGCGCTGATCGATCCGAGATCGAGCACCCGCAGAAAGAGCGCGACGTCGCCGATGCGGTCCACGATTTTCAAGAAAGTCTTGAAAGTGAATCTCGATCTTAGCGGATTCCCGATTCCGTTCCGCACTCCGACCATGCGGCCCTTCGACGTGAACGCATTCGAGCGGAGGACAGGCAATGGAATATCGATTCCTCGGAACGTCGGGATTCAAAGTGCCCGTGCTGGGTTTCGGCACGGGAACGTTCGGCGGCAAGGGGCCGCTCTTCAGCGCCTGGGGCGCGACGCACGTGAAGGAGGCGCGGCGCCTCGTCGACATCTGTCTGGATGCCGGCGTGAATCTCTTCGATTCGGCCGATGTGTATTCGGACGGCGAGTCCGAGCGCATCCTCGGCGCGGCGATCGAGGGGCGGCGTGACAAGGTAATCATCTCGACGAAGGTTACGCTGCGCTCGGGTGAAGGGCCGAACGACGTCGGCGCCTCGCGTCATCACCTGATCCGCGCCGTGGACGGAGCGCTCGAGCGTCTCGGCACGGACTACATCGACCTCCTGCAGCTCCATCACTTCGACGCAAGGACCGCGGTCGAAAGCGTGATGTCGACGCTCGATGACCTCGTGCGCGCCGGAAAGGTGCGCTGCGCCGGCGCGTCGAACTACTCCGGCTGGCAGCTCATGAAGTCCCTTTCAGTGGCGGATCGCCACGGCTACCCGCGCTTCGTCGCGCATCAGGTCTACTACTCGCTCATCGGACGCGACTACGAGTGGGAGCTGATGCCGCTCGCGCTCGATCAGGGTGTTTCGGCGGTCGTCTGGAGCCCGCTCGGCTGGGGCCGGCTCACCGGCCGAATCCGTCGCGGAAACCCCTTCCCCGCGAGGAGCCGTCTGCACGAAACCGCGCGCTTCGCGCCGCCCGTCGAAGACGAGCGGCTGTATCGTGTGGTCGACGTGCTCGACGAAATTGCCGCCGAGACCGGCAGAAGCGTGCCGCAGATCGCGATCAACTGGCTGCTGCAGCGTCCCACGGTGGCCACGGTGCTCATCGGTGCACGGGACGAGGAGCAGCTCCGGCAGAACCTCGGCGCCGTCGGCTGGAATCTGAGCGCCGAGCAGGTCGCACGCCTCGATGCGGCGAGCAGCGTGACACCTCCTTATCCGTACTACGCGTACTGGAACGGTCAGTTCGCGGAGCGCAATCCGCCGCCGGTGCCTGTGGCTCCACAGTCGAACGCCGTCGAGACCGATCGCCAGGCGTCGTCGTAGAGTAGGCACCGCTGCCGCACGGCGCGGCGCGTCGGCAAGGGACTCGAGATGGCACAGCGTCGACTCAGGGCATCGATCCGGAAGGTCACGCCGCTCTACAGCGGATTCCTGAAGGTGAACCGCTACGAGATCGAGGCGGAGAAGCACGGCGGCGGTTTCGTCACGGTGGCTCTCGAGGTCATGGAGCGCGGCCATGCGGTGGCGGTGCTCGGGTACGACCCCGTGCGCGACGAGGTCGTGCTCGTCAACGAGCTCCGCGCAGGCGAGCTCGCGGCGGGTGACTATCCCTTCGGGGAGGCTCTCGTTGCGGGCGGCATCGGTGGCGACGAAACGCCGATCGATGCCGCCATCCGCGAGATGAAGGAAGAGACGGGGCTCGAGCTGCGCGATCCGCAGCTCGTGCACCCGGGTGCGTATGTGAGCCCGGGTGGAACGTCCGAGAAAGTCGCCATCGTGTTCGGCACGGTCGATACGAGTCGTGCGGGCGGCGTGCACGGCAACCGGAACGAGCACGAGGACATCCTCACCGTCGTCCTGCCTGCGCAGGAGCTCATCGACCGCGCACGCCGCGGCGAGATCAGCGATCTCAAGACACTGTTCGCCGCTTACTGGCTCGCGGAGTACCGCGCGCGCAGCAAACCGGCAGCCTGAAGCGGTGGCGGGCGGCTGACCGCGCGCTCCGGGAACTCCCGTGAAACCGCGTGGTTCAAAGGGCAACAGCCCCGGTTGATGCGGAGAGACGCCGATGGCTGCAGCAGCGGGCCGAATCCTGATGGGTCTCATCTCTTGTCTGGTTCTGGCCGCCTGTGCGGGACAGCGCACGGGGACGTACGACGAGCGACGCGGTCCTGGCCAGATCGTCCGAGCGCGAGTCGTTTCCTGTGCGCTCGGAAAACAGGTCGCGCAGGTCTTTCGCACGAGTCCTCTGGAGCGACACTGGCGCCGCATCGAGAAGGACATCGAGAAGCCGCTGCGGGAAGTGGTCGACGCCGGCTACCTCGCCCGGGATGCGCTCGAAAGCCTGGAAGGCGCGGTGCTGAAGCGCCACGACTGGACTCTGACGCGGTACATGGTCCGCGTGCTGCGCGAGCTCGAAGCGCCCGATCTCGGGACCGCGACGTCACTGCTGCGCAGCGAGAGCTATGCGCAGCATGCGCTCCACGATGCGACCTGGGATGGCGCGAACGGCTGGGATGTCGTGCGCGGTGTGCGGGCGGAGACGCTGGAGATCCTGAAGTGGATCGACGACGTCGCTTCGGAGCGCAGCGTTCCCGATACGGCTGCGGAACCGTCTGCGATCGCGTCACGGGCGCGCGACGTGGAACGGAAGCTCATCGCGGCGGCTTCGGAGCTCGAGCCGTACTACCTCGACGCGAACTGCCGCGAGCCCGACGACCCCAATGCGCTGACCGCCGGTCGCACTGTACGCGCTATCTGAGCAGGAACGAGCCGGAGCCGCTCAGTGTGGTGCCGCAGGCGGTGCGGTCGACGGCGCGCGCAGTGTACTGACCGACAGGCGCCAGCGTTCCGTTCCGGCGCCGCTGATCCCAGGTCGCGCGGAACGTCTCCATGTCGGCAGGATCGAAGGTGAAGGTGGTGACGACCTGCGCACAGAACAGCCCGTCCGCGCTCGACCACACGACCTGGTCGAACGCGTCCAGCACTTCGAAGCGCACCGGTGGACAGGAATCGGGAGAGGTCACGCTGCGTGCTTCGTTGCTGGTATTGGTGACGTGCAGCTCGAAGGTGATCGGCTCACCGGGCAGGAAGATGCCCACGGGCTGCTGAAAGCGATCGGTGATCGCGAACGAGACCTGCAGCGCTTCGCACTCTTCGGGAGCCGGCTCATCGGGATCCGCGGGTTCGGTTACGCCGAGTGCCGCACGGTCGCTGTCCGAGCAGCCCGCGACGATGATGGAACACAGGGCCGAGGCCAGAGCGGATGTCGTACGCATCACATCCTCCTGTTGCTTCGCAGCGCACCCGCCATGCCGGGGGCGCGGGTCCATGCAGCGGCCGGCGCCCTCAGAATGCGCGCCTTCCTCTTTCAGGGGAATCCTTCGGCTGGATGCACGAGACGATCCCGCCGGCGCGTCAGTATGGACAGCGGGGCTGCGAATCGAGTTCCAGCCGGAGGCTCCCCTTTTTCCGGCGGCGAAGTTGCTGTGACCATCTGCAGACGGGTGTCTCCACGATGGGTGAGCGCGTGGTGCATCGGCTCGTGGTTCTCTGGCGGGACTACCGGCAGCTCCTGCTCTTTCTGGCACTCCTGTTCGTCTTCCGCTCCGCGTGGGCGAACTGGATGACCGTCCCCACGGGATCGATGAATCCCACGATCCTCGAAGGCGACCGGCTCCTCGTCGACAAGCGCGCTTTCGGGCTGCGCATTCCGTCACCGCGGCTCTGCATCCACTCGTGCTGCGGGAGACGGGGCCGGCCGGCGAGCACGAGATCCTGCGACTCCCGGCCGGGTTCGCGCGCGACTTCGGTCCGATCGAACTGCCGCGGGACATGTACTTCGTGCTTGGCGACAACCGCGACAACAGCGCGGACTCCCGCGTCTTCGGATTCGTGCCGAGACGCAACGTCGCAGGTCGCGCGACGCACGTGCTCATCTCCTTCGATCCCGAGCGTCACTACGCGCCGCGCTGGCATCGCACGTTCCACCGCCTCGACTGAGCCGCTGCCGCGCCACCCGGACCGCGTCCTTCGCAGCGCCGTCTCTTCAGACGGCGCGAAACTTGCTCATGCCTGACAGCGCACGATGCGCACGGGATTCCGGGGAGCAGGGCGTGGTGGCGACGACGTATTCGGAGAGAGAACACCTGCGCGGACGGGACGCCGAGCTCGGCCGTGAGGCGCGCACGCCGAGGGAGATCACGGCGCGCGGCTGGTGGGACATCCTCAAGCGGGTCCGGGCTGAAGTCTCCCGCGACAACCTGTCGCTGATCGCGGCGGGCGTCGCGTTCTACGCGCTGCTCGCAATTCCACCCGCGCTCGCCGCCGGCATCGCGCTGTGGGGTCTGGTCTCCGATCCGCAGAGCATTCAGGCGCAGATCACGCAGCTCTCGGGGGCACTGCCGGAGGAGGCGGCGCGCACCTTCAACGACCAGCTCCGTGCCGTCGCGGCCCGATCGCCCACGACTCTCGGCTGGACCGCGGCCATCGGATTTCTGCTGTCCCTCTGGAGCGCGCGCGCCGCGATGAACGCCATGATCGGCGCGCTCAACATCGTGTACGAGGAGCGCGAGAAGCGCGGTTTCCTGAGGCTCACCGCGACTTCCGTTCTGCTCACGCTCGGGGCACTGGTCGGCGGCGTGCTGGCACTGCTGCTCGTCGCGGGCGTTCCCGTCGCACTCTCCATTCTCGGTGCGAGCACCATCGCCCAGCTCGTGGTCAACGCAGTGCGCTGGACGCTGCTCCTCGTGCTCGTGATGGCCGGGCTCGCGGTGCTCTACCGGCTCGCGCCGTCCCGGCATCAGCCGCGCTGGAGCTGGGCGAGCTGGGGCGCCGGCATCGCGACGCTGCTCTGGATCGGCGCTTCGGCAGCCTTCTCACTCTTCGTGAGCAACTTCGGCAGCTACAACGAGACCTACGGCGCCATCGCGGGTGTCGTGGTGCTGCTCATGTGGCTGTGGCTCTCCGCCTTCGCGGCGCTCGTCGGCGCGGAGGTCAACGCGGAAATGGAGCACCAGACACGACGCGACACCACGACGGGCGTCGAGAAGGCGCCGGGCCAGCGCGAAGCCCGGATGGCGGACGAGGTCGCGGGCGAGCACGGCAATTAGCGGATCCGTGGCCGCTCGCGACGGGGCACGCCGCTTGCGACCGCACATGCCTCCGTCGCGCGGGTATGCCGCGCGACTTCACAACGGGAGACGATCATGGATGACCTCATCAAGATGGTGACCGATCGCGTGGGCATTCCACAGGACAAGGCGCGCTCCGCGGTGGAGCTCATCGTCGGGCAGCTCAAATCGCGCCTGCCCGGCCCGGTCGGGAGCCAGATCGACAATGCGCTCTCGGGCGGAAACGGAGGCGGACTCGGCGGTGCAGTCGGCGGGATCGGCAGCGGCCAGCAGCAGCAGCAACAGCCCGGGTCGCGCGAGCGTCACTGAGGAGACGTTCCGCAAGGGCAGGGGCGGCGGGTCGTGGTAAGTTCGGCGCAGGTACAGCCGAAGGGCCCGAAGCCGATGAACCGCGGAACAACCCCGTACGCCCTCGTTCTCTCGATGACGATCCTGGCATGGCCGGTCGGCGCGCAGGGCGCCGACGCGGCCAGCCATGCGCACGACGCGCACGCTCACGCGCCATCCGGTCAGGCCGGAGCGCAACCGTCCGGGAACGCGGCGGCTCAGAAGCTGCCCCGCATCCTCGTTCACAGGAGCCCGAGCTGCGGCTGCTGTGGACTCTGGGTCGAGCATCTGCGCAAGGCCGGCTTCGAGGTCGACGTGCGCGAGGTGGACAACCTCGACCCCGTGAAGACGCGCGTCGGCATTCCCGCCGGCATGGGTTCGTGCCACACGGCAGAGGTCGACGGCTATTTCGTCGAGGGTCACGTTCCCGCGTCGGACATCAAGCGGCTTCTCGCGGAACGGCCGAAGGCAAAGGGGCTGACGCTGCCGGGCATGCCGATCGGCTCACCCGGAATGGAGCATCCTTCGGGGCGGAGCGAGCCCTTTGTCGTGAGGCTCGTGATGGAGGACGGTGAGATCCGCGAGTTCGCGCGTCACGGCGAGTGACGCGCACGCGTGAATTCGTGTCGCGCGCAGCGCGGGATATCAGGAGCGCCAGGCAGTGAAGTCCGGCGCGCGAGCGCCGGGTTGCGCGGAGCGCAACCATTCGAGAAAGCGCGGCACGGCGGGATCGCCTTCGGGCGGCGCCCAGGGCGCGAACTCGACGGCCGTCGCGGGATCGTAGGGGCCTTCCTTTACCTCGAGGAAGGCCGAGCCGTCGGCATCCGCGAAGAGCGTGTGCCACGTGCGCTCCGGCGCCTCGTAGGCGAGGTTTCCCGAGTCCGCACCCACGACGTATCTCCCCGTGACGACACCGTGATCGTCGAAGGTGAGCAGGGTGAAGCTGCCGCGCACGACGAGCGCGAGCTCGGATCGCGTGTGGTGGCGATGCGGACGGAAATACGACCCGCGATTCGCGGCCACGAAGAAGCGCTGCACCGGATCCCGGTCCGATGCATGAATTGTGTAGTGCGCGCGGCCGCGCGGACTTGCCGCGGCTTTCGCGGCGAGCTCGTCGAGTACGGTGGCGGAGACGATCTTCATGAGGGCGTCATTCTAAAGCGGGGGCTGGTGTCCATGACCAGGAAGAATGATTCCCCGTTCCTGCGGCGCCTCGCGGGACTTGGTGCCGGGCTCGTCCTCGCGTCGACAGTCTTCGCGGCCGAGACCTCGGGCGAGCTGCTGCTGACGGGCACCCGCATCTACGTGAGCCCCGATACGCCGCCCATCGACGGTGGAGCGGTGCTCGTGCGCGACGGGAAGATCGCAGCCGTCGGCGCCATGCAGGCGCGAGGCGTGACGCCCAGTGCCGAATGCAGTGGCGGCGTGGTGATGGCGGGCTTTAATAACAGCCACGTGCATTTCATGCGTGACCGGTGGTCCGACGTGCAACGCAAGCCTGCGGCCGAGCTGAATCGCTCGCTCGCGGAAATGCTCACGCGTTATGGCTACACCACCGTCGTCGACACCGGTTCCAATCGCGACGACACGCTCGCGCTGCGGACGCGTATCGAGCGAGGCGAGCTCGAAGGGCCGCGCATTCTCATGGTCGGCGAGCCGCTGTTCCCGCCGCAGGGTATTCCGATCTATCTCCTGGATCTGCCTGCGCACGCTCGCGAGCGGTTCGCACAGCCTGCGGATGCCGCGGCGGCGGTCGCGGTCGTCGACGCGAACTTCGACGCGGGAGCGAACGGCACCAAGCTCTTTCTGGTGACGCCGCAGCGGCAGGGCCGGAACGCGTCCATGCCTCGAGAGATCGCACGCGCTGCCGCCGAGCGGACTCATCGGCGCGGCGGCTTCGTGATGGCACATCCGACGAATCTCGACGGCGTGCGCGCGGCGCTCGATGCCAGAGTGGACGTGCTCACGCACACGACGCTCGGATCCGAGGCGCCGTGGCCGGATGAGCTCCTGCGGGACGTCGTTGCCGCCGACATGGCGATGATCCCGACGCTGAAGCTCCTCGGCCATGAGCTGAAGAAGCAGGACGTGCCCGATGAGATCGCGCAGCGCCTGACGGTGGCAGCCCTGAAGAGCGTTGGAACGTTCGTCGCCGCGGGCGGCACCGTGGTCTTCGGCACCGACGTCGGCTACATGACCGATTTCGATCCGACGGAAGAGTACGTGCTGCTCGCGCGCGCCGGCCTCGACACGATGCAGATCCTGGCGTCGCTCACGACGACGCCGGCAGCGCGCTGGGGCGAGAGCGAGCGCCGCGGACGTCTGCGGCCGGGAATGGATGCCGACATCGTCGTGCTGGGGGTGGATCCGGCATCGGATCCGGGGAGCTTCGCGAGCGTGCGCTGCACGATCCGCGGCGGGCGGATCATTTACGCGAAGACCCGCTCCTGATACGCGCGAGCATGCGCTCGAGCCGGCCGTGCACGCGGCGCAGGTAATCGATGAGCTCCGGCGGCTCCAGCACCTCGAACTCCACCTCCATGAGCGAGAGCCACACGGCGAGATCGAGCAGCGACTGCGCGCCGGTATCGAGCCTGCAGCGCTCGGCGTCGATCGCCGTCAGCTCGCCCGCCATGGGTGAAAGACGCTCGGCCACGCGTTCGCGCGGCGCATGCAGGATGACACTCGCGCGCACCACGTTCATGACGGAGGAAACCGAGCGTGACACATAGGCGGCGAGATCTCCGCCGTCCGGGCCCTGCCGCGGGGTGAATCGCGCTCCCGTGGTGACCTTGCGTCCGATGCGGTCGACGCGGAACGTGCGCCAGTCACCGCGATCGAGATCCCACGCGACGAGATACCAGCGGCTGCCGGTGTGCACGAGGCCCTGCGGCTCGACGGTGCGGTAGGTGGTGCGCGCCTTGCGATCGTCGTACCGGAAGCGAAGCTGCTCGTGGTCGCGGCACGCGCCCGCGATCGTCGCGAGCACGACCGGATCGACGGCGGGCCCGGGCCTTCCGAGCGGCACGATCGATGCGTGCAGTGCATTGACCCGCCGGCGAAGCCGCGAAGGCAGAACCTGCTCGAGCTTGATCAACGCGCGCAGGGCGGATTCCTCGATGCCCGCGACGGTGCCGCCTGCGGCCGTGCGCAGGCTGATCGAAACCGCGAGCGCCTCGTCGTCCTCGAGCAGCAGCGGCGGCAGCGATGTGCCCGCTTCGAGCTGATACCCGCCCGTCACGCCCGGTGCCGCACGCACCGGATAGCCGAGGCTGCGCAGGCGGTCGATGTCGCGGCGTACCGTGCGTTCGGTGACTTCCAGCCGCTCGGCAAGCGCCGCGCCCGACCAGAACCTCCGGGTCTGGAGCAGCGTGAGGAGCCGGAGCAGCCGTGCGGAAGTCTGCAGCATCGGGGCGATTGTACGGCGGGAATGCGGACCGATCCTGTCCGCATTGCGGGCGTATAGTTCCATGCAGCACATCCGCAGCGGATGCCGGCTCGATGCAGAGGGAGAACGCCATGTCGATCGTCGTCTACGAGGCGCCGTCGTCGAGCGCCTCACCCGTCACGTGGGCACTGGCGGAGCTCAACGTGCCCCACCACCGCGTTCGTGCCCTGCCGGAGATCGCAGGGCATGCATCGAGCACGGGTCCGAGGCTCGCTCCGGACGGCAGCGTGCCCACTCTCGTCGTGAACGGCACGCCGATGTTCGATGCGCTCAGCATCCTCACCTGGCTCGGCGACAGCTACGGGGTCGCGCAGCGGCTCTGGCCTGCGGCGAACGCGCCGCACCGGCGCGAGGCGCTCACGTGGTCCACGTGGGCCTACGTCATGTACGGCGCGGCGCTGCATCGCCTTACGCAGGCGACGCGCGACCCGGACGAGCACGCCGTTCGCGATCCGGCAGCGGCCGAGCGGGCGCGCGGCGAGCTGGATCGTCTCCTGAAGGTTCTCGACGCGCGGCTCACCGGTGCGCCGTATCTGCTCGGTCAGGAGTTCTCGCTCGCGGATCTCATCGTGTCCTCGGTCGTGCGCTACGGCGAGTACCTCGGCGCCACCGTCGAGGGTCATGCGAACGTGCGCGCATGGCTCGAGCGGTGTCAGACGCGTCCCAAGCTGCGCGAGCTCCTCGATCTCGAGAACGCCGCGTGAGAGGTCGCGCCAGACGGGCGGCTCACTCGGGCACGGCGCCGGAGTAGATCGCGAGCATGCTGATCGTGTCCGTAAGACCGTGCGTGAGAATGAGCGGCCAGAGGTTGCGGTCGCGCAGCACGTACCACGTGCCGTAGACGAGGCCGATCCACACCGCGGTCAGAACGCCTCGTGCGCCGAGATAGGCATGGCCGAGGCCGAAGAGCACGGCCTGGATGACGATCGCGAGAGTGAGGAGCACCGTGCCGCGCCCGAGCGCCTTCTCGAGCCGCGTGAGCACGAAGCCGCGGAACAGCATCTCCTCGCCGAATGCGGCCGTCGTCCACGCGATGAGCAGAATGCGCGCGAGGGCGAGGGGATTGCCTCGAACGTCATCGAAGCGCGACAGCTCGAGCGACTGCCATCCCATGGCGTCCGAGACGGGATAGACGATGCCCACGACTCCCGCGACGCTGATCGCATAGAGAACGACCACCGCCAGGATCAGCCGCGGGAAGCTCGCGGGGCGGCGAAGTCCTATGGAGCTCCAGCTCTCGGACCGTGCGCGCAGTCTCCACCACGCGAGCAGCAGACCACCGATGATCGCCAGCACGCCGGGCACCGGCAGACCGATGAGGTCTCCGCCGACGAGTATCAGCATGAATCCGACGATGACGATGGCCAGATCGAGCAGCGCCTCACGCTTCACGTGATTCCTCCTTCGGAACGCAACGGGATCGCGCTCACCTGCCGGATGCGGAATATTCTGAGGCATTCTGCGGTCACGGGCATTTCCATCTCACCGGCCGGCGTCTCGAGGGCCGCTACGTGCACGCCGTACGCTACGCGCGCACCATGACACGATCGGGTCGCCCATGAGTCGCGTGTCGGACCTCGCACGTGCGGCAGTGACGGTTGGCATCGTCGGCGTGCTCAAGTTCTTCGTGTTACGGCGGGTGGAGGAGCGTGAGTGTCGGCGGTGCGTGCCAGCTCCAGCGCTGGGTGCCCGCCGGCGACGCATTTCTCGTGGTCGACTTCCGTTGACCGTCCGTGGCGGACGATGGCACGCAGAAGAGTCGCAACCCGTCGCTCACCGTGTTCCCGGTGTCCGGTTCCTTCGATGCCGGGACGAAGGTCACCGTCGAGTCTCCGCGCCTCACGCAGCCCGTCGAAGCGAACGTAATGCCTGCCGGAGCCGTGCTCGAAGATCGCGAAGTGGTCGAGCTCCTCAAGGGCGCGCTCGCGCAGAGTGGATCCTGGACGGTCCGGATCTCCACGCCGGACGCGTCCGAGCGCAGCTTCGAAGTGACGGCGGATGGATTCAATGTCGCGGCGGCAATGTTCGATGCATGCGTTGCCGCCGAATCGGAAGGCGCGGACTGAGACCCGGCGGCGCATGACAGTACGTCGCTCCCGCGTCGCGCGACGGTTGCGGGACGACTCCGGGAACCTTTAGAGTCCGCGTCCCTTTTTCCCACTTTCCCGTGCGCACCGGTGGCCCAGGCACGCCGCAGAGGATCGCTCGTACGCACGGCGCCTCGATGACTCGGAACATCTTCAGGGCAAGGGCGACCATCGCCTTCATCTTCGTCACCGCGGTGCTCGACATCGTGGCGATGGGCATCGTCATCCCGGTGCTGCCCGCGCTCATCGAGCAGTTCGCAGGCTCGAACGCGCGCGCGGGCGTCATCAACGGCGTGTTCGTCGCGCTTTGGGCGCTGATGCAGTTCGTCGCCTCGCCGGTCATCGGCTCGCTGTCGGATCAGTACGGGCGCCGGCCCGTCATTCTGCTCTCCGCGGCCGGGCTCGCCGTGGACTACGTGCTCATGGCGCTCGCGCCGAATCTGTGGTGGCTGGCGGCCGGGCGCATCATCGCCGGCGTCACTTCGGCGAGCTTCACGACCGTGTATGCGTACATGGCGGACATCACGCCGCCGGAGAAGCGCTCGCGGGCGTATGGTCTCATCGGCGCCGCCTTCAGCGGCGGCTTCGTCGCCGGTCCGCTCCTCGGCGGCATTCTCGGTGAGATCTCGCCGCGCACGCCGTTCTGGGTGGCCGCGGCGCTGAGTGGCCTCGCGTTTCTTTACGGACTCCTGATCCTGCCGGAGTCGCTCGCGCCCGAGAAGCGCATGCGCTTCTCGTGGTCGCGCGCCAATCCGCTCGGCGCGCTGCGGCTGCTGCGCTCACACCACGAGCTCTTCGGCCTCGCCGTCGTCAACTTTCTGCTCTACTTCGCGCATCACGTCTTCAGCGCGGTGTTCGTGCTGTACGCGGCGTACCGCTACGGCTGGAGCGCGTGGGAAGTCGGCGTGCTGCTCGCGCTCGTCGGCGTGCTCGACATGATCGTGCAGGGCACGATGGTCGGACCCTTCACGCGCCGCTTCGGCGACCGCGCCACGATGATCTTCGGTCTCTTCGGCGGCGCGGCCGGCGTTGCGATGATGGGACTGGCGCCGAACGGCTTCATATTCACGCTCGCGATGTTCCCCAATGCGCTCTGGGGACTCGCGATGCCGACGCTGCAGTCACTGATGACCCAGCGGGTGTCGGAGTCGGAGCAGGGACAGCTCCAGGGGGCGAACATGAGCGTGGCGAGCGTCGCAGGGATCGTTTCTCCGCTCTTCTTCGGTGCGGTCTATTCCTTCTCCATCGATGAGGCGGCCGGGCGGCAGTATCCGGGCGCGGCCTTCCTCATCGCGGGTGCCGTGCTGTTCGTCGCCGCGCTGATCGGCTGGCGCGTCGCTCGCCGCGTGGAAGGCGAGCTCAGAACGACACGGCCGCTCCCGCAAGCAGATCGTACTGGATGAAGGTGGAGCCGCTGCTGCGGATCCGGCACAGGCCCCCGAAATCTCCCGAAGCACAGAACACCGTGGAATCGGTGTCGAGGAAGGTGAGGAAACCGCGCGCCTCAAGCCGCAGGGCGAAGCGCGCGCTCACCGGTATGCGGACGCCTGCACCCAGCGAGAGGGAGAAGCGCGTCTCGTCGCGCACGCCCGGACCTTCCGGCCTCATGCGCGTCGCGCCCAGCGTGCCGACGATGTAGGGCGCGAAACGGTACTCGTCCGTCACGATCAGCGTGCCTCCGACGTGCAGGTACTCGACGTCGATTCCGACGCTGCCGAGCGGTGAGCCCGCCTCGAGCTCCGTTTCCTGCCTGCCGTAGAACAGCTCGTACTGAGAGAGGGGATCGCGTCTCAGGTCGAGCGCGAGCGAGAGGGAATGGGCGTCGTCGAGGTCCGCCTCAGTGCCACCCTCGTCGACCTCGAAGTCTCCTCCCAGGCGCTGCCCGACGAAGGGTGCGATCTCGAAGAACGGAAGCCGCGGATCCGCGGCGTGCGCCGCAGTCGTCCAGACGAGCGCGGCAAAGAGGAGTCCCGGGGTCCGCGTGTGCCGCATGGAAACACACCCTTTCCGTGGAGTGAACGATGATTATCTCACCATTGCAGGGCGCTCCCGGCGACTGTAGCGATGCGGGCGCTTCATATTCCCGGGTGATGCGCATAGACTGCCGCACTCGAGCCCGGGGCATCTAAAGAACAAGGCCCGCGGCTCGGTTCGCACCTTCCCGAAGGGGGGAACATGAAGCGTTGGATCTGGATTCCGGTCGTCATCGTCGTCATCGGCGCGTTCGTTTCCTGGCGCGCGTTCTCCGCCGACATCGAGTCGCGTCCGGACGTGCCCGTTACGCCCGAGATGATCGAGCGCGGCCGATACCTCGCAGTCGCGGCCGATTGCATCGCCTGCCACACCGCACCGGGCGGCGAGCCGTTCGCGGGCGGCCTGGAGTTCGATCTGGGCGAGATGGGCAAGCTCTACTCGTCGAACATCACGCCCGACGAGGAAACGGGCATCGGCACGTGGAGCGATGACGACTTCCGCCGCGCCATGCACCTCGGCATCGGCAAGGGCGGCAAGCGCCTCTACCCGGCGTTTCCGTATGCGTCCTACTCGATGCTGACCGACGAGGACGTGCTCGCGATCAAGGCCTATCTCTTCAGCCTCGAGCCGGTGAAGAACACGCCACCGCCGAACGAGATGAAGTGGCCGTACAACCAGCGCTGGCTCATGGCGTACTGGAACTGGCTGTTCAATCCGGCCGAGCAGTTCGTTCCGGACGAGTCGCAGTCGCCGGAGTGGAACCGCGGCAAGTATCTCGTCGAGGGACTGGGGCACTGCGGCGAGTGCCATACGCCGCGCAATTTCCTGCAGGGCCCGAAGCGTTCTCAGGCCTTCGGCGGCGCGGTCACGCGGGGCTGGCACGCATACAACATCAGCTCCGATCCTGAGCACGGCATCGGGAGCTGGACCGACGAGCAGCTCGTTTCCTACTTCACGCGCGGTTACGCCGAAGGGCGCGGACCTGCTTCCGGGCCGATGGCCGAGGTCATCAGCCACAGCCTCCGTCATCTGACGGAGGAGGACATCCGCGCGATGATCGTGTACCTGCGGTCGACGAAGCCGATCGATTCGGGCATCCCCGCGCCGCGCGTGGCGGAGGCAGCCCAGCCGGCGGATGCCGGGGACGAGAACGAGCACGGCCGTCAGATGTTCGCGGCGCTCTGCTCGAACTGCCACAAGGCCGACGGCAGCGCGCGGCAGATTCCGTACGAAGCGCTGCGCGGTGAGCGCGCGCTGGCCGATCCGCATGGCACGAACCTGACCCAGGTCGTTCTGTACGGCACCGAGGTGCACACGCCGTACGGCAGGATCTCCATGCCGGGCTTCGGCGATGGCCACACGGACAGCGATCTTGCCGCGGTGATCAACTATGCCGCGGCGAAGCTCGGCGGGCAGAAGCTCAACATCACGCCCGAGGAAGTGGCGAAGCGCCGTACACGGCCGCCCGCGAGACTCTGATCGGCGCGCAGGCACATGCGAGCGCCCGCCCGGAGAGATCCGGGCGGGCGCTTTCTTTTTCGTCGCTCCGCAGGACTTCCGGCGCGGGGTGAGCCGTGTTTCAACCGGCCAGTGCGATCTCGACGCGCTTGTTGCGCCTGCCTTCGTTGCGGATGCGCAGGACGCGGATGGCGCCGATCTCGCCGACGTTCTTCACGTGCGTCCCGCCGCAGGGCTGCAGATCGATGCCGGGGATCCTGAGCAGACGTATGCGCCCGGTGCCGCGCGGCGGCTTCACGCTCATGGTCTTCACGAGCTCGGGCTGCGCGTCGAGCTCCTCGTCCGTGATCCAGACCGTCTCGGTGTCGACCGCGCGCGCGATGAGCGCGTTCGTCTCGCGCTCGATCTTCTGCGCATCGAGCAGGCTCATGTCGATGTCGAAGTCGAGCCGCGCGCGATCCGGTGCGATGTTTCCGCCCGTCACCGGCGCCACGATCACGGCCGACATCACGTGCAGCGCCGTGTGCAGGCGCATGAGCGCGTAGCGGCGATCCCAGTCGATCTCGAGCGTCACGGGCTCTCCGACCTCGAGCCGCGGCGCCTCGGGTGCAGGAATGTGGACCACGGAGTCGAGCGTCTCACCCTTGCGCGTATCGACGATGGGAATGCGCTCGCCGCTCGCGCGGATGAGGACGCCGGTGTCGCCCGGCTGTCCGCCGCCGAGCGGGTAGAAGATCGTGCGGTCGAGCTCGATCCCGCGCTCGTGAACCGCCACGACGCGCGCGGTCGCGGTTCTGAGATAGGCATCGTCCCTGAAGAGAAGCTCCGTCGGCATGGTTCTTACCGTCCCGCCCTGCAGCCGGACGCCGATTCTAGCCAATGACGTGACTGGGTCCCGCCCGGCAACGCTTCAGGAGCTGTCGCCGGCCGCGTCGAGAAACTCCGCGATCAGTCGATTCCGTTCCGCGATCGCCGTGCCCGGTTCGGTCGGGCCGATGGCGTTCAGCCACCTGAGCGCCCTCGGGGATACGGCCGGGATGTCGTGGAAGTTGAGATGCTTCGTGCCCGGGATCGTGGTTTTCGTGATCTCCACGTGATCGGCCGCCGCGGCCCTGATCCGTCGCTCGAGCTGCGCCTGCTCCTGCTTCTCCTCGGCGCGCTGAGCCGCCTGGAGCGCCCGAAGCTCGGCGAGCTGACTCCTGTGCTGAAGTGCGATCACGACATGACCATGGCTCGCGAGGTGCTCCATGAGCATGGAGTTCTCGGACGCGAGCGAGATCATTCCGTGGTTGTAGATCGAAACGCGCGGCGGCCAGGCGTTCGCGGCATACGGTGCGGCGTGGCGAGCATTCGTCACGATCCTCATGGCCGGCCGCAGGAAGAGCTTGAGGAGAGGGGCACGTTCGCCTCGGTGCTTCCGCGGCGATATAGTCGGCACGAGAGGAGGGGCGAATGGAAATCACGGGTGGATGTCTGTGCCGGGCGGTGCGTTACCGGATCACGGCCGAGCCGATCACGGCGCGCGTGTGCTGGTGCAGGCTCTGTCAGTACATCGGCGCGGGGAGCGCGACGGTCAACGTCTGCTTCCCGAGCGATGCCATCACGATCGAGGGTGAGCTGCGCGACTACCGCAGCGTCGCCGACAGCGGCAACGTGATGCATCGGCGTTTCTGCCCCTCGTGCGGCACGCATCTCTTCAGCGAGGCCGAGTCGCGTCCGCACCTCATCTTCGTGCGTGCGGGAACGCTCGACGATCCCGAGATCGCACGGCCCGCGATGACGATCTGGACATCTGCGGCGCCGAGCTGGGCATGCATCGATCCGCAGCTCCCGGCGCTCGAAGGGCAGCCTCCTCCTGCGGCATGAAAGCCGCGGTCTGACAAGTCTTGTCGTGCGCGGAGCCTTCCGCGCATAGTGCGCGCCCGTTTTCCGATCGTTCGCTTCAATGCTCAGTATCGAATCCCGGATTGCGGCCGAGCTTTCGGTCAGGCCGCAGCAGATCGAGGCCGCGGTCGCGCTTCTCGACGGCGGCGCCACGGTTCCCTTCATCGCACGCTACCGCAAGGAGGCCACGGGCGGGCTGGACGACGCCCAGCTTCGCATCGTCGAGGAGCGGCTCGGCTACCTGCGCGAGCTCGAGGCGCGCCGCGCGACGATCCTTGCCAGCATCGAGGAGCAGGGGAAGCTCACTCCCGAGCTGCGCGCAAGCATCGAGGCCGCCGAGACCAAGCAGCGGCTCGAAGACCTCTACCTGCCCTACAGACCCAAGCGGCGGACGAAGGCGCAGATCGCGCGCGAGGCGGGGCTCGATGCGCTCGCAACGAGCCTCCTCTCCGATCCGACGCTCGATCCGGAAACGGCAGCGGCAGCGTATCTGAAGCCTGCGTTCACGACCGAGCAGGGCGAGAACCCCGGTGTGCCGGACGTGAAGGCGGCGCTCGAGGGCGCGCGGCAGATCCTCATGGAGCAGTTCTCCGAGGACCCGGACCTCACGGGTCAGCTGCGCGAGCTCCTGCAGTCGGAAGGGTTGCTCGTCTCGAAGGTGATCGAAGGCAGGGAAGAAGCAGGCGCGAAGTTCCGTGACTATTTCGATCATCGCGAGCCGATCGCGACCGTCCCTTCGCACCGGGCGCTCGCGATGTTCCGCGGGCTCAAGGAAGAGGTGCTGCGTCTGTCGCTCAGGCTTCCCGAGGAGCTCGCGGCCGGGGAAGCGAAAGACACTGCGCAGAGCACGGCGATGGGTCCGTGTGAGCGGCGCATCGCCGCTCACTTCGGCATCGCCGACCGCGGCCGTCCCGCGGATCCGTGGCTGCTGCAGACCGTGCGCTGGACGTGGCAGGTGAAGCTCTCCTGGCGTCTCGAGAGCGAGCTCTTCGCCGCTCTGCGCGAGCGCGCGGAAGAAGAGGCCATCCGCGTCTTCGCGCGCAATCTCCACGATCTGCTCCTGGCCGCGCCTGCAGGGCCGCGCGTGACGATGGGGCTCGATCCGGGTCTGCGCACGGGCGTCAAGGTCGCGGTCGTGGACGGAACGGGCAAGGTGCTCGAGACCGCGACCATCTATCCGCATGCCCCGCGCAACGACTGGAGCGGCTCGCTCGGCATGCTGGCCGCTCTCGCGCGCAAGCATTCGGTGGAGCTGATCGGCATCGGCAACGGCACCGCCTCGCGTGAAACCGACAAGCTCGTCGGCGAGCTCATCAGGGCTCATCCGGAGCTGCGGCTCACCAAGGTGATGGTCTCCGAGGCGGGCGCTTCCGTGTATTCGGCTTCCGAGCTCGCCTCGCGCGAGCTGCCGGATCTCGACGTGAGTCTCCGCGGCGCGGTCTCGATCGCCCGCAGGCTCCAGGATCCGCTCGCGGAGCTGGTGAAGATCGATCCGAAATCGATCGGCGTCGGCCAGTACCAGCACGACGTGAGCCAGGTGAAGCTCGCGCGCGCGCTCGATGCCGTCGTCGAGGACTGCGTGAACGCGGTCGGCGTCGACGTCAACACGGCTTCGCCTGCACTCCTCGCGCGCATCTCGGGTCTCTCCGAGTCGCTCGCCGAAGCCATCGTCCAGCACCGCAATCAGCACGGGCCCTTCCGCAACCGCGAGGCGCTCAGGGCCGTTCCGCGCCTCGGTCCGAAGACGTTCGAGCAGGCGGCGGGCTTCCTGCGCATCACGGGCGGCGACAATCCGCTCGACGCTTCGGCCGTTCACCCCGAAGCCTATCCCGTGGTGGAGCGGATCCTCGCCGATCTCTCGCGCTCGCTGCGCGAGCTGATGGGCGATGCTCGGACGCTCAAGAGTCTCGATCCCGCGCGCTACACCGACGAGCGCTTCGGCCTCCCGACGGTGCGCGACATCCTGCGCGAGCTCGAGAAGCCCGGACGCGATCCGCGACCTGAATTCAGGACGGCGTCGTTCCAGGAGGGCGTCGAGTCACTGGAAGATCTCAAGCCCGGCATGCTGCTCGAAGGCGTGGTCACGAACGTGACCAACTTCGGCGCGTTCGTCGACATCGGCGTGCACCAGGACGGCCTCGTGCACGTCTCGATGATGTCGCACCGCTTCGTGAAGGATCCGCGCGAGATCGTGAAGGCAGGCGACGTCGTGAAGGTCAAGGTCGTGGACGTCGACACGCAGCGGCGCCGTATCGGCCTCACGATGAAGCTCGACGAGCCTGCGTCTCGCGGTCGGCCGGAAGGGTCGGGCAACCGCAGCCGCGACGATCGCGGCCGTGCGCGTCCGCCGCGCGAGCCGCAGGGCAACGGCGTGCTGGCCGAGGCACTTGCACAGGCCCTCAAGCGCCGCTGATGCCGATCGGCGTACCGGCCGTGTCGCCGTGCCGGCCGGTACGCTTCACGCCGCGAGCCGCGGATACGTGAACAGCAGGAAGTGCGTGGCGTTCACGGCGAAGTGCGTGAGGATCGCCATCTCGATGCGCCGCGTCCGCGCATAGGCGGCTCCATAGCCGACGCCGGCGAGCGTCGCGAGGAGCACGTACGTCCATCCGCCGGCGAGATGCGCGATGCCGAAGGCGACCGCGCTCACCACGATGGCAAGCGCGGCACCGCCGCGGCGTCCGTCGAGCCGCTCGTGCAGGCCGCGCTGGATGAACCCACGGAAGAACGCCTCTTCGCTCAGGCACGTGACGAAGAGATTCGCCGGCGCCCAGATGAGGAACAGCGAATGCCAGCGCGGATCGAAGCGCACGTAGCCGAGGGCGAGCGAAGCGATCATGAGCACGACGACCGTGAGCGCCACGATGGGCAGCGCGCGGCGGAGTGCATCGAGCCAGTCGGTCCCGTGCTCGAGCAGTGAGCGGTGCACGATGCCGAGGAGCAGGACGCCGGCCATCGCCTTGTCGAAGTTGAGATAGAGCGTGTAGGGCTCGGCGCCAGGCGAGAGCACGACGTCCTGCGCGACGCGCAGATTGTGAAAGCCCGGCGCCGAATGCGTGCCGAGCAGCAGGACGAGCGCGACGATTCCCGCAGCGCTCGCGAGGCGCGCGATCCGGGTTGTCAGCGCTGCGGGGCGTGACGCCAGCCGCAAGTGCGCGATGCACGCGAGCGCGAGGAGCGCGATCCACAGGGCTGCAGGTCCAGACAACACGCAACCCAGATAGCCGAGCACCATTGCCGCGAGGCTGAACGACACCCACACCGCGGGTGCAGCCCACAGTCCCAGAATCCCAAGCAGCAGTGTCGCGCAGGCGGCCACGACGGCCGCAGACGGCATGGCGTCGATCATGAGTCTCTCGGCACGGAAGTGCCGATGATGCGGGAAACGGTGCCCGCCCGGCCAGAACGGCGATGCGGCGCGAAGCCGCTCCACTGACTGGCGACCGCATCGCGCCGCGGCGGCGGACCCGCCGCGGCAGGAACATCAGGCGTCGACGCTCAGTGCTCCGCTCCGCGCGCGACGATCTCGGGCGAAGGCGGGATGGTCCACGAGTGGTATGGCGCGGGTGACGGCAGCTCCCACTCGAGACCGTGCGAGCCCTCCCAGGCCTTGTTGCCCACGGGCTCACCGGCGCGCACGGCCTTCCAGATCACGTAGATGAAGAGGAGCTGCGAGACGCCGTACACGAAGCCGCCGATCGAGGACACCATGTTCCAGTCCGTGAACTGCGCCGGGTAGTCGGCGATCCGCCGCGGCATGCCGGCGAGGCCGAGGAAGTGCTGCGGGAAGAACAGCACGTTCACCGAGATGGTCGACAGCCAGAAGTGCCACTTCGCCAGGCGCAGGTCGTACATGTGACCCGTCCACTTCGGCAGCCAGTAGTAGACGGCTGCCTGAATCGCGAACACCGCGCCCGTCACCAGCACATAATGGAAGTGAGCCACCACGAAGTAGGTGTCGTGATACTGGAAATCGGCGGGAACGATGGAAACCATCAGCCCGGAGAATCCGCCGATGGTGAACAGGAACAGGAAAGCCACGGCGAACAGCATCGGCGGCTCGAAGGTGATCGAGCCCTTCCACATCGTGGCGGTCCAGTTGAAGATCTTCACGCCCGTGGGCACCGCGATCAGCATGGTCGAGAGCATGAAGAACATCTGCCCCGAGAGCGGCATGCCCACCGTGAACATGTGGTGCGCCCAGACGATGAACGACAGGAACGCGATGGATGCGATCGCGTAGACCATCGTCTCGTAGCCGAAGATGGGCTTGCGCGAGAAGGCGGGGATGACCTCCGAGATGATGCCGAAGGCCGGCAGGATCATGATGTAGACCTCGGGGTGCCCGAAGAACCAGAACAGGTGCTGATACATCACCGGGTCACCGCCACCCGCCGCGGTGAAGAACGTCGTGCCGAAGAAGTGGTCGGTCAGCAGCATGGTCACGGCGCCTGCCAGGACGGGCATGACGGCGATCAGCAGATAGGCCGTGATCAGCCAGGCCCAGACGAAGAGCGGCATGCGCAGCAGGGTCATGCCCGGCGCGCGCATGTTCATGATGGTGACGATCACGTTGATGGCGCCGAGGATCGAGGAGGCGCCCATCAGGTGTATGGCGAAGATGGTGAACGGCAGCGCGTCGCCCATCTGCAGGGCGAGCGGCGGGTACATGGTCCAGCCACCGCCCGGGCCGCCGCCCGGCACGAAGAGCGACAGCAGCAGGATCGTGAAGGCGAAGGGCAGGATCCAGAAGCTGAAGTTGTTGAGGCGCGGCAGCGCCATGTCGGGCGCGCCGATCTGCATCGGGATCATCCAGTTCGCGAGCCCGACGAACGCCGGCATCACGGCGCCGAAGATCATGATCAGCGCGTGCAGCGTCGTCATGGAGTTGAAGAACTGCGGATCGACGAACTGCAGGCCGGGCTGGAAGAGCTCGAGCCGGATGAGCATCGCCATCGCTCCGCCGACGAGCCACATCGTCGCGGAGAAGACGAGGTACATCGTGCCGATGTCCTTGTGATTCGTGGCGAAGACCCAGCGCCGCCAGCCGTGCGGCTTGTGCTCGTGGTCTTCCTCATGGATGAGGCCGGGGTGGACGGTTTCGGCCATGATTCAGCCTCCGGTCAGCTCCGGTGATTCGCCGACGCGGCCGATGAGCCGCTTCAGGCGGCCCGCCACGTCGGCGCGCTCCTGTTCCGTAAGAAAGGCGCCGAGCTCGCAGCAGCGTCCCTGGCATTCGATCAGCAGCCGGTGCGGGTGCAGCGTGCTCTCGGCAGCCTGGAGCCGCACGCGGGCCCAGTGCCGCCTGAAGCGCGTCTCGTTCGTGCGTGCGCCCACGCGGGCGACCACGCGAACGCTGTCCTCCGAGATCTCGATGCGCTCGAAGTCGCGCCCGCGCGCGAGGCTCAGTCGCAGCGCGAAGTAGAGCACGGCCATTTCGAGCGCGGCGAAGGGCAGGGCAGGCCATGCGCCCTGTGCCGCGGCGAGCAGCGCCGCGGCGAACGTGATCGCGCACGTCACGGCGAGGAGACGCAGCGCGGATGCGTGGGTCAGCAGACAGCGCGGACGCAGCACGATGCTGACATCGCGCCCGGAGGCCGTGACGGGAGGCGCGACAGCGACCGCCGAGGGTCCTGCTCGGTGCGCGACGTCGGTTCTCATCGGCACGGGACGGCCTCCGTGAATCGCAGGGCTTCAGATCGTGCACGGGTATCGACGTAGCCCTAGCAATCGACGTTCCGCCCGCGCGCGAGGTTCCCGCAGTGCCGCGGCTCGAGCGCATTGCCCGGAGCACGAGACGCTCCGGGTCCGCGAGGTGTACTCTTCGCGCACGAGCCGGCGTGGCGTCGTTACCTGCACGTGCAGGCAGCGCGACCCGCAGGAGCCTCACCGTGAGCCTTTCCCCTCGCCCCGAGAGCGGCCCCGGGCGCATCTTCGAGGTCGGCTTCGGGTTCTGGTCTTCCAAGGTGCTGCTGACGGCCGTGGAGCTCGACGTCTTCACGACGCTGGCCGATCACCCGATGACGGGCGAGGAGCTCGGCCGGGCGCTCCGTCTTCATCCGCGCGGCATCTACGATTTCTTCGACGCGCTCGTGGCGCTCGGTTTCCTGGAGCGCGATGGGGACGGCGCGCAGGGCCGCTACCGGAACACCGCCGAAACCGCGCGCCTCCTCGACCGCAACCAGCCGGGCTACGTCGGCGGCATTCTCGAGATGCTCAACGCGCGTCTCTATGGCTTCTGGGGCGATCTCGGCGCGGGGCTGCGCACGGGCAGGCCGCAGAACGAGCTCAAGCGCGGTGGCAGGTCGATGTTCGAGACGCTGTACGCGGATCCGGCGCGCCTCGAGCAGTTCATGGTCGCGATGCGGGGAATCTCGACCGGTAACTTCAGAGCGCTCGTCGAGAAGTTCGACTTCTCGCAGTACGACTCCCTGTGCGACGTCGGCGGTGCGACGGGTCTGCTCTCGACGCTCGCCGCGAGGCGACACCCGCACCTGACGTGCATTTCCTTCGATCTTCCGGAGGTGGAACCCATCGCGAAGCGCTGGATCGTGCAGGAGGGCCTCTCCGATCGCGTGTCGACCGTTGCAGGCGATTTCCTGAAGGACCCTTTGCCGCGCGCCGACGTGATCACGATGGGCATGATCCTTCACGACTGGAATCTCGAGAAGAAGCGGCATCTCATTCGTGCCGCTTACGAGGCGCTGCCGGAGGGCGGCGCGCTGATCGCGATCGAGAATCTGATCGACGACGCGCGCCGCGAGAACGCGTTCGGCCTCCTGATGTCTCTCAACATGCTGATCGAGTTCGGTGACGCGTTCGATTTCACGGGCGCCGACTTCCAGGGCTGGTGCCGGGAAGCCGGGTTCCGCGAGTTCGAAGTGCTGCACCTCGAAGGGCCGTGCAGCGCGGCGATCGCCTGGAAGTAGGATCAGGTCTCGAGCGCTTTCACACCCGCGAGCGCGATCTGCTCGTCCTCGTGCGACTGCACGCCGGAAACGCCGATTCCTCCGACGCAGTCGCCTTCGACGAGAATCGGCACGCCGCCGATGATGGGCAGGTTCTCGGGAAACCTGAGGTACACCGGACGCTCCTTGACCCGGTCTTCCCAGACGCGCGAGGGCTTGTGGGTGAGGGCAGCGGTGCGCGCCTTCGCCACGGCGACTTCGGCGCTCAGGGCGAAGACTCCATCGTGCCGGGTGAGCAGCAGGGGGAATCCGGCATCGTCCACGATGGCGATCGAGACGCGCCAGCCGTTCTTCTGCGCTTCCGCCTCGCAGGCGGCCATCGCTTTGCGGGCGTCTTCGAGGGTCAGAGCGGGACGAGTGCGCATCGAGTGATTCTCCCTTGATGATCGAGCGGAGTCGCGCCGCACCTCGAGCGCAGCGCGCGCGCATTGTACAGGCTCGAATCAGTGCGGATGCGGGTGAGGCTGCGCTCGCAGTGCTGCGGGAGCAGGTCCTCGCCACAGTCATTTCCGATCGGCGTGCGCACGACGACGTGGATGTGCTGCCGCGCCGGCACGCCAGGGAGAAGCAGGCGACGCTCTGTGCGGACGCGAGATCGGCCAGCGCGAACGCAAGGAGGGCGATGCGCGACCTGGACGCAAGGCATCTCTCGGTTTTCCTCCCTGCCAGCCGCAGGAGCGCCCGATGCGGGCGGGATCCTGCGCCCCGCCCAGGTCAAGGCCGGTTTCCCCGGTTCAGGACAAATTCGAGGGCGCGGCTCTATTTCTGATAATTATTGCCTTGACAAATATTGCTCCGGCACAGAAGATGCCGGCCCCTCGATCCCCGTTCACGAGAGACCCAATCGATGTCAGGTCCAGCACAGCCGGAACGCGACGCCAATGCGGCCCTCGCGCCGCGGCAGTCCGTCGGTCGGCTGATCAAGCAGGTCTACGCGTCGCTCATCCGCCGGATCGACCAGCGCATGCAGCCGCTCGAGCTCACCGCGATGCAGTGGGAGCCGATGCTGCTCGTGCACTTCGGCAAGGCGGACACGGTCGCCGCGCTCGCACGCGAGAGCCACGTCAACTGCGGCGCGATGACGCGGATGCTGGACCGGCTGGAAGAGAAGCAGTTGCTGCGGCGGCGCCGGAGCGATGAAGACCGGCGAGTGGTGCACCTCGAGCTCACGGAGAAGGGCCGCAAGGTCGCGGACGAGATCATGCCGCTCATCAGGGAAGAGCTGAACGTGCACCTGCGCGATTTCACGCCCGAGGAAGTCGCGACGCTCGTCGGGCTGCTGGAACGCATGCTGCGGAACGCCGCACAAGAGGAATGAAGAAGGCTTTCACATGAGCAGGAACACGCTTCGAAGAATCCTCCCGGGTCCGTTCGTTCTCGCTGCGCTCGCGATCGCGGGATGCGGTACGCAGCAGCAGGGCCAGGGCGGAGGCATGCAGCCCGAGGTTGCCGTCGTCACGCTCGAGCCGCGCACGGTGGACATCACCACGCAGCTTCCCGGGCGCACGACGCCGTATCGCGTCGCGGAGGTGCGTCCGCAGGTGACGGGCGTGATCACCAAGCGCCTCTTCATCGAAGGCAGCGAGGTGAAGGCGGGCCAGCAGCTCTTCCAGATCGATCCGGCTCCCTATCAGGCGGCGCTGAGTTCCGCGGAGGCGGCGCTCAAGCGTGCCGAGGCGCGGCTCGTTTCCGCGCGGCTGCTCGAGGAGCGCTACGCGCCGCTCATCGAGGCGAACGCGGTGAGCCGCCAGGAGTACGACGAGGCGGTGGCGGCTCATGCCCAGGCGCAGGCCGACGTCGCGGCCGCGCGCGCGCAGGTCGAGACCGCGCGCATCAATCTCGTCTACACCCAGGTGCGCTCGCCGATCTCGGGGCGCATCGGGCGCGCGCTCGTGACCGAAGGCGCGCTCGTCACCGCCGAGCAGCAGCAGCCGCTCGCGCTCGTGCAGCAGCTCGATCCGATCTACGTCGACATCACGCAGTCGAGCACCGAGATGCTGCGTCTGCAGCGGCAGGTCGAGAACGGCGAGCTGCAGAAGGACGAGAAGAACCAGGCGGACGTGCGCCTCACGCTCGAGGACGGCCGCGAGTACGAGCTCACGGGCAAGCTCCAGTTCTCGGAAGTTTCGGTCGATCCGACCACGGGGTCGGTCGTGCTGCGCGCGATCTTCCCGAATCCCAACCGCCAGCTCCTGCCCGGCATGTTCGTGCGCGCGCGGCTCACGCAGGCGGTGAAGCGCGATGCGCTGCTCGTGCCGCAGCGGGGCGTGCTGCGCAATCAGCGCGGCGAGCCGTACGTGCTGGTCGTCGGTGACGACGGCACGGTCGCGCAGCGGTCCATCACGACGGACCGCGCGATCGGCAACGAGTGGCTCGTCACGTCGGGGCTCGCTCCGGGCGAGCGTGTGGTGGTCGACGGACTGCAGAAGGTGCGGCCGGGTATTCAGGTGCGCGCGGTCGCCGCCGCGGAACAGGCGAAGCCCGATACGGACGCTCCGTCCGTGGCCGGCGTCGCGCAGCGCTGAAGGAGTCGGCGCGTGCTCTCACGATTCTTCATCGATCGTCCGGTCTTCGCGTGGGTCATCGCCATCATCATGATGATGGCGGGCGGCCTCGCGGTCGTCACACTGCCGGTGATGCAGTATCCGGCCATCGCGCCGCCCCAGGTCGCCATCCAGGTGACGTATCCGGGCGCGTCCGCGCAGACGGTGCAGGACACCGTCGTGCAGGTCATCGAGCAGCAGCTCACCGGCATCGACAATCTCGACTACGTCACTTCCGAGAGCAATGCCGACGGCACCGCGACCATCACGCTGACCTTCGCGCAGGGGACCAATCCCGACATCGCGCAGGTGCAGGTGCAGAACAAGCTGCAGCTCGCCACGCCGCTGCTGCCGCAGGAAGTGCAGCAGCAGGGCATCCGGGTCACGAAGCCGACGCGCAACTTCCTCGTCGTGCTGGGCTTCGTCTCCGAGGACGGCAGCATGACCGCCGAGGATCTGATGGACTACGTCGCATCGAACGTGGTCGATCAGATCAACCGCACGCCCGGCGTCGGCGACGTGCAGATGTTCGGCGCACAGTACGCGATGCGCGTCTGGCTCGACCCGGCGAAGCTCCACAACTACGGGCTCACCGCGTCGGACGTCGTCCAGGCGATCCGCGCGCAGAACGTGCAGATCTCGGCGGGTCAGATCGGCGGCCTTCCGGCGACGCCGGGCCAGGCGATCAGCGCGACGATCATCGGACCCACGCGCTTCTCGACGCCCGAGGAGTTCAGGAACATCCTCCTGCGCGTCAATCCGGACGGCTCGCAGGTGAGGCTCGGCGACGTCGCACGCGTCGACCTCAACGCGGAGAACTTCCTCCGCGAGACGAAGTACAACGGCAAGCCGGCGGCGGGTATCGCCGTCCGCATGGCGATCGGCAAGAACGCGCTCGACACGATCGAGGCCATCAACGCGACGCTGAAGCGCCTCGAGCCCTTCTTCCCGCCGGGCATGAAGGTCGTCTATCCGCTCGATACGACGCCCTTCGTGCGCACCTCGATCATGGAGGTCGTGGAGACCCTGCTCGAGGCGATCGTGCTCGTGTTCCTCGTGATGTATCTGTTCCTCCAGAACGTCCGGGCCACGCTCATTCCCACGATCGCCGTGCCGGTGGTGCTCCTCGGCACCTTCGCGGTCCTCGCGGCGTTCGGCTACTCGATCAACACGCTCACGATGTTCGGCATGGCGCTCGCGATCGGCCTGCTGGTCGACGACGCGATCGTCGTCATCGAGAACGTCGAGCGCGTGATGTCCGAGGAAGGCCTTCCGCCGCGGGAGGCGACGCGCAAGTCCATGGATCAGATCACCGGCGCGCTGATCGGCATCGCGCTGGTGCTCGGCGCGGTGTTCGTGCCGATGGCGTTCTTCGGCGGCTCGACCGGCGTGATCTACCGCCAGTTCTCGGTCACGCTGGTGTCGGCCATGACGCTGTCGGTCCTGACTGCGCTGATCCTGACGCCGGCGCTCTGCGCCACGATCCTGAAGCCCCTGCCGCCCGGCGCCTACCACGAGCGGCGCGGATTCTTCGGCTGGTTCAACCGCGGATTCGAGCGCAGCCGGCGCGGCTACATGCGCGGTCTCTCCGCGTTCCTCGCCCGGCCCGGCCGCTCGATGCTGGTGTACCTGGCGATCATCGCGGTGGTGGCTTTCCTGTTCCCGCGCATTCCCACCTCGTTCCTGCCCGAGGAGGACGCCGGCATTCTCTACGGCATGGTGCAGACGCCTCCCGGCGCGTCGAAGGAGCGCACGTGGGAGGCGCTCGACCGGGCGCAGGAGTATCTCCTCACGCAGGAAAGCGACGTCGTCGACTCCGTGCTCACCGTGGCGGGGTTCAACTTCGCCGGCACGGGCCAGAACTCGGGCCTCGTGTTCGTGAAGCTCAAGAACTGGAGCGAGCGCACGAAGCCTTCACAGTCGGTGCACGCGCTCGCGGCGCGCGCCAACGCGTACTTCGCCGGCATGAAGGAAGCCATGATCTTCGCGGTGGTGCCGCCGGCGGTGCTCGAGCTCGGTAACGCCTCGGGCTTCGACATGCAGCTCCAGAACCGCGGAGGACTCTCGCGCGAGGAGTTCATCGCCGCGCGCAACGAGCTGCTCGCGGCGGCCAACCGCCATCCGGCGCTCGCCGGCGTGCGCTTCAACGGCGTCGAAGACGCGCCGCAGTTCAGGATCGACATCGACCGCGAGAAGGCGAGCGCGCTCGGCGTTTCGATCACGGACATCAACCAGACGCTGTCGACCGCCTGGGGTTCCGCCTACGTCAACGACTTCGTCGACCGCGGCCGCGTGAAGCGGGTCTACGTGCAGGGCGAGCCGGAATCCCGCATGCAGCCCGAGGATCTCAATCGGTGGTACGTGCGCAATGTGCATGGTGAGATGGTGCCGTTCTCGGCCTTCAGCAGCGGCGAGTGGACCTACGGTCCGCAGAAGCTGGTGCGCTACAACGGCGTGCCGTCGTTCCAGATCCAGGGAACTCCGGCGCCGGGACGCAGCTCCGGCGAGGCCATGCAGGCGATGGAAGAGCTCGTCGCGCAGATTCCCGGCGTAGGTCTCGAGTGGACGGGTCTCTCGTACGAAGAGCGGCTCTCGGGCGCGCAGGCGCCTGCGCTGTATGCCATCTCGATCGCCGTCGTGTTCCTGTGCCTCGCGGCGCTCTACGAGAGCTGGTCGATTCCGGTGACCGTGATGCTCGTCGTGCCGCTCGGCGTGCTCGGCGCCGTGCTCGCGACGCTCGCGCGCGGGCTGTCGAACGACGTGTACTTCCAGGTGGGACTCCTCACGACGATCGGTCTTGCCGCCAAGAGCGCGGTGCTGATCGTGGAGTTCGCCAAGGAGAACTTCGACGGCGGGCAGAGCCTGAAGGACGCGGTGATGCAGGCGGCGCGGCAGCGACTGCGGCCGATCATCATGACCTCGCTCGCCTTCATGTTCGGCGTGCTGCCGCTCGCGACCGCAACGGGCGCGGGCTCCGGCGCGCAGAACGCCGTCGGCACGGGCGTGATCGGCGGCATGCTGAGCTCGACGCTGCTCGCGATCTTCTTCGTGCCGGTGTTCTTCGTCGTGATCCTCAGGCTGTTCAAGGTGCAGCCGCGCCGGATCGAGGAGGGATCCGGCGCCGTGCCGGTCACACCGGCCGCCGAGGGAGGACGCGCATGAGCAGCCGTACGACGCACACGCTCGCCGGTGCGCTGGCACTCCTCGCGCTGAGCGCCTGCACGCTCGCGCCGCGTTACGAGCGGCCCGCGGCACCCGTGCCGGATCAGTACGACGGCGCCGCGCTCCCGGTCGGCAGCGCGCTTCCCGAAGGCGCGAAAGCCGCGGCGGACATCGGCTGGCGTGAGTTCTTTCCCGATCCCGAGCTCCAGGATCTGATCGCACGCGCGCTCGAGAACAATCGCGACCTGCGCGTGGCGGCGCTCAATGTCGAAGCGGCGCGCGCGCAGTACCGCATCCGCCAGGCGGACATCGTTCCGGGCATCGACGCGATCGGCCAGGGCACCTCACAGCGCGTCCCGCCTGTCGTCTCCCAGTTCGGCACCGGCGGAGTGACCCGTCAATACAGCGTCGGGCTCGGCGTCACGGCGTTCGAGCTCGACGTGTTCGGGAGACTGCGGAGCCTGCGCCGCAGCGCGCTGGAGGAATTCCTCTCTCTCGAGGAGACCCGCGTCGCCACGCAGCTCGCGCTGGTGGCGGAAGTCGCGAACGCGTGGCTCACGCTGATCACGGACCGCCAGCTCCTCGAGCTCACGCGCGAGACGCTCGAAAATCAGCGCCAGTCGCTCGAGCTCACGCGCAAGCGCTTCGAGGCGGGCGTCGCGAGCGAAGTCGACCTGCACCAGGCCGAGATCGCCGTGCGCCAGGCCGAGGTGAACATCGCGACCTACACGCGCCGCGTCGCGCAGGACCGCAACGCGCTGTCGCTCCTCGTCGGCGAGCCGCTGCCCGAGGACGTGGGAAGCGGCGACCGGACGATCGCCGGCCAGATCTTCGATCAGGAGATTCCCGCGGGACTGCCGTCGGAGCTCCTCGAGCGCCGTCCCGACGTGCGCGCCGCGGAGCATGCGCTCAAGGCCGCGAACGCGAACATCGGTGCCGCGCGCGCGGCGTTCTTCCCGAGCATCAGTCTCACGGGGAGCTACGGCGAGGCGCACCGCGAGCTGTCGCAGCTCTTCGACGAGGGCCAGAGGACGTGGACGTTCATTCCGCAGATCCGGCTGCCGATCTTCGCCGGCGGCGCGAACGTCGCGAACCTGGATCTCGCCGAAGTGCGCAAGCGCGCCGAGATCGCGCGCTACGAGCGCGCCATTCAGGAAGCGTTCCGCGAGGTGTCGGATGCGCTCGTCGCGCGCCGCACGCTCGACGAGCAGCTCCGTGCGCAGGAGGCGCTGCTGCGCGCCGCGGAGAACACCTACCGCCTCGCGGAGATGCGCTACCGCGCCGGCGTCGAGAGCTACCTCGCGACGCTCATCGCGCAGCGCGACCTGTACGCCGCGCAGCAGGCGCTGCTCACGACGCGACTCGAGCGCGCTTCCAATCTCGTTCTGCTCTACAAGGCGCTCGGCGGCGGCTGGACCGAGGGGACGGAGGGGCGCTGATCGCGCCCCTCGGGGTCCCTTTCAGAAGCTCACGCGCAGCCCGAGCCTGTACGTCCGGCCGATCTGATCGAAGTACGTCGGATTGGTCGGGTACTGAGTCTCCGGCGCGAGCGGTGGTTTCTCGTCGAACAGGTTGCTCACGGACGCGAAGAGCTGAGCCCCCTGCGTATTGGGCAGCGAAAAGTCGAAGCTCCCGTAGAGATTGACGTACGTGCGCCCGCTCACGCGGTTCTCGTTGATGCTGTTCGGCAGCGTCGGAGCGTATCCCGGATCGTCGGGCCCGATGCGCGTGGCATCCATGATGCCCGAGTCGATGAAGCGTCCCTGCAGAGTGATCGACGCAGGACCGTGAACGTAGGTGACGAACGCGTTCACCAGCCACTCCGGCACCCCGGGCGAGGCGAGGCCGCCCGTCTGACCGGCACGGTCCACGGCGATCCCGAACGTCTCGGTGATCGACTCGTCGACGTACGTGCCGAGCACGCGGAACTGCAGCTCCGCCGGTGAGTTCTCGAGGATGCGCGAGAGCGGCAGACGGTAGTCCGCCTCGATGTCGGCGCCGCGCGTGCTGAGGCGATCGAGATTGAGCGACACGTTGCGCACCTCGAGCAGCGACTGATCCGGTCCGAACGTGATCAGGCCGCAGGCGCGCTCGTTGCCCGCGAAGCACCGGTCGATGATGAGCTGCGCGCCGCCCGGGCTCGCGATGTATCCGTCAACCTCGATGTCGTAGAAATCCACCGAGAGCCGCAGTCCCTCGCTCCAGCCCCACGACGGCTGGAACACGATGCCGAGCGTGGTGGTGTCCGCCTTCTCCGCTTCGAGATCGGGGCTGCCGCCCGACACGAGGCGCGGAAACTGAGTGGCGCCGGTGAAGCGGTTGAGCACGGGCGCGAAGCTGCTGGCGCTCGCGAGGTACAGATCCGCGAAGTTGGGCGCGCGGATGTCGCGCGAGCGGGTGGCGCGCACGCGCAGCCAGTCCGTGGGATCCCACACGAGGCTCGCCTTCCACGTCGTCGCGTCGATGTCGTTGCTCGTCGCGGTGCGCAGATAGCTGCCGAAGCCTTCGAGATCGTACTGCGTGTGCCGGCCCGCGACGTTGAGGCTGAGACTGCGCACGAGCGGGCGCTCACGGAGCAGCGGCAGCTCGGCCTCCACGTAACCCTCGACGACCTTCGCGGTGCCGTCGTAGTCGGCGCCGAAGTTCTGGAAGTAGGCGAAGAGATTCGAGAGCGGATCGTGCACCACCTCGATCTCGTCGCGACGGAACTCGAGGCCCGCGGCGACGGCGAGCGGACCCGCCCACAGCTCGGCGGCGTCGCCGCGCACGTTCGCAGCGACGACGTGCTGACGAATGTCGATTTCTTCGACCAGCGTGCCGTAGACGTAATCGCGCGCTTCCTGCGACCAGTTGCGCACGCCGAACAGATTGAGCGGTCTGCAGCCCGCCGCGGCCGCGCGCAGCGCCGGGTCCGGGCTCAGCGTGGCCCGGCAGACGATGTCACCGGTCTCCGGTGTGATCTCGGTCTCGTCGTCGATCACGGCGTCCACCGCACGCGCGAAGTTCGCCGGGTTCGTCGGGTCGTTGACGCTCTTGCCCGGATCGCCCTGGATGCGGTTGTTCTCCACGGTCTGCAGACGATCCGTGCGCGCGAACTGGTAGTACGCATCCCAGGACCAGCGCGTGCCGAGCGAGCCCTCGAGACCGGTGGTGATGCGATAGACATCCGCGGTGGACGTGCTGAAGCCGCGTCCGAGATCGTCGCCGAGCCGGCCCATCGTGAAGCTCGCGATGTCGGGGTTCGCATCGAGCACCTCGCGAATCGCCGCCGGGATGAACGGATTGTCGCGGCTGATGGTGATCGCCGTGTCGAAGAACGGCGTCTGGAGCACCGAGCCGCTCACGTAGCCGTACGAGGCTTCGAGAAAGCCCTGCAGGTCGTCGGAGAGCTCGAGATTCGCGTGTCCGAAGAGGGTATAGCGCTCGACCGGCACCATGAGATTGGAATAGAGATAGGTCGGGACGACCTGTCCGCCGACCTGGGTCGTGCCGCTCACGAGCTGCCCCGGCGTGTAGGGCATCGGCGTGCCGTCGTCGGCGAACTGGATGCCGCCCGTGCCGAAGAGATTGCGGATCGCGGGGGGGTTGTTGCCCGCGACGACGCCGCCCGTCGTCATCCAGTAGCCCGCCTGCTCGTGGTCGCGGACGAAGTTCGGCAGGCCGTTGCCGACGCCGGGCGGCGTGTTGAACGCGTTGTTCGTGACCACGGCGCCCGGCGTGCACCAGTCGCGCTCGAAGCAGTTGCCGATACCCTGCTGCTTGTCGTACTCGCCGCCGAAGACGACGTGCCCGCGTCCGTTCAGGAAGCTCGTTCCGCCCGCGAGCGCCACGTGCCAGTTGTCGCCGTCACCTTCTTCGGAGACGCCGTAGTCGAATTGCGAGCGCAGTCCGGTCAGATCCTTGTCGAGGATGACGTTCACCACGCCCGCGACCGCGTCGGAACCGTACGCCGCCGACGCGCCGCCCGTGACGACTTCAGTGCGCTCGACGAGCAGACTCGGAATGAGGTTCAGATCGACCGTGCCCTCGCGTGTCGTGGGTGCGAAGCGCCGCCCGTCGACCAGGATCAGGTTGCGCGTCACGCCGAGCCCGCGCAGGTTCACGATCTGCGCGCCGACGTTGAAGCTGCCGAAGCCGTTCGTCGCAGGATTGTTGCTCGCCCGGAACGCGGGAAGCTGACTCACCCCCGCACCGACGTTCGTGATGCCGAGCTGCTCGAAGTAGTCCTGGCCGATCACTGTCACCGGAGAAGGCGCATTGAATCCGGTGCGCCCGATGCGCGAGCCCGTGATGATGACTTCCTGTCCCGCGCCCGGTCCGGCCGTCGTGGCCCCCTCGCTCTGCGTCCCGGATGTCTGCTGCGCCCTTGCTGCGGCGGACAGCGCCAGCAGGAGCGAAATGGAGCCCGCAACGAGACTGTTCGATCGCATGATGCCTCCCTTCCACCATCAGCTGTCGAAACGGCACGGAGACGCGGCGCGCGTCACGCGCTCGGAGCTGCGGCGTCTCGCCATGCACCGCATATCAGAAATACACTAGGCAGGGTCGCCGCCGCATCCCGTCGCATATCCGCAACGACGGCGGTTGCGTGTCCGCGGGAAATGGAGCCGGTGGTCGTCGAGATCCGCACGGCTGCGACCGATGCGCACGAGGCACGGAACCGGAAGTGCGGCTCGGACATTCGTAGACACGGGCAGGGAGGGCCGACTTCACCTCCAGGAGGGAACATGTCCAGTCACACGCTTTCGGTGAACGCACGTCGCGGTGCGGGTGTGCTGCTCGCCGCGACGGCACTGTCGACCATGTCGACGGACGCCCGGGCCGCCGGTTTCGCGCTGCTCGAGCAGACGGGGAGCGGCGCCGGATACTCCTACGCCGGCAGCGCCGCATCGGCGGACGACGCCAGCGTCATGTACTTCAATCCCGCAGGCCTCGGGCTCATCACCGAACCGCAGGTTGCGGTTGCCCTGCACGGCATCGATCTTTCGACGAAGTTCGACGACCGCGGGTCGGTGCTTCCGCCGGCCGGTCTCGGTGCATTGCCCGGCGGCGCGACGCGCAGCGATGCCGGTGACGTGATTCCCCTGCCGAACGCCTACGTCGCGTGGCCCATCACGGAGCACCTCACGTTCGGATTCGGGATCAACGCACCGTTCGGTCTCGTCACCGAGTACGACGATCCGTGGGTGGGCCGCTTTCAGGGGATCCGCAGCGAGCTCGTCACGATCAACGCGAATCCCGCGATCGCGTACCGCATGAACGACTACGTCTCGTTCGGCTTCGGCGTGAACTACCAGTACGCGGATGCGGAGCTGACGAATGCCGTGCTGCTCGGTCCCGGTGTCGAGGGACGCGCGGAGCTCGACGTGGACGATTCGGACTGGGGCTGGAACGCCGGAGTGCTGTTCACGCTGCCGAGCAGGATGCGAATCGGCCTGAGCTATCGCTCGCGGGTCGACTACTCACTCTCCGGCGATACCACTGTGACGACGCTTGCGGGTGATCCCGTCGCGGCGGCGAGCGGTCCGACGACGGTCGAGATCACCTTCCCCGACAGCGCGCTGGTGAGCTTCGCGCAGCCGGTGGGCGAGAGGGTGGAGCTGCGCGCGGATGTCATGTGGACGAACTGGAGCGAAGTGAGCCGGATCGCCGCGCTCAATCCCGCCACGGGCCTGCCGCGCGACGTGCTCGAGTTCGGCTTCGAGGATGCGTGGCGGATCGCGTTCGGTATCGGCTATCGCGCGAGCGAGCGCTGGAGCTTCAGGGCCGGCACGGCCTGGGACGAAAGTCCGGTGACGGACCGGACGCGTACCGTGCGTCTTCCCGACGCGAACCGGTGGTGGCTCTCTCTCGGCGCGCGCTGGCAGCCGACGGAGCGCTTCACCGTGGATGCAGGCTACGTGCACCTCTTCGTCGACGATCCCGACATCCTGCACGTGCGCGGGCAGCTCGGCGCGCCCGAGTCGTTCACGAGTGTCGTGCGCGGGACATACGACAGCGCCGTGGACATCCTGAGCGTGCAGTTGAGCTGGTCCTTCCGCTGATCACGCGCCCGCGCGCGGATCACACGGGCGCAGGCCGGCATTGCCGCCGGCCCGCGCCATCACGCGCGGGGGCGCGCGATCGATCCGGTTCCCGATGCAGCCCTGCGGATCTCTTCAGTGGGCGCCCCGCCGTTCGCGCCACTTCTCGCGCACGGCGGTGTCGGTGACGATCGCCCAGATTCCGAAGGCCGCGACCAGCACGCCCACGATCACGGCGTTCGACATCTGAGTCGTCTCACCGGCGAAGCCCAGTACCCAGGGCGACACGAGAAGGAGGATGCCCAGCGCGATGTTGATCGCTTCCTCCCAGGCCTTCGGCATGTACACCGCGATGCCGGCAGAGATCAGCACGGCGGCGCCGAGAATCCAGGCGCTCCAGGCAGCCGCGCTGTCGGTGCTGGCGAACCCGAGTACCCAGGGTGAAACGACCATCCAGGCACCGAGCACCACGTTGACCCAGTCCTGCCATCGCTTCATCGCTCTCACCTCCGAAAGAGAGTCGCGATTTTCTCGCGGCGGTCACGCGCAGGCGGTCGGGGAAAGAGCACCGCCGCACGACGACCGTGCCGCGGTCCAAGCGGGACAGCCCTCTAGGGCATGGGACGCGAAATTTCAAGAGGGCTCGATGCCCGTTGAGCTCGAGCCCGAGCCCGGGCGCGTAAGGCCTTGAAGAGCAGGCGCTTTGTTCCCATTAGCGGAGCCCCCCGGCCGTCGCCCGCATCCCGGGTCGTCGCCGGCCGTTTCAGCACAGCCCTGGCATCGAATCGAGAACAAGGAGTCGTACCGATGAGAATTGCCCAGATTGCCCCGCTCGCTGAAGCCGTGCCGCCCAAGCTATACGGAGGGACTGAGCGGATCGTGTCCTATCTCACCGAAGAGCTGATCCGCCAGGGTCACGAAGTCACCTTGTTCGCGAGCGGCGACTCCTGCACGAGCGCCGAGCTCGTCGCGTGCTGCCCCCGGGCGCTGCGCCTCGATCCGGCCGTCCGGGACCAGGTCCCGTACACGCTCATGATGCTCGATCAGGTGAGGCGGCGCGCCGCGGAGTTCGACGTGCTGCATTTCCACATCGACATGCTGCACTTCCCGCTCTTCCGCGATCTGGCGGCGCATTCGGTCACGACGCTCCACGGCCGGCTCGACCTGCCGGATCTGCCGCCGTTCTACCAGGCGTTCCCCGAGTTCCCGCTGGTTTCGATCTCGAACAGCCAGCGCCGGCCGCTGCAGTCGGCGAACTGGATCGGAACCGTCTATCACGGCCTGCCGCTCGATCTGCTGCGCTTCAGCCCGCGCTCGATGGGGTATCTGGCCTTTCTCGGCCGCATCTCGCCGGAAAAGCGTCCCGACCGGGCGATCGAGATCGCCCGCCGGGCGGGTATCCCCCTGAGGATCGCGGCGAAGGTCGACCCGGCCGACCAGAACTACTTCGAGCAGCAGATCCGCCCGCTGCTGAACGACCCGCTCGTCGAATACGTGGGCGAGATCGGCGAGGCGGAGAAGAGCGAGTTCCTGGGGAACGCGCGCGCGCTGCTCTTCCCGATCGACTGGCCGGAGCCCTTCGGACTGGTGGCGATCGAGGCCATGGCCTGCGGCACGCCGGTGATCGCGTTCTCGCACGGCTCCGTGCCCGAGGTGATCGACGACGGAGTGACGGGCTTCATCGTGGAGAGCATCGAGGGGGCAGTGGAAGCCATCGACCGGCTCGACCGACTCGACCGCGCAGCCATCCGCCGCCGCTTCGAGGAGCGTTTCTCGGTCGAGCGCATGGCGCAGGAGTATCTGGAGATCTATCGCAGAGTGGCGCGAGTGCCGGCACCCCGACTCCGCGTGGCGTGATACCGTTCCGCTCCTGCGAGGACAGAACGCACCATGTCGGAAACGTTGCCGAACCTGTCGGCGGCGTCGACGGGGGGCCCGGTCCCGGTCTTCTACATACCGGCGACCAGCTCGCTCCAGGAGCGCCGCCCACGGACGCTCAAGCACGGCGATACCTTCGCCGTGTTCGATCACAACGGCGACATCATCGCGGGTCCGGGCAGCCCGGAAGGGCTGTTCCACGCGGACACGCGTTATCTGTCGCATCTGTCGCTCTGGCTCGGCGGAGAGCGGCCGCTGCTGCTGAGCTCGACGCTCCGGGCGGACAACGCGACGCTCACGTGCGATCTGACGAACCCTGACCTGTACGAGAACGGCCGTCTCGTGCTCGAGCACGGCACGATCCACGTACGGCGTACGAAGTTCCTCTGGCAGGGCGCATGCTTCGAGCGGCTCGGCGTGCGCAACTACTCCTGCGAGTCGTGCACGGTGCGCCTCGAGATGCATTTCGGCGCGGACTTCGCGGATCTCTTCGAGGTGCGCGGCACCCGGCGCCCGCGCCGCGGAACCGCGTACCCGCCGGTCGTGCGCCGCGATCGCGTGGTGATCGGCTATGTGGGGCTCGACAACGAGCGGCGCACGACGTCGATCCGCTTCGATCCCGCGCCGAGCATGCTCGCGGCGGACCGCGCGGTGTTCGATCTGAGTCTTCCGCCGCGCGGCGCGTGCACGATCCACATCGAGACCCGCTTCTCGGAGCTCGACACCTCCGAGCCCGTACGCCGGCGCTTCAGGAGCGCGATCCGCGATGCGCGGCACGCGCTCAGGCGCTCCGCGCTGCGCATGGCATCGGTCGCCACCTCGAACGAGATCTTCAACGAGGTGATGCGGCGTACGGTGGCCGACGTCTGCATGCTGGTGACGGACACGGAAGAGGGACCGTTCCCGTACGCGGGCATTCCCTGGTTCAGCACCACGTTCGGGCGCGACGCGATCATCACCGCGCTCGAGATGCTCTGGATGGACCCGCACGTCGCACGCGGCGTTCTGCGCTTCCTCGCGGCCAACCAGGCGACGGAGGAGATTCCCGAGGCCGATGCCGAGCCCGGCAAGATCCTGCACGAGATGCGCAAGGGCGAGATGGCCATCCTGGGCGAAGTGCCGTTCCGGCGCTACTACGGCAGCGTCGATGCGACGCCGCTCTTCGTCATGCTCGCCGGGGCGTATCTCGAGCGCACGGGCGATGTGGAGACGGTCCGCTCCATCTGGCCCAACGTCCGCGCGGCGCTCGGATGGATCGACCGCTACGGTGACCGCGACGGAGACGGCTTCGTCGAGTACGGCCGGCGTACCGATCAGGGACTCGCGAACCAGGGATGGAAGGACTCGCACGACTCGGTCTTCCATGCCGACGGGAGCCTTGCGCGCGGACCGATCGCTCTCGTCGAGGTGCAGGCCTACGTCTACGCCGCGAAACGGGCCGGTGCGGCGATCGCGCGCGCGCTCGGCGAGCACGGCTATGGCGTGAAGCTCGACCTCGAGGCCGAGACGCTGCGCGTGCAGTTCGAGCGCGCGTTCTGGGACGAGGAGCTCGGCACCTACGTGCTCGCGCTCGACGGCGACAAGCGGCCGTGCCGCGTTCCATCGTCGAACGCGGGGCATGCGCTGCTCACGGGTATCGCGGCGCCGGAGCGTGCGCAGCGGGTCGCACAGTGTCTGATGGGCACGACGTTCTACTGCGGCTGGGGCATCCGCACGATCGCGTCGAACGCCGCGCGCTTCAATCCGATGTCCTATCACAACGGCTCGGTGTGGCCGCACGACAATGCGCTCATCGCGCTCGGCTTCGCGCGCTATGGCTTCAAGCAGGAAGTCGTACGGATCCTCGACGGACTGTTCGCGGCCGCGACGTACATGGATCTGCGGCGGCTTCCGGAGCTCTTCTGCGGTTTCTCGCGCCGGCCCGGCCGCGGTCCGACGCTCTATCCCGTGGCGTGCACTCCGCAGGCGTGGGCCGCCGTCGCACCGGTGGCGCTGCTGCAGGCGTGTCTGGGGCTCGGCTTCGATCCGGCCGCGCGTGCGGTGCGCTTCGAGCAGCCCGTGCTGCCGGAGTGGCTCGATCACGTGACATTGCGCGGCATCGCCCTGTGCGGCAGCCGCATCGACGTGCAGCTTCGCAGGGCCGCAGGCGAGATCGCGCCTACCGTTCTCTCGCCTCGCGGCGAGCTGCGCGTCGTGAGCATCAGTTAGAACGCGGCATCAATCGGTCAACCGGCGGATTGACCGGGTGCAGACGGCGCCGCTAGCATGCGCCGGCGAAGCGGATGAGGCCCTCGCAGTGGTGCGACACTGTGGGGGCCTTTTGTTTTGCGGGCATGATCCGCTCCCGCGAGGCGTCCGCCGGCGGTGAATGCCCGTGGCCTTACAGGGGCCTGTCGATTTCCGGCGCTGCCGATCGACAACTGTGCAAAGCCCGTGAGTCCGTATCGATGACCGAGCAGACCGGACAGGACGTGAGGCAGCTCGTCGACTCGCTCTATCGGAGCGAGTCGCGCCGCGTGCTGGCGACGCTCATCCGTGTGCTCGGCGACTTCGATCTGGCCGAGGAGGCCCTGCACGAAGCATTCCGGGCCGCGGTCGAGCAGTGGCCGCGGGAAGGCATTCCTGCCAATCCGCGCGCCTGGCTGGTCTCGGCCGGGCGGTTCAAGACGATCGACGGCATTCGCCGGCGCGCGCGCTTCGATGCGTCGCTCGCGGAGATCGCCGAGCGCCTGCATTCGGAGGCGGTCGATCCTGCCAGTGCCGTCGAAGAGGAGCTCGAGGACGACCGGCTGCGGCTCATCTTCACCTGCTGCCACCCGGCGCTGCCGCAGGATGCGCAGGTTGCGCTCACGCTGCGCGAGGTATGCGGCCTGACGACGGAGGAGATCGCGCGCGCCTTCCTGACCTCGCCGCCGACGCTGGCACAGCGCATCGTCCGCGCGAAGAACAAGATCCGTGTCGCGCGCATCCCGTACGAAGTTCCGCCGCGCGAAGCGCTGCCCGAGCGGCTCGACAGCGTTCTGCAGGTCATCTATCTCGTGTTCAACGAGGGGTACGCGGCATCTTCCGGCGCTTCGCTCACGCGTTGCGACCTCACGAGCGAGGCCATCCGTCTCGGACGCCTGCTCGTCGAGCTGTTGCCCGAGGCTGAGGCGATGGGGCTCCTCGCGCTGATGCTTCTTCACGAGTCGCGCCGCGCCGCGCGCACTTCGCCCGAAGGCGAGCTGATCCTGCTCGAGGCCCAGGACCGTTCGCTCTGGGACCGGGATCTGATCGCAGAGGGTGTCGAGCTCGTGACGCGCGCGCTGCAGACGCGCCGCTTCGGCCGCTACACGCTGCAGGCGGCCATCGCGGCCGTGCACGCGGAAGCGCCGAGCGCCGCCGAGACGGACTGGGCGGAGATCGTCGGTCTGTACGACGTGCTGCTCAAGGTGGATCCCTCGCCGGTCGTCGCGCTCAACCGCGCGGTCGCCGTCGCGATGCTCAATGGCCCCGAGGCGGGGCTCGCGCTGATCGACGCGCTGCTCGACCGCGGGCTGCTCACGGATTACCACCTGGCTCATGCGGCGCGCGCAGACCTCTGCCGGCGGCTCGGAAGATTCGGCGAGGCGCGCGCCGCCTACGAGCGTGCGCTCGCGCTCACGCGGCTCGAACCGGAGCGGCGCTTTCTGTTACGGCGCCTCGAGGAACTGACGCAGTAAGGAGTCGGCCATGAAGTACCTGTGCCTCGTCTACTACAGCGAAGCCGAGGTCTACTCGATGTCGAAGGGCGAGTGGCAGTCGCTCGTCCGCGAGTGCCTCGCATGCGGCGAGTCGCTGCGCGCGAGCGGCCACATGCTGGGTGGCGAGGCGCTCCAGCCCGTGCACACCGCGACCACCGTGCGGGTCCGCAACGGCAAGGTGACGACGACCGACGGACCTTTCGCGGAGACCAAGGAACAGCTCGCGGGCTTCTATTTCATCGAGGCGAAGGATCTCAACGACGCCATCCAGGTTGCGTCCCGGATTCCGCCGGCACGGCTCGGCAGCATCGAGATCCGGCCGGTCCGGGACCTCCACGCGGAGCTCGCGCCGAATGTCGAATAGCGGCGCCGCCGGACGACTAGGTACGGAGAGTGCCGTCGTCCGATGCGGAGGCCGCGATGAAGTACCTTTGCCTGATCTACCTGCCCGAGGCGCTGCTCGAGCGCCTCTCGCCCGCGGAGCTCGATGCGCTGCGCGGCAACGGCGCAGCGGGCCCGGCCCGCGCGCACGGTGCCGCTTACCTCGCCGGTGAGCTGCTCGGACCCGCTGGCAGCGCCCTCACGCTTCGCCGTCGCGCAGGCGGGCTGTCCCTGAGAGACGGACCCGCCGTCGAGACGCCCGATCCGCTCTGCGGCTTCGTGCTGATCGATGCGCGCGATCTCGACGAGGCGATCGCGCTCGCGGCGGCGAATCCCGCCGCACGCATCGGCGGCATCGAGGTGCGCCCCGTCAACGAGCTCGCCCCCTGTGCGCTCGTCCGCGAGCCGTCGACACCAGGGGAGGCCCTCTTCGCGACCGACGCCTGTCGATTCTCGCCGTCCCCGTTCGACTAGAGGCACCCGAAACCCGACGCGCAAGGAGAGTCACATGGCTACCGCGGAGAACGTCGCGCGAGCGCGGACCGAGGTCGCGACGCTGGTGGACGATTTTCTGATGAGAGAGATCGAGATCAGTTGCATGTGCGATGCGGTGCGCGTGCGCATCACGGATGAACCCGTCGAACAGTTCTACTGTCACTGCGACGACTGCCAGGCCGCGAGCGGCGGCGCCTATATCGGCGTCGCGCTCTTCCCGGCGAGCGCCGTGAAAGTGACGCACGGTGAGCTGCACACCTTCACGTACAGGACGCTGCCGCGGCAGCGCTGCGCGAAGTGCGGCACGCACGTGCTGGCCGTGGTGCCGGGTATCGATCAGGTCGGAGTTAAGGCGAACCTGCTGCCAAGGGGTATGTTCCAGCCTCGGTTCCACATCCAGTGTCAGTACGCGGTGCTGCCGGTGCGCGACAATCTGCCGCACTACAGGGGATTTCCCCCGCACTTCGGTGGCACCGACGAGAAGGTCGACTGGTGAGCCGGAGGAAGCATCGGATCGCGGCTCGACTGCCGCTGCGCCGAGAGACCCGCTCCCGTCATTCCCGAATCAACTGAAAGGACCGGAGATGGTGAAGCAGATATTCGTGAATCTGCCGGTGAAGGATCTGAAGCGGTCGGTGGAGTTCTTCACCCGGCTCGGATTCGAGTTCAACCGGCAATTCACCGATGAGAACGCCACCTGCATGATCATCGGCGAGAACATGTACGCCATGCTGCTCGTCGAGCCCTTCTTCAGAACCTTCACTTCGAAGGAGATCTGCGACACCGCACGCAGCACCGAGGTTCTGGTAGCGCTGCAGGTGGAGAGCCGCGCGAAGGTCGACGAGCTCGCAGACAAGGCGCTTGCCACGGGCGGCAGGGTGGCGAGCGAGCCCAGAGACTACGGCTTCATGTATCAGCGCTCGTTCGAGGATCCGGACGGTCACACGTGGGAAGTCTTCTTCATGGACCCGTCCGCGGTGCCGGGGCGCTGAGCAGCCGGCACGCCGCCACTCAGGAACGCGGAGCGACAGGAGACGAAGGGGAGAGAGCAATGAGATTCATGATCCTGGTGAAGGCCAGCAGGGAGTCCGAGGCCGGCGTCATGCCGAGCACCGAGCTGCTCGCGGAGATGGGCCGGTACAACGAAGAGCTCGTGAAGGCGGGCGTGCTGGTCGCAGGCGAGGGACTGCACCCGAGCTCGAAAGGTGTGAGGGTCAGATTCTCGGGAGACCAGCGTACGGTCATCGACGGGCCATTCCCCGAGACGGAGCAGCTGATCGCGGGCTTCTGGATCTTCCAGGTGAACTCCAGGGAGGAGGCGATCGAATGGGTCAAGCGCGCGCCCAACCCGATGCCCGGCAGGCAGTCAGAGATCGAGATCCGGCAGATCGTCGAAGCGGAGGACTTCGGTGAAGCGCTTACACCGGAGCTCCGCGAGCAGGAAGAGCGGCTGCGTGCACGGTCGCGGCAGCAACGGTAGGGTTCGCCCTCGGACCCGCGGTAGACTTGCGCGCTCCTGTCGAGGAGAGATCGAGGGGCGCGCGTGACCGCAGATCGCTGGGAGCGGCGGACCGGACACATCGAGTCCGACGGATTCACTCTGCAGTACATCGTCGAGGGCAGGGGACCGACGGCGCTGGTCGTCGGCAGTGCGCTCTATTACTCGCGAACCTTCTCGCAGAACCTGCGCTCTCACCTGCGCCTTGCCTTCGTCGATCACCGCGGCTTCGCGCCGGGGAACACCTGCACGGACCGCGAGCGATACCGGCTCGAGCTGCTCCTCGAGGACATGGAGCTCGCGCGCGAGCGGCTGGATCTCGGCAGGGTGATCGTCGTCGGCCACTCCGGGCACGCATTCCTCGCGCTCGAGTACGCGAAGCGATATCCCGATCGGGTCTCGCACGTGGTGCTGCTCGGTGCGGCGCCGAGCTATTCGGCGCGCGCACACGCGGCCGGCGAGCGCAGCTTCGCAGAAGCGGTATGCCCCGAGCGCAAGGCGGCGCTCGCCGCGAACCTCTCGACGCTCGACGAACGCATCCGGCGCGCACCGGAGAAGGCGTTCATCACCTTCTGTCTCGCGATGGGGCCGAAGAGCTGGTTCGATCCGCACTTCGACGCCACGCCGCTGTGGGAAGGCGTCGAGGTCAACATGACGATGTTCGACTACGTCTGGGGCCGGGTCTTCCGCGACATCGACATCACCCGCGGCCTCGAGCGGCTGCGCGCGCCGGTGTGGATCGGGCTCGGACGCTTCGACTACCTCGTGCCGCCCGCGTATCTGTGGGAAGAGGTTCGCGAGCGCTTTCCCGATCTCACGCTGCGCGTGTTCGACCGCAGCGCTCATGCGCCGCAGCTCGAAGAACCCGAGGCGTTCGATGCGGAGCTGCTGTCGTGGCTGCAATCGAAGGCGGCTGCGGTCACGAAGCCGGCGGAACGGTGATCGGCGATGGAAGAGAAGACCGGTCCTTCGGAGCGAGAGCTCGCGAATCGCCTGCTCGGCATCGTCAACGCGAGCTGGATGACGCAGGCGGTATCCGTCGCCGCCCGGCTCGGCATCGCGGATCTGCTCGAAGCGGGACCGCGCACCTCGAGCGACCTCGCGTCCGCTTGCGGCTGCAATCCGGGCGCCCTGCATCAGCTTCTGCGCGCGCTCTGTGCGCTCGGCATCTGCGTGCAGCGGGAGCGCGATCTGTTCGAGATCACGCCCATGGGCAGGCTGCTCGGCTCGAACGCCCGCTATTCGGTGCGCTCGTGGGCGATCTACTGGGGCGGCGCTGCCTGGGAGGTCTGGGCGCGGCTGCAGGAGAGCGTGCGCACCGGCGACAGCGTCCGATCGAAGATCACCGGCGCCGAGGGCTTCGAGCATCTGGAGAAGGATCCCGAAGCCGCGCGAATCTTCAATCAGGGCATGGTCGAGATGACGCGGCTCATCGCGGCCGACGTCGCGCGTGCGTACGACTTCGCGGGCAAGCGCGTGGTCGACGTGGGCGGCGGTTATGGCGAGCTGCTCGCAACCATCCTCGAGACGTGGCCCGACGCCAGGGGCGTGCTGTTCGACATGCCGCACGCCATCTCCGAGGCTCGCGCCCGCTTCGAGGCGCGCGGATTGTCGGGCCGCTGTGAGCTCGTCACCGGTGATTTCTTCGCGAGTGTCCCGGAGGGCGGTGACGTCTACCTCCTCAAGAGCGTCATCCACGACTGGAACGACGAGCGTGCGAAACAGATCCTTCTCTGCTGCCGTCGGGCGATGTCGGCGCAGGCGCGTCTGTTGCTCGTCGAGCGCGTGATGCCGGAGCGGCTCGAGCCCACGCCGGAACATCAGGCCATCGCGCGCAGCGATCTCAACATGCTCGTCGCGCTGGCCGCACGCGAGCGTACCTTCGGGGAATTCGAAGCGCTGCTGCGCGCCGCCGGCTTCGACCGCGTCCGATTGCTGCCGGCCGGCGCCTTCAGCCTCATCGAAGCTTCACCGTCATGACCGTCTGCGCCGCCTGCCCGGTGTCCGAGCAGCGCGGGAGATGACGTGTGGGGCCGGGGCGCGTGCCGGTGAAGGGGCGGCGGCACCGCTCTTCATGGCGGCGAAGATTGACACCGGTGGCGCCGGCCTGCACCGTAGCGGCGCGGCTGCGAGGCCGGCCGCGGAGCACCTCGACGGAGAGCGACGATGAGGCGAGCGATCCGATTCGCTCTGAGGCTTTCTGCTGTGGCAGCGGGCGTGCTGACGGTGGCATGCAGCTCCGAGTCCCGCTCGACCGTCGGCGGCGAAGGAATCGCGATCGATTCCGACGACATCGGCGGCGTGGTGCGCAGCGAGCAGGGTCCCGAGGCCGGCGTCTGGGTCATCGCGGAGACGGACGAGTTCAAGACCCGCTTCGCGCGCATCGTGGTCACGGATGATCAGGGACGGTTCGTCGTGCCCGATCTGCCGCCGGCGAAGTACTCCGTCTGGGTGCGCGGCTACGGGCTCGTGGATTCAGAGAAGGTGACGGCGCGCCCGGGCGATACGATCGAGCTCGCCGCGAAGATCGCGCCCGACGACGCAACGGCCGCGCAGGTGTATCCGGCTGCCTACTGGTACGCGATGATGCGTCTTCCGAAGGAGGACGAGGTCGAGCACCTCGGGGGCGGCCGCAACGAGTACCTGATGTGGATGAAGAACATGGGCTGCATCGGGTGCCACCAGCTCGGCCAGCTCTCCACGCGCACTTTCCCGCCGAGTCTCGGCAAGTTCGGCTCGTCTCACGAGGCCTGGATCAGGCGGATCGCTTCCGGGCAGGCCGGCGCTCAGATGACGCGCACGGCGATGCAGCAGCTCGCCGGTGTGCCCATCAGGTATCTCGCGGACTGGACCGATCGCATCGCGCGCGGCGAGCTGCCGGCGGAAAAACCCCGGCGTCCGGAAGGCATCGAGCGCAACGTCGTCGCCACCGTGCGCGACTGGTCGAATCCGAAGGCCTACATGCACGACCTGTCGGGCACCGACCGGCGCAATCCTGCGGTCAACGCCTACGGGCCGCTGTACGGTGCGCCCGAGCTCAGCACGGACGAGTTCCCGATTCTCGATCCGGTGCGCAACACGGACACCGTGTTCGTGGCGCCGGTGCGCGATCCCGACACGCCGACGACACGCGACGATCCGGTGACTGCACCCTCGCCATACTGGGGCGACGAGCCGATCTGGGACAGCAAGGCGAACGCGCACAACCCGATGCTCGATCACCTGGGGCGCGTGTGGTACACGGCGCGCATCCGCGGTCCGGAGAATCCTGCGTTCTGCAGAAAGGGCTCGGATCATCCGTCCGCGAAGCTCTTTCCGCTCGAGCGCAGCGGACGGCACCTCGCCATCTACGAGCCGAAGACGGGCAAGTACACGTTCATCGACACGTGCTTCAGCACGCATCACCTGCAGTTCGCGGCGGACGAGAACAACACACTGTGGACGAGCGGCGGCGGGCAGGTCGTCGGCTGGCTCGATACTCGAGTGTTCGATGAGACCGGTGATGCCGCGAAAGCGCAGCGCTGGGCTCCGATCGTGCTCGACACGAACGGCAATGGCCGGCTCGACGAGTGGGTGGAGCCCGACCAGCCGGTCGACCCGAAGAAGGACAAGCGCATCGCCGCCGGGTTCTATGCCGTGATGCCGAACCCGGCCGACGGATCGGTATGGGGCTCGGTAGCATTCCGCTATCCCGGCTCCATCGTGCGCTTCGATCCGCGCACGATGCTCTCGGAGATCTACGACGTGCCGCCGCCGGGCTATGGCGTTCGCGGCGCGGACATCGATACGAACGGCGTGGTGTGGGTCTCCCTCGGCAGCGGACATCTCGGCGAGTTCGACCGCCGCAAGTGCAAGGGGCCGCTGAATGGCCCGCAGGCGACGGGCGGGCATTGTCCAGAAGGCTGGACGTTCCACCGCCTGCCAGGCCCCGCATTCCCGGATCAGCCCGAGGAGAGCGTCGAGTCGAGCTATTACACCTGGGTCGACCAGCACAACACGCTGGGGCTCGGCGCGAACGTGCCGATGGCGACCGGAAATCTCTTCGACGGCGTGCATGCGCTCGTCGACGGACGTTTCGTCACGCTGCGGATTCCCTATCCGCTCGGCTTCTACACCAAGGGCTTCGAGGGTCGCATCGACGATCCGGATGCGGGCTGGAAGGGCCGGGGCATCTGGGTACCGAGCGGCGATCGCACGCCGTGGCTGATGGAGGGCGGCAAGGGGACGCGCCCGCTCGTCGTGCATTTCCAGGTGCGGCCGCATCCGCTCGCGAAGTGATGCGGAAGGCAATCGAGAAAGACTTCAGAGGGTCTCCCCGTTCGACGGAGCTACGCCAATGAACGACAGAGTCGTCCATCCCGATATCGTCAACTTCCTGCCGCGTACGGAGCTGTCGCGCCGCGAGGTGATCGTCACGTCGCTCGCCACGGGTTTCGCGCTCGCCGTGCAGCCGGTATCGGCTCAGACAATCACCACGAGCGCCGAAGGTCTCACGGCGGGAGAGGTGCAGATCCCGGTCGGTGACGTTTCCATCCCCGGCTACCGCGCGATGCCGGAGAAGGGCGGGCCGTTCCCGGTCGTGCTCGTCGTGCAGGAGATCTTCGGCGTGCACGAGCACATCAAGGACCTGTGCCGCCGGCTCGCGAAGGCAGGGTATTTCGCCGTCGCACCCGAGATGTTCGCGCGCCAGGGCGACGTCTCGAAGCTCACGAACATCCAGGACATCCTCCCGATCGTCTCCAGAGTGCCGGATGCGCAGGTCATGGCGGATCTGGATGCGACCGTGGCATGGGCGAAGAGCACCGGCCATGCGGATACCGATCGCCTCGCGATCACGGGCTTCTGCTGGGGCGGCCGCATCGTGTGGCTCTACGCCGCGCACAATCCCGAGCTCAACTGCGGTGTCGCCTGGTACGGCCGGCTGACGGGTGAGGCGAACGAGCTGCAGCCGAAGCATCCGATCGACGTCGCCGCCGATCTCAAGGCACCCGTGCTCGGTCTCTACGCGGGGCAGGACAACGGCATCCCGCTCAGCGACGTCGAGAAGATGAACGAGGCGCTGAAGAAGGCGAAGTACTCGGCCAAGATCCAGGTGTTCCCCAACGCTCAGCACGGCTTCAACGCGGACTATCGTCCGAGCTACGACGAGAGGTCCGCGAAAGACGCCTGGCAGAGGATGCTCGCCTGGTTCGCGATGTACGGCGTGGCGGGACAGCCGGTATCGTGATTCCGTTCCGCCGGGGCGCCGCGCGCCCCGGCGGACCTTTCCAACCGGCGCGGCATCTCACGTGCGCAGCGCGGCGACGGTGAATGCGCCGGCCGCCCCGACCACGAGCAGCGAGCGCACGACGCTCAGCGTGACCCAGCGCTCAGCGGTCTCGCGCAACGCGGACGTCATGTCCGCAGCCGCCTCGAACTCGAGCGCGAGGGGAATGAAGTACACCGCCGACCAGGCCCGCATCACGACGTAGCAGGCGATGCCGGCGATCACCCAGTTGCGCACGCCCGTCGCGTGCCAGTTGGCCCAGAGCGCGACCAGCAGCGCGACCGTCGTGGCGATGTGGATCGGAATCCAGAAGATCTTGCGGTTCACACCGCCCTGTTCGGGCTGGATCACCGAGAGGTTCTCCGGCCAGGCCGGATCGATGACGAGATGCTCGAACAGGCTTCCGCCGATCATCATGAGAAGCAGCGCGAGGCTGACGTAGAGGCCCGGCGCCGCGAGCAGCTCGCGCGTGGAGAGGATCGTTGCGTTCATTCCGGAGTACTCCTTTACCGCGTGGGATTCCCTCGGGCCGTACGTGCGCGCTCCCCGGAGGAAGAGGTGGCGCGAGGACCGCACGCCCGTCTAGAATCTTTTCGATAGTGATACTTCCTGACTAAATATCTCAGTAACTAAGAGAATATCGACGTGACTGCCGCGGAGTCAAGAGTGGAGTCGCGCGCGCTGCTCGACAGGCTGGATCGGCACCTGCGCCGCATGAGCGCACGGGGCGTGCTCTTCGGCCAGGCGGTCGCCGACCGCCTCGGCATCGGGGCGAGCGATCTCGAGTGCCTCGACCTCATCAATCTGAAGGGCCGAGTGACAGCGGGCGAGCTCGCGGCCGCGACGGGTCTCACGACGGGTGCGATCACCGGCGTGCTCGACCGGCTGGAGAAGGCCGGCTTCATCAAACGCGAGCGTGATGCGGCCGACCGGCGCAAGGTGTTCGCGAGTATCCGTCCCGCAGCCCTGCAGAAGATCGCGCCGCTCTACCAGCCGCTGGATCGCGCGATGCGGGAGCTCTGGTCGCGCTACAGCCGCGAGGAGCTCGAGCTGCTCATCGACTTCGCCGCGCGCTGCGAGGAAGTGTTCACGCGTGAGATCGCGCGTCTGCGCGAGAACGACCCACGCCGCCGCGGCGCACGGCCGGCGCGCAAGGCGAAATCGAAGACGGCGGGGGGTGAGTAAAGCCGGTAGACCGGGAGGGGCAGCAATGGACATCAGCGCGCAATCCGGGCCGCGGACACCGGCCGGGCACTACGAGGCGTTGCTCGCCGAGCACTACACGTGGATGTTCGGCGTGCCGTTCGAGGCGAAGGTCGCGGAGCAGCGGCAGCTCCTGGAGCGTCTCGGCGTCCGGGCCGCGCGGGGAGGCGCCAGCGCTGTCGATCTCGGATGCGGCCCGGGCTTTCAGTCGCTCGCGCTCGCCGGGCTCGGGTTCTCGGTCTCGGCGATCGACACGAGCGCACGGTTACTGGATGAGCTTCGCGCTCATGCGGGAACACACCCGATCCGCGCGGTCGAGGGCGACCTGCTGGACTTCATGCGCAATGCCGCAGCCGCTTCGGCAGCCGTCGTCGTCTGCATGGGCGATACGCTCACGCACGTCGAGAGCCGGGATGCGATCACGCGGCTCTTTGGCTCAGGCTCCCCGCAGACTGGGTTGCGTCGGCCCTCGAGGATGCAGGCCTCGCGCTCGAGCACCGGTCCACGGGTCGCATGACGGAAGTCGTCGCCCGGCGTGCGAGCTGAGCACCTGCGGTGCGGGCTGTCAGAACCGCCCGAAGCGCGCCATCGCGGCGGCGAACGCGACCAGCGGCACGATGAGCAGCACCTCGAAGCGCAGGAACGTACGCACGCGCTGAATCTCTTCCGCGGCCGGGACGAAGGACGCGTCGCTTCGCTGTGCCTTGCGCCACGCGAGGAAGCGGAGCGTCGGCGGAATGGACAGCAGCGCGATGAGCGCGAAGCACGCCATCTTCGCCCAGAACCAGGGATTCACGAGGTAGTAGTCGGAACCCTTCACCCCGTAGATGACGCGCAGCACGCCGGCGATGATCACGAGTCCCGCCGTCGCGCCGTATCCCGCGTCGAGGCGCGCGACTTTCGCCGCATCCTGTGCGCTCATGCCGCGGCGCACGAGAACCATTTCCGCCATCAGCATGCCCGCCAGTCCGAAGACGAGGACGTGATGTGCGACGGCGAGCCACAGGTCGAGCGTCATGTCTGCCTCACGTGCCGACGGGTCGGCGAAAGCATGATCTGCGGCCGGTTGCGTGACAAGAGTCCGGGTCGCACGGGCATCTCCTGTCCCCACATGTCACACTTCGACGGCGTCGGCACGCGACCGGTTACCGAGCAGAGATTCTTCGAACCCCCGAGGAGGCGGCTTGGCCATCAGAATGAAGGTATGGATCGATTTCGTGTGTCCCTACTGCTGCCTCGGCGAAGCGGCGATTCGCCAGGCAACGGCGGGCCTCGACGTCGAAGTGGTATGGATGCCCTTCGAGCTGCGGCCGCCTCCCGCACCGCCGCTACGGATCCGGGGCGAGTACTTCCAGAATGCCTGGCGTCAGGTCATTTATCCGCTGGCCGAGCGCCTCGGGATCACGATGCGCATGCCGGCGCTCGATCCTCAGCCGTATACGCGCACGGCGTTCGAGGGATTGCAGCTCGCCAGGGAGCGGGGGCTCGCCGCCGAGTACGTGCGCGGCGTATTCGGCGCGCTGTTCGAGCGCGGACTCGACATCGGACGCATCGACGTGCTCGCAGGTGTAGCCAGGGACGCGGGTCTGCCCGAGGAGGAGCTCATCCGGGCGCAGGAGGAGGGTCGCTACGCGGAGGCTCACCTCGCTGAATTACGCGCGGCCGAAATCAATGGCATCCGCGCGGTGCCGACGATCATCGCCGGCACGCAGCGGATCGAGGGCGTTCCGGATCCCGAGCGCCTGCGGCAGCTTCTCCAGAGCGAGCTTCAACGCGCCGGCGCGGACGCCGTCTGATCGACGGGAGCGTCTCCGTCACGCCAGGGGATCACGCCGTGACTCGTGCGGCGCTTGATCTTCCACTCGCCGTTCTCGCGGACGAATTCGTCGACGTAGCGGCCTGCAAGCGCGACGACGGGACGGTTCTCGGGAGAGGCGGTGAAGAACAGGTATCGAGAGCGCGCACTGGCGGTGTCGCCGTCGACGTCCACGACGACGGTCGTAACGAGGTGGAAGTTCGACTTGTTGATGAAGCCTTCCTCGGGCTTGCCGAGGTTCTTCTCCAGCATCTCCCTGATGGCGGCGGGGCCCTGGAAGGTACCGAAGCCGCCCGCCCAGACGCCGTCGCTGGCGAAGAGTGATGCGTATGCATCGTAATCGCGCGCGTCGAGATACTCGCCGTAGCGGATGATCACCTCGCGAATGGCCTTCTCGTCCTCGAGCCGCTGCAGACGCTCGCGAAGCTCGGCAACGGATGCATCCTGCTGCGGAGCACAGGCCGGCAGAACGAGCACGACGGCGAGCAGCGCGGACAGACGAGCGAGCATTGATATCCCCCCTTTGACGAAGAAGGTCGCGACCGGCGTCGGACGAGGTGCACTATATATATCGCGCATGGTGCACACACAACCGTTCGCGGGCTCGAATCGGCGCGGAGAGGTGCGGACTTCCATCTGAGCAAAGTCCTGCATCCACGACGAGCAATGACAGACGCCGCGCAAGATGACAGCCTAGGATTTCGGGCGAGAAGAATAGGGGGGCTCATGACTCGCGCCGTCCTCGTGACACTCGGTCTGGCGCTGGCCGTTCCGGCCTTCGCGCAGGCGTACGGCGAGCGCACCGCGCTCCCGCGCGGCGACTGCGACCGCCAGTGCCTCGAATCGTTCATGGTGTCCTATGTCTCCGCGATGCGGGACAGGGATCCTTCCAAGGCGCCGTTCGCACCGAACGTCCGTTTCACGGAGAACAGCGTCGAGATGCCGATCGGCGAGGGGCTGTGGGCGACCGTCAGCGACATCGATCCGGCCGCCGGCATGATCGCCGCCGACATCGAGACGGGTAACACGGCCTGGTTCGGTCATGCCTACGAGCACGGCAAGCTCGTCTTCCTCGGCATCCGTATCAAGGTGGACGGCGGAATGATCACGGAAGCCGAGAGCGTGGTCGCGCGCCGCACCGGGATGCCGCTCATCTTCGGTGACGGCAAGCAGCCTCACGATCCGGCCTGGTCACAGGCGCTCACGCCCGAGCAGCAGCGTCCGCGTCCGCGCCTCAGGGCCGTCGCCGATTCCTACTTCAACACCGTCGAGTACAACGACGGGCAGGTGTTCGCCCACTTCAAGCCGGAGTGCTCGCGGCTCGAGAACGGCATCAGCACCACGCAGGCCACCGGAAACACGGCAAGCTCCGCATCGGTGGCCGAAGGATGCGAGGAGCAGTTCAAGCTCGGCATCTACCGCATCAACAAGCAGCTTCGGGAGCGCCGCTTCCCGCTCATCGACGTCGAGCGGGGCGTCGTGGTCGCGACGTGCTTCTTCGACCACGCGAACACGTTCGACGAGTACGAGCTGACCGACGGGCGGACGCTGAAGACGCTCCTCAAGTGGCCCAACTCGCTCACGATCATGGAGGCGTTCAAGATCGTCGACGGCGAGATCCTCACGATCGAGGCCGTGTTCGACTACGTGCCCTACGGTATGCATTCGCCCTGGTGGGAGGGGAAGGAATGATGCGCGCGCTTGCCCCGATCCTCGTTTCGACGCTCTTCGCAGGCGCGCTCGCGCTTCCGGTTCCCGCCGCGGCTTCGGGACGCTGCGACGAATCGTGCCTGCTGCGCCTCGCCGACATGACGGTGGAAGCCGTCGCGGCGAAGGACTTCCGCCGCCTGCCGTGGGCCGATCCGGTCCGCTTCACGGAAAACAACGTCCCGCTCATGATCGGTGACGGCTGGTGGGGCTCGACCGGCTCCAGGGTGGGGCCGAAGGCGTTCGCGCTCGCCGACGAAAAGACCGGCAACGTCGTGTGGTTCGGGACCATCTGGGATCACGACGAGCCGTCCTTCGGTGCGATCCGCCTCAAGGTGACCGAGGGGAAGATCGCGGAGATCGAGCTGATCGCTGCGCGCCGGCGCTGGCCGATTCCCTTCGGCGACGCGGAGGCGTTCTCGCTCTCGCCATCGATGACGACGCCCGTCGCACCGGCCGACCGCCGCTCGCGCGAGCGCCTGATCGACCTCGCGAACGCGTACCTCGCGACGAAACAGCGCAACAACGGCACGCTGCTCGCGAGCTTCGCGCCGGGCTGCGCGATGGTCGAGAACGGCGTGCGGATCACCTCGGCCGAGGCCGACTTTCAGCCGAAAGCGACCGACTGCGCTTCGGTCTTCCGCGCGGGTCTGTTCGCTCCGGTCGAGCGCATCCGCGACCGGCGTTTCCCCGTGGTCGACGTCGAGCGCGGGCTCGTGCTCGCGATCAGCGTGCAGGATCTTCCGGCGCGGGATACGTCCTTCCGGACGACGGACGGCCGGAAAGTCGCCGTGAAGCGCGAGTTCCCGATGAGCCGTCTCGTCGCGGAGCTCGTGCGCATCGAGGGTGACCGCGTCGTGCGCGCGGAAGGCGTCGTGGCGTCGCTTCCGTACCGGATGCCGACGCCTTGGAAATGAAATCGTGATTCGAGCGATGATCCAGACAGGCTCTGCTTGCATGCCTGGGGAGGAATGATGCGGGCCTCATCACTGTCCGGAGCTTCGATGAAACGTGTGATCCTCATCGGCCTCGCGTTCGTGCTGATGCCGATCGCTCATGCACGGAACGACATCGAGGCGGAGATCGATGCGCTCACCAGGCGCATCGAGAAGCTCGAGGCGACGCGCGCGATCAAGAAGCTGCAGCGCGCCTTCGGCTTCTACGTCGACCGTGGCCTGTGGGGCGAGGCGGCGGATCTGTTCGCGGACGACGGGACGATCGAGATCGGCCTCGACGGCGTGTACGTCGGCAAGGAGCGGATCCGCGAGTACCTGAAGAGACTCCACGGAAATCACGAGGGACTCATCTACGGCCAGCTCAACGAGTGGGTCACGCTGCAGCCGGCCGTCTTCGTCGCGCCCGACGGCCGCAGCGCGACGGCGCGCTGGCGCGACCTCGGCATGCTGGGCCAGTACAAGGAGCACGCCGAGTGGCGCGACGCCATCTACGAGAACACCTACGTGAAGGAGAACGGGGTCTGGAAGATCAAGTCCCTGCATCTCTACGTCAACTTCGTCGCGCCGTACGAGAAGGGCTGGGCGCGCCTGAAGCCCGGTGAGGGTCTGGCACCGAGCGAGACGTCGAAGAGCTTCCCGCCGGATCGGCCACCGACCGCGGTGTACAAGCCGTTCCCCGACGTCCAGATACCGCCGTTCCAGGCGCCTCATCCCGTGACCGGCAAGCGGGTGAAAGGAGTCCTGTGATGCGCGCGAGAAGGTCACTGGCGCGGCTCTGCGCTCTCATGATCGCCGGGCTTCTTCTCGCTCCGGTGCCGCTGATGGCTCAGTCGTCGTCCGACCTCGCACGGCTCCAGGCGCTGCGCGAGCGCGTGGCGCGCCTCGAGGACCAGGACGCGATCGAGAACCTGCAGGCCATGTTCGGCTACTACTTCGACAAGGGCCTGTGGGACGAGGCGGCGGATCTCTTCGCCCGCAACGGCAGCTTCGAGTACGGCCAGAGCGGCGTCTACATCGGCCGCGAGAGGATCCGCCGCGCGATGCTGCTCTTCGGCCCGAAGGGGCTGGCGCAGGGCTATCTCAACAACCACATGATGCTCCAGCCGGTGATCGTCGTCGCGCCGGACGGCAAGACCGCCACGGGCCGCTGGCAGGGCATGGTGATGCTGTCCGAGCCGAACGCTAACGGCATCTGGGGTGTCGGCATCTACGAGAACGAGTACGTGAAGGAGGACGGGGTCTGGAAGATCTCCAAGTTCAACTTCTTCCCGACCGGCTTCACGGACTACGACAAGGGCTGGGCACGTTCGCTCCTGCCGCTCAGGGGGCAGAGCGCCCTGTTCCCGCCGGACAAGCCGCCGACGTACGTGTACCGGGCCTTGCCGGGCAACTTCATCCCGCCCTTCAGCTACAAGCATCCCGTCACGGGTAAGCCGCTGACGGATCTTCCTCAGGCCGTGGACAGCGTGCTGGGAGAAAGGCGATGAACGGGAAACTGCTTCGCACGGCTTCGTATGCGGCGCTCGCCGTGGCGCTGTGCACCGCCGCCCGACCGGGGCTCTCGCAGAGCATCTCCGAGCGGCTGGACGCGCTCGAGGCGCGCGTCACGCGTCTCGAAGACATGAATCAGATCGAACGAGTGCAGCGTACCTATGGCTACTTCGTCGACAAGAGTCAGTGGACGCAGCTTTCGGAGCTGTTTACGGACGATGCGACGCTGGAGATCGGCGGGAAGGGCATCTTCGTCGGCAAGCACCGGGTGCTGGAGTACATGCACAAGGCATTCGGCCCCGACGGAGCGAAGGAGGGCTCGCTCGCCAATCACATGCAGTTCCAGACGGTCCCGGACATTTCCGTGGACGGCAAGACCGGCTGGATGCGGTCGCGCGCTTTCGTGATGAGCCTCGGCGGCTGGGGGCTGCCGCTGTACGAGAACGAGTACCGCAAGGAGAACGGCGTCTGGAAGATCAGCCGTCTCACCGGGCCGTTCACCATGTACACGAGCTGGGAAGGCTGGGGCAAGAACGCGATGAACAACACCTGGCCGGACAAGTTCCCGCCGCCGCCGGACCTGCCGCCGTCGACGGTCTATCTCACGTATCCGGCCTACTACATCGTGCCGTTCCACTATCCGAACCCGGTGACGGGCAACGTCTTCAGGCCGGATCAGGGACAGGTGGGCGCGTACCACGCGCCGCCGGGAACGCCCGAGCAGATCCAGTCGCTGAAAGTCGGCCGGCTCGTGGACGGCTCGCAGCCGATCTTCGAACCTCCGAGAGAGTAGCGCCGCGACATGGCGCGTGCGGGCCACGGAAGGCCCGTCGGCAAGCGGCCGCTCGAATCCGGGCGGCCGCTCGAGTTTCGAGGGACCGTATCAGGTCTTCAGGTGGAAGACCCGTTCCGCGTTTCCCGAGTAGATCTTGATCCTGTCCGCCTCGCTGATGCGCGCGGAGTCGAGGAAGTCCGCAGCCTCCCGGCTGTCCTGATACGGATAGTCCGCGGCCCACATGATGTTGTCCGCGCCCAGCACCTCGATGCAGTACTTCAGCACCGGCTCGGAGAACATGCCGCTGGTCGTGATCAGCACGTTGCGCTTGAGGTAGAAGCTCGGCGGCTCCTTCAGCGAGCCCGTGCCCCAGTTGCGCTTCGCCGTGGCGTACATGTGGTCGAAGCGGTAGACCCAGTACGGAATGCCTTCGCCCATGTGCCCGAGCACGATCCTGAGGCGCGGGAAGCGGTCGAATACGCCGCTGAAGAGCAGCCGCATCCCGTGCGTGCCGGTCTCGACTGCATAGCCCCATGCTGCGCCGCCGAGGCCGTAGGGACGGAAGGGGCCCAGGGCTTCCTCCGGCAGCGAGCGGGGATGGATGTAGATCGGGCGATCGAGCGCCTCGGCCGCCTCGAGGATCGGCCAGAACTTCTCCTCGTCGAGGTACTCGCCGTTCGTGTGCGAGTTGACGATGAACCCGTTGAGTCCGAGCTGGTTGATCGCGCGCTCCATCTCCACGACGCTGTGCTTCGGGTCCTGCGGCGCGATGGCCGCGAGCCCTGCGAAGCGCGTCGGGTATCTGCGGATTGCCTCGGCGAGGATGTCGTTGCTCTCACGCGCGATCGCGATCGCGGTATCGGGGCGGAACACCTGCACGCCCGGCGACGTGAGGGACAGCACCTGCATGTCGACGCCGTCGGCATCCATCTGCGCGATACGGCCCTCGCCGATGTCGAGGAGGCGCGGCGTCTGCCGCTTCGCGTACTCGCTGTCACCCAGCAGGATCTGTGTGAAGTTGAAGTCGGCGCCCTGCGTGAGGTACTTGCCGATGTCCCGGTAGCCCTCGAGCTGGGGCTGCGTCGCGAACGCCTCTTCGGTCGCGATGCGACGGTACCTGCCGCGCGCTTTCGCCGGCTGCCCTTCGTTCTTCTGGCGGGCCGTCGCGAGCCCCGGCAGTGCAGCCGCGGCACCCAGCGCGCCGGCCAGTCCCAGTACCCGTCGGCGATCCATGATTCCCCCCTCGTGAAACGAATCGGTCGCCCGCACCGCGCGGCGCGGACCGGTCATGCTCCGATGCTCTGGATATTGAACACCCGGCGCGCGTTCTCCCAGTAGATCGCTTCGCGCTCGGCTTCGGTGAGCGGCGCCGTGTCCATGAAACGCACCGCGCTCGCCGTCTCCTGGTACGGATAGTCGATGGCCCACATGACGTTCCAGACGCCGAGGACGTCGATGGAATATCTGAGCGCGGCCGGATTCTCCTGTCCGCTGGTGGTGATGCGCAGGTTCCGCCGCAGATATTCGCTCGGCAGCCGCCTGATCGGCGTTTCGCCCCGCTGCACGCCCGGCCTGCTCATGTAGTCGAGGCGCCAGATCCAGAAATGCACCGCTTCACCCATGTGCCCGAGCACGAAGGTGAGGTTGGGGAAGCGATCGAACGCTCCGCTCATCATGACGCGCACGAAGTGCGTGGACGTCTCGATTCCGTAACCCCAGAAGGCGCTGCCCATGTTGTAGTCGTCCATCGGCGCGCGCATCTGATCCGAAGGCGTGCGCGGATGGAGATAGATGGGCATGTCGCAGGCCTCGGCGGCCTCGAGGATCGGCCAGTACTTCGGGTTGTCCAGATACTCGTTGTTGGTGTGCGAGTTGATGACGATGCCGTTCAGCTTCAGCTTCGTCTTCGCGCGCTCGATCTCCTTCGCCGCCCGCTCGGGATCCTGCGGGGCGACGGTGGCGAGTCCCGCGAACCGGCCCGGATAGCGGGCGATCACCTCGGCCAGCTCGTCGTTGGTGCTCTCCGCAACGCCGACCGCGACGTCCCTGTCCAGCATCTGGACGCCCGGCGAGGTCAGGGAGAGCACGTGCATCGTCACGCCGTGCCTGTCCATCTCCGGCAGCCGCAGCTCGGCGAAATCGAGGAGCCGCTTCGGCGTGTCGGCCTGCAGATTTCCCGTGATCATTCGCCACAGCTTGTAGTCGAAGCGCGTCACCTCGGGGTGGGCGTCGACCAGCGCCTTCATGGCCCGCATGTGCTCGCGGGTGGAGAAGGCCTCCTCGGTGGCGATCCTGATCCGGCTGCCTGCCGCGGCCCGGGTGGATGCGGCCATCGTCGTTGCGACGCCGGCGGCGGCGGTGAGGAAAGTGCGGCGATCGAGGTTCATGGGCCGATCATCTTGCACCAAGTGATTGGATGGTCCAACCAATCTGAAGCATGGTTTCCATCTCAGGCAAGCGCGTCCGCTATTTCAGTCAATTGCGGAGCGAGTGACTCCGCCTATCATGATGCTCTCAGTGCGGCAGTCGTGGGGGGCGGCGTGCGCGCTCATCTCCCTGTCCGCAAGAACGAAGACAAACCTACCTCGCGGCAAGCGGAAGGAGAGTTCCAGATGAATCGATTCGGGGGTTGGACCATTCGTAGCGCCGTGCGCCATGCCATCGTGTCGGCGCCGGCACTGGCGGCGGCCGCCTTCGTCGCGGGCCCGGCCTGGGCGCAGGACGCTTCGCAGAGCGAAGACGCGCTGGTCGAAGTCGTGGTCACCGCACAGATGCGCGATCAGAATGTGCAGGACGTTCCGCTGTCGATCACGGCGGTGACCGGCGAGATGCTCGAGGCCCGCAATCAGACGAACCTGCGGGAGATCTCGGCGCAGGCGCCGAACGTTCTGCTGCAGCAGAACCCCTCCGGCTACGGCAACTCGATGCGCGCGTTCATCCGCGGCGTCGGCCAGGCGGACCAGAGCCCGTCCGTCGAGCCGGGCGTGGGCATCTACATCGACGACATCTACTTCGGCACGGTCACCGCGTCGGCCTTCGACCTCCTCGACCTCGATCGCGTCGAGATCCTGCGCGGTCCGCAGGGAACCCTCTCGGGCATGAACTCTCAGGGCGGCTCGGTCAAGCTGTACTCGCGCAAGCCCGAGGGCGAGGGCGGTTACGTCGAGGCGACGGTCGGCAGCATGGGTCGCCGCGACCTCAAGGCGAGCGCGGACTTCACGGTCGTCCCCGACGCGGTGTATGCCCGCATCACCGGCGTGTCGCGCAATCGGGACGGCCACGTCTCGCTGTACAACTACGCCTGCGTCAATCCGGACGATCCGGACGTGATCTCCGGCGCCATTCCCGCGCTGATCCGCAACGGCGACTGCAAGGTCGGCGAGCTCGGCAACCAGCAGATGTACGCCGTGCGCGGCGCGCTGCGCATCGCCCCGGCCGGCAAGCCGTTCGAGATCAACCTCATCGGCGACTACACCAAGGACACGTCGAACACGCAGGCTTCCGTGCTGCTTGCGAGCGCACAGTCGTCGACCTGGGGCACGGCGAATCCGGTCGATCGTTCGGGCATCAGCGTGCCCTACCAGGGCGTCGCCTACGACGACCGCTTCGTGACCTACGGGCAGTTCCGCCGCCCGGATGCGAAGCTCAACGACCCGTACGCCAGCTACGCGAACTTCTACGACCCGGGCGTGACGTACCGCGCTCTGGGTCCGGGCACGCCCGGTGTCCCGACGACGATTCCGGTGGGCGACTCCAACGGCCCCTACATCGCCGCGAACGCCGCGCAGGTGGAGGCCTGGGGTGTGTCCGCCACCATCGACTACCAGCTCACCGACAACTTCGCGCTGAAGTCGATCACCGGCTACCGCACCTACGACACCCTGAGCGGCATGGACAACGACAACTCGCCGGTCGTGTTCATCCAGAGCACCGACTGGTTCAAGCATCATGCGTTCAGCCAGGAGGTGCGCTTCACCGGCAACGTCCTGGACAACAGGGTGCACTTCACGGTGGGCGGCATCTACTACGATGCGAGCACCCGTCCGCTGTCGCGCATCCACACGCCGTTCTCGGGCTTCGGTCCGACGGGCTTCCCGACGTTCTCGTTCCTGAACGACGACACGGCCGACATGGAAGTGCTCGCCGGCTTCGCGAACGTGGCCTGGGACATCACCTCGGCGCTCACGCTCGAGACCGGCTTCCGCCTGACGGACGAGCAGAAGGACTACACCTTCGGCCGCCTCAATCCGGACGGCCGCAGCGACTATCTGCCGCTCTCCAATCCGGACAACCCGCTCACCGGCTGGACCGGCACGTACGAGGATACGGTCGACGACTACCGTGTGGCGCTCTCGTACGAGGTTCTCGCGGACACGATGGTCTACGCGCAGTTCGCGACGGGCCACAAGGCGGGCGGTATCTCGCCGCGTCCGTACAGCTATCACCAGATCCGCCCGTTCGGGCCCGAGAAGCTGAACTCGTACGAGGTCGGCTTCAAGTCGGACCTCTTCGGCCGGACCCTGCGCCTGAACGGTTCCGTGTTCTACATGGACTACAAGGGCTACCAGGGTATCCCCAACGTCTGCGTGGGTGACGACGGTCTGCCGCTGCCGGAGGATGCGGGCGGTACGCCGGGCCTGTGCGGCCAGTACCTGAACCTCGCGGACGCCGAGGTGAGGGGCTTCGAGCTCGAGGCGCTGTTGCGGCCGATCACCGGACTCAGCATCGACGCGTCGCTCAGCATGGTCGACTTCGAGTTCGGTGCTCCGCGCTATCAGACCAACGACGTGCGCGAAGGATCGAGCCGTCCGGGTATCGGCAAGTGGAAGTGGAGCGTCGGCGCCCAGTACGCGATCAACATCGGCGCGGCCGGTACGCTCACTCCGCGCGTGGACGTGGCCCACACGCCGGGTTACTGCGGCAACTTCGCGTGTGATCCGATCGCGAAGGTCGACAGCTACACGATCACCAACGCGAGGATCATGTTCGAGACGGCCGACCGCGACTGGCTGATCGCGCTCGAGGCGACGAACCTGACGGACAAGCTGTACTACATCAACAAGTTCTCGAACGTCTGGTACGCCACCGCGCAGCCGGGTCGTCCGCGGGAGTACGGTCTCAGCATCCGCCGCCGCTTCTGACGGCGGGCGAGTCCGCAGGGCAGACGAAGAGCCGGGCCGGCGCAATGCCGGCCCGGCTTCTTTTTCTGCAGGAGTGTGCCCGGCTGCGCCTCACGCCACGGCCGCCTTGCGGCGGCGCGGTGGCGGTGAGACGGCCCGATCACTTACTTCGCGGCGTTCCGCTCGCGGATGAACTTCATCCACTCCTCGGGCGTCGGCATGACGGGATAGTCGACGCGACGCAGGAACTTCCACTTTCCGTCCTCGCGGATCAGCTCGTCTTCGTAGCGTCCCGTGAGCACCGGCCACGGATGACCATCGGGCCCGCGGATGATGAGCAGATGGCGCGAGCGAGCCTTCGCCCGGTCACCGTCGATCTCGATCTCCGGATTCGTGACGAGGTGGTAGCTCTCGTTGTTGACGTAACCCGCCGGAGGCGGATCGCCGTAGAGGCGCACGAGCATGTTGTAGATCGCCTCACGTCCCTTGTAGACGGTCTTGCCGTTCACCCATTCACCGTCCTTCGCGAACAGCGCGGCATAGCCTGCGTAGTCGCGTGCATCCTGAGTGACCGCGTAGTCGACGAGGAGACGGCGGATGGCTAGCTCGTCCTCGACGCGCTGGAGCCTTTCCTCGAGCGTGAGGGTACGCTCCTCCGCCATGACGAGGGCCGGCATCACGACGGCGAGCAGTGCAGGAAGTCCTCGGATGATCGAGCGGCGTGTCTTCATCGTCTACCTCGATTGTGGTCCAGGGATCGTGAGCGATGCTAAGCGGGTTCGTTCGTCTTCGGCGTACTCTGCGCCGTTCGCCATCTTACAGGCACCGCCGCCGTCCGGTACGGGGCAGAACGTGACGACCGGGAAAAGGAGTGGTTGGCCCGCCGGCGCCCGCTGACAGCAGCGCAAGGACCGGAGTGCGATGGGCATCGCACTCGCGCACGCTCGTGTCATGAGAGGCCACCTCGTCGTGCTCTGCATCGCGCTCTGCGCCGCCATCGGAGCGGCCGCGCAGGAAGACACATCCCGGGAAGGAAGCAGTCCGCAGCAGACGCTCAAGGAAAGATTGAGCGACAAGGCTTCCGATCCGCGGCGCGTGAACGACTGCAAGGTCCCGCCCGAGAAGCGCGACGGCAGGAAACGGCCGACGCGCTGCGTTCATCTCGCCGACGATGCAGTCAGAACGCCTGCCGGAACGTCAGATTGATGCGGCAGCGGCCCGTGAGCTCGTGCATGCCCTCGGCGAGAGGCGCCACGCCGTGATAGACGAGGCGCGAGGGGCCGCCCCATACCACGACGTCGCCGCTCGAGAGCACGATGCGCCGTGGTCTGTCGCTGCGCCGCAGGCCGCCCCAGAGAAAGGTCGCCGGCAGGCCGAGCGATACGGAGACGATGGGAGCACCGAGCTGGCGTTCGTCGCGATCCTGATGCAGTGAAAGACGCGCGCCCGGCTCGTAGCGATTGATCAGACAGACATCCGGATCGAAGCCGCCGAGCCCTGCCTCGTTCGCGGCGCGCGCGGCGAGATCCATGAACTCTTCAGGCATCGGCGGCCAGGGGCGGCCGCTCAGCGGGTCGAGCATTTCGTAGCGATACCCGCGCCGGTCCGAGACCCAGCCGGCGCGGCCGCAGTTGGTCATAGCGACCGACATGCGGTATCCGCCCGGCGTCTCGAGATGACGGAAGGGTGCGGTTGCGGCGATTTCTCTCACCCTGGCAAGGAGCCCGGGTGCTCGATCCGCTGCGAAGCCCCGCAGGACCACTGCGCCTTCGGCCAGCTGAACCCTGTCTTCCATGGGCAGCAGAGAGCCGGTCGCGGGAGCGGTGTGCGATGCGCGGCGCGTGCGTCTCATCGGGCGTCGTGAAAGATGATTCCCAGCGTCATGCGCGAGCCCGAACGCACGCGACTCACACCGTGACGCAGCTGCACGCGACGGTAGCCGCGCGCGCCGCGCACCGGCCGTTCACGGACCGCGAAGATCACGCCGTCTCCCTGCTCGAGTGGCACCACCTCCGCACGCGACTGCATGCGCGGCCATTGTTCCGTGAGCACGAACTCGCCGCCCGTGAAATCGCGCCCCGGCGCGCTCAGGAGAAAAGCGGCCTGCAGCGGGAAGACGTGCTCGCCGTAGAGATCCTGGTGCAGGCGGTTGTAGTCGCCTTCGACGTACCTGAGCAGCAGCGGCGTCGGGCGTGTCTGGCCGGCTGCATGACATCGCGCGAGGAAGCTGGCGAGATCCTCGGGGAAGCGCGCCTCGAGACCCAGCACTGCCTGCCAGCGATTGGCGATGGCGGCGAGAATCGGATAGAGCGCCTCGCGCATCTGCGCGACGATCCCGGGGAGCGGATAATCGAAGTATCGGTACTCGCCGCGTCCGTAGCCGTGGCGCGCCATCACGACCTGGCGGCGGAAGCGCGTCTCGTCCGGATAGCACGCCGCGAGCATCGCGCATTCCTCGGGAGTAAGAAGCGCCGGCACGCGCGCGCAGCCGTATTCATCGAGCTCTCGCTCGATGCGCGGCGCATCGAGCGCGGCGATGCGCTCCGCGATCGTCGCGCCCGCTGCGCGCGTGATGCTGCGAGCCGTCGCGCTCATTCACCGGCCTCGCGCTCGAGGAGTCTCCGTTTGCGCTCGACGCCCCAGCGGTAACCCGAGATCCCGCCGTCGATGCGCACGACACGATGGCAGGGAATCGCGACCGCGAGCGGATTCGACGCACAGGCCTGCGCCACGGCGCGGACCGCGCGCGGTGCTCCGATGCGCGCGGCGAGCTCCGCATAGCTCACCGTCGTTCCAGGAGGAATCTCGCGCAGCGCCTGCCACACACGGCGCTGGAATGCGGTCCCGCGAAGATCGAGCGGCAGTGAGAATCCCGTGCGCGGTGCCTCGACGAAGCCCACCACGGTTGCGACGAGCCGCTCGAAGTCGGCGTCGCCGCCGATGAGCTGCGCCCTCGGGAAACGCCGCTCGAGGTCGCGCACGAGCGCTTCGGGATCTTCGCCGAGCAGAATCGCGCAGACACCCTTGTCCGTCGCAGCGACCAGGATCGAGCCCAGCGAGCACTCGCCCACGGCGAAGCGGATCGTCTCGCCCGCGCCGCCCGCGCGGAAGCGCGTCGGTTTCATGCCGATGAGCCGGTCGGCAGCCGCATAGAAGCGGCCGTTGGAGTTGAAGCCGGCTTCGTAGATCGCCTCGGTCACGGAAGCCGAGCGCGTCAGATGTTCCCGCACGCGCTCCGATCGACGCGCGTCCGCATAGGCCTTGGGCGTGAGTCCCGTCACCGCCTTGAAGATGCGGTGAAAGTGAAAGCGGCTCATGCCGACCGCTGCCGCGAGCCCCTCGAGACTCGGCGGTTCTTCTGCAGACTCGATCATCCGGCAGGCCTTCGCGACGGCGGCCGCATGGCGCTCATCGATGCCGTCCGCGTCGGGCCGGCAGCGGCGGCAGGGACGGAATCCGGCCCGCTCGGCGTCTTCACGCGTGGCGTGAAAACGCACGTTCTCGCGCCGCGGCCGGCGCGCCGAGCAGGACGGCCTGCAGTAAACGCCCGTCGTGCGGACCGAGTAATAGAAGACACCGTCCGCGCGCGGGTCGCGCGTGAGCACGGCGTCCCAGCGGGCCTCGTCGCTCGCGAACGCCTGCGCCTCCTGCGGTTCGAGTGTCATTGCGGCGATGCTCATATCCAGCGTTCCTTCCCGGTATCCGGGGTCCTGATGTCTGGAGACCATGTTCTTCGGAGCAGGCCGTGCGGACACTCCGCGTCTTGCTCTCGAATCTCCCCGGGAATCGAGCCAGGAACGTGCGGGAAGGGTAGCGTAGTCCCCGCCGGCCGGTGGGGCCAGAGCCCCGCGCACAGGCCGTGCTAAAGTTGCGCGGCGTGTGCCGACGTGAGGGGGTATCAGCATGCTGAAGAGGCACCTGGCCGTGCTCGCCGTGACGGGCTGTTTCTCGCTCTCTCTGGTGCCGCTCGCCTGGGGCGCGGATGCGAGTCTGCCGGCCGGCGTGGCGGCGGCGATCGCCGACGCTTCGCGCCCCGAGGCCGACAGGCAGCGCGACGCGAACCGCAAGCCGGGTGAGCTCATCGTCTTCGCGGGAATCAAGGCGGGCGACAAGGTCGTGGACCTGCTGCCCGGCGGCGGCTACTTCACGCGCATCTTCGCGGGCGTCGTCGGGCCCTCGGGACACGTGTATTCCCTCACGCCGCGCGAGGACGCGAATCTCAAGGCCTGGGCGGCCGAGCGCAGGAACGTCACCTATGCCGTTCAGCCGATGGATCAGCTCGAGGTTCCGGAGCCGGTGGACGTCGTGTGGACGTCCCTCAACTATCACGACGTCGTCAACCGCGGCGGAGCGGATGCGCTGAACGCATTCGCGTTCAAGGCCCTGAAGCCGGGCGGAACGTACATCGTGATCGATCACGCCGCCGGTCCGAATCCCGCGCCGGATGTCACGAGCAAGCTGCATCGCATCGACCCGCAGGTCGTGAAGCAGCAGGTCCAGGCCGCCGGCTTCGAGCTCGAAGCCGAGAGCGACGTGCTGCGGAATCCCGATGATACGTACACCACCGGCGTCCACGACCCGTCCATCCGCGGGCGGACCGATCAGTTCGTTCTCAGGTTCCGCAAGCCGGCACGCTGAGCGCGGGGTCGGCTACCGGCACGTGCCGGGGCCGTGCTAACTTCGCCGCCAGCCGGGTGCGCGAGAGTTGCCTCCGGCAACGGTTGACGCGAGCGCATATCGAGAGGGGACGATTGATGATGCCGAGAGTTCGCACTGTCGCCGGCAGAGCATCGAGCCTGTTCGCGGCGAGCGTCTGCGCACTGATGATGTCTGTCGCGACGGCTGCCGATTCGCCCCCCGATCTCAGCGGCATCTGGACGTGGGATCGGGAAGCGAACCGCGGCGCCGGCCGCGGGCTGCAGTTGTGGCCCCAGGATCCGCCGTTCACCCCGGAGGCCCGCGAGAAGGTCGCGGCCTACCAGGCGCTGGTCAGGCCTACGGGTGATACCCCCGGCGGATGGTGCGTGGGGTACGGCATGCCGACGTCCACGCTGAGCTCGGGCGGCTATCCGCTCGAGATCATCCAGCGGCCCGAGCAGATCACCATGATCCACGAGGCCCACAACGAGATCCGGCGGATCTACCTCGATGAGCGGAAGAACACCGATCCGAAGGATCTCATTCCCACGCGCAACGGCTTTTCGGTCGGGCGCTGGGAGGGCGACACGCTGATCGTCGAGACGACGATGCTGAAGGAAGCCGTTGATCAGAGCGCGGCTCACAGCGACGAGGCGCACATCCTCGAGAAGTACTGGCTGAGCCGCGACGCGAAGGGACGCAAGATCCTGAACCTGGAGCTGACGCTGACCGACCCGCGCTTCTACACGAAGCCCGTCACCGTCAGGAGAACCTGGGTGGCCGCCGAGCCGGGCACGCGCATGCTCGACTACGAGTGCAACGAGCCCGCCTGGGAGGATCACCTGCGCAAGCTCGCCGAGGAGGCGCAGAAGAACGAGGAATCGTCCACCGCCGCGGCGCAGGCAGCGGGCGCCGACGCACGCTGAGCCCGCCGCGGGCAACGATCGGGGCAACGAGTCATGCGGAGGATCGTGAAAGTGAACAAGAAGCTGTCGGCACTGGTGTGTGGTCTGTGCCTGAGCGTTTCCGCCGTCGCACATCACTCCGCGGCGCAGTTCGACTTCCAGAAGCCCGTGCAGGTGACAGGGGTCGTGAAGGAGTTCCGCGCCGCCAATCCGCACATGCACCTGGTGCTGCACGTGAAGGACGAGAAGGGCGAGCGCGACATCACCTTCGAAGGCCACAGCATGAACAACATCTACCGCTCCGGCTGGCGGCGCGACATGGTGAAGGTCGGCGACACGATCACCGTCACCATCGCGCCGCGCAAGGACGGAGAGGACGGCGGCTACGTCACGTCCGTGACGACCGCGAGCGGCCAGAAGTTCTGAACGCCGCAGGGCGCGGTTCCGGCGCCGCCGCCGGCGTCTCGTATGCCGGCAGCGCGGCGGCCGGAAGCCTGCGTCCGATCAGCTTCTCGATGTCCCTGAGGAGCGGGGTTTCGTCAGGCGACACGAGCGAGACCGCGCATCCCGTGCCGCCCGCGCGCGCCGTGCGCCCGATACGGTGCACGTAGTCCTCGGGCACGTTGGGCAGCTCGAAGTTCACGACACGCGGCAGCTCTCTGATGTCGAGCCCGCGGGCTGCCACTTCCGTCGCCACCAGCACCGTCACCCGGTTCTCCCTGAAGTCGGTCAGCGCGCGCACGCGCGCCGACTGACTCTTGTTGCCGTGGATCGCGGCGGCACGGATACCTGCAGACTCCAGCTGCTGCGTCAGTCGGTTCGCGCCGTGCTTGGTGCGAGTGAACACCAGCACCTGGCGCCACTGGCCGTCGCGGATCAGATGCCTCAGCAGATGCCGCTTGTGCTCCTTCGGCACGCGGTAGACGTGCTGCTCGATCCGGTCGGCCGTCGCATTGCGGGCGGCGACTTCGATCGTCACGGGGTTGCGGAGCAGGCGTCCCGCGAGCTCGCGGATGTCGTCCGAGTACGTGGCCGAGAACATCAGGTTCTGGCGTGACGCGGGCAGGAGCTTCAGCACGCGACGGATCGCGTGAATGAACCCCATGTCGAGCATGCGATCGGCCTCGTCGAGGACGAAGCACTGCACGTGAGCGGGATCGAGCGCTTTCTGCTCCGCGAGATCGAGCAGGCGGCCCGGCGTGGCGACGAGCAGATCGCAGCCCCTGCGCAGCGCTTCGATCTGCGGATGGATGCCGACGCCGCCGAACACGACGACGGTTCGGATGCCGACGTATCTGCCGTAAGCGCGGGCGCTCTCTGCGATCTGCGCGGCGAGCTCGCGGGTCGGCGTGAGCACGAGCGCGCGCGGCGCGCGGCCGGAAGGATTGCCCAGCTTCTGCAGGATCGGCAGCACGAACGCGGCGGTCTTGCCCGTGCCCGTCTGAGCGCCGGCGAGCACGTCGCGCCCGGCCAGCACGGCAGGGATTGCTCTGGACTGAATGGGAGTCGGCGCGGCGTAGCCCTTCTCGGCCACGGCGCGCAGCAGCTCGGGCGTGAGCCCGAGATCGGAGAAATTCATGTAATGGAGAACCTTGTATGGGCTCGCACCGGCAGCGCGATTCCGGGCTGCAGCGGTCAGGAGCGAGGGATCGTTGGTGTTGTCGAGTGCGTCGGAAGGACGGAACTTCGAGCGGGCGGGGCGCTGACCGTGCGCCTCGATGTACGCGCGAGGCACTCTACAGGGTGCGCATCTTCCTGTCCAACGAAAGCGGGCTCACGATGAGGGACGGCAACGTGACGGAGTGCTCACGATGACGAAAAAGGTCCTGCACGGAGTGACGCTCGAGTGCGTTCAGGGCGACATCACGCGCCAGAGCGACATGGAAGCGATCGTGAACGCGGCAAATGCCGAGCTGCGTCCGGGCGGAGGCGTGGCCGGCGCCATACATCGCGCGGCGGGTCCCGGGCTCGATGCCGAGTGCCGGCCCCTCGCGCCGATCCGGCCGGGCCAGGCCGTGATCACCGGCGGCCACCGGCTGCCGAACCCCTGGGTGATCCACTGTCTCGGGCCGGTCTACGGGCGTGACGAGCCGTCCGACAGGCTTCTCGCCGACTGCTACCGCAATGCGCTGCGCATTGCCGAGGAGAAAGGGATCCGTTCGATCGCGTTTCCGGCCATCTCGACCGGTGTGTTCGGTTACCCGGTGGAGGAGGCCGCGCGGGTCGCTTTCGATGCGATCCATGCCGAGCTGCCGGAGCTGCGCACGGTGCGGCACATCCGCTTCGTGCTCTTCGGAGCGTCCGATTTCGCGGTCCACGAGCGTGTGCTCGAGACGCTCGGCGAGTCCGGCGCGCAGGACTCGCCGGGCTGAACGGGTATCGCGCAGCGGATCTCGCCGCGCGTGCCTCAGTACGGTTCCTGACCGGGGTTCGGATCCTCGAGCGGGAAGGTCTGAGCGCCGCTCGAGGAGGACGGAGCCGTTGCGGGCGCGGGCGCCGGAGCGCCGGACGAGGGCGCAGTACCCGAGGAAGGCGTCGCGCTCGCCGCGCGCTCGGTCGATCCGGTGCTCGTCGCGACGGCCGCGAGGAAGCGCTGGACCAGCGGCGCATCCGTCGTCACGCTGCCGTTGATGATGTCCGAGGCGGTCGTGCCGCGCTTCCGATAGAAGCGCCCGTTCGCACCGTCATCGATCGTGATCGCCGTGCCGTCGAGCGCAACACCGGCGAAGAGGCCGCGGCTGCGCGAGTAGGAGTACACCTCGGCGGTGAAGCTGGCATCGGTCGCCGCCGACGCCTGGCGGCCTACCGGACCCGCGGCCACGGAGGCATCGGCACCCAGGGTCAGCTTGCCGTCCGTGATGCCCTCGATGCCCTTGCGGGTGGTGAAGACGAGCACGACATCGGTCGACTGGACGCCGAGCTGCCAGCCGACGCTGCCACCCGTGAGGGTGATGAAGATCGGGTTCGTGAAGCGGCCGTTCTTGTCGCGCACGACGAGCACGCCCTTGCCGCGGCGTCCGCCGGCGATGAACGCCACCTTCGTGACGTCGGGAATCACCGCGATGCCGTAGGCACGCTCGAGGAGCCGGTCCGGGATGTACTGGTCGCGCGACTGGCGCAGCTCTTCGAGCACCTGGCTCGCCAGCAGGAGCCGCGCTTCCTCGCGCGCCTGGGCCCGGGCAGCCGGCGCGGCCAGCACCGAGGCCAGCACGGCCAGGACCGAAAACACGCTCAACAGACTGAGGCGGCTGCGCATCGTGGGATCCCCTCAATAATGTGTCTTGTCTCTGAACGCCGACAGTCTCGGGAGCCGCGGCGACGACCGTGCGCGAAGCTTACTCCACGAGGGCGGCGTGGCAAGCCGAAATTGCGGAAGCGACCGTTCTCGCGCGCCCGTTTCCGCGGACGGGCGAGGCAACGATAATGCGCCCATGAGTGCATGGACGAAGCTTGCGCACGGCGTCACCCGGCTGCTCCTTCTGAGCGGACTGTTCTCGATGGCGCTCGGGGCGGCGCGGCCGGCAGCAGCCGAATGGCTGCTGCGCGAGACCGCGATCATGGGCACGCGCTGCGCGGTGGAGCTGTGGACGGAGGATCACGCGCGGGGCGAGGCCGCCATCGAGCAGGTGTTCGCCGAGATGCGGCGCATCGACGCCCTGATGAGCCACTACAAGCCGGACAGCGAGCTGTCGCGTGTGAACGCGCGCGCCGCGGAGGAGCCGGTGAAGGTGTCACGCGAGCTCTTCGACCTCATCGCGCTCGCGCTCGACTACTCCCGCATCACGAACGGCGCCTTCGACATCACCTACGCGAGCGTCGGCTATCTCTACGATTTCCGGAAGCGCATCCATCCCGGGCGCGAGCAGATCGGCGCGGCACTTCCTGCCATCGACTACCGTCACGTGAAGCTCGATCCGAAGACGCTCACGATCCGCTTCGAGCGGCCCGGCGTGCGCATCGACCTCGGAGGCATCGCCAAGGGCTATGCAGTCGATCGCGGCATCGAGCTTCTGCAGGCGGCCGGGTTCACGCGTGCCATGGTGAACGCCGGCGGCGATACGCGGATCATCGGCGACCGCTTCGGCAAGCCGTGGATCGCCGGCATCCGCCACCCGGACGACGAGGGGAAGATCGCGCTCCGCATTCCAATCGAAGACGCGGCGCTGTCGACTTCGGGGGATTACGAGCGCTTCTTCGACGAGGGCGGCGTGCGCTATCACCACATCCTCGATCCGAAGACGGGAGATTCCGCCCGTCAGCTCCGCAGCGTGACGATCATCGGTCCGAACGCGACGCGCACGGATGCGCTTTCTACCAGTGTGTTCGTGCTGGGACCGGAGGCGGGGCTCGCACTCATCAACAGCCTCGACGATGTCGATGCCGTGCTCGTCACCCCGCAGGGGAAGGTGCTCTATTCGAAGGGCCTCGAGCCGCCTGCGAGCGCGCAGTAGCCCGCGCGCGACCGGGCAGAGTCACTGCGCTCTTCAGCGCGCCTGCTCCAGGCCGTAGCCCCCGATGGGCACCGTCTCCACGCGATTGCTGAAGCCGGCGATGAGCGGCCGCCCCTTGGCGATCGCAGCCTGCACGGCAGGGAGCTTGAGAGATGCCTCGTGGCTCTCCCTGCTGTCCCATACCTCCGTGATCCAGAGCGCATCGGGGTCGGCAGGATCGGCGGCGACGATGTAGCTCAGACATCCCGGCATCGCCCGGGTGCCTTCGAGCAGGATGGCTGCGAGGGCTTCGCGCCGACCCGCGACCGCGGTGATCTTGCCGATGAGGCCGTACATCTTCTTCTCTCCCTCCGCGGCCGGAGCCGCATCCGATTGCGCGAGACCGAGCGGCGCGGCGGCCGCCGCGCCGCTCAGCATCAGGAATTCCCGCCGTCGCATGGCGACAGGGTACACCGGACGGCGTGGCGTCAGAACCAGATGGAGAAGAACACCTGGAGGACGTTCGCGTTGAGGCGGTAGAGCGGCTCTTCGCCCGGCATGATCCCATTGGCCGGATCGGTGAGGCGCGCGTCGCGGAAGTCCTCGTAGTCGATCAGCAGGTGATCGAAGCGGACGTTCGCCGTGCTGCGCTGGATCCACGGCGCCCGGGGGATGGCGAACTCGTAGCTCGCACCGACGCCGAACGTGTAGCTCGTGAAGGTCGACAGCTCCTTGTCGCGCGCGATGAAGTTGGCGAAATCGCGGCGCGGGAAGAGATCGCTGTAGAAGTCGGCGGAGTCCTGCCTGTAGTAGCGCACGCGGGCGTCGAAGACCCAGCGATTCCAGGCCGGGTGGGTGTAGTTGATCTCGCCCGTGTGCGCCTGGATGCCCCAGGTATCCGTGAAGAAGCGGTACTGTCCCTCGATCGCGGCGCGGTAGGGCAGGAAGTACTTCAGACGGGCCGAGATGGCGTTGCTCGTCCGCGTGGCAGGGTACACCTCGGGCTGCAGGCTGAAGCCGCGTGCGCTGTCCGGATCGAGGAAACGCACCTGGCGGTACGGGTTGTTGAGGAACCCCTCGTCCGTGAGCACCTCGTAGTTCACCGCGAGGATCATGTTCCGGGTGAGGATCTGGGTGAGCCCCACGCCGTAGCCGCGGCGATCGATCTGCTCGGCGAAGCCCGGATCCCTGAGCAGCGCTCCGTTCTCCTGGCGCGCCATCTGGAACACGTCGTCCCAGCCGCGCTTGTAGGTCATGGTGATCGTCGTCAGGTCGCCGAACATGTCCTGACTGATCGAGAAGTACGCGCTGTTGGCTTCGTAGTCGTTCTCCTCGCTGTTGACGAAGCCCATGCTGTAGGTCGACTTGCCGCGCAGGAAGTCGATGCCGATGCTCTTCTGGGTGCGCTCTTCCTCGTAGCGGCTCGCGCCCGTGATCACCTGTACGTCGATCGACGCGCTCGAGATCATGTCGACGTAGTAGTTGGCCGAGACCGAGACGCTCTCGCCGATCTTCTTGCGCACCAGCACCGACGGTCCGTCGATGGTGATGCCGCCGCCGTCGTAGCGGTGATAGAGGACGTCGGCGCGATCCTCGGGGAGCACGGCGCCGAGCGCCGGATCTGCCGCGAAAGCCGCGAGCGCGACGACCGCCGGAGCGGCACGGAACGCGTGCACGGAATGCCGGATCAGTTGCATCCGCAGCCGCCTCCGGCACCGCCGGTCGCGCCGCGCGCCGCCTCGCGGGCCTCGAACACGTGATCCATGTAGGCGGTGGAGACCGGATTGCGGTCGAAGGCCATGATCGGGTCGGCGAGATTCTCGCGCTCGTAGGGTTTGACCCACGGCTCGATGGGCCCGCACGCAGTGAGCGCAGCGAGCGCGGCCGCCGCCAGCATGAATCGTCCTGCCTTCATTCCGTCCTCCTTGCCGCCTCCATGGCGGTTCACTCGCGGATCAGCGCGCGGATGTGATCGAGATACTCGTTCTCGTCGCCGGGCTTGTAGCCCTTGTGCAGCACGCGCACGTTCCCCTTGCGATCGATGAACACGGTGCTCGGCATGCCCGCCACCTTGTAGAGCTTGCTGACCTTGCTGTCCGGATCGTAGAGGATCGGGAAGCTCACCGGCGTCTGCTTGAGCCACTCCTCCGCCGCCTTCGCATCGGGCTCGACGTTCACGCCGAGCAGAGTGAAGCCCATCTTGCGGTACTTCCTGTAGATGTCGTCGAGGAGCGGCATCTCCTGACGGCAGGGTCCGCACCACGTGGCCCAGAAATTGATCATGACGACCTGACCACGGAGCTCCGACAGCGACACGGAGCCGCCGCCGCGCCTGGCCAGGGTGAAATCCGGAGCAGGCGTGCTCGAGCTCACTGCAAACGCCGGCAGGGCGGCGAGCAGTGCCGCCGTGGCCCGGACCGCGAAACTGCACACGCTGCGGCGCGCAAAGTTCGTCTCTTTCCGTTCGCTCTTCATGAGTGCGACCCCTCGCGTTCAGAAGAATACGGTCGCGCCGACGTGCACCTCGAGATTGTTCACGAGCTTGCTGCTGCCCAGGAGATCCGTCTCGAACACGCGATCCTTGACGCCGAAGTGAATCCCGAGCCAGTCGGTGGGCAGTACGCGGAATCCCGCGCCGAAGCTGACCGTGAAGCGCTGGTCGCCGGCGAATTCCGTGCTGCCGATGCCGGCGTCCACGTAGAAGGCGCTGTTCATGGCGAAGTCGCGACCGAGAAAGACCTCGCCCGGGAGGAAGTTGTAGCCGACGCCGAGGCTGTAATACGTGAAGCGCCTCTCATCCGGGGTAAGGAGCTGAACGTCGCCGCCGAGCATCTCGAAGCTCGTACGGCCGGCCTTCGACCGCCCGTATTCGGCGAGGAAGAAGAAGTCCTCGGAGACGTGGTAGGCGGCGGTAAAGCCGTAGACCGAGTTCGAGCCGAAGTCCTCGATCGACAGCGACCCGAAGTAGGCGCCGATCTCGACGTTCTCGGTATCGATCTTCGGCACCTTGATGCGCCGGCGCTCGACTTCCGGCTCGATGATGCGCGGCGGCGGCGCCTCCTCGTCGCCGCTCGCGGCGAGCGGGTCCGTCTCCGCGCCGACGTCGGCCTCGGAAGAAGCGACCGTCTGTTCCTCCGCATCACGGTCGAGCCAGCCGCGGACCGACGCGCAGCCCGACGCGGCGAGCAGGGCGGCGGCTAGAAGAAGAATGCGAAACCCGCTTTCCATTCGTCCACTTCCTCGTTGTCGTTGCGGCTCGTGAAGACGACGTGGCTCCTGTACTCCGCGCGCAGGAAGAAGCGTCGCGCGAGATAGAAGCGCACGCCGCCGCCGACGTAGGCGGTCTGGTCGGTGCGGTCGAGTGGCGTGACCAGGGTCGCCTTGGGATCGATGTCGACGAGTCCCGTCCCGAGCGTCACGAAGGGCGACAGGCGCCATTCGGGAACGAAGACGTGCGTGAGGCCGAGATCGACCGTCACGCCGTTCGACGCGTTGCCGAGGAACTGTCCGACGGAGAGCTCCGCGGCGAGCTGCCGATTGAACGAGAAGGACCCGTAAGCGGAGATCAGCGTCGCGCCGCCGTAATCGCCGGCGAACACGCCCATCTCGAAACGGTGCGACGTGAAGCCCGCTCGATCGCCGAAATCGAAGGTAAAGGGCGTGCCGTCGGCGAGCACGGTCTGCAGCATGTCCCGGTGCGACGCCCAGCCCTCGATGCCCCGCTCGGTGCGCACGCGGAACCAGTCGGTGCGGCGCTTCAGCACGTCGACGCTCTCGTCGCGCGGAACGACGTGGAACACCGGATAACCGCGGCCCGGCCCGGTATGCAGCTCGAGATAGGGCGCCGTGACGAATACCTGCAGGTACTCCCGTGCATCGCACACGGCGGGCGCGATGCAGAGCGGCAGCATCAGCAGAACGAGGCGCGCGCACCAGGATCGGATCAAGGGACTCCTAATTGACCGGCGCGGCCGGATCGAAGGGGTTGTTGAAGTACTGTGCGCCGATGTCGAGCCACTCGGAGATCAGGCGCAGCTCCGCCGGCGAGAGATATCCGGCATGCGAGCCCCCGGCCGCGAAGCGGCTGAAGAACCGCGTCGAGCCTCGGGCATTGCCGGCGCTCATCGAGGGAGGCACCGGAACCGTATTGAAGGTCGGGTTGCCATCTTCGTCCGGAGGTCCGGGCACCAGCACGTCCTGCAGGGCGCCCATGTTAACTTCCTGCGCATTGTCGGTGAACAGCAGCTCGCGATAGGACCGCAGCTGCAGCGGCTGCTCGTCCGACGCGCCGTCGGTCAGCTCGAGCTGACCCGCCGGCACCTGGAGCTGTCCCTGCTCGTCGAGGCGGTTGTGGCAGCCCGCGCGCGCGCAGGTGTTGTCCGCGATGACCATGCTGGTGACCGGATCCACCGTCTGGCGCAGTTTCGTCCACAGCGGATGGATGTGCTGCGGATAGTTGATGGTGATGCGGCAGAGCGGCGACCAGGTCTGGATGCACGACAGCGTCGTCGGCGGCACCGGGATGGTGTCGTCATAGCGGAGCTCGATGACCGGCTCCGCGGGCGGCGGGTTCTGCCACACGCCGGGGTCGATGACGTTCACGCTGAGATTGAGCGCCGCGCAGCGCGGTGTGTCGTTCGCACAGCTCGTCCGGATGCGCGCCTCGGCCATCGTGTCGCCGGCATTGATGAGGAACGCCGGATTGGTGTTCGGGAAGGGTACGCCGTCGCCCGAAGCGCCGGAGTTGATCGACGCGAAGAGACCCTTCCGGCCGTGGGAGCGGGGGTTCTGGGCCGTGGCCGGCGCATGACAGCCGTTGCACTCGACCTCTTCACCGGGCCGCAGCTGCAGCCACGCGCGATGCACGGGAAACACGCGCTGTGCGTTGGCATCGAGGATGCTGATCTGGAAAGCGACGTTGGCGGGTACCTTGATCTTCACCGAGCCGTCCGGCTCGATCGGCGCGTAGCCCAGGATCTCTCGCATGTAGGGCGTGGCACCGAACGCGGCACCGTCCAGATCGAGCACGTCGTCGTCGGGAATCGAAACCGGCTTCTCGATGCGGATGAACCGCGCGGGCCGCTGGGCGTGCGCGGGGTTCGCGGGATCCGACACCGCGGCGATGTTCGGCTGCGCCGTGTCGACGCCGTCGAAGTCGTACACGCTGCGGATGTGCAGCACGCCGACGCCCTCCGCGGCGAGGTCCGCATCGACGTCGAGCCCCGGCACCTTGTCGAGGATCACGTCCGGACGCGGCCGCGGCTGGGCGGCGACCACGTCGGTGATCATCACGCCTTCGACCGGCTCCATCACCGGCATCAGCGTGTTCTCCGCCGGATCGAACATCCACACGCTGTAGAGCGGCGGCGCCGTCCGCACGTTCGGATCGGCGAGGCGATCTTCCGTGCAGGGCACGATCGCGGCGGGCGTCACGGTGGTGTCGAGCAGCCGGCACTGGGACCAGGTCACGAGGATGCGGCCGGTGCCGTCCCACAGCGGAAACGCGGAGTTGAACCGGCCACCCGGCGAAGGTCCGGGAACGGTGCGCACCTCGTTCGGCGTCGCGCGCGTCTGCGCAGGGCCGGTCATGCCCTGATTCGCGAGCGTCGGCTGCGTGTTCTCGACGTAGGTGTTCGCGTCGATGATCACCAGGTCACCGCCGAAGTCCGGACTGCGGAAGGGACGGATCAGGGCGAGGATCCGGCCGTCCGGCATCTCGCGTGCGTCGACGAACTGGATCGGCTGCGACGGATCGGTGCCCGTCGCATGGCTGTTCGCGCCGTAGTGGAGCTGCAGGTCCGTGCCGTCGGGATTCGACGTGTAGAGGTGAATCCCGTTCTTCCCGGGGATGCGATCCCACCGGCTCCACATCACTCGCCCGTTCATGAGCACGGTGGGGTCGAGGTCGTGACTCTGATTGAACGAGATCTGATCGATGTTGCCGCCGTTCTCGTCCATGACGTGGAGGACGAACGCCGGCTCGTTGCGCGCCTCGGTGAGCGCCTCGAGCTGCGGCTTGCTCTCGTCGAGGAGGATCGCCTTCGCGCGGCGCTGGCGCGTCGAGGAGAACACGATGCGGCCGTCGGGGAGATAGTGCGGGGCGACGTCGTGACCTTCCTCGGCGATGATGTCCGAGGCGATCACCCGCCGCAGCGTGTCGGTCGGGATGTCGTACTCCCAGATGTTCCAGGTCGGCGGGTCCTCCTCGTCCATGTTCTCGGTGAGCGGACCGCGCATCGCGAAGATGACCTTCGTGCCGTCCGGCGAGACCTCGACGTCCTTCACATCGTAGAGGTCGGTGCCGGTGACGCGCTCCGTGATGTTCGTCTCGGGCGCCGACGGCGAGGCGCGATCCCGCTTGTAGAGATCGGCGTCCGGGATGGCGTCGCGCAGCTCCGTGAGATCATCGGCGTTCTGCGGAATCGTGCGCTTGACGTAGAAGATCGGGAAATCGACGGTGGCGGGATCGGGCGCCTGGCCGCTGCCCACGTTGATGCTGCCGCCGCTGCTGCAGCCGACGAACGTGAGCGCGCTCACGCAAACGACGAACCGGGCCGCGCGCGACCGGATCGCGAGCTCGTGGCCCATCTTGCGCTGCACGCTCATTCTCGACACTCCCTGCTGCGAGCCCGCCACCGGGCGGCGCATGTGACGTAATCAACCTTCGCCGATGCCGCCGCGCCGTTTCCGCCGATGGCGTCACGGCGGCAGCACGTGCAGCGCGCGGCGCTCGCCCCGTGCTCGCGCAACGTACGTGCGCGGCATGCCGATGCGGTCGCGGATTCTTCACACGTATGCGAGCGGAAAGCCGGATGACTGTGATCGCGCTCGCATTTTCGGCACGCAGAGCATAGCGGTGCGCGGTACACGAAGGGGATGTCTGCACGCGGCGACGTCTGCGAGTTGAGACATCCAGCCGGCGGCTGCTGTGCGGTTATAGTCCGCGCCGCACTGGCAGTTCGTGGGAGTGGGCGAGTGCCATGAATAGAGAAACGAATAATGGTTCGGGCACCGCGTCGCGGCTTGCGACGACGACCGTCGCATGCGCGCTGATCGTGCTCGCGCAGCTCGGGGCGGCGGCTTACGCAGGACCGAGAGAGCAGGCCAGGCGCATTCACGACCGCATCGCGGGCGTGCCGCCTTCGGACTCGGTGCTCGCGCAGATGGAAGCCGACATCATCGCGGGCCGGCCGCTCGACGCGGCGAGCCGCGCGCTCGAGCATCCCTCGTTCTACAACGTGACTCTCAAGAACTTCGTGACGCCCTGGACGAACCGCGACCAGAGCGTGTTCGCGCCGCTCAACGACTACACGGCGACGGTGATCGGCATGGTGCGGGACAACGTGCCGTTCAACACGGTGCTCTCCGCCGACATCCTGTACGTCAGCAACGCATCCGGACTGCCGCCGTACTCGCCCACGAACAACGATCACTACGAGCAGGCGGAGCTGCGCGGCGTCGACCTGAAGGCGACGCTGGTGCGCACCACGCAGTCGTCGCTCCTCGGCATACCGCCGGAGGCGACCGCAGGCGTCATGACGACGCGCGCGGCCTCCGAAGCGTTCTTCATCGACGGCACGAACCGGGCGATGTTCCGCTTCACGCTCATGAACCACCTGTGCCGCGATCTGGAGCAGGTGATGGACACGTCCCGCCCCACCGACCGGATCCGCCAGGACGTGAGCCGCTCGCCCGGCGGCGACAGCCGGGTGTTCCTCAACAACTGCGTCGGCTGCCACAGCGGCATGGATCCGATGGCGCAGGCCTTCGCGTACTACGACTTCGACGAGACGCAGCAGCGCCTCGTGTATACGCCCGGGCAGCCGAACGCGAAGTACTTCATCAACGCCGACAACTTCAAGCCCGGCTTCATCACGCCCGACGACCGCTGGTACAACTACTGGCGCAAGGGCCCCAATCAGCATCTCGGCTGGGATCCGGGGCTCCCGGGAAGCGGCTACGGCGCGAAGTCCCTCGGTGAGGAGCTCGCCGCGAGCGAGGCGTTCGCGAGCTGCCAGGTCGAGAAGGTGTTCAAGGCCGTGTGCTTCCGCTCGCCGATCAACCAGGCGGACCGCAACGAGATCGCGCGCATCACGAACCTCTTCAGGAACGGCGGCTACCAGCTCAAGCAGGTATTCGCCGAGACGGCCGTCTACTGCATGGGCGAGTAGGGGGCCTGCCATGATCAGGGAGACTCTCATGAACGGCATGCGGCTCGTGCGCATCCCGGTGCACGCGATGCGGACCGCGGTTGTGCTCGCGGCGCTCGGCGCCCTCACGGCGTGCAGCGGCGGAGCGGCCACTCAGGAGAACCCGGTGACCTCCGCGCCGCCGACCGCCGACTACACCGGTCCGGCGCCGGCCAACGCGGACGTGCAGGCTTTCCGCGTGAGCCTCTGGGAGAACATCAAGGCGAACAACCGCTGCGGCGGCTGCCACGGCGCGGGAGGCCAGTCGCCTCAGTTCGCGCGCACCGACGACGTCAATCTCGCCTATCAGGCGGCCAACACCGTCGTCACGCTGACACAGCCCGAGGAATCGCGGCTCGTCACGAAGGTCGCGGGCGGTCACAACTGCTGGCTCGCTTCCGACTCGGCGTGCGCCGACACGCTCACCGTGTGGATCCGCAACTGGGCCGGCGCGATCGCGAGCGGCGGCCGCACGATCACGCTCCAGGCGCCGCCGGTGAAGGAAGTCGGCGCCGCGAAGACCTTCCCCGCCGATTCGTCGCTGTTCGCGGGCACCGTCTATCCTCTGGTGCGCGCCCACTGCGCGCGGTGCCATGCCTCGGACGCGGCGACGGTTCAGTCGCCGTTCTTCGCGAGCCGCAACGTCGACGAGGCGTACGCGGCCGCGCGCTCGAAGATCAACCTCGACGATCCGCGTCTGTCGCGCCTGGTCGTGCGTCTGCGCGACGAGTTCCACAACTGCTGGGGCAACTGCGAGGCGAACGCGGACGAGATGCAGACGGCGATCGAGCAGTTCGCCGACCAGATCCTGCCGACCGAGGTCGATCCGTCGCTCATTCTCTCGAAGGCCGTGACGCTCTACGACGGGACGGTGGCAGCGGGCGGCAACCGCTACGACTCGAACGTCATCGCGCTCTACGAGTTCAGGACGGGTACCGGCAACGTCGTCTACGACACGAGCGGCGTGGAGCCGGCGCTCAATCTCACGCTGTCGGGCGCCTACGAATGGGTCGGCGGCTGGGGCATCCGGATCGGCGCCGGAGGCAAGGCGCAGGGCGCCACCACGGCGAGCAAGAAGCTCGCCGACATGATCAAGTCCACCGGCGAGTTCACCATCGAGGTGTGGGCCGCGCCGGCCAACGTCGTGCAGGAGGACGCGTACATCGTCAGCTACTCGGGCGGTGCGATGGCGCGCAACGTGACGCTCGCGCAGCGCGCGTATCAGTACGAGGCGATGCTGCGCAGCAGTGAGACCGATGCGAACGGCACGCCTTCGCTGCTCACCAACGCGGACGACGAGGACGCTCAGGCGTCTCTCCAGCACGTCGTGCTGACATACGATCCGGTCAACGGCCGCCGCATCTACGTGAACGGCAACTTCACCGGCGACGTGGATCCGATCGACGGCGGCTCGCTCGCCGACTGGGACGACAGTTTCGCCCTGGTGTTCGGCAACGAGACGTCGAACAACCGCCAGTGGCAGGGCGTGCTGCGCCTCGTGGCCATCCACAACCGCGCGCTCACCGAGGAGCAGATCCAGCAGAACTTCGCCGCAGGTGTCGGCGAGCGCTACTACCTTCTCTTCAACGTGAGCCACCTGGTGGACGTGCCTCAGAGCTACATCATGTTCGAGGCGAGCCAGTACGACAGCTACGCCTATCTCTTCACCAATCCGACGTTCATCAGCCTCGATTCCGGCGCTACTCCGGGCAACATTCCGCTCAGGGGCATGCGTATCGGCATCAACGGCGCCGAGGCGCGCGTCGGGCAGGCCTACGTGCCGCTCGAGACGACGATCACCGCGTCGAACTACTCGAGCGAATCGGGTCAGCTCCTCTCAACCGTGGGTACGGTGATCGGCCTGGAGAAGGGGCCGGCCGACGACGAGTTCTTCCTCTCGTTCGAGCGCATCGGCGCGCACACGCACGACGTTATCGAGCCTGTGCCTCCCGCGCCGGAGCCGCCGGCCGACCGCGATCCGGTTCCCGACATCGGTGTGCGCACCTTCGACGAGATCAACGCGACGATGTCGGAGATCACGGGCGTGCCGGTCACCAACGCCGCGGTCGCGGAGACCTTCGCGACGCTCCGGCAGTCACTGCCCACGGTGGAGTCCATCGAAGCGTTCCTGTCCTCGCATCAGAGCGCGGTCGCGCAGCTCGCGATCAAGTACTGCAGCGTGATGGTCGACAACCCGTCGCTGCGGCAGTCGTTCTGGGGGGGCGACGTGAGCAACATGGATCTGACGACTTCGTCGGGCCGCAATGCCTTCATCGATCCGCTCTTCGCGAAGATCGTGGGCGGGTCGCTCGAGAATCAGCCCGACCTCGCGGAGCTCAGAGCCGAGCTCGGAAGCGCCACGCAGCTCGGCACGGCTCCGAACCAGTACCAGAGTCTGATCGAGCGCCTGTGCCCGGGCGGCAATTGCTCCTCGGCGAGGAAGCTGGTCGTCGCGAAGGCGGCATGCGGCGCGGTGCTCGGCAGCGGCGCGATGCTCGTGCATTGAAGCTCAAGGGAGAAGAAAGATGTTCATTCGCAAGAAGGGTCCCCGGCAGCTCCGGCTCGACGAACCCATTCTCCACGAGAGCGCGCACAAGCGTCCCGTGACCCGGCGCGATTTCATCGCGCAGGGGCTCATGACGGGGCCCGCGATCCTCGCAGGCCAGACGCTGCTCGGACTGATGGCGAACCCGCGCGTCGCGCGCGCGCTGTCCCCGGATCTCGAGGAGCTCAAGTCGAACCTCTGCAACATCACGGCGGGCGCCGGCAAGATTCCGTTCATCGCGTTCGACCTCGCGGGCGGCGCCAGCATGGTCGGCTCCGAAGCGCTGATCGGAGGCAGAGGAGGGCCGCTCGATCTGCTCTCCACCGCGGGCTACGCCAAGCTCGGCCTGCCCGGCGACATGGTGCCGCAGACCGCTACGAACGATTTCATCGATCAGTCACTGGGTCTGCCCTGGCACTCCGACGGCGCGATGCTGCGCGGCATTCTGGAGAAGACGTCGCCGACGACGCAGGCGAACACGAACGGCGTCGTCATCGCCGCGCGCTCCGAGAACGACACGGGCAACAACCCCCACAACCCGATGTACGGCATCTACAAAGCAGGTGCCGACGGGCAGCTCCTGACGCTGATCGGTTCGCGCAACACCGAGTCGGGCGGCAACTCGATGGCGCCGGCGTCGATGATCGATCCTTCGGTGCGGCCGACGAAGGTCGACCGGGCCAGCGACGTCACGGGTCTCGTGGACACCGGCGAGCTCGGCACGCTCTTCGGAACTGGAGAGCAGGCCAGACAGGATGCCGTCGCGGTGCTCGAGGCGATGACGCGGCTCAGCCACCGCAAGGCCGATCGTTTCCTCAATTCGCTGCCGCCGGATCGCCAGGACGAGATCGACAGACTCTTCCGCTGCGGTTACGTCAAGGCGACTTATCTGGCGCAGGAATTCAGTGATCCCTCTGCGCTGAATCCGGATGGGGATCCCCTGATCGTCGATCAGCCCGGCGCACCCGGCACGGGCATTTTCTCCGAGGCCGAGTACCGCGCGGACGAAGAGTTCCGCAAGACCGCGGCCGTCATGAAGATGGTGATCAACGGCTACGCCGGCGCGGGCACCATCACGATGGGCGGATACGACTATCACGGCCAGGGCCGAGCCACCGGCGAGGTGCGCAACCTCCGTGCGGGCCGCTGCATCGGCGCGTGCCTCGAGTACGCCGCCCGTCGCAACAAGCCGGTCATGATCTACATCTTCAGCGACGGCTCGCTGAGCGCGAACGGTCAGGTGGACAACAGCGTGGACGGCCGCGGCAAGTTCATGTGGGCGAGCGACAACCAGTCCACCGCGGCGTCTATCCTCCTCGTCTACAGCCCGCAGGGACGACCCGAGGCGTTGCGTCAGCAGATCGGCTGGTTCACGTCGGACGGCTCGGTCGATACGACGTCGCACCCCGGCGCGAACTCGGTGAACCTGCTCGTCGAGCTCGTGATACTCAACTACATGGCTCTGCACGGAGAGGCGGGCCAGTTCCCGAACCGGTTCCCGAACCACGGTCTCGGCAACGTACAGCTGCGCGACAGTCTGATCGCCTTCGCACCGATCGTGAACGGAACGATCTCGTCGTGAACGGGACGCTCCCGTGAGCGGCACTATCCGAAGCGTCGCACATTGCCGACGCTTCGGGCCGTTCATTCCGGACGCTCGATGCTGCACGATGGGCGTTACGGCGCCGTGCGTGAAATTGTGCGGCATGTCATGCGTCTGCGGCGGCGAATGCGAGTCCCGTTCGTTGACATAGTCAGATTCGCTGTGCGAGGGTTCTCTGCGCATCGCAGCAGCGAGTGGTCGCCTCCTGCCGCATGCGAGCGCAAGGTGCGATACGCGCCGTCGAGGCACGCCGTGCCGCGCGCTCGAGAGCTCTCGTTTTCGAAGGTCGCTGCAAGGGCGCAACCGTGCGTCGCGTGAAACCTGTCTGGAGATGGATCGCCGTCGCGGCGCTGGGCGCAGCCGGCGCGGCCGCGGCTGCCGATTATCCGCTGCTCGGAGCACAGGCGCCCGATTTCGCATTGCGTGCCTTCGAAGGCGCCAACGTGCGTCTGTCTGAGCACCGGGGCGACGTCGTCGTGCTCAGCTTCTGGGGCAGCCGCTGCGGTCCGTGCCGCGCACAGCTCGAGGCGCTCGAGCGAAGCTACGAGACCTATCGCTCGGCGGGTCTCACGGTCTTCGGTATCAGCATCGACGACGATCCGGAGCGCGCCCGGGAGTTCGCGCGCGCGCGCTCGGTCAGTTTCCCTCTGCTGCTCGATCCCGGGAAGTCCGTAGGACGCATGTACCGCATCGACAATCTGCCGATGACGCTGCTCATCGACCGCAACGGCGCGGTGCGCTACGTGCACCGCGACTACGGTCCCCGGACGGACGCGCAGTATCTGCAGCAGCTGCGCACTCTGCTCAACGAATGACGGTGATCCGCAGAAAGGCTCACATGCGCCGCTCGTACATCAGGACAATCCCCTTCGTCGGAAGCGTGCCGCTGCCTGTACGCCTCGCGGTGCTCGGGCTCGCAGTCCTGTGCCTCGCCGTGGCAGCGGGTCCTGTCGCCGCCCAGCAGTCCGATGCGATGACCGCCTCTCATCCGATGGCCGTGAGCTCGCTGTCGGCGGAGTCGCCCGACGCGGAGCCGGCCGGCGCTGGAAACGGAGCCGATTCCAGTGCGGAGCGAGAGGCTCCGTCGTCTGCTCCGCTCGATACCCGCGGACTCGACGAAGAGATCCAGGATCTGCGCAAGGAGGTCATCGACCTCAACCGGGATCTCTTCGTGCTGGAGGAGGAGCTGCTCTTTCCGGCGAACACTCAGGTAGCGGTGTTCCTCTCGCTCGATGTCGGCGAGTTCTTCGCGCTCGACTCGGTGCAGCTCAAGATCGATCAGAAAGAGGTCGCGAACTATCTCTACACACCGCGCGAGGTGGAGGCGCTGCACAGGGGCGGCGTGCACCGCCTGTACGTCGGGAACCTCAAGGCCGGCGAGCACGAGCTGGTGGCGTTCTTCACCGGCAAGGGCCCGAACGGCCGCGACTACCGCCGCGGCGCCAGCATCAGGTTCGAGAAGGGAATCGGAGCGAAGTATCTCGAGCTCCGCATCAACGACCGGCAGCGGCGCATGCAGCCGGAGTTCGAGATCAAGGACTGGGAGTGATCGGCCCGGATGCCGTGCATGCGCTCGCTGTTGGTCATCGTCCTGACAGCGCTGCTCGCGGGTGAGACCGCGATTGCGGCGCAGCGCGACACCGATCGGCTGCCGGTCACGCGCATCCGCGACCTGCACTACGGCGACGTACTCTTCTATTTCTATCAGGACGAGAACTTCGAGGCGATCACGCGCCTCAACGCCTACGGCCACTGGGATCTGCTCCGTCATCACGGACCCGAGTCGGAGCTGCTGGCCGGGGGGCTCTATCTTCAGCTCGGTCTTCACAACGAGGCAGGCGCACGCTTCGAGAAGCTCCTGACGCCCGACGTGCCGCTCGGCGTGCGCAACCGCGCCTGGTTCTATCTCGCGAAGGTGTGGTACGCGCGCGGCTATCTCGACCGTGCGGAGAAGGCGCTCGCTCAGATACAGGGAACGCTCACGCCCGCGCTCGAGGCCGAGCGCCAGCATCTCCTCGCCAACGTGCTCATGCGGCAGGAGCGGTTCGACGAGGCCGTGCGTCTCCTCGATGGCTGGCGCGGGCCCGCGGACTGGACGGCATTCGCTCAGTTCAATCTCGGCGTGGCGCTCGTGCGCCAGGGTCGCCTCGACGAGGCGGACCGTTTCCTCTCCGCCGTCGGCACGCTGGAAACGAGCGCCCCGGAGCTCCTCGCGCTGAAGGATCGCGCGAATCTCGCGCTCGGCTTCGCGTATCTGCAGGCCGATCAGCCGGCGAAGGCGCGGCCGGTGCTCGAGCGGGTGCGCCTCGAGGGACCGTACTCGAACAAGGCGCTGCTCGGCATGGGATGGGCTCATGCCGCGCTCGGCGACTATCGCAGAGCGCTCACGCCGTGGCTCGAGCTGCGTGAGCGCAATCTGCTCGATGCCGCGGTTCAGGAGTCCTTCCTCGCCGTTCCCTACGCCTTCGGCAGGCTCGAGGCGAATGCGCAGGCGGCCGAGTACTACGAGTCCGCGATCCGCTCCTTCGACGAGGAGATGAAGCGGCTCGATGCGTCGATCGAAAGGATCCGCAGCGGCCGGCTCCTCGACGAGCTGCTCGCGGGCGATGAGGAAGGACGCTACGGCTGGTTCTGGCAGCTTCGGCGCGTGCCCGATGCGCCGGAGTCGCGCTATCTCTACGCCGTGCTCGCCGGACACGATTTCCAGGAGGGCCTCAAGAACTACCGCGATCTCGCCTTCCTCGACGGCACGCTCTCGCGCTGGTCCGAGAGCATGGCCGCCTTCGAGCACATGATCGAGACGCGCGGGCGTGCGCATGCCGGGCGGCTCGAGCGCGCGAACGCGCTGCTCGCTTCGGATACGGCGGAGCGGCTGCAGCGTGCCCGGAACGATCTCGCGGTGAGACTCGATTCGATCGAGGCGGAAGGCAACGTCGCGGCGCTCGGCACGCCCGAAGAGCGCGATCAGTGGGAGCGGATCCAGCGCCTCGAAGCCGCGCTCGCGTCCGCACCGGATGACGAAGAGACCGCGGAGCTGCGCGACCGGCTGCGACTCGTCAAGGGCGTGCTGTACTTCCGGCTCGACGAGGCGTTCAAGGCGCGCATGTGGCAGCAGCGCCGTGCCATACGCGATCTCGATCTGGCGCTGCGCGAGATGCAGAACCGCTGGATCCGCCTCGAACGCGCGCGGGAAACGGCGCCTGCCAATACGAGCGAGTTCGCCGCCCGCGTGGCGGCGCTCCGTGCGCGCATCGCGGCGCTGCAGGCGAGACTCGCAGCCGCGGCCGAGCGGCAGAGCGAGCACCTCGAGCGGCTCGCCGTCGCGGAGCTCGAGGCACAGAAGGAGCGGCTGGAGACGTACCAGGTTCAGGCGTGCTTCGCGCTCGCGTCGATCTACGACCGCGCCGCCAACGCAGATGCGGGTCGTGAGCAGCCTGCTCCCCGCACGCCGATCATCGAGGAGAGGGCGCCGTGAGAGCGCGGTCCACACGACGTCTTCGCGTCTCGCGGCTGGTCGCCGGGCTCATCGCCGCGAGCATCCCGCTCGCCGCGCTCGATGCGGCCTCGGCTGCCGAGAAGAAGCGTCCGAAGACGATCAGGGACCTCGAGGAGCGTCCGGTGGAGATCCGCCGCGACCTGCCGGTGGATGGCAGCGCCGCGGCGCGCGCCATGGAGAACTACCGCCGCTTCCTCGAGCTCCAGCGGACGGACCCGCAGCTTCGCGCCGAAGCGCTGCGCCGGCTCGGCGACCTCAATCTCGAGGCGGGCGAGCTCGAGCGCATGGAGAAGGAGATCGGTCAGATCGATCTCCACGGCGCCGAGGCGATCACTCTGTACTCGGCGCTGCTGCGCGCGTATCCCGATTACCCGCGCAACGACCAGGTGCTCTACCAGCTCGCGCGAGCCTACGAGACGACGGGACAGCCGGAGCACGCGCTCGCGACGCTCGACCGCATCGTGCAGCGCTATCCCGACAGCCCGCAGATCGCGGAGGTCCAGTTCCGGCGCGGCGAGCTGCTCTTCTCCGCACGGCGCTACGCCGAAGCGGAGGACGCATACGCGAAGGTCATCGCACGCGGACCGCAGTCGGGGTTCTACGAGCAGAGCCTCTACAAGCACGGCTGGTCGCTGTTCAAACAGTCACTGAACGAGGAGAGCCTGCCCTCGTTCGCGACGCTCCTCGATCACCAGCTCGTCAGGGGCACCGACCGCCGCGTCGTGCGCCTCGAGGAGCTGACGCGCGCTCAGCGCGAGCTGGTCGAGGACACGCTGCGCGTCATGAGCATCACCTTCTCGTACGACGAAGGCGCGGAGAGTCTCGACAGGTTCCTGCGGACGCGGGGCGACGTGCCGTACGCGCACCTCCTGTACTCGAGCCTCGGGAATCTCTACGTCGAGAAGCAGCGCTATCAGGACGCCGCCGCGGCGTATCGCGCCTACGTCGCACGCGATCCGAACAGCGACCACGCGCCGAATCTCGCGATGCAGGCCATCGAGGCCTACCGCAAGGGCGGGTTCAACAAGCTCGTGCTCGACGGCAAGCGCGAGTACGTCGAGCGCTACAACTTCGACGCGCCGTTCTGGCAGGGCCGCGACCGCGCCGCCTATCCCACGGTGGTGCAGGAGCTGAAGACGAACCTCAAGGACGTCGCGACCTACTACCACGCGACCGCACAGTCGACGAAGCGCATCCCGGACTATCAGGCGGCCGCGCGCTGGTACCGCAGCTATCTCGAGTCCTTCCCCGACGATCCGGACTCCGCGGAGACGAACTTCCTGCTCGCCGAGACGCTCTTCGAGAGCCAGCAGTACGCGCTCGCCGCGGCGGAGTACGAGCGCACCGCCTACGGCTATCCGAAGAACGAGAAGTCGGCGACTGCCGCGTACGCCGCGCTCGTCGCCTACGCGAAGGAAGAGGAAAGGCTCGACGGCGAGGCGAAAGTCGAGTGGCATCGCCGTGCGGTCGACTCCGGCGTGAAGTTCGCGCAGACCTTCCCCGAGCATCCCGACAGCGCCGGCGTGCTGACGCGGGCGGCTCAGGACATCTTCGAAGCGAAGGATCTGCCGCGTGCCATCGAGGTGGCGCAGATGCTGCTCGCGTGGCAGCCGCCGGTGGATGGCGCGAAGCAGCGCATCGCGTGGACCATCATCGGTCAGTCGCACGCGGACCTCGGAGCCTTCGATCAGGCTGAAACCGCGTTCCTCCGCGCGCGCGATCTCACCGCCGGCGACCAGGAGATGTACGCCGATCTGACGGAGCGCATCGCGGCGGCCGTCTATCGTCAGGCGGAGGCGAAGCAGAAGGCCGGCAATGCGCTCGGTGCGGTCGACGACTTCCTGCGCGTCGCCGAAGTCGCGCCGACGTCGAAGATCCGCGCGACGGCGCAGTACGACGCGGCGGCGCAGCTCGTGAAGCTCGAGCAGTGGGATCGCGCCATCGGCGTCCTCGAGGACTTCCGCGCGCGCTTCCCCAAGCACGAGCTCTCGGTGAACGTCACGCGCAATCTCGCGGTCGCGTACGCGGAAGCGAACCGTCCCGGTCAGGCGGCCGCGGAGTTCGAGCGCATCGCCTCGGACCGGAACGAGGATCCTGCGGTGCGGCGCGAGGCGCTGCTGCAGGCGGCCGATCTCTACGAGAAGGGTGAGCAGCCGGCGAAGGCGGTCACGATGCTCGAGTCTTTCGTCGAGCAGTATCCGACGCCTGTCGGCGAGGCGATCGAGGCGAGGCAGCGTCTCGCCGATCTCGCCGCGCGCCGCGGCGACGTTCTGCGTCAGCAACACTGGCAGCGGGAGATCGTCAAGGCCGATGCGCAGGCAGGCGCTGCGCGGACCGATCGCACGCGCTATCTCGCCGCGAAAGCGCAGCTCGCTCTCGCGCAGCCCGCGCGCGATGCCTTTCGCGGCGTGAAGCTCGTCGCGCCGCTCAGGAAGAGCCTCACGGCGAAGCGCAAGGCGCTCGATGCGGCGCTCGCGGGCTACAAGAGCGCAGCCAGCTATCAGGTCGCCGAGGTTACGACGGCTGCGACCTTCGAGATGGCCGAGCTCTATCGCACGCTCGCGGCCGACCTGCTCGCGTCCGAGCGGCCGAAGAATCTCTCGCCGGAGGAGCTCGAGGAGTACGACTCGCTGCTCGAGGAGCAGGCGTTCCCGTTCGAGGAGCAGGCCATCCAGATGCACGAGGTGAACGTCGCGCGCGTGCGCGAGGGCATCTACGACGAGTGGGTGCGCAGGAGCTTCGAGGTGCTCGCGCAGCTCGTGCCGGCACGCTATGGCAAGACGGAGGTGGCGCAGGATGTCGTCGCGACGCTTCACTAGCCGCCTCTGGGTATTCGGCGCGCTCGCATCGTTTCTCGCGGCGTGCACGAGCACTCCGCAGCCGGCGCCGGATCCGGCTCCACGGACGCAGTCGCCGAAGGCTTCGGAACCGGTGAGCGTCTCGCCGGATGCCGAGCGTCCACAGGCGGTGGAGAGCGCACAGCAGGGTGCAGCAGGTCCGGCTCCCGCCGCACCTGCGACACCGCCTGTCGAGATTCCCGCTCGCGCGGTCGCAGAGTTCGAGCGCGCCGTCGAGATGATGCGCGCGGGCAGGACACAGGACGCGGAGCTCGAGCTGCAGCAGCTCGCGCTCGCCCACCCGCAGCTCGCAGGGCCGCATCTCAATCTCGGAATCCTCTACCGGAAGGCAGGGCGCCTGGAGGAGAGCGAGAAGGCGCTGCGCGCGGCGACCGAGCGCAATCCCGCGAATGCGGCTGCATGGAACGAGCTGGGACTGACACTGCGTCAGCGCGGCGCATTCCGGGAGGCGCTGGAGGCTTACGAGCGCGCAGTGGCGGCGGATCCAGGCCACGCGCCTGCGTACCGCAACATGGGTGTGCTGCTCGATCTCTATCTCGACGAGCCGGAGCGCGCGCTCGATGCGTTCGAACGCTACCGGGAGCTCACGGGAGAGGACAAACCCGTGAGCGGATGGATCGCTGAGCTGCGCCAGCGCACCGGCAGGCCCGCGCCTGCACCGGCTGCCGCGCCGCCGGTTCCAGACGACGCGCCGCCTTCGGAGGAGCCCGAGCCGCAGCCCTCGGGCAGTGCGAGGGACTGACCATGCGTATCGAAAGTCATCCGCGTACGCTGCCGCGACTTCCCGCCGCCATCGCGTTCCTGCTGCTCTCGGCTCCGCTCGCACTCGCTCAGGAGTCGGCGGCGCCCGCCGATGCCGAAGAGCCGGCCGCCGTGCAGCAAGCGGATCCCGCGGTCGAGGATCTCGAGCCGGCAGTCGATACGTCGGCCTCGGCAAGCGATGACGGTGCACCTGCGGAATCCGGAACCGGCGATCAGCCGCGTCCGCAGCAGGTGACCTCACCGAACCGCATCGAGCTCGATCCGACCCAGATCACCGGCAACCGCGAGCTGCCGCGGGTGCTGTACATCGTTCCCTGGAAGCGCTCGGACCTCGGCGACCTCGTGGGCAAGCCCGTCAACAGCCTGCTGGACGAGGTGCTGATGCCGGTGGACCGGGACGTGTTCCGCAGGGAGAACCGTTATTACCGTGCGCTGAGTCCGGACGAAGCCGGCGCGGCGCCACGGTCAGGTTTCCCGCCGGCGAAGGCTGAGAAATGAGTCGCAGTTTTTTCGCCTCTGCCGGCGCAGTTTCTGCAGGCTTGCCCGGGTGTCGCCCCGGACCCGATTGGTTGAGGAGGAGAATCCGATGAACTGGCTGACCTCGGTACTGAAATTCTTCCAGGAAGGGGGAATCTTCATGTGGCCGATCGCGATCGTCATGGTGCTGGGGCTCGCGATCGCGATCGAGCGCTACCTCTATCTGACGCGCCAGGCGATGCGCAATCGCGAGCTGTGGAACGAGCTGGTGCCGCATCTGCAGTCGGGCAACTTCCGTCAGGCCGTGCAGATCACGTCGAAGTCCCCGTCGTTCATCGCCACCATCCTCAACTACGGTCTCGCCCGCATCCAGTCGGCGCGCCGGCGCGACGACATCGAGAAGGCGATGGAGGAGAGCCTGATGGAGGTGATGCCGAAGCTCGAGAAGCGCACGCACTACCTCGCGAGCTTCGCCAACATCGCGACGCTCCTCGGACTCCTCGGCACGATCATCGGTCTCATCCAGGCGTTCCAGGCAGTGGGCGCCGCCAATCCGGCGGAGAAGGCCGATCTGCTTTCGGCCTCGATCTCCGTGGCGATGAACACCACGGCCTTCGGTCTGATGGTCGCGATTCCGCTGCTGCTCATCCACTCGGTGATCCAGTCGAAGACGACGGAGCTCATCGACAGTCTGGAGATGGCGTCGGTCAAGTTCCTGAACGCGATCACCGAGCGGCAGAGCGTCGGTTCGCCGCAGGCAGGGTAATCCCATGCTCCGCGCAACCGCGCGCCGCCATCGCCGCAAGGAAGCGGCGGAGATGAACATCACGGCCTTCATGAACCTGATGGTCATCCTGGTGCCGTTCCTGCTCATCTCGGCGGTGTTCTCGCGGCTCACCATCCTGCAGCTCAATCTGCCGGGCGAGTCTTCGGGCGCGGCCGAGACGCAGCAGGTCCTCAACATCGAGGTCATCGTGCGCAAGGACGGCATCCAGGTCGCCGACCGCGGCACGGGCCTGCTCAAGTCGCTGCCGGTCACGCCGGAAGGCCACGACTTGAAGGGCCTCAACGAGTACCTGCAGGTCGTGAAGACGAAGTTCCCGCAGAAGACCGATGCGACGGTGCTCCTCGAACCGGACACGCCGTACGACATCCTCGTGCAGGTGATGGACGCAGTGCGCGCGTACACGGTGCAGCAGGACGGCAGGTTCACGCAGGCCGAGCTGTTCCCGGACATCTCGATCGGAGACGCGCCGACATGAGCACCTCGAACCGTGTGAAGCGCATGGAGCGCCATCACAAGCGGGCGCGTCCCGCGACGCTCCATCTCGTGTCGCTCATGGACATCTTCACGATCCTGGTTTTCTTCCTCCTCGTGAACCAGGCGGAGGTGCAGGCGCTCGACGTGCCCGATACGATCGAGCTGCCGGAATCCATGGCGGTGGAGCGCCCGTCTGAAACCGTCGTCGTGATGGTGACGCCGGAAGAGATCCTCGTGCAGGGCGCGCCGGTCGCGAAGACGGCAGACGTCGAGTCCCAGGAGGGTCTCATCGTCGCGCCGCTGCGCGATGCGCTCAAAGCGCAGTCCGACCGCATCCTGCGCGCGCAGGCGGCCGCCGACATCGCGAGCCGCGAGATCACCATCCTCGGCGACAAGAGCGTTCCGTACCGCGTGCTCAAGAAGGTCATGGCGACGTGCACTGACGCCGATTACGGCCGCCTGTCGCTCGCCGTGGTGCAGAAGGAAGAGGCCATGAACATGGCCGCGGCGTACTGAAGAGGCAGGAGGCGCACGTGCTTCGACCGTTCTACCGCACGTACGATCTGCCCTGGAGCCCGGACCTCGAGGAAGAGGCCGGCTTCCGCAGGCTCTGGCAGTGGCTGCTCGCCATCTGCCTGGTGCTCGGCTTTCTGGTGTGGCTCATCGACGTTCCGGAACCGCCGCCCACGGTGAAACCGGCGCTGCCGCCGCGGCTCGCGAAGATCGTCATCGAGCGCGAGCTTCCGCCGCCGCCTCCACCGCCTCCGCCGCAGGAGATCGAGCAGCCGAAGCCGCAGGAGCAGGTGCGGCCGACGCCCACTCCCGAGCCGCAGACCACGCGACCGCGTCCGAGCGCACGTGAGCGTGCGGCACGTGCCGGTCTGCTCGCGTTCCAGGACGATCTGGCGGACATCCGCCAGCAGTTCGAGGTCACGCGGGAGCAGCTCGCAGCTACGCAGAACACGATCGGCGCGGTCGACGGACCGTCACGCGCCGAGCGCTCGCTCATCACCTCAAAGGTCGGCGCATCGAGCGGCGGAATCAGCATGGCCGGGCAGAGCCGCGGCTTCGGCAGCGGCGCCGGCAATCTCGGCGGCCACTCGACGACGCAGGTGAACGTGCCCTTCGCCGAGCGCGGCGGCTCGGCCACGGCGGACGGCGGCGGACGCCAGGGCAGCGGCGGCAAGGCGACGCGCAGCCGCGAGGAGATCGAGCTCGTGTTCGACCGCAACAAGGGCGCGATCTACGCGCTCTACAGTCGCGCGCTGCGCGAGCGGCCCGATCTGCAGGGCAAGATGGTTCTCGAGTTCACCATCGCGCCGAGCGGCGAGGTCACCATGTGCCGGGTCGTTTCGAGCGAGCTGGGCGACCCCGAGCTCGAGCGCAAGATCGTGGCGCGCGTGCGCCTGTTCCGCTTCGAGCCGAAGGACGTGGAGCCGGTGACCCTGACCAAACCGATCGATTTCTTCCCGGCGTGAGGCAGACGGGGAGGGACGACCGTGAACCTGCAGTCGGAGATCGAGTACTTCACCGAGCTGAGCCTGCTCGACAAGGCGAGGTTGCTCAATCTTTTTCTGCACGAGCTCGCGGAAGAGGCACGAGGCACCTACGGACCCGGCGCCGATCAGGTGCACGACACCGCGCATCTGCGCTTCACGAACGAGCTGGTGCACCGGATCACGCGCGTGATCGAGCAGCTCCTCGCCGAGGATGCCGCGCGTCCGGCCGACGACGTCGTGCTGCGCATGCTGCTCTCGCCGCGCACCGACAAGGTCGCCGAGCGCCTGGTGCACAATGCCTACCGGCGTGCCATCCACGGCTTCGACAGCTACGGCACCACCGTGCTGATGGGCTGAGCGGGGCCGCGCACGGGCCGCCTCAGCGGCCGAAGTCGTAGCGTGCGCCGAACATGAAGGTCGGGTTGCCGTCGCTGTAGGCGATGTCGAAGGCGCCCGCCCATCTCCGATCGAAGTAGTAGCGGGCGCCCAGATTGAGCGAGGTGTCGTCCTCGTCGCCGTCGAACCGCACGTATTCCACCGTTCCGGTGATCTCGAGACGGCTCGAGGCACGGTGCCGCACTCCCACCTCGACCCCGACGCCGTCCTCATCGGCGCCGGCGAGTCCCGGCGCGTTGAAGTCCAGGTCGGAGCTCACGTAGGCGACGCGGCCGATGAGATCCAGATTGCGATTGCTCGGCCAGTTGACCCCGGCACCGATGCGGATCGTCTCGCGGTCGGCATTGAACGGACCGAACTCACCCTTGAGATCGATGTAGTCCGCGAACAGGTGAAGCTGCGGAGCGATCGCGTACGAGGCACGCACGCCCAGTCCGTTCGTCGTGATGTCGTCGCGGTCGCTCGAGAAATAGCCGAGCTCGGCGTAGCTGTAGCTGAAGCGCTCGCCGCGTTCCTGCGCGACGGCCTGGCCTGCGGCCAGAAACGTGGCGACCACCGCCACGGGCATTCCCTTGCGCATGGCTCCTCCGTTGGACCGATCGCATCAGCAGCGACAGCAGGATGTGTGCCTGAAACGGAAGGGGCCCGCGTCCTGCGGGCCCCTTCCGGGATGCAGAGCGCACGGTGCGCTCAGAAGTTCATGCGCAGCGTGAGTCCGTAGGTGCGCGGAGCGCCGAGGAACGCATTGAGCACGCCCGTCTGCAGCGTCGCGTCGAACACCACCTGGTAGTACTCCTCGTTGGTGAGGTTCTGCGCCCACGCTTCGACCATCCAGCTCCCGTCGTCCGCGCCGAAGCCGAGCCGCGCGTTGACCAGTGTCACCGAATCCTGAGCCTTGCCCGGATCGAGGTTGGATCCGGTGTTGTAGTCGGAGGTGAGCTTTGCGCCGATGTTGGTGCGCCAGAGATAACGGCCCGCGATCGGCTGCTCGTAGGTGAGAGCGAGGCTTCCCGACCACTCCGGTGCGAAGGACAGCCGATCGCCCTTTCGCTGCGGGTGGAAGAAGGCGAGCGCGGCGCCGTACTCCTCGATCTTCGTGTCGGCATACGTGATGCCGCCCTGCAGGGTCAGCCGTGTGTTCGGGGCGAACCAGACCCAGTCGATGTCAACGCCCTTCGACACCACCTGCGGCAGCGACGTGACCACGAACTGGATGCCCGTGAAGGTGTTGAGCTGGAAGTCCTGATAGTCCTGATAGAACAGGGCGCCGTTCAACAGCAGGCTCGTGCCCCACTGCGTCTTCACGCCGAGCTCGTAGGAGTCCACCAGCTCGCTCGGGAAGCTCGTGTCCAGGTCCGCCTGGATGGGAGGCGCCAGCGGGGAGTTGGGCAGGTTGTTGTTCGTGCGCTCGCGGTCCAGGTTGAAGCCGCCCGCCTTGTAGCCGCGCGCGTACGACACGTAGGCCATCACGTCGTCCGTGAAGCGATAGGCGAGCTTCGCCGTGCCGCTCCACTCGCTCTCGTCGAGCTCCTGGTGAGTGACCAGATTGTTGAAGAGCGGATCGGCGAACGTCGCGCAACCGAGGCCGTAGTACGTGGCGAACGGATTGAGCGTCGTGCCGGGAATGGTGACGTTCGGAATCTGCGCTGCGATCTGCGCCAGCCGGGCGCGTGAGGCGGCGCACGCCTCTCCGTTGCTCCCGACGTTCTGGTACACGGAATCGAGCGTCTTCTCCTCCTTCGTGTACCGCAGGCCGATCGTCAGCTCCAGCGCGTCGGTGAACGCGATGGTGTTGTTCGTGAAGAGCGCCCAGCTCTTCGAGTCCTGCTCGAAGACGTCGCGTGCGCCTTCGCCGACGACGTACGACGTGCCGAAGGGCCGCTGCGTCATCTGCGCCACGAACGCCGGATTGGGCTGCTCGATGAGACCCATCGCCTGCAGGAGCCCGGAGACCGCGAGGCTGTAGTAGGCCTCCATGTCGCTGCCGTAGAGGAGCGCGAGGTTGTTCCTCAGCTCCTCTCTGGCGAAGAAGCCGCCGACCAGCCAGTTGATGCGTCCCGTCTGACCTGCGAGGCGGAGCTCCTGACTGAAGATGTCGAACTCGTTGCCGAAGTCGCCGTTCGTGGGGCGCCACAGAATGTCGGCGGTGGAGAAGTCGGAGTCCTGTCCGTTGACCGTCTCCCAGTTGCGCCAGGCGGTGATCGACGTGAACGTCATGTCACCGATGTCCCAGTTGACCTCCGCGGACAGGCCCATGTCCTCGATGTTCTGGTCCGTCGGGCGGTTCGAGTACGCGACCCAGTCGAAGGGCGCCGCGGGACGTGCGACCCCGGGATCGTCCGGCGTCAGCGCGTCGATGATCGCGCCGCTCGCGCCGACGTTCGTCTGCACGGCCGCACAGCAGTTCTCGTCGCGATCGGTGTAGTCGCCGATCAGGCGCACGCTTACGTTCTCGGACGGCGTGAACAGCAACTGGCCGCGCACCGTGTAGAAGCTGCGGTCGTAGTCTTCGGTCACCGTCCGCGGTCCCTTGCCGGTCACCACGTCGTAGAAGCCGTCGCGCTCGCGCGTGGCGACGTACAGCCGGCCCGCGACCTTGTCACGCGCGATCGGTCCCGTGATCGATGCCGAGCCTTCGAGACTGCCGAAGTTGCCGACGCCGAGCTCGACGCTCGCGCCGAAGTTGAACTCCGGCTGGCGCGAGATGATGTTGATGACGCCGGCCGAGGTGTTCTTGCCGAAGAGCGTCCCCTGCGGGCCCTTGAGCACCTCGATGCGCTCGATCTCGCCGAGATCGCCGAAGCTCACGCCGTTGCGCGGCCGGTACACGCCGTCGATGACGATGCCGACGGAGGACTCGAGGCCCGGATTGTCGCCGACGGTGCCGATGCCCCGGATGCGTGCGGTGGTCACCGTCTCGTTGGACGTCGAGGTGACGATGAGCCCGGGCGTGAGGAGCGTCAGGTCCTTGATGTCCCGCACGCCCGTGTCCTGCAGGAGCTGTCCGGACAGCGCGGTGACCGTGATGGGCACGTCCTGCAGATTCTGTTCGCGCTTCTGCGCGGTGACGATGATCTCGTCGATCGTGCGCTGCCGCTCCTCACCGAGGTCCTGTGCGATGGCCTGCGGGATTCCCTGGGCGGCAGTGAAGGCCAGGATCGTCGATGCGGACCACCACGAGGTCCGGCGGAACGTCTTGCCCCTGATTCTCATTGTTGCCCCTTTCCGATTTCCTGCGGCGATCTCGCCGTAATCTCGAGAACCGTGAAACCCGGAACCATCACGGTCGCAGGATCTGCTTTCCGGTGGCCCGTCTTTCCAACAATGCGTACAGAGCTTCGCGGCCATCGATGAGTGCATGGCGTGCGGTGATCAGCGGCCGCAGCCGATCCTCCCATGCCCATTCGATCAGTCGTTCGAGTTCCTCCCTTGCGCGCTGCGGTTCGCGCCTGCGGAATTCTCCCCAGAATACCCCAACCACCGCGCTGCCCTTGAGCAGCGGAATGTTGAGCGCGATCTGCGGAATCGTCCCCGCGGCGAATCCCACGACGAGATATCTGCCGTTCCAGCCCGTCGATCGCAGAGCGGCTTCCGCATGAGGTCCGCCCACCGGATCGCACACGACGTCGACCCCGCCGCCGCGTGTGATTTCCCTGAGGCGGGCCCGCAGATCCTCTTCGGCGTAGTTGACGAGATGGTCGGCGCCCCGGTCCGCCGCGGCCTGCAGTTTCTCCTGCGAGCTCGCGGCGGCGATCACCGTTGCGCCCATGAGCTTGCCGAGCTCGACGGCCGCGATGCCGATGCCGCCACCCGCACCGAGAACGAGAAGAGTCTCGCCCTGCCGCAGGTGCGCGCGATCGAGCAGTGCGTGATAGACCGTGCCATAAGTGAGGGGCAGCGCCGCGGCGTGCTCCACATCGAGTCCGGGCGGAAGCGGCAGGACCGAATCGGCGGCAGCCACGACGCTTTCCGCGAACGCACCGAGACCGCAGACCGCGACGACCGGATCGCCCGGGCGCACGTGCTGCACCCCTTCACCGACTGCGGTCACGGTGCCCGCCGCTTCCACTCCGGGCACGAAGGGCAGGGGAGGCCGGTACTGGTACTTGCCCTGCACGATCAGCGCGTCGGGAAAGTTGACGCCTGCGGCGCTCACGCGGACGAGCACCTGACCGGGCCCGGGAACGGGGTCCGGCACGTCCAGCACGGCGAGAGCATCGATCGGACCGAACTCGCGGCAGACGAGCGCTTTCATGCCTGGGGCTCCCTGGCAGCGCGATACTCCCGCTCCTGGAGCACGCGCCACATGACCTTGCCCGTGGCCGATTTCGGCAGCGACTCGGCGAACTCGATCACCCGGGGCACCTTGTACGCGGCCATGTTCTGCCGCGCCCACTCGATGATCTCTTCTGCGCTCACCCGGCCGCGAGTCTCAGGTTTCGGGACGATGATCGCCTTCACGCTCTCGCCGCGGCGCTCGTCCGGGGTGCCCACGACGACGGCCTCCTGCACGGCCGGGTGGGCGTGGAGCTGCGCCTCCACTTCGGCCGGCCAGACCTTGAAGCCGGCGGCGTTGATCATCCGCTTGAGACGATCGACGAAGAAGAAGTAGCCGTCTTCGTCCATGCGGCCGAGATCGCCGGTGCGCAGGAACCGCTTGCCGTCGATCGTCACGAAGGCCTTCCCGGACTCCTGCGGATTGTTCCAGTAGCCCTCGAAAACCTGCGGACCATGCGTGACGATCTCTCCCGCCTCGCCGGGAGGCAGCTCGGCGAGCGTCTCGTGATCGACGATGCGCGAGTCCGTGTCGAAGATGGGAATGCCGAGGCACTGTGACTTGGGCCGGTCCTCGGGATTGATGTGCGTGGGTGCCATCGTCTCCGACAGGCCGTACCCCTCGATGTACGTGACACCACAGAGCTCGCGCAGCCTCTGCGCAACGGCCTGCGGCATCGCAGCGCCTCCGCCTCCCATCGTCCGCAGGCTCGAGAGGTCGTACGAGCCGATGTTCGGGCTCGAGATGAGGTCGATCACCATCGTCGGAACCGACGTCCAGCGCGTGATCCTGTAGCGCTGGATGAGCGTGGCGGCCACTTCGCGATCCCAGCGCGCGAGGATCACGGCGGTACCCCCGGCGTAGATCGGTACGTTCATGCTGTTCTGCATGCCGGTGACGTGGAAGAACGGCAGCACCGAGAGCGAGCGGTCGTCCTGGTGCACGCCGTGCCACAACGCGAGGGAAACCAGTGTGTGCATCGCGTTGCGATGCCGGTGGATGCATCCCTTGGGCGCGCCCGTGGTGCCGGACGTATAAGGCAGCACGCAGAGATCGTCGGCTCCGGCACGATGTGCATCCGGCCCGTACCCGCGTGCCAGTGCCTCGTGCCATGCGGTCACTCCGGTGCCCGAGACCGGCTGGCGCGGCGCCGCGATGTACTGCGGAACGGCGAGATCCGTCGGCCGGGTGAGGTAGTCCGCGTGACAGCTGATGACCGCGTGCCGCAGGCGGCGGCCGAGGAGGGGCTCGAGCTGCCCGAAGAGCTCCTGGGCCGCGACGATCACCTGCGCGCCGGAGTCCTCCACGATGTGCGCGAGCTCTCCGGTCCGGTTCATGGGATTGACCGGCACGACCATCGCGTCCGCGCGCAGGACGGCGTAGTAGGCGATGACGAACTGCGGGCAGTTGCACATGTAGAGCGCGACGCGATCGCCGCGGCGCACGCCGCACTCGTGCTGCAGGAAACCGGCGAGCCGCAGCGCATCCCGCTCGAGCTCGCGGTACGTCAGCACGCTGTCGTAGAAGACGATGGCGGGCTTGTCGGGAAAGCGGCGTGCGGAGACTTCGAGATTGGTCCACAGCGACGTCCGCGGCAGGGTCATCCCGTGCGGCAGTCGCCGGGGCCAGAATCGATGATGTCGCGCGTTCATCGCTTTCGGTGCTCAGAAGTAGTTGCGTACCGCGGCCTGGATCTCGTCGCGCAGACGCACGAGTCTCGGTGCGATCTCGCCCAGCAGCCGGCGGCGCGACATCTCGAACGCAGGACCGCTGCAGCTCAGAGCGAGGATGTGCGTCCCGTCCGACGAGACGAGCGGCGCGCCCACTGCGAAGAACTCGGGGTGCCACTCGCCGAGCGAGTGGACGAAGCCGTGCCTGTCGTACTCGCGGAGCGATCGCTCGAGACGCGCCGCGATCTCGCCGCGCTCACCCGGCGGCGCGGCGCGGCACAGGAACTCGATCTTCTCCGCGCGCTCGGCCGGAGGCAGAGCGGCGAGATACGCACGGCCCAGCGCCGTGGTGTTGTGCGGCACGCGCTGCCCGACGTCGAGGCGCAGCCGGTACGTCGGGCTGCCGTGACAGATCTCGACGATCATCATGTGATCGCCGTCCTTCTCGCCGAGCGCGACGGTCGCGCGTACCGACTGCGCGAACTCCTCCATCAGCGGGCGCGCCGCGGCGCGTACGCTGTGCGCGGCGAGATAGGTGTGTCCGAGGGCGAGGACGCCGGCGCCGAGCGCATAGGCTTCACGTGCGGGAGAGTGCGTCAGAAAACCGAGCTCGGTGAGGGTGTGGGCGAGGCGCGAAACGGTCGCCTTCGGGAGCCCGGTGCGCCGCGCGAGCTCGAGATTGCCGAGGAAGCGGTCGTCGGGCCGGAAGGCCCTGAGCAGCGCGAGCCCGCGTGCGAGCGCCGCGACGAATTGCCGGTCGCCGCTCTCGCGCAACCGGTGCGAGGCACGCAGACTCACGTCGATCCCGGCTCCCGAGTTCCTGCGAGGTCGTGCGTGGGGCGTCTGCATTGATCGATCACCGTCCGAGCTGCTGGGCCAGCTCCATCCGTCCGATCTGATTTCGATGCACTTCGTCGGGGCCGTCGGCGAGCCGCAGTGAGCGCGCGTGCGCGTAGGCCCGTGCCAGAGGAAAGTCGTCGCACACGCCGGCACCGCCGTGCGCCTGGATCGCCCAGTCGATCACCTGGCAGGCCATCTGCGGCACGGCCACCTTGATCATCGCGATGTTCTTCGCGGCCGCCTTGTTGCCGACACGGTCCATCAGGTCGGCGGTCTGCAGCACGAGCAGGCGCGCCTGATCGATGAGGATGCGCGCGTTTGCGATGCGCTCCAGCGTCACGCTCTGCCGGGCGATGGGGCCCCCGAACGCGACTCGCCCCGCGACCCGCCGGCACATGAGGCTCAGAGCGCGTTCGGCGAGCCCGACGAGGCGCATGCAGTGATGGACGCGTCCGGGTCCGAGCCGTCCCTGCGCGATCTCGAAGCCGCGGCCCTCGCCGAGGAGCACGTTCTCGCGCGGCACCCGGGCGTTCTCGAACACGATCTCCGCGTGACCGTGCGGCGCGTCGTCGTAGCCGAAGACGTTGAGATGCCGGATCACGCGCACGCCGGGCGTATCCATCGGCACGAGGAGCATCGTCTGCTGGCGATGACGGTCCGGATGATCCGGCGCCGTCTTGCCCATGACGATGAGCAGCCGGCAGCGCGGATCGTTCGCGCCGGACGTCCACCACTTGCGGCCGTTCAGCACGTAGAAGTCGCCGTCGCGCTCGATGCGGCATTCGATGTTCGTGGCGTCGGAAGATGCGACGTCGGGCTCGGTCATCGCGAAGCCCGAGCGGATCCGCCCTTCGAGCAGCGGCTCGAGCCAGCGCGCCTTCTGCTCCGGCGTGCCGTAGCGCTCGAGGATCTCCATGTTGCCGGTGTCGGGCGCGCTGCAGTTGAAGGCCTCCGGTGCGATGGGCGACTGGCCCATCAGCTCGCAGAGCGGCGCGTACTCGAGATTCGTGAGACCCGCGCCGCGCTCCGAGTCCGGCAGGAAGAGATTCCACAGTCCCGCGGCACGTGCCTTTTCCTTGAGCTCCTCCATCACGCGCGTGGGTGTCCACGGTCGTCCCGCGGCGCGGTTCGCGGCGAGCTCCTCGTAGTACGCGCGTTCCGCCGGGAAGACGTGCGCCCGCATGAACTCCTCGAGGCGCCCGCGCAGCGTGTTCACCTTGTCGGAGTACTGGAAATCCACGCCGCGCCCCCGTGCCCCTGCAACCGTCCGTCAGACCGCGGTTACACCACCGTCGACGGCGATGACCTGTCCGGTGATGTGGCGTGCCGCGCCGCTCGAGAGCAGCACGACGATGCCCTTCATGTCGTCTTCGGTGCCGATCTGCCTGAGCGGCGTCATCGCCCTCACCATGGGTCCGATGCGATCGAGCACCGGCTGGCTCATCTTCGAGGGAATGAAGCCCGGGCAGATCGCATTGACCGTGATGCCGTGACGGCCCCACTCGGCGGCGAGCGCGCGGGTCATGCCGACGATGCCCGCCTTGCTCGCGTGGTAGCCGACCGCGCGGAACTCCGACGACGTCGAGCCCTTGAGCGCCGCCACCGACGCGATGTTGACGATGCGGCCGTAGCGCCGCGGGATCATGGAGCTCGCGGCCACTTCGCGCGTCACGAGCCACGTGCCGGTGAGATTGACGTCGATGACCTTGCGCCAGCCGTCGAGCGGATAGTCTTCCGCCGGCGCGCCCCAGCTCGTGCCGGCGTTGTTCACGAGAATGTCGATGGGGCCGAGCGCCTGCGTGACGCTCGAGACGAGCGGGGGGATCGTTTCGGGTCGGCTCAGATCCGCCGTCGTGACGAACGCGTCGACGCCGAGCGCCGCGAGGTGCGCGCGAGCCTGCTCGAGCTCTTCCGCGCGGCGTGCGCAGAGCGCGATTCTCGCGCCCTGCTCGGCGAGCGCCTCGGCCATCGCGAGGCCGAGCCCGCGCGATCCACCGGTCACCAGTGCGACGCGCCCTTTCAGATCGAACAGCTCGGACACGCGCATGGTGACTTCCTCGCTCAGTGGGCTTCCGCGGCTATCGCGTCGCCGACGACGGCGACGTGATGACTGGTGTCGCCGAAGGTCATCTCGATCATCGTCAGCCGCTTGAAGTAGTGACCGACGGACAGCTCTGCGGAGATGCCCATCCCGCCATGGAGCTGCACCGCCTGCTGACCGACGAAGCGCGCTGCCTTGCCGACGAAAGCCTTGGCTGCCGACACGGCGCGGCGACGTGTCACGGCGTCGGGATCGGTGCAGCGGCCGGTGGCGAGCAGACTCATCGAGCGTGCCTGCGTCGCCATCACGTACATGTCCGCCATGCGGTGCTGCAGTGCCTGGAAGCGGCCGATGGGCTGACCGAACTGACGGCGTGACTTGAGATACTCCAGGGTGGTCTCGTTCAGTGCTTCCATGGCACCGACCGCCTCCGCGCACAGCGCCGCGACAGCCTGATCAACGGCGCGCTCGAGAAGCGTGAGCCCTTCGCCGGGCGGGCCGAGGAGACGCTGGGCAGGTACCACGACGCCTTCGAGCTTCAGGTCCGCGGCGCTGCGGCCATCGTGTGTGCGATACCGCACGCGCTCGACGCCCGGTGTTCCGGGATCGAGAAGGAACAACGAAAGTCCGTTCGCCGCCTCGTCCCATGCCGAGACGACGAGCAGATTCGCTACGGCTCCATCGAGCACGATGGTCTTGCGCCCGTGAAGCTCGAACCCGTCGCCGCGCCTGCGGGCGATCGTGCGCACGTGATCGAGGCTGTAGCGGGCGCCCGGCTCGTGATGCGCGAGTGCCATGCGGCAATCGCCCGAGACGATGGCAGGCAGGATATCGGACTGCTGCTCGGGCGTGCCGGCGTCGCGCACGAGGCCACCCCCGAGCACCACCGTGGACAGGAACGGCTCGAGCACGAGGCTGCGGCCGATCTGCTCCATGACGACCATGACCTCGACCGGTCCGCCGAAGCCGCCGTGATCTTCCGGCAGCCCCACGCCGAGCACGCCCTGCTCCGCGAGGCTTCTCCAGAATTCCTCGCTGAAGCCCCACGGTGACTTCACGATCTCTCTGCGGCGCTCGAACGTGTAGTCGCGTGCGAGCAGGCGCTGCAGCGTTTCCTGGAGGAGGAGCTGGTCGGTGTCGAGCTCGAAGTCCATCGTCTGCAGCTCCCGCGTCCGGCGTCAGAGTCCCAGGATCCGCTGCGCGATGATGTTGCGCTGGATCTCGTTCGAGCCGCCGTAGATCGTGGTCTTGCGCATGTTGAAGTATCGCCCCGTGATCGGAGCCCATTCCCCGGCGCCTTCCGGCTCGCCCTGCCAGCCGAAGTCGAGCGCCTCCGGGATGTGCGGCAGCGCATAGGGTCCGAGCGCGAGCATCTTGAGCTCCGCGAGCTGCTGCTGCAGCTCGGCGCCGCGGATCTTCAGCACCGACGACACCGGGCCCGGATCGCGGTCGGGACTCTCGTGCGACAGCACGCGCAGCACCGTGTACTCGAGCGCGAGCAGGTCGATCTCGAGCTCCGCGATCGCGGAGCGGAAGCGCGGGTCCTCGATGAGCGGCCGTCCGCCCGACGGGCGGCTCGCGGCCAGTCGCTTGAGCTGACGCAGCTCGCGCTTCGCTTCGCCCAGGCGCGCGATGTTGACGCGCTCGTGGGCGAGCAGATACTTCGCGTACGTCCACCCGCGGTTCTCCTCGCCCACGAGGTTCGCGACCGGCACCTCGACGTTGTCGAAGAAGATCTCGTTCACCTCGTGCTCGCCGTCGATCAGCTCGATCGGCCGCACGGTGATGCCCGGCGACTTCATGTCGATGAGCAGGAAGCTGATGCCTTCCTGCGGACGTCCCTCGGTCGAGGTACGCACGAGACAGAAGATCCAGTCGGCGTGCTGTCCGAGCGTGTTCCAGGTCTTCTGGCCGTTGACGACGTAAACGTCGCCGCGACGCTCGGCGCGGGTCTTGAGCGAGGCGAGATCGGATCCGGCGCCGGGCTCGGAGTAGCCCTGACACCACCAGTGCTCGCCGGAGAGGATTCTCGGCAGGAAGTACTCCTGCTGCTCGCGGCTGCCGAAGCGCATGAGCACGGGCGCCACCATGCGCACGCCGAAGGGAATGATCGCGGGTGCACCGGCGAGCCCGCACTCCTCGTCGAAGATGTGCTGCTGAATGGGCGTCCATCCGGGCCCGCCGAATTCCTTCGGCCACGACGGCGCCGACCAGCCGCGCTCGTAGAGAATGCGATGCCAGCGCAGATAGTCCTCGCGCGCGAGACGCTTGCCGGTGAGGACCTTCTCGCGGATGTCGTGCGGAAGGTTGCGTTCGATGAAGGCGCGCACTTCGGCGCGGAACTGCTGATCGGCGGGCGAGAGCTCGAGATTCACTGCGACCTTCCGCGTTCCCGTTCGACGAGCGCCGCTGCGAGAGATCTGTTTCGCAGAGCGAAACGATCTTCCGCAAACTTGAAAGAAGCCTACTGCGCGCGTCATGCTGGCTGCAAGGCATCGCGATAAGGAGGGCCGTGATGGCTCACGTCGAGAGCTGGAAGCACGGACGCGTCTGCGTGATCGAGTTCGGCAATCCGCCCGTCAACGGACTGGCGTACGCGGTGCGGCGGGAGCTGCTCGCGGCGCTCGATGCCGCCGAGGAAGATCCCGGTATCGGGGCGATCGTGCTCGCGGGACGCGGCGATCTGTTCTCGGCGGGCGCGGACATCCGCGAGTTCGGCAGGCCCGAGATGTCGCGCGCGCCGGCTCTTCCGCAGCTCATCGATGCGTTCGAATCCTGCTCGAAGCCGGTCGTCGCCGCGATCCGCGGCACGTGCCTCGGCGGCGGTCTCGAGCTCGCGCTCGGGTGTCATCACCGTGTCGCGAGCGCGCAGGCGCCGCTCGGACTGCCGGAAGTCAAGCTGGGGCTCCTGCCCGGTGCGGGTGGAACGCAGCGATTGCCGCGACTCGTCGGCATCGAGACCGCGCTCAACATGATCGTGAGCGGCGAGCCGGTCCCGGCACGCGCGCTCGCGAAGACCGCGCTGCTCGACCGCGTCGTCGACGGCGATCCGCTCGATGCGGCCGTTGCGCTCGCGGAGAGTCTCGCCGCCGAAGGAAGACCGCCGCGCCGCACTCGTGACCTTCGCGTCACCGATTCGAACGTCCAGGCTCTGTGTCAGTTCGCGCGCGGCGCGGTGCGCACGAAGTTTCCGCAGTATCCCGCGCCGCTGCGCTGCATCGACGCGGTCCAGGCTTCCGCCGGTCCGTTCGAAGAGGGAATCGCGCTCGAGCGCTCGCTCTTCCTGCAGCTTCTCTGGTCGCCGGAATCGCAGGCGCTGCGTCACGCCTTCTTCGCCGAGCGCGCGGCGAGTCGCGTCGCCGGCGTGCCCGCGGAAACTCCGGTCCGTCCGATCCGCACGGCCGCGGTCGTGGGCGCCGGCACCATGGGAAGCGGCATCGCCATGTGCTTTCTCGATGCAGGCATTCCCGTGCGGCTGGTCGAGGCGAACCGCGAGGCGCTCGACCGCGGCGTCGCCCGCATCCGCGAGACCTACGAAGGCCGGGTGAGCAGGGGGAAGCTCCCGGCGGAGGAGCGGGACCGGCGTCTCGCGCTGCTCACTCCGACGCTCGAGTACGAGCAGCTCGGCGACGCGGACATCGTGATCGAAGCAGTGTACGAGGACATGGCGGTCAAGGAAGAGGTCTTCCGCAGGCTCGATGCGATCGTGAAGCAGGGTGCGATCCTCGCCACCAATACCTCGACGCTCGACGTCGACCGCATCGCGCGCGCGACACGCCGGCCTGCCGACGTGCTCGGCCTGCACTTCTTCAGTCCCGCGAACGTCATGAAGCTCCTCGAAGTGGTGCGCGGCGCGCAGACCGCGCCGGACGTGCTCGCGACCGCGATGAAGCTCGCGAAGACCCTGAGGAAGACGGCCGTGGTCGCGCGCGTGTGCGACGGCTTCATCGGCAACCGCATGATCGAGCAGTACGTCCGGCAGGCGCTGTTCCTGGTGGAAGAGGGTGCGACGCCGCAGCAGGTCGATGCGGCGCTCGAAGCCTTCGGCTTCGCGATGGGGCCGTTCCGCATGAGCGACCTCGCGGGCAACGACATCGGGTGGCACATCCGCAGGCGCCGCTACGTGGAGAAGCCGCACGTGAAGTACTCGCGCCTCGCGGACAGGCTGTGCGAGCTCGGCCGCTTCGGTCAGAAGACGCAGGCCGGCTGGTACGACTACCGGCCCGGGGACCGCAAGGCGTATCCGTCTCGGCTGGTGGACGAGCTCATCGCGCGACACCGCACCGAGCTCGGCATCGCTGCGCGCAGCATCGACGACCGCGAGATCGTCGATCGGCTCGTGTATGCGCTCGTCAACGAAGGTGCACGGCTCCTCGAGGAAGGCATCGCGTCCCGCGCGTCCGATATCGACGTCGTGTATCTCACGGGTTACGGATTTCCGCCGTGGCGCGGCGGGCCGATGTTCTACGCCGACACGGTCGGCCTGCCGCTCGTGGTGCGGCGGATGAGACAGCTCGCGCGCATCCCGCAGCAGGATCCGGACTTCTGGAAGCCGGCTCCGCTCCTTGCGCGGCTCGCGGAGGCGGGTGAAACGTTCGGCTCGTTCAGTGGAGCAGGCGCATGAGCAACGAAGCCGTCATCGTGTCCACCGCGCGGACACCGCTCGCGAAGTCCTGGCGCGGAGCGTTCAACATGAGCCACGGATCGCACATCGGCGCCATCGCGGTCCGGGCGGCTATCGAGCGCGCGGGACTCGAACCGGGAGAGGTCGAGGACGTCATCATGGGCTGCGCGCTGCCCGAAGGTGCGACCGGTTCCAACATCGCGCGCATCATCGCGTACCGCGCGGGCTGCCCGGTGAGCGTTCCCGGAATGACGGTGAACCGCTTCTGTTCTTCCGGACTGCAGTCGATCGCGATCGCCGCGCAGCGCATCCAGAGCGGCGAGGGCGAGATCTTCGTCGCAGGCGGAGTCGAGGTCCTCTCGTGCGTGCAGAACGAGATGAACACGCACATGCTGCGCGACGAGTGGATCGAGGCGAACAAGCCCGAGCTCTACTGGCCGATGCTGCGCACGGCCGAGGAGGTCGCGAAGCGCTACGGGATCTCCCGCGAGCGCATGGACGAATACGGCGCGCGCAGCCAGCAGCGTGCATGCGCCGCTCAGGACGCAGGCCACTTCCGCGACGAGATCGTGCCGGCGACCGCGACGATGGCAGCCGTCGATCCGGACAGCGGACGACTCTTCACGCGCACGGTCACCATCGACCGCGACGAGGGCCTGCGTCCCGACACCACTCTCGAAGCGCTCGCGAAGATCCGGCCTGCGATCCCGGGCGGCACGATCGCCGCGGGCAACGCCAGTCAGTTCTCCGACGGCGCGGGCGCGTGCGTCGTCATGAGCGCGCGGCTCGCCGAGCGACGGGGCCTCGAGCCGCTCGGTGTCTTCCGCGGCTTCGCGGTCGCGGGCTGCGAGCCGGGCGAGATGGGCATCGGGCCGGTGTTCGCGGTGCCGAAGCTCCTCGAGCGCTGCGGGCTCTCGGTCGATGACATCGATCTCTGGGAGCTCAATGAGGCCTTCGCCGTGCAGGTCATCTACTGCCGAGATCGCCTGGGCATCCCCGACGAGCGGCTCAACGTCGACGGCGGCGCGATCGCGATCGGGCATCCCTACGGCATGAGCGGACAGCGGCTCGTGGGACACGCGCTGCTCGCCGGCCGCAGGCTCAAGGCGCGCCGTGTCGTCGTGACGATGTGCGTCGGAGGCGGAATGGGAGCGGCAGGACTCTTCGAGGTGCTGTGAATGCGCACGGCAGCGAGGCGCGTTCGAGCGTCGATCCGGATGTGATGACGCCGCGGACATGAACGACGTTCGCACCGGTATCACGGCCCGGGCGGGCTTCGCGCTCGCGGTGCTCTTCGCGGTCAATCTGCTCAACTTCTTCGACCGTCAGCTTCCCGGCGCACTCGGCGAGCCCATCCGCCGCGAGTTCGGTCTCAGCGATACCGCGCTCGGGCTCCTCGGCACGGTGTTCACGCTCGTGTACGCCGCCGTCGGTCTGCCTTTCGGACGGCTGACGGATCGCTGGATCCGCACGCGTCTGATCGCGATCGGCGTCACGGCGTGGAGCCTGCTCACCGCGGCGTCCGGTCTCGCGTGGAACTACGCGACGCTGTTCGCGACGCGCCTCGGCGTCGGAATCGGCGAGGCGACCTGTGCACCGGCGTGTCAGTCGCTGATCGGCGATCTGTATCCCAGCAGGCGGCGCGCCTTCGCGCTCGGCGTCTTCATGCTCGGCCTGCCCGCCGGAGTGTGCCTCGCCTATCTCGCGAGCGGCTGGATCGGAGAAGCGCTCGGCTGGCGCGCCGCGTTCCTGCTCGCATGCGTGCCGGGGCTCGTCGTCGCAGGGCTCGTGCTGCTCATTCCGGAGCCGCAGAGAGGAGCGGGAGACGCAGGCGCTCAGGTGACCGCAGGAGGCGGGAAGGCCCCGATCGGGGCGCTCCTCGGTATTCCGACGCTGTGGTGGATCATCGCATCGGGCGCCCTGCACAACTTCAACATGTACGCGATCAACGCTTTCCAGACGCCTTTCCTGCAGCGCTTCCACGAGATGACGCTGCGCGAGGCGAACAACGTTTCCGCGCTGGTGCTGGGCGCCGTCGGGATCGTGGGGCTCCTCGCGGGCGGCTGGGCTTCGGATCGCCTGAGCGCACGCCGTCCGGACGGGCGGCTGCTGCTTTCCGCGGTGACGATGCTCGCCGCCGCGCCCTGCGTGTTCCTCGCCCTCGCGCAGCCGAAGGGCGCCATCGGCGGCTTCGTGCTGCTGATGGGGCTCGGCATCATGGTGTCGTTCGTCTACTACGCGACGGTCTATGCCGCGATCCAGGACGTGGTCGAGCCGGAGCTGCGGGGAACCGCCGTCGCCGTGTACTTCTTCGCGATGTACGTGCTCGGCGCGAGCCTGGGACCGGTCGCGACCGGCATGCTGAGCGATCATTTCGCGCGGCAGGCGATGCAGGCCGCGGGAGCGAGCGAGATGGCAGAGCCCTTCCGCGCGGCAGGCCTCCACGATGCGATGTACGTGATTCCGGTGCTCATGACCGCCTGTGCGCTCGTGCTGTTCGCCGGCTCGCGCACGGTCGCCGCGGACATGCAGAGGCGCGGCCGCATCCTGCAGCCGCTCCCGCTCGACGGAGCCTCGCCGCGCGCGTGAGCGCGCTCTACGCTCCGCCGGCGCGCCGGGCGCGCGAGAGATCGAGCACCAGCACGCCGCCGACGATGAGCACCGTCCCGAGGATCTGCCCCGGGCCCAGCGTCTCGCCGAGCAGCAGCCACGCGAGCAGCGCCGTCGTCGGAGGCCCCACGGTGCTCACGATGGCCGAGCGCTCGGCACCGATTCTCCGCACGCCTTCGGCCTGCATGAGCGCCGGCAGGAACATGCAGGCGACGGCGAGAAGGGCGAGGAGCAGCCAGGAACCCCCGCCGATGGCCGGAAGGCCCAACGCATCGTGGCGAAGGAAACCGTGCACCACGAATGCCGCAGTGGCGGCCGTCATGGCAACGAGCGTGAAGCGCGTGGAGCCGATCTGCGGGACGTAGCGCTCGCCGATCATGAAGTACACCGCATAGCACAGCGCGGCGAACAGCACGCAGACCGCGCCCGGTGCGTTGGCGCGCAGCGCCTGCGGATCGAGGCCGCCGACCACGAGAAAGATGCCGAGATAGGTGAGCACGACCGCCCCGAGTGTCGCCGGTGAAGGCACCTTCCGCGTGAGGATCGACGTGAACGCCACGACGAGCGCGGGATAGCTGAAGAGCAGCACGCGCTCGAGGCTGGCGTCGATCAGCGTCAGCGCATAGAAGTCGGCCACGGTTCCGACGTAGTAACAGAGGAAGCCGCCCAGTGCAGCCACGACCGTCGCGCGGACGGCGCTCCCGGAAGGGCGGTGGAGACCGCCGCGGCTCGCCGCGAACAGCCAGAAGAGCGGCAGGGACAGCACGGCGCGGATGACGACCACCGCCTCGAAGCCGACGCCGCGGGCGTACAGCACCTTTGCGAACAGTCCCTTGATGGCGAAGAGCATCGCGGCGCCGGCCGCGAACAGCATGCCAAGGTGCCGGCTGCGGCGGGTCGCGGCCTCCGCCGTCCGGGCCACGGCGGCTCCGGTGCTCATGCGTGAAACGTACCCGGGAAGGTGAAGGATCGGTTCATCCGCCGCACTCTACGATCCGCACGCGAACCCCTCAACGAGCCTCCGGAACGGTAGAATGCGCCGCCTGTCGTGAAACGCAGCGAAATCCATTTCCCGCCGCAGCACGAAGCGCTGCGCGAGGACGTCCACGCACTCGGCGAGCTGATCGGCCAGATCCTGCTCGATCAGGGCGGACCGCAGCTCCTCGAGCTCGTGGAGCAGGACCGCGTCGTCGCCATCCGGCGCCGCGAAGGCGACGCCCAGGCCGGCATCGAGCTCGCCACGCGTGTGCAGGGCCGGCCGCCCGCTCAGGCGCGCGATCTCGTGCGGGCCTTCTCGATGTGGTTCCAGGCGGTCAACCTCGCCGAGAACGTGCACCGCATCCGGCGGCGCCGCGAGTACTTTCTCAAGGACAGCAAGCAGCCCCAGCCGGGCGGCGTGCAGGATGCGCTCGCGAGCCTGAGGCGCCAGGGGCTCACGCTCGAGGAGGTTCTCGATCTGCTCGGCACGCTCAGCATCGAGCCCGTGTTCACCGCTCATCCTACGGAATCCACGCGGCGGACGATTCTGCGCAAGCGCCAGCACGTCGCGCGCCTCCTGTTCCAGCGTCTCGATCCGACTCTGACACCGAACGAGACGCGCGCCATCTGGGGCCAGATCCGCACCGAGCTCACCGCCGGCTGGCAGACCGAGGACCATCCCCGCGAGCGGCTGACGGTGGCCGACGAGCGCGAGCACGTTCTTTTCTACCTCATCGAGATCCTCTACCGCGTGGTGCCGGCGTTCTACGACGAGCTCGCGCAGGCGCTCGAAACCGTCTACGGGGTGGCGGCCGAGTCGCTGCAGCTTCCCAACATCCTGCATTTCGCGAGCTGGGTGGGCGGCGACATGGACGGCAACCCGGACGTGCACGGCAAGACGATCCGGGAGACGCTCGCGCGCCATCAGCAGGTGGTCGTCAACGCCTACTTCAACGAGTGCCAGGCGCTCGCCCAGAAGCTCTCGCAGAGCGCGAGCCGCGTCGACGTCACCCCGCAGCTCCTGCGGCGCATCGACGAGTACTCGACCCTGCTGCCGGGCGCGCGGGCGACGACGCCTGCGCGCCACGACCGCATGCCGTACCGCGTGTTCCTCGCCCAGATCGCCGAGCGACTCCGGCACACGTACGACGGCCGGCCGAGCGGCTACGAGAGCGCGCGACAGTTCCGTGCGGACATCCAGCTCATCGCCGACAGCCTGCGCGCGAACCGCGGCTTCTACGCGGGACATTTCTACGTGCGCAGGCTGCTGCGCCGTATCGACACCTTCGGCTTCCATCTCGCGACGCTCGACGTGCGTCAGCACGCGCAGGTTCACCATCAGGTGCTCGCGCGAGGTCTCGACGATCCGCACTGGCTCGCGCGTCCGCCCGGGGAGCGCAGGCGTTTCCTCGCCGACGCCATAGAGCGCGACATGGGTCCGCGAGGCGAGCTCGACGCGCTCGGCAAGCGGACGCTGGGCGTCTTCGAGGCGATCGTCCAGGTGCGTCATCGCTACGGACCGGAAGCGATCGGGTTCTTCGTCGTGAGCGGCACGACCGGCGCGGACGACGTTCTCGCGACGCTGCTGCTCGCGCGCTGGGCCGAGGCGTACGACAAGCGCACGGGGGCGGTGGCGCTCGACTTCGCTCCGCAGTTCGAATCGCTGGGGGCGCTCGAACGCGCCGGTGAAACCGTCGCCGAGCTGCTCGCCGAGCCGGTGTACCGGCAGCATCTCGATGCGCGCGGCCGGCGTCAGTGCGTGGTGATCAGCTATTCCGAGAGCAGCAAGGAGGGGGGGCTGTGCGCGTCGCGCTTCGCGACGCATCGGGCACAGAGCGCGCTCGCGGCGACGCTCGCCGAAGCAGGCGAGAAGCACGTGGTGTTTCACGGCCGCGGCGGCAGCATCGCGCGCGGCGGCGGACGCATCGACGCGCTCGTCCGTGCGGCGCCGGCCGAAGCAGTGAACGGTGTGCTGCGGCTCACCGAGCAGGGTGAGGTGATCCACCAGGGATACGGTCTGCGTCCGATCGCGATGCGGACGCTCGAGCGCGCATTCAACGCGCTCAGTCTCTGTACGGCGGCGGTGCAGCGCGGATCCCTGCCGCGCGACGCCGAGCCTCATCTCGAATGCGCGGCGACGCTCGCGGAGGCGAGCCGCGCCGAGTACCGCAGGCTCGCGTACGGAGACGCCGACTTCTACGAGTACTTCCGGCACGCGACGCCCATCGACGTGATCGAGCGCATGCAGATCGGCTCGCGGCCCGCCCGCCGCAACGATCTCGAGGGCGTCGCGGGTCTGCGACCCGTGCTGTGGGTCTTCGCCTGGACTCAGTCCCGGCACATGCTGCCCGGGTGGTACGGTGCGGGCACCGGGCTCGGCGCCGCGATCGAGCGTCACGGCATCGCCAGGCTGCGCGAGGCGTACCGGGAGTGGTTCTTCTTCCGCAACCTCATCGACGACGTGGAGGCCATGCTCGCGCGCGCGGATCTCGAGATCGCGGCTGCATACGACGCTCTCGCACCCGAGCCGCTGCGTCGCTTCCGCGCGGACATCGAGCGCGAGTACGAGGCGGCCTGCGAGCACGTGCTGGCCGTGAAGGAGTGCCAGGCTCTGCTCGATGGCGATCCGACGCTCCAGCGCGCGATCCAGCTCCGCAACCCGTACGTCGATCCGATGAATCTCATGCAGGTCGACCTGCTGCGCCGCTGGCGCGAGAGTGGACGCGAGGATCGCGACCTCTTCGAGGCGCTGCTTGCCAGCGTCGGCGGTATCGCGCAGGGTCTGCAGAGCACCGGATGAGCGGGCGGCAAAGGATGGACGGAACGATCGGCATACGGCCGGCGCGCGAGAGCGACGTGCCGGTCATCCTCGCATTTGTGCGGGAGCTCGCCGAGTACGAGCACCTGTCACATCAGGTCGTCGCGACGGAAGAGCGCCTGCGTGAATGTCTCTTCGGCCCGCGCCCATATGCGGAAGCCCTGATCGCTTCGATCGGAGAAGAGCCCGTTGGCTTCGCGCTCTTCTTTCACAACTACTCCACGTTCCTCGCCCGTCCGGGGCTCTATCTCGAGGACCTCTACGTGCGTCCGGCGGCGCGCGGCCGAGGCGTGGGACGCCGTCTCCTTCAGCACGTGGCGCGGATCGCGAAGGAGCGTGACTGCGGAAGACTCGAGTGGGCGGTGCTCGACTGGAACGAGCCGGCGATCCGCTTCTACCGGAGCCTCGGCGCGGTGCCCTGCGACGACTGGACCATCTTCCGCGTGACGGGAGACGCGCTCGAGAAGCTCGCCGGCGAAGAGTGAGGTGGCCGCACCGCGCGGAGCGCTTTACGGCCCCGCCGCGCCGATCGATGCGGAGAGCGCGGCTGCGGCGCGCGGAGGGCGGCCGGCACGCCGCGACATCCGCGACGCGCCCGTCGAGCCGGAGTCGTCCTCGCCGTCGATCGCCGGCGCTCGACCCTCGAGCATCTTCAGCAGCGTGTCGCGCGCGCGAGCGACGCGGCTCTTGATCGTTCCGACGGCGCAGCCGCAGATCGCGGCGGCTTCCTCGTACGAGAAGCCGCTCGCGCTCACGAGGATCAGCGCAGTGCGCTGACCGGGCGACAGACTCGCGAGCGCCCGGTTGAGGTCCCGCAGCTCGAGCTCGCCGTCGTGGTCGGGCGGGACACTGGGCTCGGGCAGATAGTCGTTCTCGAGTGACGGTGCTTCGAACTTGCGCCGGCGGAGCTGCGAGTAATGCTCGTTGCGCACGATCGTGAAGAGCCAGGCCTTGAGGTTCGTGCCCGGCGTGAAGCGCTCGAGATTGTCGAACGCGCGCAGCAGCGCCTCCTGTACCAGATCGTCCGCGCGCACGCCGTCGCGGCACAGTGAACGGGCGAAGGTGTGCAGCTGCGGAACGAGAGCGACCATTTCGTCCTTAACCATCGGCATCCCTTGTCGGCGAAGCTTCGTGCGGAGGCGCCCGATGCGCCTCCTGCGTATCCAATGGCCAAGCTACTTCGTCGGCGCCCGCGCCTGAGTCGGCGGGCGCGCAGGAGTGGGGACGCCGCTTTCCGATGCTCGTGTAAGAAATGTCCTACCCGCTGCCCGCCGTCGCAGCGGTCGAGCAGGAAACGGAAGCGGCGCCGCAGGTGCCGGGTGTTCTCGAGTCGTCCCGTGCGGCGGGGGATCGCCGGGCGGGCGTATTGCGGACCGGAAGTCTCGTGCCTGCCTGCTGAAGACCCTCCTTGGGAGCGGCGCCGGTGCGGTGCCGGCGCCACAACTGGCGTTTCATCCCGTTTCTTCAACGCCTCCGCGGTGGGTGGGTTCCCGACGCCCCGGGTCCGCGTCTTGCTGGCAGCGAGAGTGAGACTGTCTATCCGTCCAGTCGAGGAGGAGGAGGTAATGCCGAGGGCAGGGGAAAGCGCCACCGTCTATCGCGTGCGTTCCGCAGGCAGTGATCGCTGGGAAGTGTTCCGCGAGCCGATCGCGAAACCGGTCGCTGCGTTCCGCGACAGAAACGCCGCCCTGACCTACGCACTGCGCCTTGCCCGCGGCCGCATCAGCCTCGCGCCTCTTCTGGCGTCTCTCGGCCGCGAGGAAGTCACCTGCGAGTCCGTGCGCTGCACGTGAGGCGCGCTCGCGCGCCGGCGCCCCCCGGCGATGCCGCACGTGTCGTGCGTGCGGAAGGTCTGCGCTACGTGAGCGATTCGGAGCCTGGCATTCGCCGCATCCGGCGAGGGCGCGGTTTCGTCTACGTCGCGCCGGACGGTCGCCGGGTTTCCTCCGCCCACGAGCTCGCACGCATTCGCGCTCTCGCGATTCCACCGGCCTATCGCGACGTCTGGATCTGCCCGATTCCCGAAGGCCACATCCAGGCAACGGGCCGCGATGCGCGCGGCCGCAAGCAGTACCGCTATCACCCGCGCTGGCGCGCGCATCGCGACGCCACGAAGTTCGATCGCATGCTGGAGTTCGCGCATGCGCTGCCGCGCATCCGCCGGCGTGTCGCCGCGGATCTGCGCAGACCCGGACTGCCGCGCGAGAAGGTGCTCGCCGCCGTCGTGCAGCTGCTCGAATCGACGCTGGTGCGGGTCGGGAACGAGGAGTACGTGCGCGCGAACGGCTCGTTCGGTCTCACCACGCTGAGAGATGACCACGTCGACGTCACCGGGGCGACCGTGAGCTTCGAGTTCCGAGGCAAGAGCGGCATCGTGCACCGGGTGCGGCTCGAGGACCCCGCGGTGGCGCGCATCGTACGAAGCTGTCGCGACATTCCGGGGCAGGTGCTGTTCCAGTGGGTCGATGCGGACGGTGAGCGCCGCCGCATCGATTCGGAAGACGTCAACGAGTATCTGCGTGAAGCGGGCGGCGGCCCCTTCACCGCGAAGGACTACCGCACGTGGTTCGCGACGCTCGAAGCATTGCGGTGTCTGCAGACTGCCGGCACACCGAGCGCGCGGCAGGCGAAGCGACGTGTGAACGAGATCGTCGCACGCATTGCGCATCGTCTCGGCAACACGCCGACGGTGTGCCGCAACTGCTACGTGCATCCGCGGGTGATCGAGGCATTTCTCGACGGTCGACTGAATTCGCTCGCAGGTCTGCCGCCGCGCAGAGCCCTCCACAGGCTCCTGCGCAGTCCCGGGCGGCGCGCCGCCGTTCGTGAACGTGTACGTGCGGCGTCGCCCGTGCGTGCGCTCCATGACGCGAGACGTCCCGCCACGACCCGAAGCGCCGTGGCCGCACGGCCTTCAGCGTGAAGATCACGACACACATCGTTTCGCGCCGAGCTGCAGATCGAGCGGCGCGATTCCTTCCCGTCGGATCAGTCCTACAGCCCGTTCGGAGCGAGCCCGCGCTTTCTCAGCCGGCATCCGACGGCGCGCGAGCGTGAGCCGCGCGCATAGTAGTACGAATGGCCCCATCGGTACCGGAGACAGATCCATGACAGCGCGAGCGCTAATTCTTGCCGCAGTCCTCGCATGCGGCGTCGGCGGATGCGCCGGAGGTTCCGGTCAGCGGCCCGTCGAGCAACTCACGCGCGCGGGCACGATGATCGATCAGGCGGAACAGGCAGGCGCTCAGCGCTTCGCCGCCGCAGAGCTCGAGCAGGCGCGTGAGAAGCTTCAGCGCGCGCAGCAGGCTGCGAACGAGAACGACAACGAAGTGGCGCGCAGGCTCGCCGTCGAAGCCGCGCTCGACGCGGAGCTCGCGACGGCGCGCGCGGCGAGCGCGGATGCCGAGCGGTCCGCCGAGGAAGTGCGGCAGGGCGTCGACACGCTGCGCAGGGAGAGCGAGCGGTCGACGATGCAGAGCGACTCCTCCACGACGGGGAACGAGGCGCCCGGCGCACCGCCTGCGACGACGCGGCCGGAAAGCCCCGATTCGACCAACCCGGGTACACAGGTGCCGGGAACCGCACCGGGTCCGCAGCCATGACGCGGGCGATGCCGGAAAGCCAAGTCAAGGAGAGACTGCCGTGAAGCTTCGATCGATTCTGACAGGTATCACTTGCGCTGCGGTTCTGGGCGCGTGCGCGTCGGCGCCCACGCGCATCGAGCAGCTCGAACAGGCGCGCGCAGATGTGCAGAGCCTCGCGCAGGATCCGCTCGCGCAGCAGGCGGCGAGCCGTGAGCTCGCGGCGGCGCGAAACGCGCTTCAGCAGGCCGAAACGGCGCTCGAGCAGAAGCGGCCGCGCGAGGAGATCGTGCATCTCGCATACGTCGCCGGGCGTCACGCGGAGATCGGCAAGGCCCGCATCGCCGAAGCCACGGCGCGCCGGCAGATCGCGCAGGGCCAGGCCGAGCGCAATCGCGTGCTGCTCGAAGCGCGCGAGCGCGAGGCGCAGCTCGCGCAGCAGCGCGCTCAGCAGGCGCAGCAGCAGGCGGAGGTTGCACGGCAGGATGCGCTGTCCGCGCGCGCGGAGCTCGAAGACATGCAGAAGCAGTTCTCCGAGCTTCAGGCGAAGCAGACGGAGCGCGGCATGGTGCTGACGCTCTCCGACGTTCTCTTCGATACCGGTCAGGCGACACTCAAGCCCGGCGCGGATCTCGCGCTCGACCGCGTCGCCGAGTTCCTGCGCGAGAACGCGGGAACTCGCGTGATCGTCGAAGGCCACACCGACAGCCGCGGCTCCGAGGAATACAACCTGCGGCTTTCGGAGCGGCGTGCACAGTCCGTCGCCGATGCGCTGCGCATGCGCGGCATCGAGCCCGGCCGCTTCCAGGTCGTGGGTCGCGGAGAAGGCTATCCCGTCGCGAACAACGCGACCGCCGAGGGACGCCAGCAGAACCGGCGCGTCGAGATCGTCTTCTCGGACAACGCCGGACGCTTCGCGCAGGGCCCGACCGAAGGCGAAGCCACGCTGCGCTGAATCAGCGGACCGTCGGTCGACTTCGGCGTTCGAACGAAGTGCGAGAGTGCTCCGCGTGCGGCAGATGTCGCGCGCGGGCACTCATCTTGCTGCACTGCATTTGCAAGTCTCACTCACTACAGGGGAAGCACATGCCGCGACAATCGACATCGAGAAGCCGCGCAACTTCACAACAGGACGGCAGCGCAGGAGCGCGTCGCGGGGGAACGGCAGGACGCGGTACACGTCGCACGGCAGGCGCACGCCGTGCAGCCGCTCGAACGGCACGCGGCACTTCGCGTCGCGGCACGAGCCGCATCGCTGCACGCCGCGCAGGCGGCAGAACGAAGACGGCGCGTGGCGCGCGCCGCAGAGCGACTGGCGGAAGAGTCCGCGCCGGCGCTGCGCGGACGGCGCGCACGAAACGCGCCGCGAGATCGGCTCGCGGAGGGCAGACGTCGCGCAGAGCGACGCGGCGGACGGCGACAGCGACGGGACGGCGCATGAAGCGCGCAGTCACCGCGAAAGGTCGTCAGGCGCGCACGGCGAGCCGTCAGCCGGGTACGACGGCGACGCGGCGTTCGCTGACGAGCCGCATCGGCGGCAGTCAGTACCTTCCGCTCTAGCGTCGAGGCGGCGACGCCGCATTCCGTCGATCGCGATACGAATCTCCCGTAGCTCCACCGGACGGTGCGCACACACCGTCCGGACTTTCTCGCGGATCGTCATCGCGCGCAGGCAGGGACGGCGCAACGCGAGCGCGCTCGATCGGCACACGCACATGGAAAGGGCAGCACGATGAATCCACGCGACGAGGATCGCCCGTATCGACGGGGAAACGACAACGGCGAGGGCGAGCGCCAGGAATCCGCACGCGATTTCCATCCGGGCAACGAAGCCTTGCGGAAAACCCGGTCGTACGGCAGCGGGGAACCGCAACAGCCCGGCACGAGCCGCTACTGGCAGGGCTCGCGCTATCGACAGGGTCAGGACTTCGGCGGCATGGGCTCGGGCGGCAGCCGGTACGGCGCATCCGGCTTCGGCGGATACGAAGGCGAGGGCCAGTACGGCGGGCGAGCTTACGGCGGCGAGGGTCCGTACGGCCCCGTCTGGGGTCAGCGCGAAGGCCTGGGTCAATCGGGTCCATTCGATCCGGGTCGGCGCGGCGGATTCCGGTGGGGCGCGGAGCGTGAGCGCGAGGCGCGCGGTTACGGCGGACAGGACTTTCGCGGGAGCGGCAGCTACGGCGGCCACGGCACCACGGGCGACTACGGCTACGGTGCCGGCCCCGGCGGCTCGTGGGGTGGGATGCAGGCGCCGCCGCAGGGCATGTCGGGCACGACGGCCCGCCGCGGCCCGAAGGGCTATCAGCGCTCCGATGAGAGACTGAAGGAAGACATCTGCGAGCGTCTCATGCAGGCGGAGCACATCGACTCGAGCGAGGTCACGATCGAAGTGCAGGCCGGCAGGGTGACGCTGGAGGGCACGGTGCCCGAGCGCTACATGAAGCACGCGATCGAGGATCTCGTCGACGCGTGTCCGGGCGTGCAGGACATCGACAACCGCATCCGCGTGCAGCGGCCGCAGCAGGAGCGGAGCGAAACGCGCGGGCAGGGTACGGAGAGCGGTGCCGCGGCCGGGCGCACGCGGCAGGGCCCGTAGTGCGCGCCGCCGCGCGCGTTCACGCGCGGCGGAAGTCGACGGCCGGAAGCTGCATCGAGCGGCGGTACTTCGTGACCGTGCGCCGCGCGACCTTCACGCCGCGGTTCGCGAGCAGCTCGGTGAGCTGCACGTCCGAGAGCGGATTGCGGCGATCCTCCGCGGCGATGAACTCGCGCAGCAGCGCACGGATCGCCGTCGCGGAGCACGAGCCGCCGCTCGTCGTCGCGAGCTGACGCGAGAAGAAGCGCTTGAACGGAATCACGCCGCGCGGCGTCGCCATGTACTTGTGGCTCGTCGCGCGCGAGACCGTCGACTCGTGCAGGCCGAGCTCGTCCGCGATCTCGCGCAGCGTGAGCGGTCGCATCGCGAGATCGCCGTACTCGAAGAAGTTGCGTTGACGCGCGACTACCGCCTCCGCCACGCGCTGGATCGTGAGGAAGCGCTGTTCGAGATTGCGCACGAGCCAGCGCGCCTCCTGCAGATGCTGCGCGAGGAGCTGTGTGTCGCCTTCGCGCGCGTGGCGGAACTGCTCGGCGTACTGCTGGTTCACGCGGATGCGCGGATAGATCGCCGAGTTGATCGAGACGACCCAGCGCTTCTTCTCCTTGCGCACGATGACGTCGGGCACGATCGCGCGCGGCTCGAAGCTGCCGACCTTCGAGCCGGGGCGCGGATCGAGACCGCGGATCAGCTCGATTGCCGTGCGCAGCTCTCCGGCGCTGCAGCCCAGCGCTTCCTGCAGGCGGCTGTGGTCGCGCGACGCCACGAGCTCGAGCTTGCCCTGCACGATGCGGAGCGCGAGATCGCGTCCCGGTGTGTCGCGTTCCATCGACTGGAGCTGCAGGGCGAGACATTCGGAGAGATCGCGCGCCGCGACACCGGTGGGCTCGAGCGTCTGCACGATGCGCAGCGCCGTCTCGAGCTCGCCCGGCTCCACGCCGGGCGTGAGCGCAGCGAGGTCCTCGAGCGGCTGGCGCAGGTAGCCGTCCTCGTCGAGCGCGTCGACCACGAGGTTGGCGAGCGCATAGTCGCGCTCCGACAGGCCGAGCAGCAGGAGCTGCTCGCGCAGCGAGTCGTGCAGCGTCGACGGCGAGGCCGTCCATTCCGTCCAGTCCGGCGTATCGTCCGAGCCGGCTGCACCGGAGCCCGGGCCGGAGAAATCGAGCTCGGTGACGCTCGTCCCCTCGGCCGAATCCTCCGCCTGTGCGTGCGTTTCCGGCGCGTCAGTCACCTCCTCGAGGAAGGGATTCTGCGCGATTGCCTGGTGCAGTTCTTGCACACACTCGAGTGCCGACAGTTGCAGCAGTTTCACCGACTGCTGCAGCCGGGGCGTCAGAGTGAGCTGCTGCTTCAGTCGCAGCCCCAATACGGCGTTGGACATGCGGGGGAGTTCCTCAGCAGTTCGAACGACCAAGGTAAAGCAACAGCCATGCCAACTTGATCGGTTCCACGCCCTGTAACGGCATCGATCCGTCGCTCGGCTCGCGACCGAACGGCCGCGCAAGGAAAAGTTGCAAGGACGTGTAAGAAAGCGAGCGTTGCACAGCCATCACTTCGAAAGCCCATGCAAACGACATGAGATCAATTCGCGAGGCCGGTCCGGGTTCCCACGCAGAGTCTCACGCCGCGGCCGGATGGACGGGCGGCAGCAGCGAGCTGCTGGCGCTCAGGTGTGAAGAGCTGGAACTCGCGCTCGCTGCCGGCCGGATCGGTTTCTGCCGACTCGATCGGAACGCGCGTCTGCTCTCCGCGAGCTCGCTCTTCAAGGCGCAGTTCGGATGCGCTCCCGATGCGTCGATCGAATGGCCGGACATCGAGCGGTGCGTGCATGCGGATGACCGTGCGCTGCTCGGCGAAGCGATCGCCGCAGCCATCGAGGGGCGCGCCGAGCTCGACATGGTGGTGCGCGTGCAGCCGGCTGCAGGCTCTTCGCCGTCATACGTCGCGCTGCGCGGACGCGCGGTGCACGCGGAGGACGGCACGCCTCACGTGCTCTTCATCGTCGCGACGCCGCCCGCTGCCGGCGACGCCGACGAGGCACGCCGCGTGGACGGCGCACGCGACGCATCGGCCGCGGAGCGGAGCGTCGCGCGTGGCGCATCGGGCGACCTCTTCGAATGGTGGGTGCCCGTCGATGCCGATCCCGGTTTCACGACGCTGCTCGCCAGCCTTCATCCCGGGGATCGCGTGCGATTCGAGGAGACGGTACGTGCGGCGCTGGATGCGCGCTCGGCGTTCGAGTGTGAAGCGCGTGTCACGGGACCGGACGGCGGGATTCGCCCGGTAGCGTTCCGCGGACGCGTGATCGCCGACGACGAGCGCGGCGCGCGGGTGATCGGCGTGCGCGAGGACTGCCGCGGAATGGAGAGCACCGAGCTCGAGCTGCGGCGCGAGCTCGAACGCGAACGCAGGCGCCGCGAGAGTGCCGAGGCCGAGAACCGGGCGAAGGACGAGTTCCTCTCGATGTTCTCGCACGAGCTGCGTTCGCCCCTGAACTCCATCCTCGGCTGGAACCGGATCCTGGCGGTCAAGCGCGCGGACGACCCCGAGGTCGCATCCATCACTCAGCGCGTCGATCGCGGTGCGCGGGTCCAGCTCAAGATGGTCAACGACCTCCTCGACCTCGGCCGCATCAGCGCGGGCAAGCTCCGGATCGAGCCGCGCCTGCTCAGGCTCGCGAATGTGGTGAACGCAGCGCTCGATGCGGCGCGCCCGGCCGCCGCGTTGAAGGGCATCGAGATCAGCGCGGACTTCGGCGGCATCCAGGGCGAGATGTACGGCGATCCGGATCGCCTGCAGCAGGTCGTCGCGAATCTGCTCTCGAACGCCGTGAAGTTCACGCCGCCGGGCGGTCGCATCGGCGTCCGCCTGTGCCGGCTGGGCGAGCACGTGGAGCTCAGCGTCACGGATACCGGGCAGGGGATCGATCCGGCCCTGCTGCCGCACGTGTTCGATCGTTTCCGCCAGGGCGACGACTCGACGACGCGAACCTGCAGCGGTCTCGGGCTGGGGCTCGCGCTCGTGCGGGAGATCGTGGCGCTTCACGGCGGCTCGGTGAGCGCGCGCAGCGCCGGTCCGGGTCGCGGCGCGACGTTCTCGGTACGACTGCCGCTTCGCAATCAGGACGGCGCCGCCGATGGAGAGGAAGTCTCGCGGCGCGCGCTGCGGCGTACCCTCGAGGGGGTATCCGTGCTCGTCGTCGACGACGAAGCGGACGCGCGCGCCGTCGTCGCCGAGACGCTGCGGCTCGAAGGTGCACGGGTCGAAGTGGCGGAGTCCGCCGCTCAGGCTCTCGAGAGGCTGACAGCGACAGGGGCGTGCTTCGATGCCGTCGTCACCGACATCGGTATGCCGGGCGAGGACGGCTATTCGCTCGTGCGCAGATTGCGTGCGGAGTATCCCACGCGCCGGATCGTGGCGATCGCCCTCACGGGCTATGCGTCGAAGTGGGACGTGCAGGCGGCGATCGAAGCGGGCTTCGACATGCACGTGGCGAAGCCCGTCGACTTCGATGCGTTCGTGCCGGCACTGCGCCGGCTCACTGCGGAGCGACGCAACGCGCGCTGAGCGCGCGCAGGAACTCGCAGCAGGCGGGCGCCTTCTCCCAGGCTTTTCTCAGATGCCCGACTGCCAGGTGCTCGGCATGCCGGCCTTCTCGATGGCTTCCTCGATGGCGAGACATGCCTCGCGCGCTTCGGGCTGAGCGCGCAGGCTCCGCGCGATCGAGTTGAGGAAGGTGCACATCAGCGCGAGGTTCGGGTGCGGCGAGTGCAGCTCGTTTTCGACGCGCTCGATGAGTTCGAGGACGTCGTCCTTGTCGCAGCTCGAGAAGGTCATCTGGGTCACTGCGTCCTGCACGGAGACGAGTGCCTGATGAATGGCTGAGGCCTGCGCTCCATCCATGGCGACAATCTGAACCTCGCACGGGCGTCCTGCAAGCGTGGCCGCGCGAGCGACGGGCAAAAAAAAGCGGGCTGGTCGCACCACAGCCCGCCAAACGGGGGGTCTTCTGTACGCCCTCCGCCGCCGGCAGATCGCCAGGCCGCGGAGTCGAATTCCACTGAGCGCCCCGGGCGTCTTTCCTTGCGGATCGCCACGAAGGCTCCTCTCACGGAGTATCCATGCAATGCCCGTGCCAGACGCCTCCCGCGATGGGCACAGTTCATGCTTGAACTTATGTGAAATCCCTGTGGTCGCGAGGCCCCATGCATACGCAGGACACGATCCGCACGCTCAATCGACTGATCAGGATCTGCCGTGACGGCGAACGGTTCTGCCGTGTGGGCATGAACGCCGCCGAGAGCTCGGGGCTCCGGACCCTGCTCCAGTACCGGAGCGAGGAGTGGGGAAGACAGGGAGACGAGCTGCAAGCCCTTGTTTTGCTTCTGAAAGGGGAACCCGCCACCTCGGGCACGCCGGCTGCGGGTCTGACCTGCGCGTGGACGGCCCTCCGAGCCGCAATGCTCGGGGCGAACGATCTCGCGGTGGTCGAGCGGTGGCAGAGGCTTCAGCAGAGGGCGTTCGACCGCTACGAGGAGGCGCTCAGCGGCTACCTGCCGGAACGCATCCGGCGGACCGTGCAGCTGCAGGCGGAGCGCGTGTTCGAGCGCTGCGAACAGATCGGCGCACTGCGGGGTCAGTGCGCAATTCATTCACACGGCGCCTGATTCTTGTAAAAGGTACAGGCTCCGGCGGTGCCGTTTACGGTTCCGTCGCGGTGCGGTACTGCGGAAGGAGGCGACAGGAGGCCATGGAGTCGGCAATGAAGCTCGGAGCGCGGACGGTACTTCGGCTCGGCGGGATCGCCCTCATCGGCGGGCTGGCGGCCTGCGGCGGTCAGGAAGACAGGGGCGGCGCCACGGATACGACCGCTCAGACCGAGCAGGAGTCATCCCCGGACATGCGCACCCTGCCGGATGATTCGGTGTACGGCGGTGCCGCCGGGCGTTCGGCCGAGCCCGAGTCCGGCACGATGGAGGGTGCACCTGCCCGCATGGACGACGGCAAGTTCCTCGCGAGCGCGGCGCAGGTCGGGCTCCTCGGGATCGAGGCAGCGCAGCTCGCAGTGAGCAAGGCGGCGAGCCCCGAGGTCAAGGAGTTCGCCAACATGATCGAGAAGGCGCACACGCACCAGGGCGAGAAACTGCGCGAGCTCGCACAGGCGAAGGGCGTCGAGCTGCCGAAGGAGCCCGACCCCGGGCAGCGCAGGATCATCGAGGAGCTCCAGTCCGTTTCAGGCGAGCGGTTCGACCGCACGTATGCGCAGCACATGCTGCAGGTTCAGCAGCGAACCCTCGCCATGTTCGAGCAGGCGGCGTCGGGCGTGTCGGATCCGGAGCTGAGAACCTATGCGGAGTCGCAGCTTCCCACGCTGCGCACTCATCTGAACATGGTCCGGAGCCTGCGAGTGGCCGCGGCTCCGGCGCGCGAAGCCGATCGCGGCTGATCGCGTTCCCGCCGTTCGCGCCGGGAACACCGCCGCAGAGCTCACAACGCGCACGCCGGATGGGCACGACTCGTGCTTGGACCGTTCCGGACCTTGCGCACGCGACGTCCAGAAGATCGACCGAGGCCAATCATGAAGAACGATCACGCGATCCGGACGCTCGGCGAGCTCATCGACATCAACCGCGAAGGAGAAGAGGAATACCGTATCTGCGCGCGCCGCGCGTCGGACGCCTCCGTGCGCCGGCTGTTCATCGTTCGTGCGCGGCAGTGCGCCGACGCGGCCCAGGAGCTGCGCCGCCTCGTGCGGCAGCTCGGTGGCGGACAGGGTGTCGGCACCGCCGGCACGGCGCAACGGAACCGCGCCGACCCTCAGGACGCGCAGGCGCGCGACGACGACGCATTGCTCGAGGAATGCGAGCGCGGCGAGGACCGCGCGCTCGAGATCTATCGCAACGCGCTCGACGACCAGCATCTGCCCGACTTCGTGCGTCAGGTGGTGCTGCGACAGTTCGAGAGCGTGATGAGCAGTCGGGACCGGATCCGCGGGCTGCGTGTCCGGCATGCTCGCCCCGGAAGCGCGGCCCGCGATCGGCACACTGCCATGCGGCGCTGAGCGCCGCGGCAGACGGAGGCGGCAATGGCGGTCTCGAGCTCACACGTCGCACGCCGGCCGCTGACTCCCCCCATCGTTTACCTCGGTGCGGGCGTGCTGCTCGGACCGATCGGCCTGGGGCTCATCGACGCGGGATGGCGCGAGCACGGTCGCGTCGTCGAGACGCTCGGCGAGCTGCTCGTGGCGCTCGCTCTCTTCTGCATCGGGCTGCGGCTGCGCCAGGCGCTCGAGTGGCGGGCGTGGCGCGTGCCGGTGCGGCTGTCCACGATCACCACGGTAGCGACGGCGACACTCGTGGCCGGAACAGCACACGTGTTCTTCGATCTCGATTTCGCGCACGCGCTGCTGCTCGGTGCGATTCTCGCGCCGACGGATCCCGTGCTCGCGCGCGACGTGCCGCTGCCGCTGGAGAGCGACACTGAATCGGTGCGCACGACGCTCGTGGGCGAGGGTGCGCTCAATCAGGCCGTCGCTCTGTCCGTACTGCTGTTCGCGCTCGGGCTCACCGGCCTTCACGAGCTCGGACCGATGGCGCTGCGCTGGGCGATGGTCGACGTCGTATGGGCGTTCGCCGGCGGTGCGGCGTTCGGATGGCTGATCGGTGCAGGAACGGTGCGACTCCTGGCCCGGCTCGATCGCGACCGGCAGCTCGATCTTCCCGAGGAGCTGTTCGCGCTCGCCGCCCTCGTCCTCGCCTGCGGCGGCGCGGCCGCGATCGGAAGCAGCGGACCGCTCGCCGCTCTTGCGGCGGGGCTCGCACTCGGCAATGGTGCCCGACTGCATCCCGCCGGACGCGTGCGCAGACCTTCGCCCCGCATGCTGGGCATGGCACTCCGTCTCGAGCGCGCCGCGGCGATCATCATGCTGGTGCTGGTCGGCGTGCTCCTCGCCCGGGTGGAGCTGCGGCCGGAGATGTTCCTGTTCGCGCTGGTCGTGCTCGGTGTCGTCCGCCCCATCGCGGTGCGGCTCGCGCTGGGCAACATCGCTCTGTCCGGGGCCGACCGGCGTACGATCGGCTGGTTCGGCGTACGCGGCATGGGATCCGTGTACCTGCTGGCGCACGGGATTAACGAGGGGCTCGGCGCAGGGCTCGCGCACGAGATCGCCGCGATCGCGCTCGTCACTCTGCTCACGTCGGTCGTGCTGCACGGGCTGTCCGCAACGTCGCCTCTGGGGCGGCAGCTCGGGACTTCGGGCCGCAGCTAGGCCGCGGATTCCCCGGGCGGCAGCCGGCGGCCGAACGTGATAGGCTTCACACATCCCCACCACTGCTGACGGTCGCTCGAGGCTCGCATCCGCCACTCCTTCCGAACGGAAGACGCGAGCCACAGTCCTCTGCCCGGTGCGGGCGCCGTCCGGCAGGAGGGCAGGAGCACACGCTCCGGACCGGTATGCGTGGCGGCGCGTGCCGGAAACATCACGGACCACCGTCGTACGACCGGAATCGCTTGAGGGAACAGGTACATGGCACATGCGCTGATTGTGGACGACGACGCCGACGTCGTGGACTGGCTGGCTGAAGTCGCGAAGATGGAGGGCTTCACGGTCGCACGCGCGCACAGTCTGCGTGAGGCGCGGATCGAGCTCGGACGCCAGCGACCGGATGTGCTGCTCACCGATCTGCGCCTGCCAGACGGCGAAGGCATCGAGCTCGTGAAGGAGCTGGAGAAGCCGGACGCCACCGAAGTCATCGTGGTGACGGGACACGCGACCGTGGACAGCGCCGTGGCGGCGCTGCGCGCGGGAGCGAGCGACTACCTCGTCAAGCCCGCCGACGTCGAGCGTGTGCAGGCGGTGCTGCGCCATGCGAAGAAGACCTCCGCTCTGCAGCACGAGATCGGTGCGCTGCGCGAGGAGCTGCGCAAGCTCGGACGCTTCGGGCGCATTCTCGGCAGCTCGCCGCGCATGCAGCAGCTCTACGATCAGCTCAGCCGTGTCGCTCCCACTTCGGCAACGGTGCTGCTCATCGGCGAGAGCGGCACGGGCAAGGAGCTCGCCGCGCAGACGCTGCACGAGCTCTCGCGCCGGCGCGATGCGCCGTTCCTGCCGCTCAACTGCGGCGCGGTCGCGCCGCAGCTCATCGAGAGCGAGCTGTTCGGCCACGAGCGCGGCAGCTTCACGGGCGCCGACCGGCAGCACAAGGGCTTCTTCGAGCGCGCGAACGGCGGCACCATCTTCCTCGACGAGATCACCGAGATGCCCGCGGAGCTGCAGGTGAAACTCCTGCGGGTGCTCGAGACCGGCACGTTCATGCGCGTGGGCGGCACACAGCTCATTTCCACCGACGTGCGCGTCATCGCGGCGACGAACCGCGATCCCGAGAAGGCGGTCGCGGAAGGCAAGCTCCGCGAGGATCTCTATCACCGCCTGAACGTCTTTCCGATCCGGCTGCCGCCGCTGCGCGAGCGCGGCAGCGACATCGAGCAGCTCGCGCAGTACTTCCTCGACGAGCTCAACCGTCAGGAGGGAACGAACAAGACGTTCTCGCGCGAGGCGCTGGTGCGGCTGTATCAGCACAACTGGCCCGGCAACGTGCGCGAGCTGCGCAACTACGTGCAGCGCGCGTACATCATGGCGGACGACGTCATCGAGTGCGACGTGGCGGTGACCGAATCCGCGCCGAAGCAGGACGACGGCACGACCATCGTGATCCGCGTCGGTACGCCGCTCGAGGAAGTGGAGCGGCGGGTGACGATGGCGACGCTCGCGTACTGCGGGCACGTCAAGCGCAAGGCGGCCGAGATCCTCGGCGTGAGCCTGAAGACGCTCTACAACAGGCTCGAGGCCTACAACGGAAAGGAAGCCTCGGCGGTCGGCAAGGAGTCCGGCGGCGCCCGCGCACACTCGAACGGCGGAACGGAGGCGCGGTAAGCGCCTCCGCTGCCGATCCTCGCCGCGAACCCCTCCCGGCTCCACGGGGGAGGCCGAAGCGTTACACGAGGGCGGGCTTTCAGTGCCGGGCGACGTCGCGGTAGTGCGTGGCGTCGCGATCCCTGCGCGGGATGCTCTCCCTCTCCATGCCTCCCGGCATGCCCGTTGCCGCGAATTCTCCGGATTCCAGGAGTTCTTTTCTCCGCGCCTGCAGCTCCTCGCCCATCGCGACGAGATCCATGCGCGCGCGCCTCACCCGGGGAAAGATCTCGTTCTCTTCCTCCCTGACGTGGTGCTGGACGTATTCGGCCAGCACGGAGAAGGTCGCGGCGTACTTCGGATCGTCCGCGTCGAGCCGCTTGAGCTGCTGGATGAGGTGCTTGGCGCTCTCGTGCTCGACCTCCGCCTCCTCGAGGAGCTCGCTCTCCTTCATGCGCTCACGGATGCGCGGATAGAAGATCTCCTCCTCGAGCATCGCGTGTATCTCGAGCTCGCGGCACGCCTGCTCGACGAGCTGCGACATCTGCGCGTTGCCGTCCTTCATGCGCTCGAACCTGCGGAAGAGCTTCTTCACCCGGTCGTGATCGTCCTTGAGGATCGCGAGGACGTCGGCGCGACGCGCCGTGCGGGCAGCGCGTGCCGGGCTGCGTTTCGTCGCGTGTGCTTTCCTGCGGACCGATGTAGTGCGCGGCGTGCGCTTGCTGGCCATCGTGAGTCTCCTCGAGTCTGTCGTGTGTGCCGCCCCGGGCGGGCTGCCTGTCTTCGCTCAAGCAATCCATGTGCCGTGCAGGGGACGGCGGGTACGGCCGTTGCTGTGAGAGGCTGGAGGACGCGCGTGCAGCGCGAGCGGACGATCGGCGGGACTCATGACGACGGAGCTCATCGGCTGGCTGAGTGCAGCGGTACTGCTGCTCACGCTCGGCCGCCAGGTCTACACACAGTGGCGCGAGCGCACGGCCGCCGGCGTCTCGCGCTGGCTGTTCGCGGGCCAGGTCGTCGCTTCGATCGGCTTCGTCGCCTACAGTGTGCTCGTCGCCAACTGGGTGTTCGTGGTCACGAACGGTCTCATCCTCGCGACCGCCGTGACGGGCCAGTTCGTGGTGCTCGCGAATCGGCGGCGCGAGCGCGCCGCGGACTCGCAGCCCTGCGACGCGGCGGTGCGCGATGCGACTGTGCCAGGGACCGTGCGCTCCAGGTGACGTCAGCGGCTGTCGGACGATTCCTACAGGGGATCGGGTCACTCGCCGGGTCGTGCGGTTCGCATCTCCCATTCCGGCTGCGGCAGCAGCCGTTTAGGCTCACTGCCACGGCTTGAACGGCAGACGGACGGCATCGGCCGCGTTCCGCCGGAGGCCAACCGAGGTTTCTCCCGGGGGGATATCCCTTGCCGCAGCACGGCGTTCACGAGCGGGAGCGTGAGCGGGTGAGCATCGCGCCGGAACGTGCGCACCCGCCCCATCCATCCGCGTTGACGGGTACCGGGCCTCACGGCAACGATAAGCGAGCCATGCCATCCACACGAGTCGCAGTCGTTGACGATCATCAGCTCGTGCGCATCGGGCTGAAGCAGATCATCGACAGTCAGCCCGACCTCGTCTGGGCAGGCGAAGCGCGCACGGGACGGGAAGCACTCGCGCTGCTCAGGAGCTCGCCGTGCGACGTGCTGCTGCTCGATCTGTCGCTGCCTGACATGTCGGGGCTCGACGTGCTGAGGCAGATCCGCACGCATCACGAGCCGGTCGCGACGCTGGTGCTCAGCGCCTATCCCGAGACGCAGTACGGCATCAACGTGCTGCGCGCGGGCGCGAGCGGCTTCGTCAGCAAGAGCGCCGACGAGGACGAGCTGTGCCGTGCGATCCGCGCCGCGGTGCGCGGCGGCCGGTACGTGAGCCCGGAGCTCGCCGAGGTGCTGGTGAGCGGTATCCAGGGCGCACCGGGCGAGCCGAGGCACAGCGTTCTCTCGGAGCGGGAGTTCCAGATCTTCTGCAAGCTCGCCGAGGGCAGAAGCGTCTCCGAGATCGCGGCGAAGCTGTATCTGAGCGTCAAGACCGTCAGCACCTATCGCACGCGGATACTGGAGAAGATGGGCATGAAGACGAACGCCGACATCACCTACTACGCGATCAAGAACAACCTGCTGCAGTGATCTCCATGGCTTCCGCGGAGGCACGCACACCGGGCTACGACGGCTCGCCATCGGGTGAGCGCCGCATCCTGCTCATCGAGGACTCGGAGGTTCTGAGCCGTCGCCTCGTCGATCTGCTGTCGGAGCCCGGCCGCGTGGCCGTCGCCGCACATGCGGCGACTCAGGCGGAGGCCATGTCCCGGCTGCAGGAGGACCTCTACGACGTGCTGGTGGTCGACATCGAGCTCTCGGAAGGGAACGGCGTCGCCGTCATCCGCCAGGCACGCCAGCTCTATCCGCCCGATACGCAGCCGCTCATCGTCGTTCTCACGAACTACGCGTCGGACTTCGTGCGCGACCACTGCTTCGCGGCGGGCGCGGACTACTTCCTCGACAAGATGCGCGACATCTCGCTGCTCAAGGCCATCGTCGCCGACGGGCAGTCGAAGTGGTCGCCGCCGCGCACCAGCCACTGAAGAGGACCCGCCCTCACGCGGCGGCGGTCGCGCCCGGCGCCTTCCTCGGTACCTCGACGCTGAGTGTCGTGCCCCGTCCCGGCGCGGAGTCGATCGCGAAACGTCCGCGCAGCGCGCGCACGCGATGTCTCATGCCCGTGAGGCCGTGCGACCAGCGGAACTGCGGATCGCGCGCGTCGAAACCGCGGCCGTCGTCGCTGAGCCGCAGCACGTAGCGCTGTGCGTCGCTCGCGAGCTCGAGACGCACGTGCCGCGCGTCGGCGTGGCGGATGACATTGGTGAGCCCCTCCTGCACGACGCGGAAGAGGGCGATCGCGATGTCCTTCGGTACCGGCTCGGAGTCGTCGATCACGGCGAGCTCGGCCTCGAGACCGGCCTTCGCGCAGGCGGAGTCGAGATACGCGCGCAGCGCGGTCGGAAGTCCGAAGTGATCGAGGAGCGACGGCCGCAGGTCCTCGACCACGCGCCGCTTCACGTCCATCGCCTCGTCGAGCACGTCACCGAGCTGCTCGAGCCGCCGCCGCAGGTCGGGCTCCTCGACCCGGCTCTGGAGCCACGACAGATCCATCTTGGCGGCCGTGAGCAGTCCGCCCAGCTCGTCGTGCAGATTGCGGGCGAGCTCGGCGCGCTCCTTCTCCGCGAACTCCTGCAGATGCGTCGAGAGCTCCGAGAGCTCGCGCGTCCGCGCGTCGACGAGCTTCTCGAGCTCCTTCGCCTCCTTCTCGGCGGCGGAGCGCAGCGCTTTCTGGCGTACCGCCTCGAGCACGAACAGGCGCGTGACGATGAGCAGCAGGCCGAGGCTGACGAGCGTCATCACGATCAGGCTCACGCGTGACCAGAACGCGCTCGCGCGCTGCTCGCGCTGCAGACGCGTGAGCTCCTGCTGCGAGAGCGACTCGAGCGATGCGATGTCCGAGCGGAACTCCTCCATGAGCTGTCGGCCGGCGCCCGAGCGCAGCAGGCCGAGCGCGAGCTCCGTGCGCCCGTCGTTGTGCAGCTCCACCATGCGGGTGGCGTTCTCGACGAACTGGTCGACGCGCTCGCCGATGCGCTCCACGCGCCGCTCGGCCTCGGGTGCACCGGAAACGAGCTCGCGCAGTACGCTCTTCGCCTCGGGGATGCGCTTCACGGCCGTCACGAAGGGCTCGAGATACACGGGATCGCGCGTCAGCAGGTAACCGCGCTCGCCCGTCTCGACGTCGAGCACCAGCGATTTCAGATCGCCCAGTGCGTCGAGTCGATGCAGGATCTCGGCGACGCGCTCGCCGGAGAGTCGTGTCCGCCAGGCGGACCATTCACTGAGCCCCGTGACCGTGAGGCTCGCGAGCAGGACCGCGGAGAGCGGAACCCAGATGACGGGCGGCAGCAGCCGCAGCGCGGACCAGGTGAGTTTCGGCTCCGCGGTTTCGTTCTCTGCTTCCGTCATCGACGTGCAATGTCCGGCATCCGCCGGGCGGATGCGCAAGGATGCTGGCGGAGGATCACGCCCGAGCCCGATGCAAGCGCCGGGCCACACTCCGCGATCACGGAGCCGCCAGCGCGGAATGCGGAACGGGGGTACCGCCCGACGAGGCAAAAGCTCAGGATCTGCGGGACCTGGGCTTGAGCTTCGCGAGCACGCTCGCGAGGAGGAGCCAGCGGATGCGCGGAATCGCGAGGAGCTGCAGCGCGAGCGTGCCGAGCGTGGCGGCCCAGGCCGTGACGCGCCGCTCTTCCCACGCCGCGAATGTCGCCGCAAGCGCGATGCGCTGCATCTCCGCTTCGATCTCGAGCAGCCGGCGGCGCTGCGCGATCCGCTCCGCATCCGCGCGTGCGCTCATGGCTCCTGACTGAGCTCCTGACCGAGTTCCTGATCGAGCGCAGCGCGATCCGCGCGAAGCTGCTGGATCAGACGGGCGAAGAGCGGCTCACGACGCGCTCCGCGGCGCAGCAGGACGAACGCGACGATGCTTGCGATGAGGAGCACGAAGAACAGCACGCCGAGCAGGACGAATCGCACCTCGGGCGAAACGGCGAGCGCGATCCACAGTACGAGCGTGAGACCCGCGAGCCACGCGCAGACTGCGCCGATCACGGCGAGGCGGAGCTGACGGGCGAGGGCGAGCTTTTCTTCCTGCAGCTCGAGGCTGAGCAGCTCGAGCCGCGTCTGCGCCATGCGCAGGATCTGCTCGAGAAAGGATTTGCCGCGGCCGATGAGCGGTCGCCCCGGGTCCTTCATTGTGCCTCCGCGGCGCCGTCCGACGGCGCGGAGCGTTCGCCGGAGCGTGCGCCGCCCGCACGGCTCGCGATGAGCGCGCCGAGCATGAGCCCGATGGCCGCGCCGATGGCCACCGCCGCCCAGGGATGCTCGCGCACGTAGGTTTCGGCCGCGCGCGCGGCCCGCTGTGTGAGCTGGTCGGCCTGCTGCTCCAGATCCGCGAGGCGCGCCTTCGCGGTGTCGACCGCCCGGTACACGCGTTCCCGCAGATCGCCGAGCGACTGGTCGGAAACGCCGTTCAGGGCTTCGAGCAGCACCTCTGCCTCGTGAACGATGCTGCGCAGCTGGTCCGCGACGTTCGCGTCGCCCGCCGTCTGCTGGTCCATCGCGATTACTCCTCGATGCTCATTGCTCGTCGTTCGCTCCCTGCGCAGTTGCTCCCGGGTGAGGTCATGCGATCAGCACGAGCAGCATGCCGCACGCCAGGGCGAGCAAAGATCGTAGGTCCCGGGAGGTCATCCACTCAAGCTATCCGGGTTGCGCTGATCCCGGAGTCGCCGGGTGCATGTGCGTACGCAGGATCCACACTGAAACTTGCGTCGGATCTGTCCTACATTCGCCCTTTCGGGCGCCGCGCTCGCTAAGATCGAACCTCCGACGCCAGAGGAGGGCCGAGATGGGTAGAGTGCAAGGCGAGGGCGATTACGAGTCCGCGCGGCGTTACAACGCCCGCACCCGCAAGTTCGTCGCGAAGACGGGCGGTGCACGGAAGAAGGCCACCGGAGGGGTAGACAGCGGAGCGCTGAAAAAGGCCAAGAGCAAGTCACGCGGAGGCGATCAGGATCGGCGTGACGCGCAGGTGTTCCGCAGCCGAGTGACCCGGAGCGCGAGCCGCGGGCGAAGCGCCGCAACGCGCTGAAACACACCTCACACCCGTGCCCGGCCCGTCCGGCCCGGCGCCCACACCGTCCCCGCGGCCGATGCCGTGCGCGACGCGCAGGGCGCAAAGCCGGAGCGGGAGGGGCAGGGACGGGAGGTCAACTCAGACTCCGCACGGCCCGGGACGCTTCGGTGAGAGACACTTCCTCGACGAGACTCAGGAGATTGCGCGCGTGCTGCTCCTGCACGGCGAGCAGATCCTCGAGCAGCCGGCGCGTCGTCGGGTCGCCGTCCCCGATGAAACGGATCATCTCGCGGTAGCTCTCGACGGCCACACGCTCCATCACCAGCGCATCGCGCACGATTTCCGCCAATCGTCCGCCCTCGCAGTACTCGGCGTGGCTGCGCTGCGCGAGACCTACCGGCGAGAAGTTGGGTAGACCACCGAGTTGTGCGATGCGCTCGGCGAGCCGGTCCGCGTGCTCCTGGTCGTGCGAAGCGTGCTCCTTGAGCGTCGCGACCAGATTCGGCAGGCCCGAGCTCTTGGCGGCGAAGTACTGGCGCTTGTAGCTCAGCACCGCGACGATCTCGGTCGCGAGAGCCTCGTTGAGCAGGCGCAGAACGACGTCCCTGTCGAGGCCGTAGTTCGGCGTCACCGCGCCGTTCTGGATCTGCCTGCGGGCGCGATCGCGGATCGTCTGGACATCGAGCACCGGCTGAGAGTCCAAGGCGACGGCGGACTGATGCATGACGTGGCTTCCCCCTTATTCTTCGGCCCGAAAAGCAACTTTCGTTCCCGCGACCCGGCTGCCGCCCGGTCGCAGCGTCAGTGCCCTTCGAACGCCACGAGGGTGCGCACGGGCACGCCGAGCGCGCGCAGCCGTTCCGCTCCACCCAGATCGGGAAGGTCCACGATGAAGCAGGCGGCGAGGATCTCCGCGCCGATGGAGCGCAGCAGCTTCACGGCGGCTTCCGCCGTGCCGCCGGTCGCGATCAGGTCGTCCACGAGAATGATGCGGTCGCCGGCGACGACGGCATCCGAGTGCACCTCCATCTCGTCGATGCCGTACTCGAGCGAGTACGCGACGCGCACGGTGGTATGCGGCAGCTTGCCCTTCTTGCGGATGGGCACGAAGCCCGCCGAGAGCTGATGTGCGACGGCTCCGCCGATGATGAACCCGCGCGCCTCTATGCCGGCGACGCGGTCGACCTTCGAGCCCGCCCAGGGCTGGACCAGCTCGTCGACGGCGCGCCGGAACGCCCGCGGATTCCCCAGCAGCGTCGTGATGTCGCGGAACATGATGCCCGGCTTCGGATAATCCGGGATCGTTCGTATCGTCTGCTTGAGATCGATGAGTGCGTTGTCGTGATCCACGGTGAACCCCCACGTGGCTGCGGGCGAACTCTACACGGAAGCGGGCTCCAGGTACTGCACCCCGAACCAGCCGCGCGGATCCGTCCACGCACGGTCGACCCGCCAGCCCGCCACCGCGGCGAGTGCCGCGAAGCCGGCGAGAGTGTACTTGTGGCAGTGCTCCGTCACGAGCCGCTCGCCCGGGAGGAACGCGATGCGCGTTCCGTCGATCTCCACGGACTGTTTCCGCAGGCTCACCAGATGCATCTCGATGCGCGAATGCGCATCCGACCAGACCGCCTCGTGCCGGAAGGCTTCGGGCACGAAGCCCGCGCCGAACTCCCGGTTGAGTCGCAGGAGCACGTTGCGGTTGAACTCGGCCGTCACGCCGGCCGCGTCGTCGTACGCCTGTTTGAGGAGCGACACGTCCTTGACGAGATCGGTGCCGATCACGAGGCCCCCGCCGGTGCCCGCGACCTGCCGCATCCGCTCGAGCAGCGCGATCGCATCCGGCTCGTCGAAATTGCCGATCGTGGATCCCGGAAAGAACACGACGGAGCGTTGCGCAGGGCGTCGCGGCTCCGGCAGGTCGAAAGGACGCATGAAGTCCGCGCACACGGGCAGGACCTCGAGCCCGGGATAGTCGCGCGTGATCGAGCGCGCCGCCTCGAGCAGCGCGGCGCGGGCGATATCGACGGGCACGTAGGCGCAGGGCCGCACGAGCCGGTCGAGGAGCAGGCGCGTCTTCAGGCTCGCTCCGCTGCCGAACTCGACGAGCAGCGCGTCGGGACCGATCCGCGCGGCGATGTCGTCGCCGTGCGCATCGAGAATCGCGATCTCGGTACGCGTGAGGTAGTACTCGGGCAGCGTGCAGATGCGCTCGAAGAGCCGCGAGCCTCGCTCGTCGTAGAGATAGAGAGACGACACGCGCTTGGGATCTTCGCTCAGGCCCGCGATCAACTGCTCGGTGAGCGCCGACGGCGCAGGATGCTGATCGCGCAGAGGGAGCGCGGCGTTCTGTGTGCAGTCGGTCATCTCACGCTCCTCGCGAGGCGCGCACCGCTGAACTGCCAGCGTGCAGCCGGTTGAAGGAAATTGCGGTAACTCGCGCGTGCGTGTCCGGGAGGTGTCGCGCACGAGCCGCCGCGCAGCACGAGCTGGTTCACCATGAACTTGCCGTTGTATTCGCCGAGCGCCCCGGGGAGCGGCGCGTAGCCCGGGTACGGCGCGTACGCCGATGCGGTCCATTCCCACACGTCGCCGAAGATCTGCAGCAGCGCGTGCGACGCGTTCTCCTTCGCAGGAGGAGCCGCGGGAATCGGATGCAGGTACGCCGAATCCGCGAAGTTGCCGCTCACCGGCACTGCGCCCGCCGCCGCTTCCCACTCCTGCTCGGTGGGAAGGCGCGCCTCCGCCCAGCGGGCGAACGCATCCGCCTCGTAGTAGCTGACGTGGCAGACGGGCGCCTGCGGATCGAGCTCGCGCAGTCCGGAGAGCGTGAACTCCGCATCCAGTGAGTCGTTCCAGTACAGCGGATGCCGCCACCCCTCGTGCTGCACGATCGTCCAGCCGTCGGAAAGCCAGAGGGTGGCGCGGCGGTATCCACCGTCCAGGACGAACTCACGGAACTCCTCGTTCGTCACCGGACGGCTCGCGAGCTCGAAGGGCTCGAGGAATACGCGATGCCGCGGCATCTCGTTGTCGAAGCAGAACCCTTCTCCCGCAAAGCCGATGTCCGCGAGTCCGCCGTCGAAGCGATGCCAGGTGAGCGGCGGCGATGTGCGCCGGGGCGGTGCCCGGGTTTCCGAATACGCGGGAAGCAGAGGATTGCAGGAGAAGAGATGCTTGATATCGGTGAGCAGCAGCTCCTGGTGCTGTTGCTCGTGATGCAGGCCGAGCGTCGTGAGGTCCGCGAGCTCTGCGTGCTCACCGCGCCGCGCGAGCAGCTCGTGCATGTGCTCGTCGACGTGCGCCCGATACGCCAGAATCTCCTGTACGGTGGGGCGTGACAGGAGTCCGCGCCGCGGCCGCTCGTGCATCGGACCGACTGTCTGATAATAGGAGTTGAACAGGAACGAGTAACGTTCGTCGAAGAGGCGATACTGCGCAGCGAAGCGCCGCAGGACGAACTCCTCGAAGAACCAGCTCGTGTGCGCGAGGTGCCACTTCGCCGGACTGGCGTCGGGCATCGACTGCACGACGCAGTCTTCGGGGGCGAGCGGCCGGCAGAGCAGCCCGGTCGCGGCGCGGATCCGCGTGTAGCACGCGAGCACGTCGTCCGGGGCGCGGCAGGTATCGGAAAACGCGGAGATCACGGGCATCCGTTCGATGGTTGATGCAGGGAGTGCCCGCGGCTCGCCGGCACGCGCCCGCGACGACACCTGGCGGCAGCGTCGCAAGATGCGTGCCGCGCGCATCGATCGGTACGGATCGACGAGGTCGTGAGATGGAGAGTCCGGGCCAGAGCACGGCGCTGCCGCTACTCATTCTCTGTCTTGAGTTCGCGACGATCCTCGCGCTGGCATACCTTGCCGGGCTCGCGCTCACTCATCTGGTGCGGCGCATCCTGCACGCAGCGCTGCCCGCGCTTCGCGCCACTGCGCGGTGGCTCGCGGAGAGCTGGAGCCGCAGCGCGGTTCTCCGGCGCTGGCCCCGGGTGCGGCGCTGGGTCGGCGCACGGCTGGCGCCGGGATCGGTTGCGGGCCTGCCGCTCACCATCGTTCTCGTGTCCGGAGCCTCTGCAGCGCTGCTTCTCGGCGAGCTCGCGGAAGCGGTGATCGAGGCCGAAGAGGTCGTGCGCTTCGATGCTGCGGTCGATGCGGCCGTTCATCCGTACCGTAGCGACGCGGCGGTCGCGGTGTTCGCGGCCATCACGGCGCTCGGCGGCACCGAGGGAACGCTCGTCGTCACGGGCGTCGCGAGTCTGCTGCTCTGGCGATTCCGCCGCCGGCGTCTCATCGCGCCGCTCTGGGTCAGTGTCGTCGGCGCGCAGCTCACCACCTGGTTCGGCAAGCAGATCGTCGGACGACCGCGCCCCGAGTTCGTCACCGGATTCGTCGAGAGCTCACTGTCGTTTCCGAGCGGGCACTCGACTGCGGCTTTGGCGACGTTCGGATTCATCGCCTATGTGCTGGCGCGCGCATCGACCGGCTGGCGCCGACGCTTCGAGGTGCTGTTCTGGTTCGGCTTTCTGATCGCATTGATCGGCTTCAGCCGCGTGTTTCTCGGTGTCCACTACGCTTCCGACGTCGCCGCGGGATTCCTGGTCGGAAGCATCTGGCTGCTCGCAGGGATCGCGTGGCTGGAATGGCGCGAGGAGCAGGCACGAGTCGAAGCGGCAGGCTGAGGTCGAGCACGAGAGGGAACGTTGCGGAGAGCAGGTGGGAACCGCTTTTGCTACGCGCCGCGCACGGGAGGTGCCTATGGGAAGGTTCCAGCGGGACATCGAGGAGATCAACCGGATGGTCGACGAGCTCGAGAACGACCTCGATCGCACCACGCTGCGCATCGAGCAGTGCCTCGAGAGGCTCGACGACCTGGCCGGCAGGATCGCCAAGGCGTCGAAAGCGCTGCGGAACGAAGTCGCGCTGTACCAGGTCGGAGGCGCGACGGATTCCCCACCGGCGATGCGCTAGCCGGCAGGTATACTGGCCGGCGGGTGCACGAGCTGCGCCGAGGTGCCCGCGCCGGTCATGGTGGATCTCAACTCGCTCGTCCGTGAATCCGCTTTCACAGTCGGACTGATCGCGAGCTTCCTCGGCGGTACTGTGGCGACGGCGGCAGGCGCGCTGCCGGCACTCTTCCTGCGCTCTCTCCGCGCGACGACGGGCAACGACCTGCTCAGCTTCGCGGCGGGGATCATGCTGGCAGCCACCGTCTTCTCGCTGCTGATCCCGTCGCTCGCGATCGCTCAGGCACAGCTCGGCGGCGCAGCCCTTGCAGGCGCCGCGTGTATCTTTGCGCTGCTCCTCGGCGGCGTCGCGCTGTGGTTTCTGCACCGCTTGGCGCCGCACGAGCACTTCACCAAGGGTCACGAGGGACGTGGAGGCGCCCGCTGGCCGCGCGTGTGGCTGTTCGTCGCGGCGATGACCATCCACAACTTTCCGGAAGGGCTGAGCATCGGAGTCGGCGCGGGCAGTCAGTCGCTCGGCGTGCTCCTCCCGGTGACCGTGGGCATCGGTCTGCAGAACGTTCCCGAGGGGCTCGCCGTCGCGATGGCGCTGCGCGCCGAAGGTTACGCGCGCCACGTCTCGTTCGGTGCCGCGGCGCTGAGCGGAGCCGTCGAAACGGTAGGCGGCGTGATCGGCGTGGGGCTCACGGCGATCTCCGCCGCGCTGCTGCCCGGCGCGCTCGCCTTCGCCGCCGGCGCGATGCTGTTCGTCGTGAGCAACGAGGTGATTCCCGAGACGCACCGCGCAGGCTCGGGCGCTCGCGCGACGGCGAGTCTCATGCTCGGCTTCGCGCTCATGATGTTCCTCGACACGGCACTCGCGGGCCTCGTGGGTGGCGGCCCTGCGGACACCTGAGGATCGCCCGCGGTAAGCGGGGTGCGAGCCGTTACCTTCAGCAATCCGGTATGTCGCGCGTGCCCGGCTCGACGATGCAGACGGTCGTCGAGAGCGACCAGGACGGCGCGCCGCGCTCGCGGTATTGCACCTCCGCGTACATCGCCGTGTACGCGTCGTCCGCCAGCGGCCGTGTGCAGATGAAACCGCTTCCATTGCGGTCGCACCTGCTGGACTCCCAGCGCGCGTCGCGGAAGTCGCGCGTCGGACTGCGAGCGCTCCAGACGAGCACTCGATGAGGATTACGGTCGGCGCTCACGTCGAGCATGAGCGCCTGCGACCCGGCCGCGAAGCGCCAGGAGAGACGCGGCAGCGTTTCACCGCGCGCCGTGTGCCGGTGCAGAGCGCTGAGCGCGCCGATCAGCCGCTCGTAGTCCCTGATGCCGTGACCCTGGTTGGGGACGTACAGCACGTGCTTCGGCTCGGGCAGATCCTTCCAGTAGAGCTTGAGCGCGTCGAGCGGCCAGTAGCGGTCGTTGGTGCCGAGCAGGATGAGCTTGGGTTGCGTGAGCGCCTCGCGATAGCGATAGGGATCGACGATCGAGAGCAGCCGGTCACCGAGCTCCGAGTCGACGCGCTCGGGCAGGTCGATCGCGTCGTAGTCGCGCACCTCCTCGGAGAGCTCGCCGAACGTCGCCTTCTGCAGCGCGATCTGCGCGGGGAGGTTCAGCATGTCGATGACCATCGGCGCAACGCCTGCGACACGATTGTCGACCGCGGCAACGAGCCAGGAGGTCCAGCCGCGCTTCGATGCGCCCGATACGGTGAAGCGTTCGAGGGAATCCCCCCAGCGAACGCGTGTGAGCTCCTGCACGGCATCCATGCCGCGCGATGCGGCCTTGACCATCGGCAGCAGCAGAGGCCAGTCGGCCTCTCCGGTACGCAGGAACTGATCGAAGGTATAGGCGATCAGCGCATCTTCGGTGCGATCGAAGAGCGGCTGATGCGGAATGTTGCGCACGACGGCGAGAGGCGCGCCCAGCGCTTCGGCGAGCCGGGCGAAAAGCCGCGCCTCGAAGGGAAGGGTGCCGGACCAGCCGTTCTCGAGCTCGTCGCGCCAGCGGCCTCCGTGGATGAAGAGGAAGCCGTGCTTCTGCCCGGCGCCGATCCGCGTGGGGCGGAACACCACGAGATGATGCTTCCACTCTGCGCCGCGCCAGATCTGTGACGTCAGGATGGCCTCGGCGTACTCGACCGATCCGATGCGGCCGGTGCTCACCTCGCGCCAGGCATACGCCGGATCGGGACGCGCGACGTAGCCCGCGAGCTCACTCGACGACGATTGCGCGCCGGCATGCCCTGCGAGAGCGAGGAGAAGGAACAGCGCACAGGCGAGTCGGACGTGAGCGCGCATGGCGCGCGACCACACACGCATCGCGAAGCTGAAAACCGGAGTTCCCACCGCGATCCAGACTGCCACGGCGGGGAGTGTCGCGTCGAGCGGCGTGATTCTGCTCCGGCGACGAGCGAGCTCAGGCGCGGCGTGCCTCGGAATCGTTCGCCGCGGTGTGCGGATCGGACAGCCGTATGCTGCTCGAATGAGGCCCGGTCACCCGCATCGCGAGCCGCGCCACTGCATCCTCGAAGCGGCCGGTGTAGCTCCATTCGTCGCAGCGCGCGCACCACTGATCGCTCGCACCGGCAGGTGTCAGTGTGGCGCGCGCATCGAGCGCGAGTACCCGCTGCAGCAGCTCGTGCGCGATGATGCGCCGGTCGCGCGGCCAGCGGGCCCATATCCGGTTTCCCGGGAGCCCTTCACCGGGTCCCGCGCCGACGTCGGTGGGAATGCCGAGACGGTGCGCTGCGACGATGAGAAGATCCTTCATCCGGGGTCCTCGTCCATGCCGGTCCGTTCCAAGCAAGCCCCGTTCCCGATGTGATCGCTCCCCTGGTGCGATCGATGCGTTGAGCCGCCGGCGGCGTTCCTGAACAATGGCCCGCCGTCCGGCCGTTGCGGCGCCCGGTGCGGCCGGCGAATGCGCTTCAGACCATGCTCAAGACCGAACTTCCGATCATCCTCGCGCTGCTGCTGCTCAACGGCTTCTTCTCTCTTTCAGAGATGGCCCTGGTATCCGCCCGGCGGGCACGTCTGCAGGCTGCGGCGGAGCGCGGGAGCCGCGGTGCGCAGACGGCGCTCAATCTGCTCGCCGATCCGACGACGTTCCTCTCCGCGATCCAGATCGGAATCACGCTGATCGGCATCCTCACGGGCGTGTACAGCGGCGCGACGTTCGCACAGGATCTCGCCGTCAACCTCCGCGAGCTCGGTTTCACGGGCACGTACGCCGAAGAGATCTCGTACGCGGTCGTCGTCTTCGGCGTCACGTATCTGTCGCTCATCATCGGAGAGCTGGTCCCGAAGCGCATCGCGCTCAACAACGCCGAGCGGCTCGCCGCGGCGGTGGCGCCGGTGATGCGCGGCTTCGCTCTGCTGATGACGCCACTCGTGTGGGTGCTGCGCGGCTCCGTCGAGCTGGTGCTGAGGATACTGCCGGTGTCGGCGGCACCGCAGAGCTCGGTGACCGAGGACGAGATCCGCTCGCTCATCGCGGAGGCGACGCAGCGGGGCGTCTTCCTCGCGAGCGAGCGGCGCCTGCTCGAGGGCGTGCTGGCGCTCGCCGACCGGCGGATCGAGTCGATCATGGTGCCCCGTCAGGACATCGTCTGGCTCGATATCGACGATCCGCTCCCGCAGCTCTGGCAGCGCGCGCGGCAGAGCGGGCACGCGCGCTTCCTGGTCGCGCAGGGCTCGCTCGACAACCTGCTCGGCATGATCACTCTCGCCAATCTCAGCGAAGCGGTCCGCCGTGGACATCTCGATCCCCAGGTCGACATCGAGCCGGCGCTGCACGTGCCGGAGGGCATCTCGGTCCTGCAGCTCCTCGCACAGTTCCAGAGCTCGAGCAGCCACCTCGCGATCGTCACCGACGAATACGGAGATATCCAGGGGCTCGCGACGCCCATCGACGTGCTGCGCGCGATCGCCGGCGAGCTGCCGGACGTCGGCAGTCGCGAGCGCCCCGAAATCGTTCAGCGCGACGACGGCACCTGGCTCGCGGACGGGCACCTCGCGATCGAGGAGCTTCAGGAGAAGCTGGGACGCCGCGACATGACGGGCGACTATCACACGGTGGGCGGATTCATCCTCTCCCGGCTCGGACGCATCCCGAAGCCCGGCGATACGCTGACGTGGCGCGATCTGCAGCTCGAAGTGGTCGACATGGACGGGCGGCGCATCGACAAGGTGCTCATCAGGCGTATCGACACGGGGAACGTTCCCGCGCGCCGCGCGGTCTGAGAGCGCGGCGCTCCATCCGATGGTACAATCGCGGGGTGCGGCACGCCGCTGCAACGGCGGATAACCGGAATCCCTGGATCGTATGGAAAGCCTCACGGCACTGCTCGCCGATCCCGCGGCCTGGGCGGCGCTCGTCACGCTCATCGCGATGGAGGTCGTGCTGGGCATCGACAATCTGATCTTCATCTCCATCCTGACGAACAGGCTTCCGGAGGCGCAGCGGCCGAAGGCGCGACGGCTCGGCATCTCGCTCGCGCTGATATTCCGCCTGACGCTGCTCGCGACGATCGCGTTCATCGTGCAGCTCACCGAGCCGCTGTTCGAGCTCTTCGGCCATGCGTTCTCCTGGCGCGACCTGATCCTGCTCGCGGGCGGGCTGTTCCTGGTGTGGAAGGCGACCAGGGAGATCCATCACAACGTGGATCCGGATCCGGGGCCGGACATCTTCGAGCCGCGGGCGAAGCGTGCAGGATTCGCCGCCGCCATCGGCCAGATCATCCTTCTCGACCTCGTGTTCTCGATCGACAGCATCATTACGGCCGTCGGCATGACCGACCACGTACCGATCATGGTTATCGCCGTGATCGTCGCCGTGGCGGTGATGCTGCTCGCCGCGGATCCGCTCGCCAACTTCATCCACGCGAATCCGACGATCGTGATGCTCGCGCTCGGATTCCTGCTGCTCATCGGTACGGCACTGATCGCCGATGGTTTCGGGGTGCACGTTCCGAAGGGCTACATCTACGCGGCGATGGCCTTCTCGGCTTTCGTCGAGGGGCTCAACATGCTCTCGCGCCGGGCGCGCAGGAAGCGGGCGGAGGCGGCGAAGGCCGCAGGATCGGAAAGGGCTCCCGGCGCCTGAGGGGCCGGTCCCAGCCAGTCCAGGACGTGCGGCCGGCGGTCCTCGACCTCCCCCGCCGGAGTCGTTCTCTGTCAGTCGAGTATCTCTTCCGCTGTGGTCGCATTCACTGCCGCGGTCCGTGCCTATGCTTGGCCGCGGGCTGCCGTGAACCCGGTGCGGCAGCCCGCCCTACATACGCCCGCGGACGTCGAACGATCAAGGGCTTACCAGACACACCGCACTGAGGGGGAGACCATGGAGAGCATCATGGGGCTGCGGAAGTCTTCCATCGGAACGCTGCTCGGCACCTGCGCCATGTGCGCCGTCTCGACGGCCTTCGGCCAGACACCGGCGCAATCGGGTACCGCGGCGCGGGACCAGGGGCTCGAAGAGATCGTCGTCACCGCGCGCTTCCGGGAGGAACTGCTCCAGGAGACGCCTCTCGCCATCACTGCGATCACGTCGGACGAGATCGAGGCGCGCAACTTCACGTCCTCCTACGAGCTCGGCTACACGGTTCCGAATGCCGCACTGCGCCCGGCACAGGCCGCCTTCGGCAACACGATGACCGCGTACATCCGCGGCATCGGCCAGTACGACTTTCTGCCGGAGTTCGAGCCCGGCGTCGCGATCTACTTCGACGACGTCCTGCATCCGGTCACGATGGGCTCGATGGTCGATCTGCTCGATCTGGAGCGCGTCGAGGTGCTGCGCGGCCCGCAGGGCACACTCTTCGGGCGCGGCGCCATCGGCGGTGCCATCCGCTACGTGAGCCGCAGACCGCAGGGCGATGACAGCGGCTCGATCTCCGTGACTTACGGACGCTTCGACCGTGTCGACGTGCGGGCATCGTACGATTTCGCCATCACGGACAATCTCTTCGCCCGCGTGACGGGCGTGTCCAAGCGGCGCGACGGTCACCAGACGGTCATCGACTTCGCGTGCGCGTTCCCGGATCAGGCGGGGACGCTGCCGCGCCGGATCTTCAACCGCACGTCGGACTGCAAGATCGGCACGCAGGGCGGTGAGGACGTGACGGGCGCGCGTGCCGCGCTGCGCTTCGTTCCGCGGGAGGACCTCGAGTTCTCGCTCTCGGGCGATTTCCTGCAGGACGACTCCGAAGCGCGGGCCGATACGCTCGTCACCATCGCGCGCAATCCCCAGACCGGACTGCTGCCCGGTCCGTTCCAGGCCTGGAGCGATGCGATGCAGGCGCAGTTCGGCGTGCCCTTCGACGAGCGCTTCCTGCCGCCCAACATCTACACGAGCTACGCGACGTACAGCGATCCGGCGACGGGCATCGCGTTCGAGCCGCGGACCGCACTCGAGCAGTGGGGCGTGTCCGGCAAGGCGGACTGGAGCATCAACGATCGCCTGCGCATGGAGCTGATCCTCGCGCGGCGCGAGTTCGACAGCGCCTTCGCCACCGATGCCGACCAGTCGCCGCTCGGCGAGCAGACGGTCGACGGGCGTCAGCACTTCGAGGCGACGACGGCGGAGCTGCGTTTCAGCGGCCGTGCGATGGATCGGGTGGACTGGACGGTGGGCTACTTCCACTATGAGGGCGAATTCACGTCAGCCCAGCAGGTTTCCATCGGTGCGTTCCAGGCGCCGGGCGCCACGTTCCTCGTGAACGGCCTCAACTTCACCGAATCGGAGAACAACTCCGTTTTCGCGCACACGGTCTGGGATGTCACCGACCGGCTGAGCTTCACGCTCGGCATGCGCTATTCCGAGGACACGAAGGACGAGCAGTTCGACAACACCATCGTCCGCTCGGTCGGCTCGGCCGACAACGACCGCTTCGACTGGAAGGCCGGCATCGACTACAAGATCACCGACGACGTCCTGGGGTACTTCTCCGCGGCGACCGGCTACCGGCCGCAGGCGTTCAATCCGCGTCCCTTCCAGGTCACGCAGTTCGTGCCGGTCGACGGCGAGGAGGCCACTTCGTACGAGCTCGGCATCAAGTCGGATCTCTTCGAGCGGCGCCTGCGCCTCAACGTCGCCGCCTTCTACATCGACTACAACCAGCGCATCCTGCCGGTCGGCGGCACCGAGTGCGTCGCGGACAACGACGGGCAGTACATCGGTCTCGTGCCTCCGGGCACGCCGGACGCGGTCACGGATTCCCTCGGCCAGACGTGCATCGACGTCAACGGACCGCCGCCGCCCGGTGCGGTCACTTCGCGCACGTTCTACACGAACATTCCGGCCGAGGTCACCGGCGCGGAGCTCGAGTTCCAGTTCCGGCCGATCGATGCGCTCACGATCTCCGGCGTCTTCGGCTACACGGACTTCAAGGGCGACGAAGAGGACAATCCGGGCCTGCTCGGGGCCGCGGTCACGCAGCTCTTCTCCGACTACCCGGTCTTCGTTCCGGAGCTGAACTGGGCCCTGTCCCTGTCCTACAACTTCGGGACGCGGGGAGGCGCTACGATCACGCCGCGTCTCGATGTCTACGGCCAGAGCGAGACGTGTCCGACCCTGCACACCGACGATCCTGGCACCCAGTCCACGGCGACCATCGATCAGCGCTGCACCGACGGCTACGAGCTCATCAACGCACGCATCGAGTGGGGCAGCCCGAACGGCACGTGGCGCGCGGCGTTCGGCGTCAACAACCTCGCGAACAAGGAGTACTTCCTCAACAAGTTCGATCTGAGCGTCTTCGGTCAGCCCACGATCGAAGGCCAGCCGGGTCGTCCGCGCGAGTGGTACGTCCAGTTCACGCGCAGCTTCTAGTCTGATCACGGCCCGGACGGGAGCGTGCCCGTCCGGGCCGGTCCCCCGACCCGACGTTCCGGTGCTCGATCGGCGGCCGCGCTGTGCGCTCGCGCCGCGCAGCCCTGCTATCTTTCACAGCTCAACGCCGGTGTTGCGGCCAGGCTCGCGTCCGGGCCCGCGCCGGCTCACTGCAGGGACGACGATGACGATGCAACGTGAAGGAGCCGGATCGTGATCGAGCTGTTCACCGCCGAAACCCCCAATGGCTGGAAGATCTCCATCGCGCTCGAGGAGATGGGACTGCCGTACACCTGGCGTCACATCAGGCTCTCGGAGCAGGAGCAGAAGCAGGACTGGTATCTCGCCCTGAATCCCAACGGGCGCATTCCGACGATCATCGACCACGACAACGATGACTTCGTCGTCTTCGAGTCAGGCGCGATCCTCATTTACCTCGCCGAGAAGTGCGGAAAATTCCTGCCGGCGGATCCGAAGGGACGTTCGCACGTCATCCAGTGGCTGATGTTCCAGATGGCGGGCGTGGGGCCGATGATGGGTCAGGCGAACGTGTTCTACCGCTACGCGCCCGAGAAGATCCCCTACGCCATCGAGCGCTACCAGCGCGAGGTGCGGCGGCTGTTCGAGGTGCTCGACCGCCAGCTTTCCCGGAACGAGTATCTCGCGGGCGATTACTCCATCGCCGATATCGCCACCTTTCCCTGGGTGCGCGGTTACGACTGGTCGGGCGTGTCCATCGACGGGCTCGACAACCTGCGGCGCTGGCTCGACGCCATCGCGGCGCGCCCTGCCGTGCAGCGCGGGCTCGAGATCCCGCCGCGAGTCGATCTCGGTGAAGGTGACAGGGAGACCATCGAGAGAGCCCGGAAGCTCCTGGTCTAGAATCGAAAGATCATTCGAAGCGGGGAACCTGCGACATGAGCGTTGAGAAGAGCGCAAACCGGCCGGAGACGGGTGAGAAGTCCACGCACATCGATCGCCGCAGTTTCGTGAGCGGTGCGATCGGCGCGGCTGCAGGTGCAGGCGCGCTGGGACTCGCGGCGGCGCGCGCCGCCGCGCAGAACGAGCCGCATTACGCCGAGGCGACACTCTCGGTGCTGCAGCAGCAGGTGAGCGGTCCGCCTGCACCGGAAGCGGCCGAGGCGTCGCGCCGTCCGAGGCTCTTCAGGCTCGAATGCGACATCGCCGACTGCGAGGTGGAGGGCAGGCTCCCCGAGGATCTGCAGGGCGTGTTCTATCGCGTGGGGCCCGACCCGCAGTACCCGCTCGCGCCGGGCAACATTCCCTTCGACGGGGAGGGGCACGTGAGCATGTTCCGCTTCGAGAACGGCCACGTGAGCTTCCGCAGCCGTTTCGTGCGCAACGAGCGCTACCTCGCGCAGGCGAAGGCGCACCGGATCCTCTTCCCGATGTACCGCAACCCGCACCTCGACGACCCGAGCGTCAAGGGGCTCACGCGCGGAACGGCCAACACGCACGTCATCTACTTCAACAAGCGGCTGCTCGCGCTCAAGGAGGACAGCCCGCCGGTCGCGATGGATCCGTTCACGCTCGACACGATCGATCCCGTGTACACCTTCGACGGTCAGCTCGAGAGCCAGACCTTCACCGCTCATCCCAAGGTGTGCTCGGAGACCGGCAACCTCATCGCCTTCGGCTACGAGGCGAAGGGCTTCGGTACCGACGACGTGAACGTGTTCGAGTACACGCCGGACGGTAAGCTCGTGTGGAGCGCGTGGATCAAGGTGCCCTACGTGGGGCTGCTGCACGACTTCGCCGTGACGCAGCGGCACGTCGTGTTCTACGTGATTCCGCTCGCCATCGATCACGAGCAGATGAAGCGCGGCGGGATCCACTGGTCCTGGGACGGAACGAAGCCGACGTACTTCGGTTTCATGCGCCGCGGCGGCGACGGCAGGGACATCCGCTGGATCAAGGGCCCGACGCGCAGCTCGACGCACGTGATGGGAACGTTCGACGACGGAAAGAAGCTGTACGTCGACGTCGAGATGTCCGAGTTCAATCCGTTCCCCTTCATGCCGTTCCGCGACGGCACGCAGTGGGATCCCGTGCGCGGCGCGAGCCGCATCACGCGCCTGTCGGTGGACCTGAGCAGAAAGAGCATCCGCGACTACGGCATCGAGGTGCTGTATCCCGATCACATCGGGGCGCTGCCGCGCCAGGACGACCGCTACAACACGGTGCCGTACCGCTACGGCTTCCTGCCGTGTCCGGATCCGGAGCCGAAGGATCCCGGCAAGCGGCCGAGCGCGTGCTACGCGCGCTTCGATCACCAGACGCGCAGGACGCAGCTCTACCGCGCCGAGCCGGGCACGACGCTCGCGGAAGCCTGCTTCGCGCCGAAGAGCGCGAACGCGCCGGAGGGCGTGGGCTATCTGCTGGGCGTCGCCACGCGACACAACGAAGGCGGCCGGGCGGATCTGCTGGTCTTCGACGCCGAGCACATCGACGAGGGGCCGATCGCGACCGTGATGCTCCCGACCCGCATCGTGGGCCAGATCCACGGCTGGTGGGCGCCGAAGTACCAGATGCAGTCCGCCTAGCGCCGCTGCCACGCGTCCCAGGGCGAGGGCATGTGATAGGGGACGGTGATGAAATTGGCCTCGATCTGCCAGATCATCCCGTCCTGGATCTTGAAGAGCTCGAACAGATAGAAGGTGTGCGGGCGGCGCAGCGGTGAGTTCACGACGCGGCCGTCGGTGAGACGATACTCACCGAGCCGGCCGCTGTGATCGATGAAGGCGGCCGCAAGGACCAGGCCGCGCTCCTCGTCGACGAGCGGGTAGCGGCGGGCGCGCAGGCGGTCGTCGTAGCGGTAGTTGCCGAGGCGGAACTGCGCCTCGCAGCCGAGCCCGGCCACGGGTATGAACTTCGCGAACTCGGGGTTGTTCGTCGTCTGCACGCCGTTCTCGACGCGGTTGCAGTCGGGATGGAACTTCGTGAAGAGCGTCCCGTCATTGAGCTGCAGGGTGTCGAAGTAGCCGTCCGCGAGCGAGATCATCCGTTCCCGCGGCACGCGCCGCTCGGGCGGCACGATCTCGTTCATGATCGGCTTGTCCTCGAAGCGAGGATTCTCGAACTTGATGCCCGAATCCGACTGACGCACGACGAGCGTTTCGACTTCCTCGATCCGGCCTTCCGCGTCCACGCCGAGCCGGATCGTGATCGCGGATTCCTCGAGCGGCTCCTTCACCGTGCCGAACCAGCCGACCTGGCCCCTCGCGGGGTCGGCGAAGCGCAGGTCGTACGTGCCGAAGTCGACGATCGTTCCCCACAGACCGTCGCCGACCATGAGCGCGACGTTGTTCTCCGTGTTGTACACGCGCGGCGCCCACCGGACGGCCGACGGATCGCGACGGCGCAGCGCGTCCAGATAGGAATCCAGCGCGGCGTAGAGTGACGCACGGGTGTGCGGTGCGGGCAAGGCGTTCTCGAGCGGATTCATCGTTCAACCACCGACTGATAGACGAGAGTCAGGAAGCGATCCGCGAGCGCGGCGTCCATGGGCATGTACTGTGTGAACATGATCGCGACCATGTCCTCCTCGGGGTCCATCGTCGCCCAGGTGGTCGCCGCGCCGGCCCACCCGAAGGCGCCCTTCGAGACGATGTTGCCGGCGGCGGCGGGCGATTCGAGAACGTTAACACCGAGCCCGTAACCGTATCCGGGACCCGGCCCGGCGACACCCGGCGGCAGGTGATTCGTCCGCATCAGCTCGACCGTCTTCTCGCCGAGGATCCGCACGCCGTCGAGCTCGCCGCCGTTCACCAGCATCTGCGCGAAGCGCAGATAGTCCGTGACCGTGGACGAGAGGCCGAGACCTCCGAAAGGAATGTCCGTGTAGCGGGCGTAGCTGCCGAAGGGCGAGCTCGATGCGGAGCCGGGTTTCTCGATGGCCTGGAGTCTTCCGCGCTCGTCGGGGCCGTAGTTGGTGGTGTAGCGCGCGACGCGGTCCTTCGGGATGCCGAAGAACGTGTCCTTCATCCCGAGGGGCTCGAAGATGCGCTGACGGCAGAACTCGTCGAAGGGCATCCCCGAGAAGTGCTCGACGAGATAGGCCTGCAGGTCGTGCGCGACGCTGTACACCCATCGCTCACCGGGGTGGTAGAGCAGGGGCTGCTGCGCGAGCTTGTCGGCCAGGTCCCTGAGCGACCCGAGCTTCGCGAAGTCGATGCCGGCTTCGCGGTACGCCCGGTCGACGGGCGTGTCACCGAATGCGTACACGAAACCGGCCGTGTGCCGGAACACGTCCTGGATCGTGATGGGCCGCTTCGGATCCTCGAGGATCGGTTTCCCGGATGCGTCGGTGCCGGCGAGCACCTTGACGTTCGCGAACGCGGGCAGGTGCATCGCGAGCGGATCCGTCAGCCGGAACTTGCCTTCCTCGTAGAGGATGAGCAGCGCGACGCTCGTGATCGGCTTGGTGAGCGAGTACAGCCGGAAGAGGTGATCGGTCTGCATCTTCTTTCCGGACTCGATGTCGGCCATGCCGTAGGCGCGCAGGTGTGCGATCCGCCCGCGCCGCGCGACGAGTGTGACGATGCCGGCCTTGCGACCCGCATCGACCTCGGCCTGCATCGCGCGCTCGAGCCGTGCGAGCCGGTCCGCCGAGAGACCGACCTCTTCGGGCGACGCAGTCGGCAGCCCGCTGGCGAGCGCCGAGGTCGCCAGAATCGCCGCCGCCAGTGCGATGAGTCCACGTCGAAGAAGCGTCATCCCGTCCTCCCTTCATCTGCCGTACCGGCACGGGCGCCGAGGATACTCGAAGCCGGCTCTCGCTCAACGTGCGGGCGCCCGCCCGGACGCGTCTGGCGCCGTCCGAATATTCGGCAGACCGATACGGCTTATGTCCTTCTGCGGGGGTCCGGCGCCGGGGGGACCACGCTAGAATCCACGGGTTTCCTCGCAACGAGAAGAGTTCCGCATGTTGAGCAACATCGAGATCGCCCAGCAGGCGAAGATGAAGCGGATCTCCCAGATCGCCCTCGAACGTCTGGGAATTCCGGAAGATCAGCTCGAGCCCTACGGCCACTACAAGGCGAAGGTCTCCCTCAAATACATCGAGAGCCTGAAGGACCGCCCGGACGGCAAGCTCATCCTGGTGACGGCGATTTCGCCGACGCCGGCCGGCGAGGGCAAGACGACGACGACCGTCGGTCTCGGCGATGCGCTCAACCAGCTCGGCAAGAAGGCGATCATCTGCCTGCGTGAGCCGGCACTGGGTCCGGTCTTCGGCGTCAAGGGCGGCGCCGCCGGCGGCGGCTACTCCCAGGTCGTGCCGATGGAGGACATCAACCTCCACTTCACGGGCGACTTCTCCGCGATCGCGCTCGCGAACAATCTGCTCGCGGCGCTCATCGACAACCACATCCACCAGGGCAACGAGCTCGGCTTCGACGTCCGCCGCATCACCTGGCGGCGCGTGGTCGACGCGAACGACCGCGCCCTGCGTCAGATCGTCATCGGCCTCGGCGGTCCCGGCAACGGTTACCCGCGCGAGGACGGATTCGACATCGTGGTCGCCTCGGAGATCATGGCGATCTTCTGCCTCGCAACGAGCCTCAAGGACCTCAAGGAGCGGCTCGGAAACATCGTGGTCGGCTACACGCGCGACCAGAAGCCGATCCGGGCCCGCGACCTCAAGGCTCACGGTCCGATGACCGTGCTGCTGAAGAACGCGCTCGCGCCGAACCTGGTGCAGACGCTCGAGAACAATCCGGCGTTCATCCACGGCGGTCCTTTCGCGAACATCGCTCACGGCTGCAACTCGGTCATCGCCACGAAGACGGCTCTCAAGCTCGCCGACTACGTGGTCACCGAGGCGGGATTCGGCGCGGATCTCGGTGCCGAGAAGTTCATCGACATCAAGTGCCGCAAGGCGGGGCTGCGGCCGTCGGCGTCGGTGATCGTCGCCACCATCCGCGCGCTCAAGTATCACGGCGGCGTGGAGGTGAAGGATCTCGGCCGGGAGAACCTCGAGGCTCTCGAGAAGGGCATCGTGAACCTCGAGCGTCACATCGACAACGTGCGCAACCGCTACGGGCTGCCGTGCGTCGTCGCGATCAACAGCCGCGCCGAGGACACGGAGGCGGAAGTCAAGCTCCTCATCGAGCGCGCGGCGCGCTACGGCGTGAAGGTCATCCGCGCGACGCACTTCGCCGAGGGCGGCAAGGGTGCGCTCGAGCTCGCGCGCGAGGTCGTGCGCCTCTGCGACGAGCCGAACAACTTCCGGTTCGTCTACGAGGACAACGCGTCGCTCTGGGACAAGATGAAGGCGGTGGCGACGCAGATCTACGGCGCTTCGGACATCACGGCCGACACCAAGGTCCGCCAGCAGATCCAGCAGCTCCAGGATGCGGGCTACGGCCACTATCCGATCTGCGTCGCGAAGACGCAGTACTCGTTCTCCACCGATCCGAAGCTGCGTGGCGCTCCGACCGGCCACGTCGTGAACATCCGCGAGGTGCGCCTCGCGGCCGGCGCCGAGTTCATCGTGATGATCTGCGGCGACATCATGACCATGCCGGGTCTGCCGCGCGTCCCGGCCGCCAACAACATCGACATCGACGACGACGGCAGGGTCGTCGGCCTGTTCTAGGACGCCTTCGGCGGCGGGGCGGCGGCACCGAACCGCCGCCCCTTTTCTTTTCTCCCCGTCTTCCCCCGTTTCGCGCACCGCCGATCGGCATTGCTTGCCGACCCGCGTCGCGCGCCTCTATGCTCGCAGCGTCGCCGCTCGCCGGAGACTTCGTTGCCGGTGAGAACGATTGTCGAACGCATCGGTTCTGTCGTGTGGGAGGGGGGAGGATCGATCGCATGCGCAAGACGACGATGAGAACGTGCTGGGGCGTCGTTGCCGCCGCAGCGATACTGGGCGGCGGGGGAGTCGGGGAGCGGGCGTTCGCGTCGGATGCGGATGCCGTGAAGATCCGCAAGGCCCCGGCGTTCACCGCCCGGCAGCTCCTCGAGCCGCCGACGAGGAACTGGATCACGAACGGCGGCAATCTCTACAACCAGCGCTACTCGCCGCTCACGCAGATCAACCGCGAGAACGTCAAGGACCTCAGGGCCGTGTGGCGTACCGGCATGGGCTCGGGCACCGGCCCGGGGAACTCCGGCCAGGCGCAGATCCTCGCGTACGAGGGCGTGCTGTACGTCTCGAACGGCGCGAACGACGTGTTCGCGATCGACGTGAAGACGGGCAGGATTCTCTGGGAGTACCGCGCCAATCTCGATCCGCGTGCCGGCAATCCCATCGGCCGGTCGAGCCGCGGCGTCGCGCTCGGTGACGGCAAGGTGTTCGCGGGTCAGCTCGACGGCAAGCTCGTCGCGCTCGATCAGGCCACCGGCAAGGTCGTGTGGTCCGTGCAGGCGGAACGCTGGGAGGACGGCTTCAGCATCACCAGTGCGCCGCTCTACTACGACGGACTGGTGATCACCGGCTTCAACGGCGGCGAGATGGGCACACGCGGTCGCGTGAAGGCGTACGACGCGAAGACGGGCAGGCTGCGCTGGACGTTCTACACGGTGCCGGGGCCCGGCGAGTTCGGCCACGAGACGTGGCCGCAGGACAGCGATGCGTGGAAGCACGGCGGCGCGCCGATGTGGCAGACGCCGGCCGTCGATCCCGAGCTCGGGCTCATCTACTTCGCGACCGGAAACCCCGGGCCCGATCTCAACGGCAGCGTGCGTCCCGGCGACAACCTGTTCTCGGTTTCCATCGTCGCCATCGAGGCGAAGACCGGAAAGTACCGCTGGCACTTCCAGCAGGTGCATCACGATATCTGGGACTACGATTCGTCGAATCCGGTCATCCTCTTCGACGCCGAGATCGACGGGCGGATGCGCAAGGGGCTCGTGCAGGTCGGCAAGACCGGCTGGGCCTACATCCTCGATCGTGTGACGGGCGAGCCGCTCATCGGCATCGAGGAGCGGCCCGTGCCGCAGGAGCCGCGGCAGGCCACCGCGCCGACGCAGCCCTTCCCGATCGGCGATGCCATCGTGCCGCAGGAAATCGACATCGTGCCTGAAGGTGCGCGGCTCATTCCGGGCACCGGAGAGATTCCGAACAAGGGCCGGATCTTCACGCCGTTCTGGACCGAGGAGGTCATGGTGAAGCCCGGCACCATGGGCGGCGCGAACTGGCCGCCGAGCTCCTACGATCCGGAGACGCACCTGCTCTACGTCTGCGCAACCGATCGCATCAGCACCTTCCAGGTGCGCGAGCCGCTCGAGACGCCGGGACCCAACAAGGTCTACATGGGTGGCCGATTCGGGCAGGCGCAGATCGACGACCGGGGCATCTTCGCCGCGCTCGACGTGCGCACCAATCGTCTGAAGTGGCGCCAGGCCTGGCGAGAGATCTGTTACAGCGGTTCGATCGTGACGGCAGGCGGGCTGCTCTTCGTCGGCCGCACCGACGGACGGCTCACGGCGCTCGACAAGTCGACGGGCGAGCTGCTGTGGGAGTTCATGACCGATGCGGGAGTCAACACCACCGCGACGACCTTCGAGTACGACGGTGAGCAGTACGTCGTCGTTCACGCGGGCGGCGGCGTGTTCGCGGGCGGCAAGCGCGGCGACGGCATCTGGGCGTTCTCGCTCAAGGGCACGATGGATCCGGTGAAGCCGGAAACCGCGGGCGGCGCACCGGCGCGGGGCGGTGCGGCCGCACCGCCGTCACACGGTGACGAAGCGCCCGGCGCCGCTGGTGCTGCGACTCGCGCGGCGAACGTCGAGAACGGTGAGCGCATCTACCGGCAGGCCTGTGCCGCGTGTCACGGTGTGACGGGCGAGGGCGGGCAGGGCGGCGGTGCGCCGCTCGTGAACGGACTCGCCCTGCAGCACATCATCGACGTCACGAGCGCGGGCCGGAACAACATGCCCGCGTTCCGCGACGTCTTCACTCGGGACGAGCTGCGCGACATCGGCGCGTACATCGTCGAGGTGCTCTCGAAGAAGAAGTGACGCGCTCCGCGCGGTCGTCTCCCGAGCGCACAGTGCGAGACGGCCGCCCGGCACCGGTTTGGCTCGGCTACTTCCGGGCCAGCTCGAGCACGTACGCCGCGAGGTCCTGCAGGTCCTCGGGCGAGAACGCGCTGCCGAAGGCCGGCATGTCGTTGCGGCCGCGCGTGACGACCGCGATCACGGAGTCGTGCGTCAGTGACGGGGTGAGCGGTGCTCCGCCGTGCGTACCGCCCTTGCCCGTCTCGCCGTGGCAGACGATACACGTCGTGGTGTAGATCTCTTTCCCGCGCGCGGGATCGGGCGCGCGCGCCGGCGTCGCGGCACCGCCTGCCGCGGCGGCAGCGCCGGGTTTCTGCGCGCCTGCAACGGTGTCACGCTCGGTCGGCGGACTTTCACGCGGCGGTTGCTGACCCGCCGGATCCGCCGAGCCGCGCGGCAGTGATTCGATCCTGCCGTCGAGGGAGAACAGCCACAGGCCGTCGCTGCGCTTGCTTCCGGCAAGCGCCGTGCCTCCCGCAAGGACGGTGACGTACTGCTTTCCCTTGTGCTCGAACACGGACGCCGGTGCATTCACGCCGCCATCGGTCTGGAATTCCCAGAGTTTCCTGCCGTTGCTCTTGTCGAGCGCGGTCAGCCGACCGTCGTTGCGCCCGACGAAGACGAGACCTCCGGCCGTCACGACCGACCCGCTGTAGCACGTGTCGACCCATTGCTGTCGCCAGACGAGCCGATTCGTCTTCAGATCGACGACGGCGAAGATGCCGCGCCGGGGCGCCGCGATACGATGAACGACGCTGCCCGAGTAGAGCGCGCCCGGCTCGATGGGATAGTCCGGGTCACCGCCCGCTGCGCCCCACATCGCATCCGTGGCGCAGATGAACATGTGGTTCGTCTCGGGATCGTAGGAGCTCGGCGGCCAGTTCACGGCGGCGAGCGGTTTCCAGATCACCGGCTCGTCGGCGAAGGGCGTGAAGATGCGGCCCTGGTTCACGAGCTCGAAGCCTTCCGGCGGGATGTCGATTTCCTGCGGCACGATGGCATCGCCGATCGGGAAGGGCTGCGTCGGCGCGGTGGCCTGCCGCGGCTCCTGCGGCACGGGCCGCTCCTCGATGCCGATGAGCGGCTCGCCCGTCACACGATCGAGGATGTACACCCACCCGGTCTTGCCCGCCTGTGCGATGCCCTTGCGCATCCTTCCGTCGTAAGGCGCATCGAACAGGATCACAGGGTTCGCCGAGTCGTAATCCCAGATATCGTGATGCACCTGCTGGAAGTGCCAGCGGTACTTTCCGGTCTTCGCCTCGATGGCGACGATGGAAACCGAGAACAGGTTATCGCCGGGGCGGACCGCGCCGTTCAGGACCGGACCGGGATTCGCCGTGGAGAAGTAGATCAGGCCGAGCTCGGGATCGACGGCCGGCGTCTGCCACACCGCGGCCCCGCCGTACTTCCAGACGTCGCTGTCCTGCGGCCATGTCTCGTGGCCGAACTCGCCGGGCCCCGGCACCGTGTAGAACGTCCAGCGCAGCCTGCCCGTCTTCGCGTCGTACGCCTTGACCCGGCCGCGCGTTCCGAGGTCACTTCCCGCAAAGCCGGTGATCAGAAGGCCGTCGTAGTAGAGCGGTGCGCTCGCGATCGCATAGCCCGCTTTCGGATCCTCGGCCTGGATCGACCACACGACCTTGCCCGTCCGCTGGTCGAGCGCGACGAGCTTCGCATCGAGCTGACCCGCGAACACCTTGCCGTCTCCAATGGCGAGCCCGCGGCCGACCCATGAGCAGCACGGGCGGGCAACCTCGGGGTCGATGTTCGCTCTGTACTCCCAGAGGATCTCGCCCGTTTCGACGTCCACGGCGAAGGCGTCGTTCTCGCCGGTCATGATGTAGATGACGCCGTCATAGACGATGGGCTGGGCCTGATTCCCGCTCCTCGGCGACATCCCCGAGCCGCGCAGCGAGGTGCGCCACACGGCCTTGAGGTCCTTGACGTTCTCGCGGTCGATCTGGGCGAGCGGCGAGTAGCGCTGGTTGTAGAGATTGCCGCCGTTCGTGATCCAGCCGTCGCGGGGCAGGGCGCCGAGCTCAGCGGCAGTGAACGCCGGCGCGGGGCGGATGCGTCCGCGGTCGGATGCGTATCCCGCCGGGAGCCCTGCCGCGCAGAGCGCGAGCAGCGCAGTCGCCGCGATGCGGGCGGCCGGCATGCACCTCCCCATGAAGCCCCTCCGAGACTCGAGTGTTGTCACGGTCAACTGTATGCGACCTCGTGAGCGGTCGCCAGACGCCGATCCCCTGGCGGTCCATGGTTCCGCGGGGAAGCGCTCGTGCGGCGGCGTGTGCGGATGGGGCGCATGCTTCGCATCGTACCCGGGCGAGCCGCAGAAGAGGCGCAAACGCAACAAACGGGTAGTTGACACAGCCAACGAGTTTTGTGCACTGTCTGTGCCGCGCGGCCCGTTCGTGAAGGGGAGGGCGATGGGGGGAGATCGGCGCACGTTCCTGAAGCTGGCGCTCGCGGCCGGCTCGCTTGCGGAAGGCACACGCGTCGCGGAGGCGGGCGAGGCTCCGGTCGCGCCGGCGAAGGTTGCCTGGCGCCGCATCGCCACCGAAGAGGCGTTCGCCACGCCCGCGCAGATGGAAGCGATGGGCGCGCTCGGGCGCAGCACCTGGAACAATCCCGATCTCGCCCTGTGGCGCTCGTTCACCGGCTCACGCGGTGAGCGCATGCGGCTCCGCAGAGCGCTGCTCGACATCACGGACGAGCGCCTCGCGGACATGGACGCCAACGGCGTGGACATGCACGTCCTCTCGCTCACCTCGCCGGGCGTGCAGATGTTCGACGCCGAAACGGCCGTGCGCATCGCGGCCGAGGCGAACGACTTTCTCGCCGGGATCATCGAGCGCCACCCAGGCCGCTTCGCCGGCCTCGCCGCGTTCGCCCCGCAGGATCCGGCTGCCGCCGTGCGCGAGATGGAGCGGGCAGTCCGCGAGCTGAAGCTCAACGGCTTCATTCTCAACTCGCACACCAACAACGAATACCTCGACAACCCGAAGTACTTCCCGATTCTCGAAGCCGCGGAAGCGCTCGACCGTCCGATCTATATCCACCCGCGCTGCCCGTCCGATCTGCTCGTCGAGGGCTGTCGCGAGTACGGCATGACTTCGGGCATGTGGGGCTTCTACGCGGAGACGAGCCTGCACGCCACGCGCATGCTGCTCTCCGGCGTGTTCGACCGGTTCCCGCGCCTCAAGATCGTGCTGGGCCACATGGGCGAAGGGCTCCCGTACTGGCTCTGGCGCATCGGCAACATCTACGACGCATTCCACCCGCCGGGGTCGGCCACGCGGCTGCGGACGCCGCCCGTCGAAGCGTTCCGTCGCAACTTCGTCATCACGACGAGCGGCGTGAACGATCCCGACGTGCTCACGTACGTCATCGCGAAGCTCGGCGTCGAGAACGTCATGTGGGCCATCGACTACCCGTACGAGCGCACCGCGCCGGCGGTGCGGTTCATGGATTCGGCGCCGATCCCGGACGCCGATCGCCGCAGGATCTACCAGGCGAATGCCGAGCGCGTCTTTCACATCGGAGGCTGAGGGCGGCATTCGGAAAGCATGCACGCACGTGCTCGCCGCGCCGGGAGCGACCCGTCGGTCGGTCCGGCGCCGGCTCGGACAATCCGTTCATTGGGGAGGGGGACACTCGATGATCATTCGACCGGACTCGAGGGATGGGGGCACCAGGACGTGCATGAGCGGCGCCCTTGCCGCGGTTTCGGTGCTGGCACTCGGCGCGGGGACGCCTGCGGCGGCGCAGGAGACGAGCACAGCGTCGACCGCCGACGTGCAGGAGATCGTGGTCACCGCGCGCTACCGCGAGGAGAACCTCCAGACGACGCCGCTCGCGATCACCGCGCTGACGATGGACGCGATCGAGCAGCGCAACTTCACGAGCGTCGACGACCTCGGGCTCGTGGTGCCCAACGCGTTCTTCCGCCCGCCGGTCAGCAATTACGGTCCCACGCAGACGATCGGCCTGCGCGGCATCATCCAGACCGACTTCACCTACTCCTTCGAGCCGGCGGTCGGCATCTACATCGACGATGTCTACCACGGCACGCTCACCGGCTCGTCCTTCGACCTCATGGATCTCGAGCGCGTCGAGGTGCTGCGCGGTCCGCAGGGCACGCTGTTCGGCAAGAACAGTCTCGGCGGCTCGATCCGGCTCATCTCGCGCAAGCCCCAGGGGGACGGCACGGCTTCGGTCGAGGCGACCTACGGCCAGTTCGACCGTCTCGACGTCAAGGCCGTCGGCGATTTCGCGCTCATCGAGGACAGGCTCTTCGCGCGCATCGTGGGCGTATCGAAGCGGCGCGACGGCCACGGCAAGTATCTCGATTTCACCTGCGACATGATCCGGCGCGGCACGCCGCACCTTGCGGGCATCGGTGACGGGCTCGGTCCCGACGGTCCGGATGCCGATCTCGACCCCGATCCCGTGCCGGTCGGCAGCCCGGAGGACAACGCGTTCTCGCTGCCGATGGCCGTCGATCCGCGCAGCGGCGACTGCGCGCTCGGCACGCTGGGCGGGCAGAACGTGCAGGCCGCACGGGTGATGCTGCGGGCGCTGGCGTCGGATCGTCTCGAGCTCAACTTCGCCGCGGACTACACCAGCCAGACGAACGATCCGCCGGTCGAGACGCTGCTGACGCCGAGAGGCGGTGCGATCGACAACTTCTACAGCAACAACGTCGTCTATCGCCGCTACGGCATCCAGTACACCACGGACGAGCGGTTCCTCACGGGCGACCCGTACACGAACTACGCGAACTACGGCGACATCGTGAACGGCAAGTACATGAAGCAGGACCAGACGCTCGACGCGTGGGGCGTCTCGGGCATCGCGGATTACAGACTGACGGACAGCGTCGCCGCGAAGCTCATCCTCGCGTATCGCACCTACGATGCCGCCTGGTCGAACGACAGCGACATGACGCCGTTCGCGCTCATCCAGACGGACGTCCTGCAGGAGCACGAGCAGATCCAGGCCGAGATCCAGCTGAGCGGCACGCTGCTCAACGACCGCTTCGAGTGGACAACCGGGCTCTTCTACTACGACGCGGAGAGCCGGGTGTACAACACGACGGGCTTCGAGGGCTTCCAGGCCTTCGGCAGCCTGCAGAACTTCGTGACCGACGACGCTTACACGAACGAGAACTTCTCCGGGTTCGTGCACGCGAACTTCCGCCTCACGGACCGGATCGCGATCTCGGGCGGCGTACGCTACACCGACGAGCAGAAGTCGAACACCTTCCGCCACTACAACCAGATCGTCGTCGACGAGCCGCTCGAGTTCGGCGACAGCCGCGTGGACTACAAGGTCGGCATCGACTTCCAGGCGACCGACGACATGTTCTTCTATGCCCAGGTCGCGACCGGCTTCCGTTCGCCGGGCTCGACGCCGCGCATCTTCACGCCCGGGCAGCTCAAGCCCATTCCGGGCGAGGAGGTCGTGAACTACGAGCTCGGCGGCAAGCTCGATCTGTTCGACCGCAGGCTGCGGATCAACACCGCGCTCTTCTACATGGACTACGACCCGCGCCTCGTGCAGATCAACGGCACGCAGTGCAACGCCTACGACGATCCCGATCCGGGTCCGCTGTATCAGCTCGCCGGAGGCGTCTGTCCGCCGGGCACGCCGATGGAGGGCACGATCGGCTTCAGCTGGTTCTTCTACACGAGCGTGCCGGCGACGGTGAAGGGCGCGGAGCTCGAGCTGACGGCCTTCCCGATCGACGGTCTCGCCTTCAACTATTCGCTCGGTTACAACGAGTTCGAGGTGGATGCGGAGCCCGGAGACCAGGCCTACCGCCATCCGTCATCGCTCGTGCAGCCGGAGTGGAACATGAGCGCGGGACTGCAGTACGCGTTCCGGCTGGCGGACCGGGGCACGCTCACGCCGCGCGTCGACTGGTTCTATCAGTCGCATCGCACCAACGGGCCGATCAACCTGCCGCAGATCAAGCCGGACTGGATCATCCCGAGCTACGGGATCTACAACGCGCGACTCACCTACGTGCCGCCGCGAGGCGACTGGTCGCTCGCGCTCTCCGGCACGAACATCACGGACAAGTTCTACTGGCAGCAGCTCGGGCCGGCGACCACTGCGACCGGAGCGGTCAGCGCCGCGCGTGCCGGTACGCCGGGACGTCCGCGCGAGTGGGCGATCACGTTCAGGAAGGACTTCTGATGGAATACGATCCGGCTCGCGATGCAGGCGGCCGGTGTTCCCCTTCGGGACCGCCGCGGCGGCGGGGCGCGCCGTCGCGGCGGAAGAACATGAGTACAGAGATACGCTGCGCCCGTGACTCCGCAGGAGAGCAAGAATGGCAGTCGACTTCAGGGGACACCCGATGTTCCCGCGCGGATTCAACAGTCCGACGCGGTTCGAGGCAGACGTGTACGACTGTGAGGTCTGGGGCACGATCCCCTCGGACATCGAAGGCACGTTCGTGCGCATGCAGTGCGACTTCGCCTATCCGCCCCCGAAGAACGACTGGATGACGGGCTTCAACGGGGACGGCCACATCAGCGCCTTCCGCTTCGCGAACGGCTCAGTCGACTACAGGGGACGCTACATCAAGACGGCGCGCCTCATGGCCGAGCGCAAGGCGCGCCGGAGGCTGTTCGGCGTCTACCGCAACAGCTTCACGGACGATCCGAGCGTCCGGCATCTCGATCGCTCGGCTGCCAACACGCACGCCTACTGGCACGGCGGCAAGCTCCTCGTGCTCAAGGAGGACGCGCTGCCGTGGCACATCGATCCGCACACGCTCGAGACCTACGGACCCTGGGACTTCAACGGCAAGTACAAGGCCGTGAGCATGTCCGCGCACCCGAAGGTGGATCCGGTTTCGGGTGAGCTCATCGCCTACGGCTACCAGGCGAAGGGCGATCTCACCGACGACGTCGCGGTGTACACGATCAACGCGCAGGGCGAGGTCGTGAAGGAGGTGTGGTTCAAGGCGCCCTACGTCGGGATCATCCACGACATCGCCATCACTCAGAAGTACATCATCTTCCCGGTGGTCGCGCGCGTCACGAGCCTCGAGCGCCTGAAGGCCGGCGAGCCGATGTGGGAGTGGGACGGCAGCCGTCCCACGATGGTCGGCATTCTGCCGCGCGACGGCGATGCGAAGGACATCCGCTGGTTCAGGGGGCCGGCGCGCAACACGCTGCACTTCCTCAACGCGACCGACCGCAACGGCAAGATCACCATGGAGCTGCCGACGTCGGACGGCGAGCGCGATCCCTCGCAGATCCGCCGCTGGACCTTCGACATGAGGTCGCGCCGCAGGGACACCTTCGAGGAAGAGGTCGTGTCGACGGTCAACGGCTTCCTGCCCCGCATGGACGATCGCTTCCTCTCGCTCGACTACCGCTATGCGTTCGTCACCAGCCGCGATCCCAGCCGGCCCGCGGACACTCAGCGGGCACCCGGGATGGCGCGGATGACGACCAACGTCATGCAGCGTCTCGACGTGCGTACCGGCGAGGTGAAGCAGTCGTACGTCGAGCCGGTGCAGAGCCTGCAGGAGCCGTGCTTCGTGCCGCGCAAGAACGCGCAGCACGAGGGCGACGGTTACGTCATGGCCGTCGCGAGCAACTACGAGTCCATGACCTCGGATCTCCTCATCTTCGACGCGCAGAGGATCGAGGAGGGCGCGATCGCCACCGTGAAACTGCCGTTCCGTCTGCGCAGCGGCACGCACACGAACTGGTTCCCGGCTTCCAGCCTGCCGCCGGTGAAGGAGGCGTGATGTCCCGGAGCACCTTCGATTCCACTCGACGCGAGTTCCTGACTCAGGTGGGTCTTGCAGCGGGCGGCGTCGCGGTCGGCTCGCTGGTGCCGCTCTCGGCTCTCGGGAGCGTGCCCGGCGCGGCTGCGCAGATCGCGGCTCCCGCGGAGGAGGTCCCCGTGCAGGACGAAGGCTGGGATATCGATGCGGCCTGCGGGCACTTTCCGCCGTATGCCTATCCGATTCCCTACGGCCGTCCGGCGGTGCCGGTGATGCAGCTCGCGGACATCGATCCGATCGCCCACATCCTGTCGGCCTGAAGGCACGCCCGAGGCAGGCGTATGCGCGCGAAGCTCTCCCTGCTCGCGGCGGCCTTTGCGGCGCTCGCATTCGGCTCCATCGATGCCGCGCGTGGCAGCGAAGGCCTGCATGCGCGGCTCGACCGCCTCGAGGCGGAGGTCGCCGCGGCGGAGAGCGTGCATGCGATCAAGCGGCTGCAGCGCGCTTACGGCTACTACCTCGACAAGGGCATGTGGGAGGACCTCGCTGCGCTCTTCACCGAGGATGCAGTCGCCAGCTATCCCGCCGGCGTCTTCATCGGCAGGGAGAGCATCCGCAGACATCTCTACATGAACGTTGGCGGAGGCGAGGTCGGCCGGCTCGGCCTCGGTGACGGGCGCCTCTATAACCACATGGCGCTGCAGCCGGTGATCCATCTCGGGCCCGACGGCACGACGGCGAAGGGTCGCTGGCGTGTGCTCGCGATGCTCGGCACCTACGGGCGCAACGCCACGTGGGCCGAAGGCGTATACGAGATCGAGTACGCCCGCGAGAGCGGCGTCTGGAAGATCCGCCGGCTCGATTACCACGCCGGATTCGGGGCGCCGTACGAAACCGGCTGGGTCGCGCCCGAGGTGCCACGCGCGCGTGAGCCGCGCAAGCTCGCACATCCGCCGGACGCGGAGCGCAAGGATGCGTGCGAAGGCTTTCCGAAGGCGTGCATCGCGCCGTTCCACTACGGCAATCCCGGCACGACGGACTGGGCGCGCGTATGGAGCACGCCGGCGCCGCAGCCGGCCACGGCACGCCGCGACCGCGAGCTTCGTCAGCGCGCGAGCGAGCTCGCGCACCGCGTGACGCTCCTCGAGGACGAGCTCAGGATCGAGAACCTCCAGCGCGTCTACGGCTACTATCTCGACCGCGCGATGTGGGATCACGTCGCCGATCTCTTCACCGACGACGGCACGATCGAGCTCGGGCAGCGCGGCGTGTACGTCGGAAAGCAGCGCATCCGCAGGTTTCTCGATCTGCTGGGACCCCAGGGGCTCGAGGACGGCTGGCTGAACGATCACCTGCAGCTCCAGGTACTCGTCACCGTCGCGCCGGACGGAGCCACGGCGCGTGCGCGCAGCCGCGAGCTCGCCATGACCGGGGTGCACGGCAGCCATGGCCTATGGAGCGAAGGCATCTACGAGAACGCCTTCGTGAAGGAGAACGGTGTCTGGAAACTGAAGTCCGTGCGTTACTTCCCGACGTTCATCACGGACTACGATCAGGGCTGGGCGAAGGACGCAAAGCCCGCGCCAGCCGCGAGCACGGAGCTTCCGCCCGACCGTCCGCCCACCGAGCTCTACGAGATCTACCCGAAGGCCTACGTTCCGCCGTTCCACTACCGCAATCCGGTGACGGGTGGTGCGCCCCGCTATCCGCTCGTCGGCGCGCCGGATCGCAGGCTTGCCGCGGCGGTGCTCGAGCCGGCCGTGCGGCGTGTCCGCATTCCTCAGGTGGAAGACGTCGAGGCCGCGCTCGCAGATGCGGAGCGTCGCGTCCAGCGCGTCAAGGATGTCCACGAGATCGAGAACCTCGAGAACGCCTACGGCTACTATCTCGACAAGAATCTCTGGAACGATCTCGCCGACCTCTTCGCGCGAGACGGTTCGATGGAGCTCGCGCAGCGCGGCGTGTACAGGGGCCGGGAGCGCGTGCGGGAGTTCCTCCTGAAGGTCTTCGGCCGCGGCACCGAGGGACCGGTGGAGGGACGGCTCGGCAATCACATCAAGCTGCAGCCGGTCATCACGCTCGATGAGGATGGAACCACCGCGCGCGTGCGTTCGCGCATGCTGCAGCAGATGAGCTTCGGCACGCGTGCCTCACACGGAGGCGCGATCTACGAGAACGAGCTCGTGAAGGAAGACGGCGTGTGGAAATTCCGCAAGGTGCACGCGTACAACACGTTCACCGCGAGTTACGAAGGCGGCTGGGCGAGGAGCGCGAACCGCCAGGTGCCCGGGCCGAGCAGCGACCTGCCGCCGGATGCGCCGCCCACCCTGACGTTCGAGATGTTCCCGGCGATCTACGACATTCCCTTCCACTACGCCAATCCGGTCACGGGGCGCACGGAAACGCCGCCCGTCCGCCGCAAGGAGAGCTCCCCTGTGACGACCGAGGATACGGCCGGCAGCCGGCCCGCTGGCATGCCGCCCGAGATCGAGGCGGCGCTGCGCGAGATCGGTCCGCGCATCGAGGGACAGCGCACCGCAGCCCTCTATGCGCCGCTGCATCCGAAGGAGCCGTACGAGGGCGTGTCGGTGACGCGCGACGTCGCGTACGGTCCGCATCCGCGCAACGTGCTCGACGTCTTCACATCTCCCGACAGGGGCCGGGACAAGCCGGTCGTCGTGTTCATCCACGGCGGCGGATTCACGCGTGGAGCCAAGAGCACGCCCGGTTCTCCCTTCTACGACAACGTGATGCTGTGGGCCGTCGCGAAGGGACTGGTCGGTGTCAACGTCAACTATCGGCTCGCGCCGGAGCACCAGTTCCCGTCGGGCATCGAGGATCTCGAGGCGCTGGTGCGCTGGCTCCATGCGAACATCGCCGCGTACGGCGGTGATCCGCGGAGGATCTTCCTGTGGGGACATTCGGCCGGCGCGGCGCACGCGGCGGATTACCTCGCGCACATGACCCGCACGGGACACGATGCGGGCGTCGCCGGAGCGATCCTCACCTCGGGGTTCTACGAACTCGATCCGCGCGAGGTCTCGGTCTGGAAGGCGTACTACGGAGACGACGTGTCGCGCTATGCCGAGCGCTCTTCGCTTCCCGGGCTGCTCGAGACGCCCGTTCCTCTGCTCGTGACGTACGCCGAGCTCGATCCGGAGAGCTTCAGGGTCGAGGCGACGAAGCTCATCGAGGCGCGCCGCAAGACGGGCAGATCCGTGCCGCACGTGCTGCTGCCGGCGCACTCACATCTTTCTGAAACCTACGCCGTCGGCACCGCGGACGAGTCGCTCTCGGGTCCGGTGCTGGATTTCATTCGCACAGCCGGCGCGAACGCGCCGTGAGGGGAGATGCGGGAATGTTTCGCTGGATGGCTTTTCGTGAAGCTCTGAGGCTCGCGCCCGTACTGCTGATGCTGGCGACGCCGCTCTCGCATGCGCAGGAGTCGTCCACGGAGGACCTCGGCAAGTACCTCCCGCCGCCGCGGCCGGGTCTCACGCAGGAGCGGATCGACGAGCTCTCGCACAAGCACGACGGCTACTACGGTGCCCTGGCGCCGCAGAATCTCGCCAAGCCGCGCCCGAAGCCGCCGTTCGACGTCACGGGCACGTGGTTCATCGATCTGCGCCGCTCCTTCAACGACTTCATGTTCGGTCCGCCGTACCCGGAGTTCTACGAGGCGGGCCGGCAGGCGCTGAAGGAAGCCGCCGAGGCGCGCGCGGCGGGGAAGCGCTATCGCGACAGCATCGGCCAGTGCTATCCGCCCGGCATGCCGATGATCATGACCCGCGTCTGGCCGATCGCGATGATCCAGCTTCCGACGGCGATCTACATGATCTCGGGCTTCAACAACAGCCTGCGGGTCATCTACCTCGACGGCCGCAAGCACTCGGATCCCGACATCGTCGTTCCGACCTACAACGGCGAGTCCATCGGATGGTGGGAAGGCAACGAGCTCGTGATCCACACCAAGTACTTCGAGACGAACGAGCACTGGATCGACACGGGAATCCCCATCTCGGACGAGTTCGAGATCATCGAGCGCGTGCGGATGAAGGACGAGGGCAGGACGCTCGAGATCGAGTACATCATGACCGATCCGAAGAACTGGAAGGGCGAGTGGCGCAGCACCAAGCGCTGGATGCGCGTGGACTACAGCGACATCCCCGAGGTCGAGTGTCTGCCGAACCTCAACGAGAATCTGCCGAGCACCGAGAAGGGTGAGGCGGCGCTCGAGGCGCGTCAGCGCGAGTCGGCAGGAGCTTCGGCTCCTGCGAAGTGATCGCGAGCCGCCCTAGCGGGGCGGCTCGCCGGTGAGGCTCGTGCCGTCGGGCAGCGTGATGCTGACGTACCAGCCGCCGGGCCGGCCGTCGCGCAGCGGATTGACGACCACCTTCACCTTGTCGCCGGGCTTGATGGTCGTGCGCTTCCAGCCCTGGCGGACGAGGTTGTTCGGGCTGTTCATCTCGATGGCCCAGGTGTCGACCTTGCCGTCCGCGTCGACCACGTCGACCTTGAAGGAGGCGTGAGGGTTGGTCCAGTTGAACTCGCGGACGGTGCCGACGAGCTCGATCGTCTTCGAGCGGTCGAATCCCGCTCCGGAGTGGTGAACGTATGCCGGCGCCGACAGCCCGAGCAGGATCGCGGCGCACGCGGCTTTCGTCATCGCTCTCATCGTCTTGCTCCCTCCCGATTGAACCGGATGCCGGGGCGCCGGAGAGGCCTTCATCGTACCGTGGGCACGTTGATGGGGCCGGTGCGTCCCGCGCGCGTGGCATCGCCGAGGACCGTGCCGTCGGGCAGGGTCACGGACACGAACAGGCCGCCCTTGGAGCCGTCCTTGAGCGGATTGAGGACCAGCGTCACCTTGTCGCCGGGCTTGAGGCTCGTGCGGCTCCAGCCCTGACGCTTGAGATTGTTGGGGCTGTTGAGCTCGACGGCCCAGAGGTCCGTGCCGCCCGATTCGTTCGGGACCTCGAGGTGGATGAAGGCGTGCGGATTGGTCCACTGGAATTCCCTCACGACGCCCTTGAGCGGGATCTCCTTCGTCTGGTCGAACATCGCGAAGGAGTGGTGCGCCAGGGCGCCCTGAGCGAGGGCGAGCGCCGCGACGGTCAGGGCGGCCGCGAGGCCGGATCTGCTTGCTCTCTTCATTGCCGGACCCAATGTTGCCAATGACAACCAATGCGACGCAAGATGCGGTTTCTTCTTATACTCTGAGACGAGCGATACGCGCCAGTGTCCCGTGCACGTGAGCGGTTCGCGGAGGGGAGGGTCGATGAAGTTTCCGTACAGGCACGCGGTATTCCTTCTGGGAGCGCTGTTCGTCGGCGCGAGCACGTCCGCTGCGGCGCAGGAGCCGCCGCAGGGCGCCGGAAAGTCCGTCGCCAGCCATCCCAGGGGAAACTACGCCGCCCTCGATTCGCTGCCGGACTGGGGAGGAGTCTGGATTCTCAACCGTACTCCGCCGGGATCGCGTCCGCGGCCGGAGCTCAAGGGCAGGTATCTCGAGGCCTATCAGGCCTGGGTGCGCGAGGTCGAGGAGAAGGACGGCATGGTCGCGCGCCGCGGATCGTACTGCCTGCCGCCCGGCATGCCGGGCATCATGGGCGTGAACCAGTATCCGATCGAATTCCTTTTCGTGCCCGGGCGCGTCATCACGCATCACGAGGCATGGATGGCATGGCGGTACATCTACACCGACGGGCGGCCGCATCCGGATCCCGAGGACCTCGATCCCAGCTTCTTCGGCCATTCGATCGGCCGCTGGGAAGGCGATACGCTGGTCGTCGAGACGGTCGGGATCAAGGAGACCGTCGAGATGGCGATGGGCATGAAGCACAGCCCGCAGATGCGCATCCTGGAGCGCATTCATCTCGCCAAGGACGATCCGGACACGCTCGTCGTCGAGATCACTGTGGAAGATCCGGAGGCGCTGGTGAAGCCCTGGAGCTATACACTTACGTACAGGCGCCACCGCGACGCGGAGCTCATAGAGTTCATCTGCAACGAGAACGACCGCAATCCGGTGGACGAATCCGGCCGCGTGCTCTTCGAGTGAGCGCCGCACGCGTACCGGCATCGGGAGAGGGGGAAAATGCTCGAGAGTTTCAGCAACTGGCTCGCCGCGACGGCGCTGAGTCAGCTCTTCGCGAGCACGAGCTGGTTCGTGCCGACGGTGCAGACCGTGCACATTCTGGCCATCGCCGCCATCGTGACGGCGATCGCGATGATCAACATCCGTCTGCTCGGTGTGGTCCGTCGCGGTCCCGATCTGCCGCACATCGCACGGAGCTTCCTGCCGTGGGTCTGGATCGCGCTCGCCGTGCTGTTCGTCACCGGCGTGCTGCTCACGATCACCGAGCCGGCGCGCGAGCTGCAGAACGGCACCTTCTGGCTCAAGATGCTGCTGATCGTCGCGCTCGTGCTGCTCACGCTGCTGGTGCAGCGCTCTGTGCGGCGGGATCCGGGGTACTTCAGCTCAACGTCCGGCCGTCGCCGGCTCGGCGCGGCGATCGGCGCGGCGAATCTGCTCCTCTGCGCGGGTATCGTCGCGGCAGGGCGCCTGATCGCGTACACCTGAGATGGCGCCCGCAGTGAGCGGATCGCACCTCGCATCGACGTTCCGAACTTGACGGGGGATTCCAAGTGTCGCTGCCCGAGATGATGGTGTGGCTCGAGAGCCGGCCCTTCGCCATCGCGATCGCCGAGTCGTCGTGGCTGTTCCCGATCTTCGAGTCGCTGCACGTTCTGGCGTTCGCGATCGTCGTGGGAACGGTCGCGATCATGGACCTGAGGCTCCTCAACGTCGCGAACCGCGACCGCAGCGTGAGCGAGCTGATCTCGAGCACACTGCCGTGGACGTGGAGCGCGTTCGCGGTGACGGTGGTCGCGGGTTTCCTGCTCTTCTCGTCGAAGGCGGCGTTCTACTTCGATAACGGGCCCTTCCGGCTCAAGATGGTCGTGCTCGCGCTCGCGGGCGTGAACATGCTCGTGTTCCATTTCGTGACCGGGCGGGACATGGTGCGCTGGGAGCGGGGTGCACCGCCGCTGCGCGCGCGGATCGCGGGTGCACTGTCACTGACCTTCTGGGTGACCATCGTCGCCGCGGGACGCTGGATCGGCTTTACGTGATCGCCCGCCTCGCGGGGCGGTGATTCCACTGTAAATCTGCAACGGCACGCAGCGAAAAACCGCTCGTGCCGGCTCCTGCCCGCATCCGGCCTGGTGCAGGCGCGGAACTTGCTTGCCGCAGTTTCGCCCCCTTTCGAAACACCACGGGACGGAGAACCGGGAGCCCTCGATGCTGTTCACTGCCGCCGACGTCGCACGCCTCGAGTTCACGGACGACGGATCCCGCGCGATCGCCTACGTGGTCTTCGTTTCCCACGAGCGGCCGGACGGCGAGCGGCACATCGGCATCACGGTGGACGTGCCGCTCATCGTCGGGCCTGGCGAAACCATCGCGCAGCTGCGTGCCCGGGCGATCGAAACCGCGAATGCGCTGGTGCGCGTCGACACGGCGGGGCAGCCCGAGGATGCGCATCTGCGCAGCGAGGTTCAGGCGCGCGTGAACAATCTGCTGGCACGTACGGCCGAGCGCTGGCCGCCGCGCTTCGCCGTGCGCGGCGCGCGGCCGCGCGTCTCTTCCGATACGCGCAGCGCCATGTGATTCGATCCGGATCCGGTCCACGAGAACGGTGCCCTGGCCGTGGGTCCGGCGCAACACGCCGTGCGTACGGACCTGCGGAAAGATTCAGCGAACGGGCTCGACGACGGCGAGTATGACGATCGCGAGCAGCAGAATCGCCGGCACTTCGTTGAACCAGCGGTACCAGCGGTGCGAGCGGCGATTGCGCCCCGTGCGAAGGTCCGCCATGAGGCGTGCGCACCACACGTGGTAGCCGACGAGCACGGCTACGAGCACCAGCTTGATCCGCATCCACGCGAGCTCGAGGAATGCCGGGGCCATCACGAGCATGGCAATGCCGAACACCGCCGCCAGCACCGCACCGATGGTCATGATGGCGAACAGGCGGCGCTCCATGACCTGGAAGCGCTCCAGGCTCGTCGCGTCCGTCGCCTGCACGTGGTAGACGAAGAGGCGCGGCAGGTAGAAGAGCCCTGCGAACCAGGTGACGACGAAAGAGATGTGCAGTGCCTTGAGCCACAGCATGGGCGAGGCATTGTACAGTGAGGAGCCCCGTATCCGGAGGTGAAACGGTGCCGGCGGTGCAAGGCAGTTGATTCCTGCCATTCTGCCGTTAACATGCGCGCCGCGCATGGCCCGGGCCGCACCCTGAACGAAGTCCCGTCCTGCCGGCCACCCACAGTTCAGCTCGATCCGAAAGGCAGCCCAGCTAGATGTACATCTGCGGACTGGCGGAGTATCTGCCCGCGAGGGTGGTGGACAACCGCTATTTCAGCGCCCGTACGGGCCGCGAACCCGAGTGGTTCGAACGGCGCACCGGCATTCGTGAACGCCGCCGCGCCGCGCCCGGGGAGAACGCCAACACGATGGCCGTGGACGCGGTCGCACGGCTTGCCGAGACGCTGCCCGGCGGGCTGCCCGACATCGACCTCGTGATCGGCTGCTCGTACACGCCGTGGGACACCATCGGAACGATGGCGCACGTCGTGCAGCGGCGCTTCGAGCTGCGTGCGGCGCGCGCGCTGTACATCTCCTCGGCCTGCTCGTCGTTCATCAATGCGCTGGAGCTCGCCGCGGCATACTTCGAGTCGGGGAGATCCAGCACCGCGCTCATCGTGGCGGTCGAGCACAACAGCCTCTACTGCAGCGACGACGACGACCAGTCGGGTCATCTGTGGGGCGACGGAGCCGCGGCGGTGCTCGTGAGCCGGGAGTCGTCGGGAGCCGAGGCGCTCGAGATCGTGGACGTGACGACAGCCGGGCTCGGTCACCTCGGGCAGGGACCGGAAGGCGTGTTCCTGACACCGAAAGGCGAAGGGCTGGTGATGCCTCATGGCCGCGACGTCTTCCAGCATGCGTGCCAGGGAATGGAAGAAGCGGCTCGCGAGCTCCTCGACCGTCACGGCATCGCCGCCGGAGATCTGCGGCTCCTCATCGCGCATCAGGCGAACCGGAGGATTCTGGACCGCGTCGCCGGGCAGCTCGGCATCGCGCCGGAGCGAGTGGCCACTACGGTCGAAGAGCTCGGCAACACGGGCTGCGCGAGCACCGCCATCACGCTCGTCCGCCATCGCCATCTTCTGCGAAGCGGGGATCTCGCGCTGATGGTGGCGTTCGGTGGAGGTTATTCTTCCGGCGCCGCGCTGATGCGCTGCGGCTGACCGTTCAGCGATTCGCTCCGCGATCAGGCGGCGTGCACGCGCCGCAGGATGCCCTGCAGTTTCTCCGCGCTCGCCGGCTTCACGACGTGATAGTCGATGCTGGCATCGCGCGAGAGACGGCGATGCGCGTCCGAGCCCCAGCCGGTGAGGGCGATGATGGCGCAGGCGGTACCGCCGTGCATCAGACGGATCCGGGCGGCTGCCTCCAGCCCCGTCATCTCGGGCATGTCGAGGTCCATGAACACGACCTGCGGATGGAACGCGCGGAAGATCTCGAGCGCCTGACGGGCGTCGTACGCCACCCGCACGCGGTGCCCCGTCGCCGAAAGGAGCGCGCCGACTCCTTCCGCGGCATCTGCATGATCGTCGACCACGAGCACGGTGAGCGGACTCACGTCGGCACGTGCGATGTCCTGCGCACCATGAACCTCGCACGCCCCGGTCCGGGCGCGCGATGCGTGCGAGACTCCGCTGTCAGTCGACCGAACGCTCACTGCAGTAACTGCTTGAGCTCCTCGCGCGGCGGTTCGGAGACGAAGCGGATGTGCTCCGAGCGCAGCATGTGATTGATCACTTCGGCCGCTTCTTCGTCGTCATCCGTGAGACCGCGGACCGTCGTGATGACGTCGAGCAATGTCAGGCGGGTGTGCCGGGCATTGAGTTCCATGATTCTGTCCTTTCTCTGTCCCGAATCGGCGACACACGAGGCGCCGAACCCTCGGGGCGCAGGAGATATCCTGCAACTCGCATGCCATCCCTTCCGATACGTGCGCATGCGTGAACGGCCGGCCTCCGCCGCGATCAGGGACCGGGATGCGCACATTCCATCGACCGGTACCGTGCAAAGTTCGCCGCGTGCGGGGCAATTTTGCATGTGCGTGAGCGGAGCCATGCGCTCCGGTTCCGGGAACTGCGAGCCTGGGCGTCGCCGACGGAACAGGGATTGCTGTGTTCCCTCATCGGCTTCCGCAACGAAGGTGAGGGAACATCATGGCCAGCAGTCAGGAAGGCAAACGGGGTCCGGATGGCGGCAGCGGCACATCCGGTCACTCGCTGCCGAGAGAAGACCTGGAGCGCGTCAGGGAAGACGCGAGCGAGGCGGTCGCCGGCGCGAAACGGAAGGGCAAGGCTCATCTCGAAGCGGGCAAGGAAGCTGTGGCAGAGCAGGCCGAGACGCTCGCAGGTGCGATCGACACGGCCGCACGACAGCTCGGAGAGCAGAACCAGTCTCTGGCGGGCTACGCTTCCGAGCTCGCGGAGAGCATAGGCCGGCTCGCCGAGAATCTCCGCAGCCGCAGCCTCGACGAGCTCGCTGCCGATACTCAGGCGCTCGCGCGCCGCAATCCCGCACTGTTCCTGCTGGGCAGTGTCGCCGTCGGGGTCGCCCTGTCGCGCTTCGTGAAAGCGTCGGCACAGCGTTCGCACGCACGCTCACACGCGTACGGGCGCGATTCTTCGCGGATGGAGTCGCCGGCCGCTACGGACATCTCCGATGTCACTTCGAGCGGCTCGTATGCGTCTCCCACGGACGATGAAACGGGCTATGAGCCGCCGCCCGGCGGTGGCTCATCCGTTCCGCCGTCGGAGCGCGATCCCTTCTGGAATCCCGATCACAAGGATGTATGACCATGGCGCAAGACACGACGTACGTTCCACCCGTTCCGCCAACCGTGTCCCCGGCACGCCCGGTGCGCGAGCCCGACACCGCCGCGGGGCTCCTGCGCCGGCTCGCGGACGATCTCTCGACACTGCTGCGCAAGGAGCTGGCTCTCGCCACGGCGGAAGTCTCGCGTTCGGTGGGCGAAGCGAAGCGCGGAATCACGGGCATCGCATCGGGAGGCGCGGTGCTGTTCGCGGGTTTCCTGGTGCTGCTCGCCGCGGCCGTATCCGGACTTTCTCAGGTGATGGAGACCTGGCTCGCGGCGCTGATCGTCGGAGCAGTCGTCGCGATCATCGGCTTCGTGATGCTGCAGTCGGGCAGGAAGAAGCTGCAGGCGGAATCCTTCCGTCCGGAGCGTACCCAGGAATCGCTGCGGCACGACCGTGAGATGCTGCAGAGGAGAATGCAATGAGCGCCACACGTATCCGCGACGATTCGCGGAAGGATCCCGAAACCCTCGAGCGCGAGATCGAGGAGACGCGCGCGGACGTCGATCACACGCTCGAGGCGCTGCAGGCGAAGCTCTCGCCGGGGCAGCTCCTCGATCAGGCGCTCGGCATGCTGCGCGAGCACGGCGGGGAATTCGCCCGCAACCTGAGCAGCTCGGTGAAGCAGAACCCGATTCCCATGCTCCTCACGGGTGTCGGGCTCGCCTGGCTGATGGCTTCGCAGCGGTCGACGCGCGCAGGGCAGGCGCACGAGCCGCTCTACGAACCGAATGCCTACGAGCCGCCGCCATTCGATGCGGGCGACGAGCGGGCGTACGGCGATTACGGTGAAAGCGGACCCGGAATGGGCGAGCGCCTCAAGGCAACGGCAGCGGGCATCGGTGAACGTCTCGGCTCGACCGCGAGCGGTGTCGGTGAGCGTGTGAGCGCCACCACAGCCGGGGTGCGAGATCGACTCTCGGGCGCGCGGCAGCGCGTTTCCGGCGCCGCGGGCTCCCTGTCGGAAGGCATGAGCAGCGCGGCCGAAGGTGCGCGATACCGCGCCCGGCGCGCGCGCGACGAGCTCGGCCGTCTGATGGAGGAGCAACCGCTGGTTCTCGGCGCGCTGGGGCTCGCGCTCGGTGCGGCCATCGGCGCGGCTCTGCCCGCTACGGAGCGTGAGGACCGGCTCCTCGGCCGTACGAGCGACGAAGCGAAGCGGCGCGCACGGGAGCTCGGAACGCGGCAGTACGAGCAGGCTCGCGAGACGGCGCGTCGAGTCGCCGAAGGCGCGGAACAGGCGCTCTCGAACAACGGAGGCGCGGCTCGAAATGCCCCGCTGCCGGAGTCGGAGATGCCCTACGGGGAGATGCCGCCGCACCGGCCGAACTGATCGACGGCACATGGGAATGTCCCCGGCCGGGCCTCCGGCAGGCCGGGACATGCCCGGAACGAGGAGACGACAGGGATGGTCACGTCCGGCCCGTCACAGGGCACTTCACGGGGTTTCGTTTCCGGTCAGCGGTCCTTTCCGGACTTCGCTCCGGGAGTCTCCGGCGCACTGCCTTCCGCGCGTCAGATGCAGCGCTATCACCGGCGCGCGGGTGTTCATTCGCCAGCAAGCAGACTGGCACACGGTCTGGGGTGGTTCAGCCTCGGACTGGGACTCGCCCAGATCGTGGCGCCGCACAGAGTCGCGCGGCTCGTCGGTGCGCGTGAGCACGGCGCGCTGGTGAGACTCCTCGGCGTACGCGAGCTCGCGACGGGTGCGGGAATCCTCCTTCCGCGGCGACCGGGAGCCGCATGGCTGTGGGCACGAGTTGCCGGCGATCTCATGGATCTGGGGCTGCTCGCCCGCGCGTTGCGTCCTGTCGATGGGCGAAGACGGTGGATCGCGGCGCTGCGCGGCGAGCGGCTGCAACCGACGGAGCGCAGCCGCACGATGGGCGCGATCGCCGCCGTCGGTGGCGTGATGCTGCTCGATGTGATGAGCGCCTGGCAGCTCACGCGCAGCCGACCGCAGTTCCGCAGAGCGGCGGGCAGCGAGCACGCGGTCGACATCGAGCGCAGCATCGTCGTCAATCGCCCGCCCGAAGAGTGCTATCGCTTCTGGCGCGACTTGGAGAATCTGCCGCGCTTCATGCGTCATCTGGAGTCCGTGCAGATCCTCGACGAGCGGCGTTCACACTGGGTGGCGCGTGCGCCCGGCGGGCGAACGGTCGAGTGGGACTCGATACTCACGGTGGACCGGCCGGGGCAGCTTCTCGCGTGGCGCTCGGTCGAAGGCGCCGACGTCGCCAACGCGGGATCCGTGCGCTTCGAGCCGGGGACCGGCGGACGCGGCACGCTGATCCGCGTACGGATGCAGTACGACCCGCCGGGTGGAGTGCTCGGCGCGATGGCCGCGCGGCTCTTCGGCGAGGAACCGGAGCTGCAGGTGAGGGAGGATCTGCGCCGCTTCAAGCAGATGCTCGAAGCGGGTGAGATACCCACGACGCGCGGACAGCCCTCGGGACGCAGGAGTCTGATGGCGCGCCTGACGCGGGAGGGACGGCTGTCATGAAAGCGGCGTGCTGGTACGGCAAGGCGGACGTGCGCGTCGAAGAGGTTCCCGATCCGCAGATCCTCAATCCACGGGATGCCATTCTGCGCATCACTTCCACTGCGATCTGCGGCTCCGACCTGCACCTCTACGGCGGCTTCGTGCCCACGATGATGGAAGGCGACATCCTGGGTCACGAGTTCATGGGCGAGGTGGTGGAAGTCGGCCCGGAGGTACGGAACGTCAAGGTGGGCGATCGCGTCGTGAACGCGTTTCCAATCGCCTGCGGCGCGTGCTTCTTCTGCCAGGACGGTCTCCATTCGCTCTGTGAGAACTCGAATCCCAATGCCTGGATGGCGGAGAAGCTGTGGGGACACTCGCCCTGCGGCATCTACGGCTACTCGCACATGACCGGCGGCTACGCCGGCGGACAGGCCGAGTACGCGCGCGTGCCGTTCGCCGACGTAGGACTGCTCCAGGTGCCGGACGATCTGAGCGACGATCAGGTGCTCTTTCTCTCGGACGTGTTCCCGACCGGGTACATGGCAGCCGAGCAGTGCGGCATCCGTCCCGGCGACACCGTCGCGGTGTGGGGCTGCGGGCCCGTGGGTCAGTTCGCGATCGCGAGCAGCTACATGCTGGGCGCGGGACGCGTCATCGCGATAGACCGTTTTCCCGAGCGGCTCACCATGGCGCACGAGCGCGCTGGTGCGCTGCCGCTCAACTACGAGGAAGTGAACGTCCTCGAGGCGCTGATGGATCTCACCGGAGGCCGCGGTCCGGACCACTGCATCGATTCGGTCGGCATGGAGGCACACGCGCCGGGACTGCTCGGTGCATACGATCGAGTCAAGCAGGCGCTGATGCTCGAGACCGACCGCCCGAATGCGCTGCGCGAGGCGATCCTCGCGTGCCGCAACGGCGGAACCGTGTCCATTCCGGGCGTGTACGGCGGGTTCGTCGACAAGATGCCGTTCGGTGCGATCGTCAACAAGGCGCTCACCATCAGGACCGGGCAGACGCACGTGCAGCGCTACATGAAGCCGTTGCTCGAGGCGATAGAGCGCGGCGACATCGATCCGAGCTTCATCATCACGCATCACATGCCGCTCGAGGACGCACCGCTCGGCTACGAGCTGTTCCGCAACAAGCAGGACGAGTGCATCAAGGTCGTGCTCACGCCTGACGGACGCACATCGTCGCCGGCCGGCCCCGTCAGCATTCACTGAGCAGACGCCCGCCGGTTATCGCGCGCCCGACGGCCGCGCAGGGCGTCAACCGGCCGTACGAACGGCGCGGAAGGGACACGGTACGTCGCTTGCTGCGGATCCGGCGATGTTCCCGTCCGCGCTCACTGCCGTCCTGCTCACGCTCGTCATCGCCGCGCTCGCGTTCCTGATCGGAGTCAACCTGGCGACGGCGGAGAAGCGTCTGCAGCGCATCCCGCGCCGGCTGTACACGAGCGAGGACCCCGACTTCCGCCGCGCGCTCGGCGTGCTGCTCGGTCCGCCGATTCTCTCCGGCAATCACGTCACGACGCTGGTGAACGGCGACCGGATCTTTCCCGCGATGCTCGATGCGATCCGCTCGGCGAGAGTGAGCCTCTGTTTCGAGACCTTCATCTTCCGCGACGAGATCGGCGCGCAGTTCTGCCGTGCCCTCACCGAGGCGGCGCAGCGCGGCGTGCGCGTGCACGTGCTGCTCGACTGGCTGGGCGCGCGATCGATCGATCACGGGCTGCTCGAGCCCGCGCGCAGGGCAGGGGCGCACGTCGAGTTCTATCACGAGCCGTCCTGGTACCACCTCGGGCGGCTCAACAACCGCACGCATCGCAAGCTCCTCATCGTCGACGGCAGGATCGGCTTCACGGGCGGTGTCGGTATCGGCCGGGAATGGACCGGGAACGGCCAGGACCCCGAGCACTGGCACGATCTGCACTACCGCGTCGAGGGACCGGTGGTGAGCCAGATGCAGGCGGTGTTCATCGACAACTGGATCAAGGCGACCGGCAACGTGCTGCACGGGGATGCCTATTTCCCGATGCTGCATCCCGTCGGCGACATGGACGCGCAGATGTTCGCCAGCTCACCGGCCGGCGGCTCGGAGAGCATGCACCTCATGGTGCTGCTCGCGATCACGGCGGCCCATCGCTCGATAGACATCGCGAACTCGTACTTCGTGCCGGACGAGCTCACGGTCGGTGCGCTGATCGCCGCGCGCGAGCGGGGAGTGCACGTGCGGATCGTCGTGCCGAACCGCCACACCGACGCGCCGGTGGGTCGCTGGGCCGCGCATGCGCTCTACTCGACGCTGCTCGATGCGGGCGTACAGATCTTCGAGTACCAGCCCACGATGATCCATGCCAAGGTGATGGTGGTGGACGGCGCGTGGGTCTCGGTCGGCTCGAGCAACTTCGACAACCGCTCGTTCCGGCTGAACGACGAGGCGAATCTCAACGTCTTCAGCACCGGGCTGGCCGAGGAGCAGATTCAGATCATCGAGAAGGACATCGCCGACTCGAACCGCATGTCCCGGCGACGCTGGGCGCGGCGGTCTGCGAGCCGCCGCGTGCTCGAGACGATGGCGACGCTGCTGCGTTCGCAGCTCTAGAGAGCTGCCGGGCGAGGCGACGCCGTGCGCGGCGCCGAGGGTCCGTCTCAGCGGAACAGCACGATCGCCTGTTCCAGCGTGACCCAGACGCCCCATCCGAGCGGAATCCACACGGCAAGCCATGCCAGCGCGACGAGCAGCGGATGACGCGTTCCCGCCTCGTGCGCGCGACTCGCAGCACGCGCCTGCGCACCATCCGGCGCACTGGGCACGGCAGTGGGTCCGGCATCGTCCGTCTTCATGTGGTACTTCGGATCGACCGGCCGCACGAGCCAGTTGCACAGGAAGCCGAGCGCGAGGAGCCCGGCGAGGATGTACATGGTGATGCTGTATGCCTCGGCGCGCACGACGCCGCGCTCGAGCTGGTACTCGCGGATGTAGTTCACGAGCACCGGACCCAGTATGCCGGCGGTGGACCAGGCGGTGAGGATCCGCCCGTGGATCGCGCCGACCATCTTCGTGCCGAACACGTCGGCGAGGTAGGCCGGGATGGTCGAGAAGCCGCCGCCGTACATCGAGAGAATGATGCAGAAGAAGACGACGAACAGCGCGAGCCGTCCCGTATCGGCCGTCCAGGGAATGGAGGCGTAGAGTGCGATGCCGAGCAGGAAGAAGGTCGCGTATGTCGCCTTGCGGCCGATGCGATCCGAGAGCGAAGCCCACGCGATGCGGCCCGCGATGTTGAAGAGCGACAGGAGACCCGTGAATCCGGCCGCGATGGCCGCGATCTGACCGAGCTGCTGCTGCGACAGCTCGGAGAACTCGGCATCGACGCCGATGAGCCGGCCGCCGAAGACTTCCTGCAGGAGCGGAGAGGCCATGCCGAGGATGCCGATGCCGGCCGTGACGTTGAGGCACAGCACGCTCCACAGCAGCCAGAACTGCGGCGTGCGCCAGGCGACGTCCACGTGCACGTGCCGGTCGGTGACGAGTCGGGTGCGCTTCGTCTCGTCCGGCTTCCACCCTTCGGGCCTCCAGCCTTCGGGCGGCAACCGGTAACCGAACGCGCCGCCGAGCATGAACACGAGATAGATCGCGGCCAGCGTCAGGAACGTTTCCCACACGCCGACCGATGTCGGCGTGGCGTAGAACTTCATGAGCCGGTCGGCGAGCGGAGCACCGATCATCGCGCCGCCGCCGAAACCCATGATGGCCATGCCCGTCGCCATGCCGCGCCGGTCGGGGAACCACTTGATGAGCGTCGAGACCGGCGAGATGTAGCCCAGGCCGAGCCCGATGCCGCCGATCACGCCGGAGCCGAGCCACAGGAGCCAGATCTGGTGGGTGGTGACTCCGACGGCGGAGATCACGAGCCCGCCGCACCAGCACAGCGCCGAGACCACTCCCGCCTTGCGCGGGCCCGCACGCTCGAGCCAGCCGCCCCAGAGCGCGGCGGACGAGCCGAGGAACACGAAGAACAGCGTGTACGTCCAGCCGAGCATGGAGATCTTCCAGTCGCAGCGGGTCGTCACGATCTGCTCGAAGAAGCCCATCTCCGGCGGGCACGCGACCGAATGCGTGATGCCGATGGCCTGCGAGAGCGGCAGCCAGAAGACCGAGAAGCCGTAGGCCATGCCGATGCACAGGTGGATGGCGAGCGCGGCAGGCGGAACGAGCCAGCGGCTGTAGCCGGGGCCGGCGATGATGCGCTCGCGATCGAGAATTCCGGGAAGGCTCGCCGTGCTTGTCGATGCCATCGGGACGGGTGATCCTCAGGGCTCGCCGCGGCAGTTTAGGTGAATTCGGGCACGGTCGGCTATGGTGCGCCGGATGGCCACGGTCGGTCCGGCCCGGGAGGCTGCTCATGCTGAAGCTGTATCACTGGGAGCCGAACGCGAATTCGGGCAAGCCCATGCTCGCTCTCGCCGAGAAGGGCGTGAGCTACGAAAGTCATTACGTCGACCTGCTCCAGCTCGATCAGCATCGACCGGAATATCTGCGCATCAACCCGGACGGCACCATACCGACGATGGTCCACGGCGAGCGGATCCTCACCGAATCGACGCCGATGATGGAGTACATCGACGAGGTCTTCGAAGGCCCGCCGCTGCGTCCCCGCGAGCCGAAGGAGCGCTGGCGCATGCGATGGTGGATGCGCTTCTTCGACGCGTACTTCGGCCCCTCGCTCAGCATGATCGGCTGGAGCGTGTTCGTCGGTCCGGCGATGCGCCAGCGGGACCCGCGCGAGCTCGAGGCCGCGATCCAGCGCATCCCGCTCGAGTCGCGGCGCGTCGCCTGGCGCAAGGCGATGTTCAACGAGTTCACGCCCGAGGAGCTCGCCGAGTCGCGCCGGCGCATCGAGTTCGCGACGACGGTGCTCGAGGAGCATCTGGCCCGGTACGAATGGATCGCGGGCGGGAGTTTCTCGCTCGCGGACATCAGCGGCTTCAATCTCGGCTACGCACTGCCGTTCACTCAGCCCGAGCGCTGCAACGAGACGAGGACGCCGAACATCATGCGCTGGCTGCGCAGCATCGCCGCGCGACCTGCGACGCGCGAGACCTGGAAGAAGAGCCGCACGGCTTTCGCACAGCGCTTCGCGGCGCTCTGTCAGGAGGGCTGACGCATGCTGGAGCTCTATCACTGGGAGCCGAACGTCTTCTTCCTCAAGCCGCTCATCGCCCTCGAGGAGAAGGGCGCCGAATGGGTGAGCCGCTGGTTCGATCCGACGCGGTTCGAACAGTTCGCGCCCGGCTTCCCGGCAAATCAGGAATCGCAGCTCCATCTCGAGCGGGAAGGGCCGCTGCTCGTGCACGACGGCGAAGTCGTGAGCGGCTCGTACTTCATGCTGGAGTACATCGCGGAGAGCCTGCCCGGTCCCGAGCTTCTGCCGGGCGGCGCCTTCGAGCACTACCGTGCCCGCGCCTTCGGGCAGCTGGGGGCTCTGATCCTCGCGCCGATCGTCTGCGCGCTCGGCTGCGCGCGCTATCTCGTTCCCGCGCTTGCCGAACGGAATCGCGACGAGCTGCGCGCCCGCGTCGCGGCGATCGAGCCGATCGAGCGGCGCAATGCCTGGCTCGCGGTGATCGACCACGCATGGGACGAACGTGCGCTGGAGGATCTCAGACGTCGCCTCCAGTTTCCCGTGAGCCACATCGAAGCCGCGCTCGGAAGCTCCCGGTGGCTCGCGGGCGACGAGTACTCGATCGCGGACATCGATGCGTTCGCGCTGCTGCGTCCGCTGCCCGATCTCGCTCCGCAGGTCGTGAACGAGAGCGCGACTCCGCGCATCGTCGAGTTCCTCGCGCGCATGCACGAGCGTCCTGCGGTACGCGCAGCGCTCGCGCGAAGCCGGAGCGGCAGACCGCACGAAGCCTTCGTGCCCGGTCCGGAATGCTCACGCTGGGGATGAGGAATCCCGCCAGGCGGTGAAGCGCACCGCTCGCAGCGGAGCCCGTCGAGGCGATGCCGGAAGCTCAGGATGCTGCCGGAGCAGGGCCTTCGTTACCTTCCCGTCTGAGCAGAGTCTCGAGGCACCGCGGATCGATCGGTTTGGTGAGATGGTGATCGAACCCGGCTTCCATGGCGCGCCGCTTGTCCTCGTCCTGCCCCCAGCCGGTGACGGCGATCAGGATCGTTTCGCGTCCCCACTCCGCCGCGCGGATTCGCGCGGCGACCTCGTAGCCGTTCATCTCCGGCATTCCGATGTCGAGCACGACGGCATCCGGGCGGAAGCTCTCGGCGGCTTCGAGCGCCTGCCGGCCCGAGTGAGCGATCTCGACCTCGTGACCCCATAGCTGCAGCAGCGTCGCGCAGCACTCGGCGCTGTCACGGTTGTCATCGGCGACGAGCACCCGGAGAGACGTGCGCCGTTCCGTCCGTTCCTTGCGGCGCCGTTTCCGGGGTTCTTCCTCCGGAGCCGTTCCGAGCGGAAGGCGGACGACGAAGCGGCTCCCGCGGCCGAGCCCTTCGCTGTGGGCCTCGATCGTGCCTCCGTGCAGGTTGACGAGCCCGCGCACGAGCGCGAGTCCTATGCCGAGTCCGCCCTCGGAACGCTCAAGCGCCGAGTGCGCCTGCGAGAACAGCGTGAACAGGCGCGGCATCATCTCCGGGGAGATTCCGATGCCGTTGTCGCTCACCGTCACGACGACCTCGCGTCCCTCGGGCTTCGCCTCGAGCCGGATGTCGCCGCCGGCGTCGGTGTACTTCGCCGCGTTGATGAGCAGATTGGAGAACACCTGCGCCAGGCGCACCGCGTCCGCCTCGAGCCGTACGGGCTCGCGCGGCAGATCCACGGTGAGAGTGTGGCGCCTGGCATCGAGCGCCGGGCGGGCCGCTTCGATCGCGGCGGCGATCGCCGACGTGAGCTCCATGCGCGTCTTGCGCAGCTCCATGACTCCGCGGGTGATGCGCGAGACGTCGAGCAGATCGTCGAGGAGCCGCGCCATGTGCTCCACCTGGCGCTCGATGACGTCCTGCGTGCGCCGATGCTGCTGCGCCGTGCGGCCGGGCTGCCTGGCGATCGTGAGCGCGTAGCGGATCGGTGCGAGCGGATTGCGCAGCTCGTGAGCGAGGATGGCGAGGAACTCGTCCTTGCGCCGGTCCGCCTCGCGCAGCGCAGCCTCGGCACGTTTGCGCTCGGTGACGTCGCGCGCGATCTTCGACGCACCGACGACGTTGCCCCGGCCGTCGCGAATGGGCGAGACCGTCAGCGAGACGCTGATCCGGCGTCCGTCGCGGGCGAGGCGCTCGGTTTCGTAGTGCTCGATGCGCTCGCCGTTCTCGACTCGCGCGAGAATCTGGTCCTCCTCGTGCTGCAGCTCGGGCGGGATGAGAATGGTGATCGGCCTGCCGATCACTTCCTCCGGCGCATAACCGAAGATCCGCTGCGCGCCGGCGTTCCACGAGCTGATGCGGCCGTCCAGCGTCTTGCTGATGATCGCGTCGTGCGAGCATTCCACGAGCGCCGCCAGCAGGACCTGCGATTCCTCCGCGCGCTTGCGCTCGGTGACGTCCATCGCGATGCCGCACAGCCGCACCGCGCGACCGGAAGCGTCGTACACCGCGCGGCCGCGGCCCTCCATCCAGCGCCAGGTGCCGTTCGCGTGCCGGAAGCGGAACTCGACGCGATAGTCGCGGCCGTCGACGATCGCATCCTCTATGGCCGAGGCGAGCGCCTGCTGGTCCTCGGGATGGACGCGCTCGCGGAACGCCGCGAAGGAGTCGCCGAAACCGCCCGGAGGCAGGCCGCACAGCTCCTCGAGCTCCGCGCTCCAGCGCACGGCATCGTTCTGCAGGTCATGGACCCACATGCCCATGTGCGCGCTGCGCATCGCGAGATGCAGCACGGCGTCCCGCTCGAGGAGCCGCTCCTCGGCGCGCACACGGTCCGTGACGTCGCGCGTGTAGCAGCGGCTGTAGACGACCTTGCCGTTCTCGAGATGGGAGTTGACGGAGAGCAGGACGTCGAGGATCGCTCCGTCCCTGCGGCGCAGCCGCGCGGGATACTCGTGCAGCGTCTCGCCCGCGAGGATCCGCGCGAGGAGCGCATCGGCCGCGCGCCGGTCGGCATGGAACTCGCCGATGTGATGGCCCAGATACTCGTCCGCCGTGCATCCGAGCAGCGCGAGCTCGGCGGCGTTCGCCCAGCGGATGATGCCGTCGGGTCCCACCATGTGGATCGGAATCGGAGCGTTCTCGGCCAGGTCCGCGAACTCGCGCTCACGATGCCCGAGGGTGAGCTCGATCCTTCGATGGGCGCGCAGCGCCTGTTCGAGCGATGCCGCCTGCTGCTGCAGGTAGGCGACCGCCCGCATCCTTTCGTCGACGTCCGTCAGAGCCGTGAGAGCCTCCGCGGGCGCGATGCGCGTGTGCGAAGCGCACAACCGCCTGAGATGCTCCTGCTGGGCGCTCGAAGCGCAGTCCTGGAGCGGGAAGGCACAGAAGAGAGAAAGGGAATACGGCGCGACGAGCTCGTTCCACAGGCCGTCGAGCTCGATCGCAGCCTCGTAGCGGCCCGCCTTCCACAGCAGCGTCACCATCTCGCCGAAAATGGCGATCCTGCCGTGCCGCCCGGCCATCGGGGCGAGGAACCCGTGTGCGAGCTCGAAGAGACGCGCCCGGTCCGGGCGGTCGCCGTCCATGATCCGCGCGAGTGTCTGCGCGGCATCGAGCACGACGAACTGCCCGCGCTCGCGCAGCGCCGCCGTGTCGAGGCCGAGGCTGCGCCATCTGCGCCCGAGCGTCGCCCGGTGCGCTTCGGTGACGACCAGGACGATTGCTGCGCCCGTTTCGATTCCGTTCTGCACGAAGCCGGCGACCGACTCCAGCAGGACGGATTCGTCGTCGTAGAACTGGGCGAAGTGCTCGCGCTCGCCCGTACCGCTCCAGCTCGTCTGCCCCGTGTGCTCCTCAGGCCAGCGAAAGATGCTCATTTCGCCCCGTCCTGTGCCGCACACGGGCGGGGGCATCACTGCCCCATTTCATGTGGCGAGATGATTCCGAAGTACCATCCCGCCATCAGAACCAGGAAGAGAACGATCGACAGGGCGATGCGCACCGTCAGTGCGCGCGCGAGCTTCGCCGAATGTTCGCTCGACTGTTTGCTGCCCGCCGTCAGGTGGTAGAGCCCCTTGCCGAGGCTGATGACGACCGCAAGCAGAGCGACCGCGACCAGAATCTTGATCTCTCCGGGCATCAGCGCGGTGCTCTCGTGCTCGTCAGGGGCGTCGCACCGCCGCCGGGTGGGGCCACGGTACGGTCGGAAGAGGTGGTGAATCTCACTGAAGTCCTCCGCAGGGGTGCGCGCTGCGCACGCGGCGCCCGTCGATGCGATCCGGCATGGTTGCGCGGCGCCGCCGGCGCGAACGTGCCGGGAACTCCCCGGGAAACGCGAATGCATTGTAACAGAGGAAAGGCGGACCGCGGGCCGCGTCGTGCGGTCCGGTCGCAATCACTGGCGTGGCAGCCGATCCGGTGGCGCTCAGGATCCCAGCGCCAGAGACTCCGGTTCGAGCCTATCCGCGCTGCGCATCATGCGTGAAGCGATCGCCTGCAGTATGTGCTCACACGTGAGGTCCGCTGCGAAGAATGCGCAGTCGCAGTGCCAGCCGGAGCTGCGGTCGAAGCACACCTCGTGGCCTTCGACCAGGTATCGCATGTGCTGCAGGATGACGTTCATGCCCGCCTCTTCGAGTTCAAGCACCTTCGCGGTGCAAACTCCTCGCCAGCTTTGAAGTTTCACGGGTTTTCAAGCACTTGCGTGCACGGCAAGGCGCGCGACGGGGGAGTTCTGTAAAGGGCGCCGACGTTTGAGCCTCAGCGCGCGAGGTAGGCGGGCCCGACGCGCAGACCATGCGTGAGGCTCTCGGGGAGACCGTAGTAGAGCGCCATGGAGATGGCTGCGTGAGCCGCTCCCAGCACGAACACGTTGACCCCGCGTCGGTAGAGCGTGCAGGAGAGCACGCCGGCGGCAGTCGTGACTGCGGTGAGGAACGGATTCGGCAGGTGAAAGGTGGCGAACAGAACCGCCGTGCCCGCCGTCGCCGCGCGGGGATCGGGCAGCACCTCGTTCATCCGCCGGTAGAAGAAGCAAAGCAGGCCGTACTGCTGCAGCGTGCCCCACACGAGAAGCCAGGCGAGGGAGGCAAGGAGGTGCAGCGTGGCCGGAAAGTGCAGGGAATCGAGCAGCGCTCCGGCCACGAGCGGTGCGCTCACGGCGCAGGCCACGACGGGCGATGCGCCGCGCGTTCCCGATTTCCAGTCGTCCCATCGCAGCCCGAGCCCGCTAGCGGTTTCACCGCGGCGCCAGTGGCTCGAGAGCGCGATGCCGAAGTAGCCCGCGACAACCGCCAGCACGTCGCCGGGGAACGCATCCCGCCAGATCCAGATATACGTGAGAATCAGCGCGGTCATCGCCGAGAGTTCGGCCAGTGCCGTGTCTCGCCGCGTCCACCGCATGTCTTGACCGACTCTCGTGCGCTTGCATTCAGCCCCGTGCAGGCGTCCGGGCACGCTCGAGCTGCTCGGCGAGCCGCTTGTGTGAAACGCGCAGGACCGTCCGCAGATCCTGGGCGAAGAGCGAGACCCTGAATTCCTCGATCATCCACCGGAGCTGCTCGAGCTCGGGGCGTTTCGCGTCCATGCCGGACTGCTCCTCGAGCTCCCGCAGCGCACGCTGAAACGGTTCGACCTGCGCTGCCAGCTCCGCATCGCGTGCGACGTTGCCGGGCAGGCGCTCGATACGGCGCCGCACGGCTTTCAGGTAGCGCGGAAACTGCTCGAGCCAGCGCAGTGGAGTCGATTCGATGAAGCTCGGAGCCAGAAGCCCCGCGAGCTGCGCTTCGATGTCGGCAACCGCCGAAGCGAACACCGGCGACCGCACCTTCGCGAGCAGCGCGCGTACCGTGCGCCATTCGCGAAGCGTGGACTTGAGCAGGTCGATGAGCCTGTTCGCCGTCTCGTCGATGTCCGCGCGGTACGCATCGATCAGCCGCTCGAACGCCGCCGCATCGCGGGGCACCGGAACGTCGTCGGGTATGAAGCGCTCGCGGAAGATTCGCTCGGTGAGCGCATCGGGAAGCGGCTTCGCGAGCGGGAGTCCCTGGGAGAGCAGCACGAGCTCGGCATCGTCCGCGATGCGCCGCCGGAGCATCTTCGCCTGCTGAGGCAGCGCGAGCAGCGCAAGCCGCGTAACTCCGGCGCGCGTGCGCGCCTCGGCTTCCGTTTCGCTTCGTGCCTCGACGAGCGCGACACCATCGCCGCGGTCCTCGAGTGCCGGATATACCACGAGGTGCAGACGTTCCCGTTCGACGCTTGCCGTTCGCGGCAGCTCGCCGAAATCCCAGCGGCGATGGACGTCGCTCGCACTCCTTGCGGGCGGGGCAGGCTCGCCGCCGCGCAGCGCGCGGATCCTGCGGCGGATCGCGGCGAGATCGCGCGACTCGGCGATGCGACGCCCCGCGTCATCCACCACGCGGAAGTTCATGCGCAGGTGATCGGGCAGGCCGAGCGCGGCGAGAGCGGCGGCAGTCACCGCTTCGCCCGCGCGGCGCGAGATCCACTGCGCCATCCATTCGTAGAACCCGGCGCTCGTGCCTTCGGATTCCGCGAGCGCCTCGCGCGCGTGATCGGGCACCGGCACGAGCTGCCTGCGCAGATGCTTGGGCAGCGCGCGCAGCACGGCTGTGATCTTCTCGAGCCGCATGCCCGGAACGAGCCACGCGAGACGGTCGGCCTCGAGCTCTTCGACGAGCAGCTCGGGCACGACGAGCGTGAGTCCGTCGTCCGGTGCACCGGGCTCGAAGCGGTACTCGAGCGGCAGGCGGTTCGGTCCGACCTGAAGCTCGTCCGGGAAATCCGCGGGGCTCACCTCGGGCGCATCCCGGCGCACCAGATCCTCGCGCGTCATGAAGAGGAGCCGCGGCTCGCGCCGCTCGGCTTCCTCTCGCCAGCGCTCGAACGCCGGCACGGAGCTGATGTGCCGCGGAATGCGCGCCAGATAGAAATCCATCTGCGTCCGCTCGTCGACGAGAATGTCGCGTCGGCGGATCTTCGCTTCGAGGTACTCGATCTCCGCGCGCAGCTTCCGGTTCGCGGTGAAGAACTCGCCGCGGATCTGCGCCCGGCCGCCGACGAGCGCCTCGCGCACGAAGATCTCGCGCGCGACGTCGGGCGCGATGTTCCCGAAATTCACGCGCCGGCGTGCTGCGAGCTGCAGGCCGTACAGCGATACCGCCTCGTACGCCGCGACGTAGCCGCGCGACTCGAGCCAGTGCGCATCGTCGTAGGTGCGCTTCAGGAGATGCGCACCCGCGGTTTCGATCCAGCCCGGAGCGACTGCCGCGACCATGCGTGCGTAGAGCCGCGTCGTCTCCACGAGGCTCGCGGCCACGACCCAGCGCGGTGGACGCGCGGCGAGAGGAGTGCCGGGCGCGATCACGAAGCGCGTGCCGCGCGCGCCCTCGTACTCGCGCCGCTCCGTGAGGCGGCCGATCGAGCTCAGAAAGCCGGTGAGAATCGCCTGATGCAGATCGGCATAGGTCGCGGGCTCCACGTTCGGGCGCAGGCCGAGCTCGGCGACGGCATCCTCGAGCTCCGCGTGCAGCTCCTGCCATTCACGCATGCGCACGAAGGAGAGGAAGCGCTCGCGGCACCACTTGCGAAGCTGCGCACCGGAGCTTTCCGCGGACGCCGCCTGCCAGGCGCGCCAGAGGTTCAGCACCGCGACGAAGTCCGAGCGTGAGTCCGCGAACTGTGCGTGCTGCTGATCGGCCTGCTGCTGCGCATCCGCGGGACGCTCGCGGGGATCCTGGATCTCGAGGAACGCCGCGATGACGAGCATCTCCGCGAGACACCGGCGCCGCGCCGCCGCCAGGAGCATGCGGCCGAGCCGCGGGTCGACCGGGAGCGAGGCGATCTGCCGGCCGATTCGCGTCACCCGGCGCCGCTCGTCCATCGCCCTGAGCTCCTGGAGGAGCCGCACGCCGTCGTTCACGAGCCTGGTGTCGGGCGGATCGAGGAAGGGGAAGCGTTCCGGCTCACCGAGCCCGATCACCGCCATCTGCAGGATCACGCTCGCGAGATTGGTGCGCAGAATCTCGGGCGGCGTGAACTCTTCGCGCGCCTCGAAATCCTCCTGCGAGTACAGGCGGATGCACACGCCTTCGGCTTCGCGGCCGCAGCGGCCCTTGCGCTGATCCGCGCTCGCCTTCGAGATCGGCTCGATGGGCAGCCGCTGTACCTTGCCGCGCACGCTGTAGCGGCTGATGCGCGCGAGACCCGAATCCACGACGTGGCGGATGCCGGGAACGGTGAGCGACGTCTCCGCGACGTTCGTCGCGAGCACCACGCGCCGCGTGCCGTGCGGCTGGAAGATGCGTTCCTGCTCGCGCGCGGAGAGGCGCGCGAAGAGCGGCAGCACTTCGGTATCCGGAAGCCGCGCGCGCTGCAGCGCCTCCGCGGCTTCACGGATGTGCTTCTCGCCGGGAAGGAAGACGAGGATGTCCTGGCCTCTGGTGCGCGGATCGGCGTCGAGCTCGCGCACCGCTTCGACGACACCCTCGGGAAGCGAGAGCTCTGCGGCGTCCTCGTCTTCGGCGACCAGCGGCCGGTAGCGCACCTCGACCGGGTAGCTTCGTCCGGAGACTTCGATGATCGGCGCGCCGCCGAAGAAGTCCGCGAACTTCCCGGGATCGATCGTGGCCGAGGTCACGATGACCCTGAGCTCGGGACGCCGCTCTGCGAGTCCTCGCAGCACTCCGAGCAGGAGATCGATGTTGATGCTGCGCTCGTGCGCCTCGTCGATGATGAGCGTGTCGTAGCGCAGCAGCTCCGGATCGCCCGTGAGCTCGCGCAGCAGAATGCCGTCCGTCATGAGCTTGACGCGGCAGTCCGGACCCGTGCGGTCGGTGAACCTCACCTGATAGCCCACCGCACCGCCGACCGCCGTGCCGAGCTCGAACGCGAGGCGATTCGCGAGGGCGCGCGCCGCGATGCGGCGCGGCTGTGTGTGACCGATCAGCCCGAGTGCGCCGCGGCCCGCTTCGAGGCAGAGCTTCGGGAGCTGGGTCGTCTTGCCCGAACCGGTCGCACCGCACACGACGATGACTCGGTGTTTCTCGAGCGCCGAAAGAATCTCCTCGCGGTGAGCACTGATGGGAAGCTGAGGGTCGTACTCGAGCCGCAGCGGCAACGCTCGCAGGCGCTCGACGCGTGCGATCGAGGCGTCGATCGCGGCGGAAAGGCGCTGAACGGCGGCGGCCAGCCCGGCAGTGTGCGAGCCCCGCGCCTCGAGCCGGTCCAGCTCACGCAGCAGGCGGGGACGATCGGCGATGCGCGCCTCGGAGATCCGCGCGCGCAGTGCCTCGATCAGCAGGGGACCGGCCGTGCCGGTTGTCGAATCCGAAGTCGAATGAATCGGTAGGTGCCCTGGACGCTAGCCCTGGACGGTATTCGCGGAACGCTGACCTGCGGCAGTCGCACCCGCGGTGCGCGCGGCGACCGCCTTGCGGCGTGCCGTCACGGTGCGCCGCGGCGGGCGCTGCTTCGGCACAGCGAGCTCGGCCGGCTGCGGTGGAATCATGACGATACGGTGAACGATCGCCGTGCTGCCGCAGGCAGGGCAGCGATCGGCCCAGCTCGGACACTCCCGTTCACATCCACTGCACAGACGCGCGTGCTCGATAGCCATGGCCAGTCCCTCGCTGACGAAAAGGTGTATCCGGGTGGGCGCCCTGGGTACGAGGGTGGCGGAGTTTAGCTGAACGGGCGTTTTCGAGCGAGCTGTGCGGTGCCGGAGCGTGTCTTCGGGCGGCAGCGAAAGAGATTCTGTTACATCGCCGCGCACACGCGTCCACTGCGCACTGCGCTTCCTGCAATGCGTGCATCCTGCAGCGCGGACAGCGTCGGCGCGGCCTCGACCGTCCTCTCGCAACGTGGTGAGGGACGGTGCGTGAGACGCGCCGGTCTCAGTCTTCCTTCCCGTCTCGATCCGGTCCCGAGATGCGCTGGAACGTGCGGAACATGCACTGCGTGCCGTCCGGAAGCTTGACGCCGGAGAAACGGTCGAGCTGATTGAGGCCGTGAGTGACGAAGCTCACCGCGCGCGCGAAACGCAGCCCGTAGCACTGCTCGCCCATGAACGTCGCGCGATACCGCGAGCCGTCCTTGGTCGTGATGTACAGGGTCGCATCGTTCGGCGCGGACCAGTCGTCGATCTGATAAGAGGCCAGTGCGAGGCGTTCGCGGGCGAGGTCGTCCGCCGCACGGCTCGCCGACGGGTCGAAGAGAAGGAACGCTGCCGCCGTGGCGAGAAAAGCGGCACCGGCCGTTCGTGCGGTCCTCATGCGAATCTCCCTGAGGAAATCCGGGATTCGAAGTCTGGGACCGGACGCGGCGGCGTCAAGTTCCTGCCGCAGCGCCGCAACGGCGTGCGATCGAAACCGTCAGGCCTGCTCGCGCTGAAAGTCGCGACCGGCACGCATCTCCCGCACGACGCCCGTGCGGATGACGAAGTCGCCGAAGCGCTCGCCGGGCTTGCGCTCCTTCGCATAGGCGAGGAGCACGGGGCGCAGAGCGTCGAGGATCTGCTGCTCGCCGATGTTCTCACGGTACAGCGCGTTGAGGCGCTCGCCGTTGAAGGCCGCACCGAGGTACAGGTTGTACTTGCCGGGTGCCTTGCCGACCAGGGCGATCTCCGCGACGTACGGCCGCGCGCAGCCGTTCGGGCAGCCGCTCATGCGGATGGTGATGGGTTCGCGCTCGAGCCCCGCCTCGACCAGGATCTCCTCGATCCGGTCGATGAGCGTCGGCAGATAGCGCTCGCTCTCGGCCATCGCGAGGCCGCAGGTCGGCAGCGCGACGCATGCGATCGAATGCTGACGCATCGCGCTCGCACGTGCGTCGTTCTCCAGCCCGTACTCGCGCAGCAGGGCTTCGATGGCGGGCCGGTCGCGCTCTTCGACGCCGGCGATCGTGAGGTTCTGATTGGTCGTGAGGGCGAAGAGCCCCTTGTGCACGCGCGCGAGCTCGCGCAGCCCGGTCATGAGCGGCCGGCCCGGCGCGTCGTACACGCGTCCGGCCTCGATGTACATCGTGTAGTGCCAGCGCCCGTCGGCGCCCTGGAGCCATCCGCAGCGGTCGCCCGAGGTGTCGAGCCTGAACGGACGCGCCGGCTCGAGCGCCTTGCCCATGCGCCGCGCGAGCTCGCCGATGAACCAGTCGGTGCCGCGATCCTCGATCGTGTACTTGAAGCGCGCGTGCGCGCGGTCCTTGCGGTCGCCGTAGTCGCGCTGAATGCCCACGGTGTGCTCGGCCACGGCGAGCACGTCCTCGGGACGGCAGAAGCCGACGACGTCGGCGAGACGAGGGAAGGTGGCAGGCACCTTGTGCGTCATGCCCATGCCGCCGCCGACGGTGACGTTGTATCCGACGATGCGACCGTCCTCGACGATCGCGATGAAACCGAGGTCCTGCGCGAAGACGTCGACGTCGTTCTGCGGCGGAACGGTGACGGCGATCTTGAACTTGCGCGGCAGGTACTGGCGGCCGTAGATCGGTTCCTCGTCGCTCGCGCCGCCGTCGGGCGAGGGCTCGTCCAGGAAGATCTCGCGATACGCGGTCGAGCGCGGCTTGAGGTGCTCGCTGATGCGGCGGGCGAGCTCGCACACCTCGGCATGCGCCGGCGACTGCAGCGGGTTCGCCGTGCTGATGACGTTGCGGTTCACGTCACCGCACGCGGCCACGGTGTCGAGACCGACGGCGTTGATGCCCTGAATGAGCTTCTTCAGGTTGCGCTTGAGCACGCCGTGGAACTGGAACGTCTGGCGCGTCGTCAGGCGCAGCGTGCCGTTCGCGTAGCGCCGCGCGAGCTCGTCGAGCGCGAGCCACTGCTCCGTGGTGCACGCGCCGCCGGGCAGACGGATGCGCGCCATGAACTGGTAGCGCGGCTCGAGCTTCGCGCGCCGGCGCTCGTCGCGCAGGTCGCGGTCGTCCTGCTGATAGATGCCGTGGAACTTCGTGAGCTGCGTGTCGGCATCGCTCACGGCGCCCGTGACCGGGTCCGCGAGCCCTTCCTTCAGCGTGCCCCGCAGGAAGCGGCTGTCGTGCTTGAGCCTTTCGTTCGGATGCAGCTCTTCGAGGGGGCGGGAAAGATCGAAGCGGCGGACGATGTCGTCCATCAGTAGACGTCTCTCTGGTAGCGCGCCTCACGCTGCAGCTGCAGCAGGTACTCGGCCGCTCCTTCCGCGGAGTAGCCGCCGTGGCGCTCGATGATCTGGAGCAGGGCGGCATGCACGTCGGGCGCCATGTGCTCGGCATCGCCGCACACGTACACGTACGCGCCTTCCTGCAGCCACTCCCACAGCCGCGCGCCCTGCTCGAGCATGCGGTGCTGGACGTAGATCTTCTCATTCTGGTCGCGAGAGAACGCGACGTCGATGCGCTGGAGCACGCCGCGCTTGCGCCAGTCGAGCCACTCGGCCTGGTACAGGAAGTCCGTCTCGAAGTTGCGGTCGCCGAAGAACAGCCAGCTGGCACCGCGCGCGCCGATCGCCTCGCGCTCGGCTACGAAGGCGCGGAAGGGCGCCACGCCCGTGCCGGGGCCGATCATGATGATCGCGCGGTCGGGGTCGGCGGGCAGCCGGAAGCTCGTGTTCCGGTGCAGGTAGATCGGAACCGTCGCGTCCTCGTCGGTGAGGTCGGCGAGCATCCCCGAGACGACGCCGCGGCGGCGGCGTCCGAAGGATTCGTACTCGACGAGCCCCACGGTGAGATGCACCTCGTCCGGCACCACGCGCTGGCTCGAGGCGATGGAGTACAGGCGCGGCGCGAGCGGACGCAGGAGCTGCGCGAAGGCAGCTGCATCGAGTCCGACGGGCGGGTACTCCTGCACGAGATCGATGACGTGCCGGCCGCGCAGCCACTTCGCGAGCGCCGGACGGTTCTCCTCGCTCAGAATCCGCGCGAGCTCGTCGCTCTTGATCGCCGCCGCATAGCGCTCGACGAAGGACGCGCTCAGGGGACCGATGTCGTAGCGCTCGGTGAGCGCCTGCCGCAGCGACTGCGGTGTCGCATCGCCCACGGGCGTCTCGGGATCGAAGCGCAGCACCTCGAGCAGCGCGTCGACGTCCGACGCGTGGTTGCGCGGCGGGATGCCGATGGCGTCGCCCGGCTCGTATCGGATGTTCGAGCCTTCGAGCGACAGCTCGATGTGCCGCACGTCCTTCGTCGAGCCGCGCGCCGTGAGCCGCTGATTGGTGAGCACCGGCGCGTGGAAGGGGTTCTTGCGCGTGTACGCGTTGGAGACGGACGCGAGCGATGCCGCGGGACGCACGGCCGCGGCAGCCGCAGCGCCAGCCGGCGCGATCTCGGCGATCCGTGCGAGCACGCCTTCCGTCCAGGCGCGCGCAGTCTCTTCGTAATCGACGTCGCAGTCCGCACGCGGATGCAGCCGCTGGGCGCCGAGCGCCTCGAGACGCGCGTCGAAATCCTTGCCGGTCTGGCAGAACTTCTCGTAGCTCGAATCCCCGAGCGCGAGCACCGCATAGCGCAGATGCGCGAGCTTCGGCGCCTTGCGGCCGTGAAGCAGCTCGTAGAGCGGCACGGCGCGATCGGGCGGCTCGCCTTCGCCGTGCGTGCTCACGACGACGAGGAGAATCTGCGCCTGCTCGAGCTCGTTCTTCTTGCACTCGAGCATGTCGATCAGGGTATGGGCGATGCCGCGCTGGGCGAGCGCATCCGCGATGCCGCGCGCGACGTTCTGCGCATTTCCCGTCTGCGAGCCGTAGAGCACCGTGACGAGCGGCGCCGCGGATTGCACGGGCACCGGCTCGGGCAGGGTGCCGTGCGCGCTTCCAGCGAGATACCCGCTCAGCCACATGCGCTGCGCGACGTCGAGCCGCGCGACGAGCGCGTGCACCTCGCGCGCGAGGGCGGGGTCGAACGGAGCGCTCGACCAGCCGTCCAGGCTGGCTGCGCGATCCGGGATCACGGCTCGGGAGCTCGAAGTCATGCGCGGCTCGGGAAGTGCTGAAAAACTGGCCGCCCGATGGACATGAGCACCCCGACCGCACTGTCCGGCGAGGGTGCCATCCGGCGACCGGCGAACCTTAGCACCTTGTTTCCCGGGGCCTAAAAAGCCTTTTGCTCTTGCCATATGCCCGTTCGATATGGCGCCGGTGAGCTCCCCGCCGCGGCGCCGTTCGAGGTGAGGCGCGGCCCGATGCGGTGTGCGGAGAGGACGGCGGGATCCCCGGCACGCCGGACCCCGGTGCCCGCCGCTAGAATGCCCGTCACATGCCAGACGTCGCTCTCGTGCCTCATCCGTCCACGCCCTGCGGCGCCATCCAGGGCGTGACGGTTGCCGTGGACAGGGCGGGTTCCGGCGCACTGCGGTTGCGTTACGCGGTGCGGGGCGATCTCGAGAGCCTCAGCATTCCGGCGCCCTGTGAGCCGCGGCGTGCGGACGGTCTGTGGCGTCACACCTGCTTCGAAGTCTTCGTGCGTACCGAAGGACCGGGATACCTGGAGCTCAATCTCTCCCCCTCGGGAGAATGGGCGGCATACGCGTTCGAGGACTACCGGCAGGGCATGGCGCCCGCCGAGCTGAGCGCGGTCCCGAGGATCGACGTTAGACGGAACGCGGACACGCTGGTCGTCGACGCGCTCGTCCGGTTGCCTTCCGCTCCTCGGCTCGCGATGGGCATGATGCGGCTCGCGCTGGCGGCGGTTCTCGAAGCGCGCGACGGACGCATTTCGTACTGGGCGCTCAGGCATGCGTCGGGGAAGCCCGATTTCCACCACGTGGAGAGCTTCGCGCTGCGTCTCGACGGCGGAACCGGAGCCCCTCAACCGGAGCTGGAACGACTCAGATGAGATTCGGAATCGATCGGCTGATCGAGGAGCCCGAGCTGCGCAGGCCGCTCGCGGGAAAGCGGATCGGGCTGCTGGCGCATCCGGCTTCGGTGACGCACGACCTCGTGCATTCGCTCGATGCGCTCGCCGGGCTCGACGACCTCAACATCACCGCTGCATTCGGTCCGCAGCACGGGCTCCGCGGCGACAAGCAGGACAACATGATCGAGTCGCCGGACTTTCACGATCCGGTGCACGGCATTCCGGTGTTCAGCCTCTACGGCACGGTGCGCCGTCCCACGCCGCAGATGCTCGATACGTGCGACGTGGTGCTCGTCGATCTGCAGGACCTCGGCTGCCGCATCTATACGTTCATCACGACGCTGCGCTACGTGCTCGAGGAGGCGGCGAGGTTCGGCAAGAGCGTCTGGGTGCTCGACCGGCCGAACCCGATCGGGCGTCCCGTCGAAGGGCTGCGACTGCGCGAGGGCTGGGAGAGCTTCGTCGGCGCCGGGCCACTGCCGATGCGTCACGGCCTGACACTCGGTGAGCTCGCGCGCTGGTTCGTGACGACGCTGCGACTCGATGTCGATTGCCGCGTCATCGAGATGGAGGGGTGGAACCCCGATGAGGGGCCGGGCTACGGCTGGCCGCTGGGCGAGCGCACGTGGGTGAATCCGAGCCCCAACGCACCGAATCCGTGGATGGCGCGCTGCTACGCGGGCACCGTCATGCTGGAAGGTACGACCCTGTCGGAAGGACGGGGGACCACTCGGCCGCTCGAGCTCTTCGGTGCGCCCGACCTCGACGTGCGCCGCCTCGTTGCCGCGATGCACTCACTGGCGCCGCACTGGCTGCACGGCTGCCGCCTGCGGCCCTGCTGGTTCGAGCCCACCTTCCACAAGCACGTCGGGAAGCTGTGCGCGGGCGTGCACATCCACGTGGAGGACGGCGCGTACCGGCACGAGGAGTTCCGCCCCTGGCGGCTGATGGCGCTCGTCTTCAAGGCGCTGCGCCGGCTGCAGCCGGACTATCCCCTGTGGCGCGACTTTCCCTACGAGTACGAACGGGACCGGCTCGCCATCGACGTGATCAACGGCAGCGAGCTGCTGCGCCGCTGGGTCGACGACCCGGCTGCCACGCCGGCCGATCTGGACGCCCTCACGGCGCCGGACGAGGCTTCGTGGCGCGAGGAGCGGCGTGATTACCTTCTCTATCCGTAGAGTCGAGCTGGCGGGCGGTTGCGGGCGCGCAAGCCTGCTGTCAGCATAGCGGGATCGAGGCGCGAGGGATGTCGTCGGCAACCGTTCCCGGGTGCAACGGACCGTCCCGGCGTGCTCGGTACCTTATTTCTTGAAGCGGTCAGGCTCTCGTAACAAGAGCGGGGACAAGGTATGGCTTATACGATCAACGTCAACGGTACGAGCCGGACGGTCGATGTCGAAGCCGACACACCCTTGCTGTGGGTGCTGCGGGACACGCTCGACCTCAAGGGCGCCAAATACGGCTGCGGAATGGGCCTCTGCGGCGCATGCACGGTCCACATCAACGGCACGCCGACCCGCTCCTGCATTACGCCGATCTCGATGGTCGGCGATGCGCAGATCACGACCATCGAGGCGATCGGCGAGACCGAGGTGGGCCGCAGGGTCCAGCAGGCCTGGCTGGAGCTCGATGTGATGCAGTGCGGCTACTGTCAGGCCGGGCAGATCATGGCCGCGACCGCTCTGCTCGCCAGCAATCCGAAGCCCACGGATCAGGACATCGACGACGCCATGTCGGGCAACCTGTGCCGCTGCGCCACCTACACGCGCATCCGCGCCGCCATCAAGCACGCGGCGGGCATCGCCCACAGCGAACCGACGGAGACCTGAACATGACCCGCGAACATGCTCTTCTCGAGTCGGCTCCGGACACGGCGGCCGGCAACACCGTTTCGCGCCGTGCGTTCCTCGCGGCCAGCGCTGCCGCAGGCGGCGGGCTCATGCTGCATCTCACCGTGCCCGGCACCGCATTCGCGGTTCCGAGCAAGTCGGGTCCCGGCGCAGAGCTCAACGCCTACATCCGCATCGCGCCCGACGGCATCGTCACCATCGCGGCGAAGAACCCCGAGATGGGCCAGGGCACGAAGACCACGCTGCCGATGCTCATCGCCGAGGAACTCGACGTCGACTGGAAGAACGTGCGCGTCGAGATGGCTCCCGTCGACATGCAGAAGTACGGCCCGCAGTTCGCGGGCGGCAGCTTCTCGACGCCGATGAACTGGGATCCGCTGCGGCGCGCAGGCGCAGCCGGACGCCAGATGCTGGTCACTGCCGCGGCTCAGACCTGGGGCGTATCGCCGTCCGAGTGCGAGACGTCCGCGGGCGTCGTACGTCACAAGCCCACGGGCCGCACGCTCAAGTACGGTGAGCTTGCGGCGCGCGCGGCGAAGCTCCCGGTGCCCGACCTCCGCACCGTATCGCTCAAGGATCCGAAGGACTTCAGGATCATCGGCAAGTTCACCGGTGGCGTGGACAGCCCGGCGATCGTCCAGGGCAAGCCGATGTTCGGCATCGACGTCACGGTGCCCGGCATGCGGTACGCCGTGTTCCAGAAGTGCCCGGTGTTCGGCGGCAAGGTGGTGAGCGCCAATCTCGACGAGATTCAGTCGCTGCCGGGCGTCCGCAAGGCGTTCATCGTCCGGGCGAACGACGCGGCCGCACACGGAATCACGAACGTCGACCGCCTGCAGGAAGGCGTCGCCATCGTCGCCGACAGCTGGTGGGCGGCGAACAAGGCGCTCCAGAAGCTGAAGGTCAAGTGGGACGAGGGCGAGGCGGTCAATCAGAGCACCGCGGCCTTCGAGAAGCGCGCGGCGGAGCTCTTCAGGGAGGCCCCGCAGAAGACCGTTCACAAGGAAGGCGACGTCGATGCCGCGCTCGCGAGTGCGGCGAAGGTGCTCGAGGCGACCTATTCATATCCGTTCATCGCGCATGCGCCGATGGAGCCGCAGAACTGCACGGCGCAGGTCCGTGACGGGAAGGTCGAGATCTGGGCGCCGACGCAGTTCCCCGCCAACGGCCGGACGCTGGTCGCGAAGACCCTGGGTGTCGACGAGTCCGACGTCACGGTGCACATGGTCCGCTGCGGCGGCGGTTTCGGTCGTCGTCTGAGCAACGACTACATGGTCGAGGCGGCCTGGATCGCCAGGGAAGCGGGCGAGCCCGTCAAGCTGATCTGGACCCGTCAGCAGGACATCCAGCACGGCTTCTTCCGTCCGGGTGGCTTCCACCACTTCAAGGCGGGGCTCGACGCGAACGGCAAGCTCGTCGGCTTCCGCGATCACTTCGTCTCCTTCTCGGGAGCGGACGGCGACTTCGCGAACAGCGCGAACATCACGGCGACCGAGCAGCCGGCGCGCCTGATTCCGAACGTCGAGTTCGTCGCGTCGCTGATGCCGCTCAATCTGCCGACGGGACCGCTGCGCGCGCCCGCGAGCAACGCGCTGGCGTTCGCGTTCCAGTCGTTCTTCGACGAGCTGGCTCATGCGGCGGGCAGGGATCCGCTCGAGTTCCTGCTGGAGCTCGCCGGTGAGCCGCGCGTGATCCCGCCGCCGGAGGGTGCCAACCGCTTCATGCCGGTGCCCGGCTTCGATACCGGCCGCATGCGCGGCGTGCTGGAGCTCGTGGCGGAGAAGTCGGACTGGGCGAACCGCAAGTCGCTGCCGAAGGGCACCGGCAAGGGCATCGCCTTCTACTACTCGCACCTCGGCTATTTCGCCGAGGTCGTGCAGGCCACGGTCAACCCGAAGACCGGCTTCGTGAAGGTGGACAAGGTGTGGGTGGCCGGCGATGTCGGCTCGCACATCATCAACCCGGCCGGCGGCATCAATCAGGTGCAGGGCGCGGCGCTCGACGGCATCAGCGAGGCGCTCGGCCAGGCCATCACGATCGAGCGCGGGCGCGTCGTGCAGTCCAACTTCCACGACTTCCCGCTGCTGCGCATGAACCAGGCGCCGCCCGTCGAGGTGCACTTCCGCATCACGCCGAACCCGCCGACGGGTCTCGGCGAACCGGCGCTGCCGCCTGCGGTTCCGGCGCTGTGCAACGCGATCTTTGCCGCCACCGGCAAGCGCGTGCGGAAGCTCCCGATCGATCCGGCGGAGCTCCGTTCGGCCTGATCGCAACGGCTGAAAGGCCGGGCAGCGGGAAAGTCGCTGCCCGGCCTTTTCTTGTGCGCGCGTACAATGCCCCGGAAGGCGGCTTCCGCGTCGTCCGGGAGGATCAGGGATGAACGGAACACTTGGCCGGCAGGCTTGGCTCGGCGTGGCACTGCTCGCGCTCGCCACGGACGCACTCGCCGAAACGCTCACCCGTGAACAGATCGCCGCGCGTCTCGCGGCGGGTTCGAAGGATCTCACCGACATCGAGGCGCCGGGCGCGGATCTGACGCGCCTCGATCTGAGCGGCACGACGCTCTTCGGCGCGGAGCTCAAGCGCGCCGACCTGAGCGGAGCGAAGCTGCGCGGCTCGAAGCTCGATGCCGCGCTGATGGGCGGTGCGCGCCTCGCGCAGGCCGATCTGCGCGAAGCGAGTCTCTTCGGGACTCAGCTCCAGGAAGCGGATCTCAACGGCGCGGACCTGCGCGGCGCGCGTCTGATGGCGCTCATGCCCGGCGCAAATCTCGAGCGCGCGGATCTCTCGCAGGTGCGGGGCGGTGCGGACATGCGCAACCAGCCGATGGGTCAGATCCGGCTGATCCTCACGCGGGCCCGGCTCAGGAATGCAATTCTCGTCGACGCGGATCTCTCGCGCGCGGACCTGAGTTACGCCGACCTGCAGGGTGCGGACCTCACGCGTGCCGATCTCTCCTACGCGAAGCTCGTCGGTGCGAATCTCGCGGGAGCGAAGCTGGAGGGGACACGGCTCGACGGCGCCGAGATCGACAACGCGGACTTCACGGGCGTGATGCACCTCGACACGGTGCAGGGGCTCGAGAGCACCACCGGCCGCGAAAGCGCCAGGTTCGACTGAGAGACGACGCTACGGCGCCTGCTCGCCGTCCCCGGAAGAGTCGCGAAGGGTCGCAGCATCGGTCTCGCAGCCTGCGAGGCGGCGCACGGCCTCGACGACGACACGCGGCTGGTCGCGCTGGATGTAATGCCCCGCGCCGACCACGCGTATGTGGCGTGAAGCCGGAAAGTCGGCGGCGATCTCATCCTGGCGCCGCGCGGCGCGCGCGCGCGTCGCGGGCGTCTCTTCCAGCGCCGCACGGGTGCTCGAGAGCACGACGGTCGGCAACCCGGGAACGTACGGACTGTTCCTCACCTGCTCACCCGCGAGCGCGCTGTCCTGGATCTCCCGCCGCACGATCCACGTCATGAAGAGCACCACGCGCCGCCGCTGGAGGGGATCGCTCATGGCCGTCGAACCTTCGCGCGTGCGCAGCGCACCGTCCTCGAGCGGCAGCAGCTCGTTCCAGTGCGTGGAGTCGACGAGCACCAGGCCGCTCACCTCCTGCGGGAAGTTCCGCGCGAAGTACTGCATGTAGAGACCGCCGAGCGAATGCCCGACGAGGATGTACGGCGGCGTGAGACCCTGGCGCCGCAGCTCCATCCGCAGCTCTTCGACGATGTGCTCGGCGTCGCGCCGTCCGGAGGCCGGATCGCTGCCGGGATACCCGGCGCGGTTGTACGAGAAAGTGCGCGCGCAGCGCATGGCGACGAGCGGCTGGACGGCACTCCATACTTCGAGCGTATCGCCGAGGCCGGCCTCGAAGACCACGGTCGTCGTGCCGCTGCCTTCGATGTGGAACCTGTGATGCGGCGGAGGTTCGGCGCGCAGGAAGCCTGCATGGAAAAGCGAGATCAGGAGCAGCAGGGAGACGGATCGCCGCGCACACATGAACCGTCTCCAGCAAACCCGGTACCCGTGCCGCGATGCTCCCGCACGCTCAGCCGGTACCCTCTTCATGGAGTGCCGCCAGATACGCGCGCACGGTCGCCTCGAGACCGAGGAACAGAGCATCGCTGATGAGCGCGTGACCGATCGAGACCTCCGCAAGGTGCGGCAGCCGTCGGAAGAGCCGCAGATTGTCGCGGTCGAGGTCGTGACCGGCGTTCACGCCGAGACCCAGTGAGTGTGCGAAGCGCGCCGCCTGCGCGTAGCGCTCGAAGCTCTGCTGCGCTTCGGTGCCGCCGCGCGCGAAGGCGCGCGCATAGGGCTCGGTGTAGAGCTCGACCCGGTCCGCCCCGCGCTTCGCGCACCACTCGATGGCGGACGGATCGGGATCCACGAAGAGGCTCACGCGGCATCCGGCCTGCTTGAGCCTCGCAACGGCTTCCTCGACGAGCGCGGCATCGGAGCGCGGGGACCAGCCCATGTGGCTCGTGATCTCGCCGGGCTGCACCGGCACCAGCGTCGCCTGCTGGGGGCGCACCTCGCACACGAGGTCGAGCCAGTCCGGTCGCGGATCGCCTTCGATGTTGAACTCGAGCGCCGGGCCCCATCGGTCGGCGAACGCGGCCTTGAGCGCGCGCACGTCGTCGGGACGGATATGCCGCTCATCCGCCCGGGGATGCACAGTGATTCCGCCGGCGCCCGCCGCCACGCATACGCGCGCCGCCTCGACCACGTCCGGAACGGCACCGCCCCGCGAATTGCGCAGGGTGGCGACCTTGTTCACGTTGACACTGAGGCGGATCGGATGCGGGCGAGTCATTCGAGGGTTCTCCACACGCTGCTGAAGCTTTGCCTGCAATTGGAGCTAGTATGAACGCAGGTCGACTCACGGAGGTAATCGTGGCACCCGTTCAATCCCGCGCGCTCGATCTCGGCATGGCCGCACCCGCGTTCTCGCTGCCCGATACCGTGTCGGGCCGTACGGTCACGCTCGAGGATTTCGCCGGCAGCCCCGCGCTGCTCGTTGCGTTCATCTGCAATCACTGTCCCTACGTGAAGCACATCCTCGACGGCTTCGTCGCCTTCGCGCGCGAGTATCGCGACCGGGGACTTGCGGTCGTCGCGATCAGCTCGAACGACGTGGAGCAGTATCCCGCCGACTCTCCGCAGGAGATGGCGCGGATCGCGAAAGAGCGCGGTTTCACGTTCCCGTATCTCTACGACGCCGATCAGTCCGTCGCGCGCGCCTACGACGCGGTCTGCACGCCGGATCTGTACCTCTTCGACCGCGACCGGCGCCTCGTGTACCACGGGCAGTTCGACGACAGCCGTCCCGGCAGCGGCACGCCCGTGACGGGACGTGATCTGCGGACCGCGGTCGATGCCGTCCTCGAGGGAAGAGCGCCGCCGTCTCCTCAGCATCCGAGCGTCGGCTGCAGCATCAAGTGGAAGGCCGGAAACGCGCCGCAGTGAGCGTCGGTCGTGCCCGCGCGGTGCTCCGGCGCCGCGTGAGGCTCGCCTTCAGTGATGCCGCGGTTTCTTGAGGTACTCGTTGCGGTCCGCCGAGCGGACGCGCAGCTCGACGAGCTCGCCGCCGCGCGCGATGGTGAGCGGCACTTCGACACCCGCCGTGCCGGTGCTCCAGAGCGCCCGGTACATCGCGGCGAGCGAATCCACGCGCTGCCCTGAAACCTCGATCACGAGATCGCCGAGACGCAGGCCCGCGTGCTGAGCCGGGCTGCCGGGAGCGACGCCGCCGACGATCAGGTGTCCTTCCGCCTCGGCGGTGTAGACACCGAGCCACGGCCGCGGAGCTCCGGAGGGACGGCCGAACCGGATCATGTCGTCGAGAATCGGCTCGAGCAGGTCGATCGGCACGAACATGTTCGCGTCGAGCTGCGACTCGCGCTCCATTTCCTGCACGAGCAGGGAGCCGATGCCGAGAAGTAGCCCCGCCGTGTCGACGAGAGCCGTGCCGCCCCATTGCGGATGCGCGGGCGCGGCGAAGATCGCCTCGTCGAGCAGATATTCCCAGTAGCCCGCGAACTCGCGCTTCGCGATGACGCGCGCGGTGAGCGAGTGCTCGCGGCCTCCATGTCCGATGACGATGACGTCCGCGCCCGTCTCGAGCGTGCGCGTGGAGCCGCGCGGGAGCGCGGGTACCGAAAGGCGCTCGAGCGGCATCACGAGCCCGAAGCCCGTCGTCTGGTCGTAAGCGAGGGGATAGCCGGGCGCGACGGTGCCGTCGATCGTCGTCAGCCAGATGGTCTGTGCCTCGGTGATGAGGTAGCCGATGGTGAGCACGAGGCCGTCGTCACCGATGACGACACCGCTTCCCACTCTTTCGGTACCGAGAACCGACGCCGTGAACGCGTCCTCGGGGACCTCGGCGTGCACGAGCACGACGGAGCGAAGCGCGGCGTCCAGATCGAATCCGAACTGATTCGGTCGAGGCTGGAGCTGTTCAGGGAATGCCCAACGAGTCGTCTCAGCCATGGGTGGAGACCGCGTTCACTGCCGCCGAGTCATTCGGCACGAGCCATCATACCGATGAACGCCTTCAACGACGACGGGGCCTCGACCGAAGGATGTTCGCAGGCAACGTCACCCGACACCTCGACGGGCGACCTGCCATTCAGCGTGACGGTGCAGGAAACAGCACGCGCCATGCCTGCGAGGGATGGCGGATGGCCCAGAACAATGCGCCGATACCGGACGGTACCTCGGGCGCGGGGCGCGTGGACTCCACCTTGACCGTCGGCGGCGGCTCGAATGCGGCTTCTTCTGCCGCGAAGCTCTCCGCGAACAGCGCATCGATCTCGGATTGCGGGATCACCCGGGTGACGGCCGGTGCACTGAGATCGAGCGACTGCTGAACCGGCGACGGAGAAGCCGTCGAATCCGCTGCCCCGGGCTCAGAGCGAGCTGTCGTGGCGGCAGCGGGTTCCGCACCGACACAGATCCCCGACACTCTGAAGCACACGACGGGAACGGTGGTGCGCGCAGCGGTCGTCTGGCCGGCTCCGTCGGCCGTTCCGCTTTCCCCGGCGATCGCAGCGTGCATGCCCACCGCGACCAGTCCCAGCGGAAGCCCTGCGCGTCGTGAAAGGGTCATCGGACTCTCCGTTCCCCGGGTAGAGGCTCGACTCACGCGGGCCTCCGCCCGCGGGCCAGATCGACCCTACGGTACAACCGCCCTTACTGATGCGCCAGGTCGATGTTCACCTGAGCCGTGGGTTCCTCGGCTGCAGGTGCGGATCGTTCGGGAGGCTCGACGCGGACGCAGTCGCGGCCCGAACGCTTTGCGCAGTAGAGCGCTTCGTCCGCCCGGCGCAGCAGAGTGCTCAGCGTGTCGCCTCGCTCGGACGAGGCCGTCACGCCGATGCTCGCCGTGATCTTCCGGCCATTCGCGAACCAGCGCGACGTGTCGATGGCGGAGATGCGCTGACGGAACTCCTCGGCCGTGCGACGCGCCTCCACGAGTCGCGTGCCCGGCAGCACGACGAGGAATTCCTCGCCGCCGAGACGGCCGAAGAACGCGGGCTCGCTCACCGCCTCTCGAAGCTGCGCCGCGACGACCCTCAGCACTTCGTCGCCCGCGGGATGGCCGTGGTGATCGTTGATGCGCTTGAAGTGGTCGATGTCGATGATGAGGATCGAAAGCGGCTCGCCCTCGCGCCTCTGAAGCATCGGCTCGAGCCGGCCGAGCACGGCGCGGCGGTTCGGCACGCCGGTCAGCTCGTCCGTCATCGCCAGCTCGCGCATGCGCAGATTGCTGTTGCGCTGATGGAGCGCGACCCAGGCAAGGAGCAGCGCCACGACCGCGGTCAGTGCGATGACCGTCGCCTGGAGGCTCCGGAGCCGGCTGCTCTGAGCGAGCGCGCGGGCATTGGCTTCGTTCTCGCGCATGAGCAGGGCGTTCTCCTGCTCCTTGGCCGCGGTGTCGAATTCGATCTTGAGCGTCGCGAAGCGCTGGTCGATCTGGTTCCGGAGCAGACGCTCGGAGACCTCCTTCGCCTCGGCGAGACTCTGGAAGGCGGCCCGCCAGTAGCCGAGATCCGCCTGCACGGCCGCGAGCGCCGCGATGCTCGCAGCAAGCTCGTGCAGCGATTCGGCGGTCCGGAAGATCTGGACCGCTTCCTCGAGCGCCGCCGCGCTTTCACGCAGGCGGGCGAGCTGATGCAGCGCGATGCCTCTTGCGAGCAGGATCTGCGCCTTGAGTCGCATGTCGGGCGTGTGACTCTGCAGCTCCGCTGCCCGCTCGAGCGCCTGCAGTGCTCCTTCCGGATCTCCCGTGGCGTTGGCGACCGCCGCGAGACCGCGCAGCGCGTAGGCCTCGCCTCTCGCGTACCCGAGCTCGCGGCTCAGGGCGAGCGTGATGCCGAACGCCTCGCGAGCCTGATCCCATTCCTTCAGGTTCTCGTGCGCCCGGCCCAGGTTGTGCGCGGTCACCACCTGTTCGCGCAGCATGCCGGCCGCGCGCTGCTGCTCGAGCGCGCGACGGTAGATGTCCCGCGCCTGGCCGTACTCGCCCATGCGGTTGTAGAGGGTTGCGATGCCGTTCAGCGTCGTGAGGGCATGGTGCGGCATGCCGATCTTCTCGAAGAGCGCCTGGGCCTGGCGCAGATCCGAGAGTCCGGCCGCGTACTCGCCGCGGATGCCGACCACATAGGCGCGGGAGAAGAGCGCGCTCGCGAGCATCTCCTCGTCCTGAGTCTCGGTGGCGATGCGTACCGCCTCGTCGTAGAGCCTGCGCGCCCCGACGCTGTCACCTTCGTTCTCGCGCAGCTCGCCGCGACACACCAGCACGCCCGCCCGCAGCCCGGGACGCCGCGCCTGAGAGAGGAGGGCGGCAGCGGCGTCGGCCTGGGCGGCGGCTGCCGCCAGGTCGCGCTCCGCAAGGTATTCACAGAGGAGGAGGCGCGCGCGGATCTCGAGGTCCGGGTCGGGCATCCGGCGCAGGAGCGCGAGAGCGGCTTCCGCGCTGCGTCGGCTGTCCTCGGGATTGGTGCGAACCGCGGCAGCGCTCTGTTCGACGAGCGCCTTGGCCGGATGCTCTCCCGGCGCGTCGCCCTCTGCGGCCTGCACCGGAAAGCTCACCGACAGCAGCAGAACGGCCGCGAATGCTGCAGAGCCCGCTCGGCGCCGCAGCCGGGAGGAGGACGGATCGGTGTTGGAACTCAGTCGCCGTGCATCCATGCCGACACCGCTCGCGGCGCTGGGACGAGAGACCTTCCGGGATCGTATGACCGCATGCGGCTGCCAAACTAATCGCACTCGGGACAGGAATCCACCGATTCGTTCCGCGCTTTCCACCACCGGGCCCGTTTTCACATATTGCAGGTGAGCGTGTACCAGGGCGGCGGACGTTTCACGGAACCGTTTGCACCGATTCCGTGCAGCCCGTCACCGGGCGGGCGGTGCGAGGTCCTCGTCGCGCAGGTTGAAGAGCCGCTTCCGGTCCTCGTCCGACATCACCGTGCTGTCGCTCGCCCAGTCGTTGCCGACACTCGCCCCGCGCTGAACGGCGGGCCGCGAACCTACCGCCTCGAACCAGCGCTTCACGTTCGGGAAGTCGTTGAGATCCTGTCCCTGCCACTCGTAGCGCACGACCCACGGCCAGGCTGCGATGTCGGCGATCGAGTAGTCGCCGGCGAGGTACTCGTACCTGCCGAGCTGCCTGTCCATCACCTTGTAGAGTCGCGTGACCTCGGTGCGATAGCGGTGCATCGCGTACTCCACCTTCTGCGGCGCGTAGCGCAGGAAGTGATGCGCCTGTCCCGCCATCGGTCCGAGCCCGGCGACCTGCCAGTAGACCCACTGCAGCACCCGGTATTTGCCGCGCGTGTCGCGGGGCAGGAGCTTGCCGGTCTTCTCGGCGAGGTACTGCAGGATCGCGCCCGACTCGAAGACGACGATCGGTTCGCCTTCGACGTCGTGGTCCACGATCGCGGGCATCTTGTTGTTCGGGTTGATGGCTTCGTACTCCGGCCTGAACTGATCGCCCTTGAAGATGTTCACGGGCACGACCCTGTAGGCGAGGCCGCACTCCTCGAGCATGATGGTGATCTTCCTGCCGTTGCCCGTCGGCCAGAAATAGACGTCGATCATCGTGACTCCTCCGCAGGGACCGGGACCCGCCGCAGCAGATGCGGCCCGAGGTCGGCGACCGAGCGGCAGCCGAGGTGGCCGAGCGTGCGGTCGATCTCGCCCATCAGCATCTCGAGCGTACGCCTCGCGCCGCGCTCACCGGCTGCCGCGAGCCCGTAGAGCGTGGCGCGTCCGATCATCACGGCATCGGCACCCAGCGCAAGCGCCTTGACCACGTCGGTGCCGCGCCGGAAGCCGCTGTCGACGATGATGGTGAGCCGCCCGCCGACAGCCGCCACGACTTCGGGAAGCACGTCCATCGGCGAGACGCAGCAGTCGAGCTGACGGCCCCCGTGGTTCGAGAGCACGATGCCGTCACAGCCGACTTCGGCTGCACGTACGGCGTCCGCTGCGCTCAGCACCCCCTTCACGAGCAGCGGACGATCCCACATGCCGCGCAGCCAGGCGATGTCGTTCCAGGTGATCTCGGGGGCGAAGAGGGTGGGAATCACCGTGCTGCCGCCCACGGCGCTGCCCGCACCGGGCGGGAGAAAGGATTCGAAGTTCACGAAGCGCGGCACGCCGTGGCGCAGGATTACCTGATACATCCATCGTGGATGACGCAGGATGTCGAGCATCGTCCGCAGCGTCGGCCTGCCGGGCGCTCGATAACTGCGCCGGTCCCATTCGCGCATGCCGAACACGTTCGCGTCGGTCGTGAACACGAGCGCTTCGTAACCCGCGCGATGTGCACGGGTCACGATGTCCTCGGCGACCTTGCGATTGCGCATCACGTAGAGCTGCATCCACAGCCGCCCGCCGGCTTCCTGCGCAACTTCCTCGAGCCGCGTCGTCGAGACGGTGCTGAGGCAGAAGGGAATGCCGGCGCTCGCTGCCGCGCGTGCGAGGAGGACGTCCGCGCGAGGGCACACCATGCCGTTCATGCCCGTCGGTGCGATGATGAGCGGCGAGGGCGATTCGCGGCCGAAGAGCTGAATACGCTGATGTCTTCCGGTCGTGTCGACGAGCGTGTTCGGCACGAAGCGCAGCGCCTCGAATGCGCGCCGGTTCCCGCGCAGGGTGTGCTCGTCCTCCGCGCCGCCTTCGATGTACTCGAACACGAAACCCGGAAGGCGCCGCCTCGCAAGCTCGCGCATGTCGGCGACGTTCAGTGCACGAGCGAACGTGAGACCGCGGAACTCGCGGCGTTTCCAGGGCATCGGCGCCTCCCCCCGTCAGAATCGAGCGCGGACGTTCAGGGGCGCGCAGGCTATCAGCCCGCGGCCGGTCGGTCGAGACGGGAAACGGCCGCGAGATGCTCGGGCGGTATGAGCGCCCGATGGACGAGGGTGCGTGCAGGCGTGCGGCGCAGTCCCGCGTAGACCGGAAGGAGCGGGGCGGCGAGAGCGGCCGGCGCCAGACCGAGCAACCGGCTCACGTGCTCGGGCACGATGGCGGCCTGGAGCTGCAGGAGCAGGAGATAACGCCAGGTACCGAGCTGGCGGCGGTACGCGGCATACAGGCGCCGCGTGAGAGGGCTGTATTCGAGATGCCGTTCCAGGCTCCGGGACCGGTCCTGCTCCCACGCCTCGTAGTCGGCCGGCAGTCCGGGAATCTCGAGCGCTTCGCCGAAGCGGCGGAACGTCGCGTACATCCCCTCGCGTTCGACTGGCCGGAGCGGTCGGTGCAGCCGCTCGAACGCGCGCGCGGAGTAATCGACGAGCATGTACAGCACGTCGCGATGCGCCCAGTCGGGAATCCGCTCGCCCCGCAGGCGCTCGACTGCCTGGTGCGCCCGGCGTATCTCGTCGATGGCGCACCCGGCTTCTGTCGCGTCGCCGAGCACGATGCGCTGAGCGTACGCGGCCGTCGAGAAGAAGCGGCCGATGGGATCGCTCGGCAGCCGGCCCGTGACGAAGAGCCAGTCGACCGCGCGGCTCAATGCGAACTCGGCAGCCGAGCCCGCGAAGACGAACAGCACGCAGTCCGCGTCGCTCCAGATGCGTCTCACGATGGAGCCTGGCCGTACGAAGTCCTCCATGACGACTGCAACCTTATGACAGGCTCACAGCTGCTGTGAATCGTGCGTGTGCTGGAAGCGGCGACGCGCACGGGCGGTACGACGGTTCACATGGCCGCCTCGAGGCGTTCGTTCCGCTTTGTGGCCAGTCGCCGCCCGGCGGGGCAGAATGCCGCGCGGGCGGCCGTCGGACCGCCGCCATGGAGTCGAAGGGGATGCGGATCGGATCACTGCTCGTGATGCTCGCTGCGGTCGTGACGCTGCCTGTGCCCGCAGCGGCTGCCGAGGCGAGCGCGGCTCAGGAGCTGCGTGCGGCCCTGCGCGCGACACCCGATGCCTCACGTGGCGCGCAGCTCTTCGCGAACTGCGCCGTGTGCCATGGCGCCGACGGCAACGGCGCCCGCAGCGGCGCCGTGCCGGTGATTGCCGGTCAGCACTTCCGGGTGCTCGTGAAGCAGCTCGTCGACTACCGGCACAAGCGGCGCTGGGACGTGCGCATGGAGCACTTCGCCGACGAGCATCACCTCACGAGCCCGCAGGCGATCGCCGACGTGGCGAAGTACGCGAGCGGTCTGCCGCGAGGATGGCAGGTCGGCATCGGAACGGGCGAGTACCTCGCGCACGGCGCGAAGGTGTACTTCCGTCTGTGTGAGTCGTGCCACGGACCGGTCGGCGAGGGCGATCCGCAGCAGTTCGTGCCGCAGCTCGCCGGTCAGTACTACGAATACCTGCTGCGTCAGCTGCACGATGCCGTCGAAGGGCGCCGGCCGAACATGGGCCGCCGGCACGTGCGGCTGCTCGAGGATCTGGAGCTCGCCGATCTGGCCGGGGTTTCCGACTACCTTTCGCGGCTCGTGCCTGCGACGGCGCGCGACGCGACGATCGCCGCCGCGGAGGGCAGGCGGTGAACGGAGACTCAACCGGCATGTCGGCCGCGAATCCTGAATCCCTCGTCCTGTGAGCTCCTGACGGGCAATGGAGATCGGGGGGGATCTGCTCGAAGGGCCGCTCGGCGGTTTCATCGTCGCGCTGGGCGTCGGGCTCCTCATCGGCGTCGAGCGCGAGCGCAGCGCCGGGGCGAGCGCGCCGCACACGCCGGCCGGCGTACGCACGTTCGCGCTCGTCGCCGTGCTCGGCGCCACGGCAGGCACGATCGCTTCCGTGCCGCTGCTCGCCGTGCTGGGGGCCGCCGTCGCGCTGCTCGCGACTGCCGCGTACGTGCGTGTGAGCGTCCAGGATCCGGGGCTCACGACGGAGGTGGCGCTCGTTCTCACGTTCGCGATCGGCGTGCTCGCCACGAAGCAGCCGCAGCTCGCCGCCGGGCTCGGCGTGCTCGTCGCGCTGCTGCTCGCCTCGCGTTCCTGGATCCACGACGTCGTGAGGAGGCGGCTGTCGGATCGCGAGGTGCTCGACGGCATTCTGCTCGCGGCCGCGGCCCTCATCGTGCTGCCGCTCCTTCCCGACCGCGCGATCGATCCCTACGGTGTCGTCAATCCGCAGGTCGTGTGGCGGCTGACGGTCGTGGTGCTGCTCATCAACGCCGCCGGTTACGTGGCGCTGCGTACACTGGGAGCTGCCGCGGGCTTCGCCGTCGCCGGATTCTTCGGCGGATTCGTCTCGAGCAGTGCGACGATCGGCGCGCTCGGCGGCCGCGCCCGACGCGACGCCACGCTGCTGCGTGCGGCCATCGCGGGCGCCACGCTTTCCTCGGTCGCCACGGTGCTGCAGCTCGCGCTGGTGCTCTCGATCGCGAATCCCCGGCTGCTCGGTCTTCTCACGCCCGCGTTGGTGATGGCAGGTCTCGTCGCGATCGCCTACGGCGCGCTCTTCACCTGGCTCGCCGCCGTGAAGTCGCAGGAAGTCGAAGCGCTGCCCGGGCGTGCGTTCGAGCCCAAACATGCGCTCGCGTTCGCGCTCATGGTGACGGTCGTGCTGCTGCTCGCGGCCTTTCTGGCCGACCGCTATGGAACGCGCGGTGCCGTTTCCGGCATCGCGCTCGCCGGATTCGCCGATACTCACTCCGCGAGCGCCTCCGCCGCGGGTCTCCTGACCGCGGGCAGTATCTCCGAGCCGGCTGCGCTCCTTGCGGTGCTGCTCGCCTTCACGACGAACACGCTCACGAAGGCGCTGCTCGCGCTCGCGACCGGCGGCTGGAACTACGCGCGGGCGCTTTGGCCCGGGCTTGCGCTCATGCTGCTCGCCTTCGCCGCGGGAGCATGGCTCACACCGGGTGCATGACATGAGGGTGCTCGTCAGTGCGCGTGTCCATCCACCGCTCCCGACAGCCACCCTGGCGCTACGGTAACCGCTTCCGCCTGCTCGAGGACGGAGAGCGCTTCTTTCCGCGCATGCTCGAGGCGATCGACGCGGCGCGCGAGTACGTCCTGCTCGAGATGTACCTCGTGGAATCGGGCAGCGTCGCGGATCGCTTCGTCGATGCGCTCTCGCGCGCGGCGTCACGCGGCGTGCGCGTGGCGGTCGTGCTCGACGGCTTCGGTTCGCTCGGGCTTCGCGCCGCCGATCGTGCACGTCTCACCGAATCCGGTGTCGAGCTTCGCTTCTACAACGCGCTCGGACTCGGCAAGCGCCTCAGGAACCTGATGCGCGATCACCGCAAGCTCCTGCTCGTCGACGGCCAGGTGGCGTTCGTCGGCGGCGCGGGACTCACCGACGACTTCCACCGCGACGGTCAGCCGGACGAGACGTGGCGCGAGCTCATGGTCGAGATCGAGGGTCCGGTCGTCGAGGACTGGCAGCGTGCGTTCGACGACGTGTGGCGGCGTGCCGGCGGGCGGCCCGACTGGCCGCAGCGCTCTGCGCGCGCGTTTCCCGACGGTGCTGCCGGACGCGTCGTGCTCAGTGACGGCTGGCACCGCTCACCGCTCGCCGACAGCGTGGCCCATCGCCTGCGCACGGCGCGCGAACGCGCCTGGGTGATGAGCGCGTACTTCGTGCCGTCGCGCCGCTTCCGCAAGCTCCTGCGCCGTGCGGCTTACCGCGGCGTCGACGTGAGGGTGCTCGTGCCCGGGCCGCGTACGGATCATCCGGCCGTGCGTCGCGCGGCGCGGCGGTTCTACGGGAAGCTCCTGCGCAACGGGGTGCGCATCTTCGAGTACCAGCCGCGCGTGCTGCACGGAAAGATGGTCATCTGCGACGACTGGGTGTCGATCGGCTCGAGCAATCTCGACCGCTGGGGTTTCGAGTGGAACCTCGAGGCGAATCAGGAGATCGAGCACCGCCCGTTCGCGAATCTGGCGGCTCACGCATTCGAGCGCGACTGCCGCGAGGCCGAGGAGCTCGATCCGCGCACGTGGCACCGGCGAGGCCGCATCGAACGGCTGCGCGAGCGCATCGCGGGCGCCATCGATCGCGTGCTGCAGCGCTGGCGACGGCCGCGTCATCCCTGATCCCGCCCGCCGCCGGTTTCCTCATGCGGACGTCCTGCGGCCGAAAGGTCCCCGGCCGCGCGTCACGCGACGGGCGCACCACAGCCCGGGCAGCATCGGCAGCCAGAAGCTCAGCCCCCGGAACGCGACCGTTGCGGAAAGTGCGATCTGGATCGGAACGCCCGCGCCGCGCAGGATGATGACCGAAGCCGCTTCGAAGGTGCCGAGCCCGCCCGGGCTCACGCTGATGGTGCGGAAGAGCGCGGAGAACATGCAGCTCGTGAAGACGTCCCGCAGACCGATTGCCGTACCGAAGGCGAGCAGCAGACACCACAGCGTCGCCCGGATTCCGCACCGGACTGCAGCAGCACCGCGACCGCGAGCGCGGCGAGGGGCCCGCTCAGCGTGTCACCAGCCACGGCGGCCACCACCGCACCTGCCACGCACAGCGCGTACCGACCGGCGTGCCGGACGCCATTCGCGCAGGGAATCGGATGCTCGTGCCTCCACGCAATCGCAGCCGCGTCGCTTGCCGGAGCGTCCTTCGCGAGCCTAGCATGGCGTCGATCCGTCAGGGATCGGCGCCGGAGGACGCCTCGCCGGATCGATCCGCCATGAAGCGCAGATCGAACGCACCGTCCGTTTCCGCTCGCGTGGCAGCCTGCGCCCGGCGCGCATTCCCCAGCTGGCTGCCCCTTGTGATGCCGCTCGTCGCGGCAGCCGCGACGCCTGCCGCGCGCGAGCTCGCCGAGATACTGCAGAGCACCCCGGATGTCGTACGCGGAGAGGAGCTCTATGCGCCCTGCGCCGGCTGCCACGGTCCGGAGGGGAGTGGAAATCAGGATGGCCTCGTGCCTGCGCTTGCCGGTCAGCACTTCTCCGTCCTCGCGCGGCAGCTCGTCGACTATCGCCACGGCGAGCGGACGGACGTCCGCATGGCAGCCAATGCCGACAGACACCGCCTGCAGACGGCACAGGACATTGCGGACATCGCAGGTTACTTGAGCGGTCTGCAGCGGCGTGGTCCGGGAACCGTGGGTGACGGGATGCAGGTGCGGCACGGCGCCAGCGTGTACTTCCGCCTCTGCGAGTCGTGTCACGGCGCGACGGGACAGGGCGACGCTGCCGAAGGCGTGCCGCGGCTCGCCGCTCAGCACTACGAGTATCTGCTGCGGCAGATGAACGATGCGGCACAGGGGCGCAGGCCCAACATGCCGCAGGAGCACGTGCGTCTCCTCGGAGAGCTCGAAGTGCAGGATCTCGTGGGAGTGGCCGACTATCTCTCGCGGCAGATCGCGGGTCCCTGACACGGTACGGGACCCTGACGCGTCGCGGATCGCACGCGCATCGCGTCAGGGCATACGGAACACAACTTGCTGCGGAGGCGGTGCATGGAGCGCATCGATTCCATACTCGTCGTCGTCGATCGCAACTCGATGGCGCAGCGGACGGTGGCGAAGGCGGCCGATCTGGCGCGTCGCTTCGACTCACGGCTGGAGCTCTTCCTGTGCGATGCGGAGCGCGCCTATGCGCTCAAGCGCGAGTACGTCGAGCAGGCCGCGGAAGAGGCGAAGAGGAGCTGCATCGCGGACGCGCGCCGTTTCCTCGAGGCGCTCAGGAAACCGCTCGGCTCCACGGTGCGGGACGTCACCGTCGACGCGGTCTGCGAAAGTCCGCTGTACGAAGGAATCGTCGGAAAGGTGCAGAACAGTCATCCGGATCTCGTTCTGAGAGGCGTCGACCCCGAGGGCGCAGGAGGCGCCCCGCACATCACCGACTGGGATCTGGTGCGCGCGTGCCCCGTTCCGCTCATGCTGACGCGCGGCCGGACGTGGCGGGTTCCGCCGCGCATCGGTGCTGCGGTGGACATCTCCGGCGAGGAGAGTCCGGCCGTGGTTCGCGAGGTCCTGCGCACGGCGAAGTCATTCGCATCGGGTTGCGGCGGGACGCTCGAGATTCTCTTCGGCTGCGGTGAGCAGACCGGCGATGCGGCAGAGCGGCACATCGAGACGTGCCGCTCGAGGCTCGAGCGGCATGCGCGGCAGGCGGGCGTGCGGCCCGATCAGGTGCACGTGATTCCGGGCGAACCCGCACAGACACTGCCGCGGTTCGCCGCGGGACGCTACGACCTCTTCGTCATGGGTGCGCTCACGCATCGCAAGACGCCCGCGGCGCTCGTGGGTACGCTCACCGGGCGTCTGCTCGAAACGCTCGACTGCGATTTCGTGCTCGTGAAGACGCCGGATCTCGCCGCACGCGCAGAAGGCGGAACCGACGCCGATGCGAAGCAGGTGGGCACATGAAGCGAAGTCTCTCCGGATCGAACGTCGGCCTGGCGATCTGCATGTTCCTGCTCTCGCTGGCGGGCGCCTGCGCCACGACGATCCGCGCGCGTTCCGATTTCGACCGGTCGCACGACTTCTCGGGTTATCGGACGTTCGCGTGGATCGACGACGATCCCATGGTCGCGCCCAGCGGAAGTGATGTCCGAGTGAGTCCTCTCAACCGGAGGCGCATCGTCGAGGCGATCGAAAAGGAGCTTCGTGCGAAGGGCTTCGAGCTCACGCACGATCGCGCGGCGGCGGATTTCGTCGTCGCCTATACGGTCGGCGCCCGGGATCGCATCGACGCCGACTCCTATCCCGTGCCTTATCGCGGCCGCTGGCGCTGGGGTGGACCGTATTTCGGCTCCGACGTCGACGTCGATACGTACACGGAAGGCACGCTCGCCATCGACATCTTCGACGGCAAATCGCGCCAGCCGGTCTGGCACGGCTGGGCCACGCGCCGTGTCCGCGAGAGCGACGCAGAGCAGGCCGCGGCGCTCATCGAAGAAGCCGTGCGCCGGATTCTCGCCGACTTCCCGCCGCAGAGCGTCTCGTAAGGAGCCCTGCGGAGATTCCGGAGGCGACGACGCGATCGCCTCGGATACTGCGTACGCGGAGGAAACACACCGCGTGTACCGTAGAATGCCGGACGCCGCGCGAAGCGGCGCGAACCGGTGCGGACACGAGTGGCTCGAGAATCCGACCTGCCGACGCTGCGCGCACGGGGCCTGAAGAAGGTCTACCGGACGGGTGAGGTCGAGGTCCACGCGCTGCGCGGTGTCGACCTCGATCTCATGCCGCGCGAGCTCGTCGTTCTGCTCGGTCCGTCGGGAAGCGGCAAGTCGACCCTGCTCAACATCCTCGGCGGCCTCGACACCCCGACCGGCGGGGAGTTGTGGTTCCGCGATCGGGAGCTCACGCGAAGCGACGACCGCGCGCTCACGCGCTACCGGCGCGACCACGTGGGCTTCGTGTTCCAGTTCTACAACCTGATCCCGAGCCTCACGGCGGTCGAGAACGTGCAGCTCGTCACCGAGATTGCGCGTCGGCCGATGCCGCCCGAGGAAGCGCTGCGGCTCGTCGGACTCGGCGAGCGCCTGCATCACTTCCCGGCGCAGCTTTCGGGCGGCGAGCAGCAGAGGGTCGCGATCGCGCGCGCGATCGCCAAACGTCCCGAGATTCTGCTGTGCGACGAGCCCACCGGCGCGCTCGACAGCCGGACCGGCGTGCTGGTGCTCGAGGCGATCGAGCGGATCCACGCGGAGCTCGGCACCGCCACCATCCTCATCACCCACAACGCGGTGATCGCCGACATGGCCGATCGCGTGCTCGTGATGGGCGACGGCCTCATTCAATCCGAGCGGCGCAACGCGACGCGCCGCCGCGCGCGGGAGCTGACGTGGTGACGCGCGCGCTCACGCGCAAGCTCCTGCGCGATCTCTGGAGGCTGCGGGGCCAGGTGCTCGCCATCGCCGCCGTGATGGGCTCGGGCGTCGGCATGCTCGTCATGGCGCTCACCACGGTCGAGTCGCTCGAGAGCACGATGGTCGCATACTACGACCGCTACGGCTTCGCGCACGTCTTCGCGCGGGTCGAGCGAGCGCCGGAGCGGCTCGCGGAGCGCATCCGCAGCCTTCCAGGGGTGCAGGCCGTCGAGACGCGCGTCGTGCGCCCGGCGGTGCTCGATGTGCCGGGCTTCGAGGAGCCCGTGACCGGCGAGCTCGTTTCGCTGCCTGCGCGCGAGCCGCCACGGCTCAACCGGCTCGTCGTGCGCGAGGGGCGTCTGCCGCGGCCCGGTGCGACCGACGAAGTCGTGCTCTCGGAGCCTTTCGCGAAGGCGCACGGTCTCGTGCCGGGCGGGAGCCTCCGCGCGATCATCGACGGCCGCTGGCGCGAGCTGCGGATCGTGGGCACGGCGCTCTCGCCGGAGTACGTGTACGCGATCGCGCCGGGCGCACTGATGCCGGACGACAGGCTGTTCGGCGTGCTGTGGCTCGACCGTGATGCGCTGCAGGCCGCGTATGGTCTCGAGGGCGCATTCAACGACGTGAGCGTTTCGCTGCTGCGTGGCACCGATCCGCAGACGATCATCGACCGCCTCGACGAGCTGCTCGCGCCCTATGGCGGATTCGGCGCCTACGCGCGTTCCGATCAGACGTCGCACTGGTTCCTCTCGAACGAGATCGCGCAGCTGCGCACGCTCGCGACGATCCTGCCCACCGTGTTCCTTGCGGTGGCTGCATTCCTCACGCACATGGTGCTCGCGCGGCTCGTTGCCGTCGAGCGCAGTGAGATCGGTCTCCTCAAGGCGTTCGGATACGGCAACCGCGACGTGGCACTGCACTACGTACGTTTCGTGCTCGCGATCGGAGCGATCGGCGTCCTCGTCGGCTGGCTGCTCGGGTCCTGGCTCGGACTGTACACGACGCGGCTCTACGCGGAGTTCTTTCACTTCCCGTTCCTGCTCTACGAGCCCGGGCCGCGTGGCTACGTGATCGCGGCGCTCGTGAGCCTGGGTGCGACGCTCGCGGGCGCGCTCGGCTCGGTGCGCGACGCCGCATCGCTCCCGCCCGCGGAATCGATGCGTCCTCCTTCGCCGCCGGTCTTCAGCGCAACGAGCCTCGTGGGAGCAACGGGTGCGCGCGCTCTCGATCAGCCGACGCGGATCATCCTGCGTCAGATCTTCCGCTGGCCCGGCCGTGCGTTCCTCACGAGCGCCGGCATCGGGCTCGCCGTCTCGGTGCTGGTCATGTCGTCGCAGTGGCTCGATGCCGTCGATCTCATGATCGACGTGTATTTCGGGGAGGCGCAGGTGCAGGACGTGACCGTCGCGTTCGCGCAGCCGCGTTCCAGCGACGTCGTGCGCGATCTGGCGCGGCTGCCGGGGGTGCTCACGACGGAACCTGCGCGCGCGGTGAGCGCGATCCTGCGCGCAGGCGCCCGCGAGCAGCGTGAGGCGGTGCAGGGCGTGCCCGCACGTCAGCTGCTGAGCAGGGTGTACGATGCCGGCGGACGCGCGGTGGATCTGCCGCCGGACGGGCTCGTCATCTCGACGATGCTCGCGAGGATCCTCGACGTGTCGATCGGCGACGAGATCACCGTCGAAGTGCTCGAGGGGCGCCGGCCCGTGGTGCGCGTGCCCGTAGTCGGCACGTTCGAGACGTACATCGGCTCACCGGCGTACATGGAGATCGGCGCGCTCTCGCGCCTGCTGCGCGAGCGGCCGAGCGTCACGTCGGTGCATCTGCGGATCGATCCGGCGCGCAGGGAAGAGCTGTTCCGGACGCTCAAGACTCTGCCGCGGATCAGCGCGGTGACGCTCAGGGAGGCGGCCATCCGCACCTTCGACGAAACGATGGCCGAGACGCTGACGATCTTCGTCACGCTGTTCATCGCCTTCGCGGGCACGCTCGCCTTCGGCGTGACGTACAACTCGGCACGCATCGCCGTGTCCGAGCGCGGACGGGAGCTCGCGACGCTCCGCGTCCTGGGGTTCACGCGCGGCGAGATCTCGTACATCCTGCTCGGCGAGACGGGGCTGCTCACCTTCGCGGCGCTGCCGCTCGGGTGCGCTGTCGGCTGGCTCCTCGCCCGAATCACCGTCATCGGCATGGAGACCGAGCTCTTCCGCGTTCCGTTCGTCGTCGACCGTTCGAGCTTCGCGTGGGCGATGATCGTCGTGCTGCTGGCGACTGCCGCATCGGCGCTCATCGTGCGGGCCCGCCTCGACCGGCTGGACCTCATCGCCGTGCTCAAGACCCGGGAATGACTCGATGGATGCCACGATCCGCCGCCGGCTGACGTTCTGGGCGCCCTTCGTGCTGGCGCTGCTCCTCGCGCTCGCCTGGCTGTTCAGGCCGCAGCCCGTGCCCGTCGACCTCGCGACGGTCGAGCGCGGACCGCTGCTCGTCACGGTGAGCGACGACGGCGAGACGCGCGTGCGCGACGTGTTCGCGGTGTCCGCACCGATCGCGGGGCTCATGCGGCGGATCGAGCTCGAGGTGGGCGATCCGGTCGAGGCGCAGCGCACCGTGATCGCGCGCATCGAGCCGAGCGACCCCGCGTTTCTCGACCCGCGCAGCGCGGCCGAGGCGCGCGCCGCGCGCGATGCGGCGGCGGCCGCACGCGCTTACGCGCAGGCGCAGCTCGAACGCATGCTGGCCGAGCGCGACTTCGCGATATCCGAGTACGAGCGCATCGAATCGCTCGCCGAGCGCCAGGTCGTGTCGCAGAACGAAAGGGAAGCCGCGCAGCGACGCGCGCGCGCGGCGATCGCCGCGGTGGAGGAAGCGCGTGCCGCGCTCAGAATGCGCGAGTCGGAGCTCGAGCAGGCGAAGGCGCGCCTGATCGCGCCGGGCCGAAGCACGCCTGCGACGGAAGGCGATTGCAACTGCATCCGTGTGTACTCGCCGGTGTCGGGCACGGTTCTGCGCATCAATTCCCGCAGCGAGCGCGTCGTGACGCCGGGCGAGCTCCTCGTCGAGGTCGGAGACCCGCGACGCCTCGAGATCGTCGTCGACCTGCTGTCGGAGGATGCGGTGCGCGTCCGCGCGGGTCAGCGCGCGATCATCGAAGGGTGGGGCGGCGAGGAACCGCTCGAGGGCACGGTGCGGCGCGTGGAGCCTTTCGGCTTCATGAGGGTCTCGGCGCTCGGCATCGAGGAGCAGCGCGTCAACGTGATCATCGACATCACGAGTCCTCGCGAGCGGTGGCAACGTCTGGGGCACGGCTACCGCGTCGTGCCGAGCATCGTGCTCTGGGAGGCGCAGGACGTGCTGCTCGTGCCGCTCTCGGCGCTCTTCAGGCAGGGAGAGTCCTGGGCCGTGTTCGTCGCGGAGAACGGCAGAGCGAAGCTCCGAACCGTGGAGATCGGCCAGCAGAACGGACTCGTGGCCGAGGTGCGCTCGGGCCTCGAGCCCGGAGAGCGGGTCGTGCTCCATCCCGGTGACCGCGTCACCGACGGCACGCGCATCACCCCGCGCGGCTCGGGCTGAGAGCGTTCAGCCGGCGGAGTAGTAGTCTAGGATCTTCCGCGCGGCTTCGGCGCCTGTCTCGACCACCGTCACGAGATCGCGGTCCGCTTCGGTGATGAAGCCGCCTTCCACGAGATAGTCGAAGTCGATGACACGGCGCCAGTGCTCGCGGCCGACCAGGATGATCGGAATGGGGTCGATGGTCCGCGTCAGCACGAGATTGAGCGACTCGAACAGCTCGTCGAGCGTGCCATAGCCGCCCGGAAAGGTGACGAGCGCCCGTGCGCGCAGCAGGAAGTGCATCTTGCGCAGCGCGAAGTAGTGGAAGCGGAAGGCGAGCGTCGGCGTGATGTAGGGATTCGGGAGCTGCTCGGTCGGCAGGCGGATGTTGAAGCCGACGCTCGGCGCACCGGCTTCGCTGGCGCCGCGATTCGCCGCTTCCATGATGCCGGGACCGCCTCCGGTCACCACGACCAGGTTGCAGCGCTCGCCGCAGCGGCAGTGCTCGCCGAGCATCCGCCCGAGCGTGCGCGCCTCCTCATAATAGCGGCTCAGCTCGACGTCGCGCCGCGCGCGTGCGAGGCGCTGCTCGTACTCACGCGGATCCATGCCCTTGCCGGCCTGCCGCTCGAGCGCTTCCAGCGCCGCGCGCGCCGCCTCCGGTGAGCGGACCCGCGCGCCGCCGAACACGACCACCGTCGAGTCGATGTGATGCTCGCGCAGATAGTGGTCGACCCGCATGAATTCGAGCGCGAGGCGCGCGGCACGCGCGGCGTCGCTCTCCATGAAAGGGCCGTCGTATTCGGCGAGCCGGTACGTGGGGCTGTCGAGAATCGCCTGAATGCTCTCGGAAGGGACCTGGTTCATGGACGGTCCTGACCTCTGGAAGCGCTTGACGTCTGCAGCGGCACCGTCTGACCGTGCACGGGAATGCGCGGCTGCCAGCCGAGGCGCGAGCGGATGGTCGATGCGAACGCTTCGGCGATGTCCTCCTCGCCGTGCACGAGAAAGGTCTGTCGCGGCGGTTTTCTGAACGCGCCGAGCCAGTCGAGGAGCGCCGCCTGATCGGCATGTGCCGAGAAGCCGCCCAGCGTGATGATCTCGGCGCGCACCGGAATCTCGTCACCGAAGAGCGTCACGGTGCGTGCGCCGTCGACGAGACGCCGGCCGAGGGTGCCTGCGGCCTGAAAGCCCGTGATGAGCACCGTCGTGCGGGGATTGGCGAGACGCTGCCTCAGGTGATGCCGGATGCGGCCGCCGTCGCACATGCCGCTCGCGGCGATGATGACCGCGCCCGATTCGATGCGATTGAGCGCCATCGAGTCCTGCACGGTCTCCGTGAATCGCAGCCGCACCGCCGTGCCGTCGGGAAGCGGCTGCCTGACGAGCCGCTTCGCCTCCTCGTCGAACAGGGCGAGGTGTCTCGCGGTGATCTGCGTGACTTCCGCCGCCATCGGCGAGTCGACGAAGATGTTGAGCGGACCGAAGCGTCCCTCGCGCGCGAGGCGATTGAAGTAGTACAGCACCTCCTGCGTCCGGCCCACCGCGAAGGCGGGAATCAGCACGACGCCGCGCTTCTCCTCGAGCGTCCTGTTCACCGCGCTCACGAATTCCTCGAGTGTCGGCTGCAGCCGCTTGTGATTGCGGTTGCCGTACGTCGACTCGACGAGGAGCACGTCGGCTTCCTCGATGGGCGTCGGGTCGCGCACGATGGGCCGCCCCGGCTGCCCGAGATCGCCGGAGACGACGACCTTCACCGTGTGTCCGCGCTCGGTGAGCCACAGCTCGACGATCGCGGATCCGAGAATGTGGCCTGCATCGCGCAGTCTCACGCGCACGCCGGTGACGGGCTCGAACTCCGCGTCGTACTCGACGGGGCGGAACTGGCGCAGCACGGCCCGCGCTTCTTCCATGGTGTAGGACGGAGTGAGCTCGCGTCCGTAGCGTGCGGCGCGCTCCGCTTCCGTCTCCTGCAGATACGCGCTGTCCGGCAGCATCACCTCGGCGAGATCGCGTGTAGCGCCGGTCGCGTAGATCGGTCCCTTGAAGCCCTTTGCGGCGAGCCGCGGCAGCAGGCCGCTGTGATCGATGTGCGCGTGGGTCAGTACGACGAAATCGATGCCGGAGGGATCGAACTGGAACGGTGCGTCGTTCAGCGCGGCCGCCTCACGGCTTCCCTGGAACATGCCGCAGTCGACGAGAAAGCGCCGGCCGCCCGTTTCGAACAGAAAACAGGAGCCCGTGACCTGACGGGCTGCTCCGCAGAAGGTGAGTTGCATCGCCGAATCATAGCGGGCGCGCGGGGGCATCGACAGCGACCCGGTCGCAGCGCGAAGAGGAACATCACGGGCATGGCGCGCTGTTCTGGTCGCGATCGGGGGCCGCGTCCAGCTCGCCGGACGGTGCGTCGTCGGATTCCAGGATGGAACGTCCGGCTTCTTCCAGATCGTCGAACTGGCCGCTGTTCACGGCCCAGAACAGGACGGCCGTGGCGGCGGCCATCAGCACCAGACCGAGGGGGATCAGCAGATAGGCGCTGCTCACGCTGCGGCCTCCTCCGGCGAAAGCGGCATGAGAACGCGTGCGTGCGCCGACCGGGCGCGCGGCGAACGCGCGACTCGCCCGGCGTTGAGCACCACCACGAGGGAGCTCGCGGACATGCCGATCGCGGCGACCCAGGGCGGAACGAAGCCGAGTGCGGCGAGCGGCACCGCGCACACGTTGTAGGCAAGGGCCCACGTGAGGTTCTGACGCATCACGCCGAGCGCGCGCCGCGCGGTGGCGACACCTGCTGCGATCGCACCGAGCGAGGGATTGAGCAGCAGCAGATCCGCGGCCGCCTGGGCCACGGCGGAGCCTTCGCCCATCGCGCACGACACATCGGCCGCGGCGAGAACGGGACCATCGTTGATGCCGTCGCCGATCATGAGAACCCGCTTGCCGTTGCGCTGCCTCTCGCGCAGAAGCTCCACCTTCTGCTCGGGTGTCAGCCGGCCGTAGGCCTCTTCGATGCCGAGCGCCGCGGCCGTCCTGCTCACCGTGGCCCGCCCGTCGCCGCTTGCGATCACGACTTCGAGACCCGCTGAGCGCAGCCGATCGATGGCGGCTTTCGCATCGCTTCTGACGTCCTCCGCGACGACGAAGCAGGCCTCGAGGCGCTCCGGACTCGCCAGAACGATCGCATCCCGGGAGACCGCGTCGAGTGTGCTCGCCGCGGAAGCGGTGTCATCGACGCGCAGCCCCGCGAGGGCGAACTCCGCGCGCCCGAGGCGCCACGTCACGCCGTCGATGCAGCCCTCGACGCCTGCGCCGGGGTACTCGCGGATTTCCGTCGCAGTCACGCCCGGTTCCGCGAACTCGCCGAAGGCTGCGGCGAGAGGATGGCTCGAGTCGCGTTCGAGCGCCGCGGCGATCGCGCGGGCGCGCTGCTGCGTCAGCTCGCCGAAAGTGTGCGTGCGCGTGATGCGCACCGCACCCGTCGTCAGCGTGCCCGTCTTGTCGATCATCACGGTCGTCACTCGCGCCAGACGCTCGATGGCATCGCCGTTCGTGACGAGGAGTCCGAGGCGCGTGAGCCGCGAAGTTGCGGCGGCCAGAACCGCAGGTGTCGCGAGCGAGAGCGCACAGGGGCAGGTCACGACGAGCACCGCGAGCGTCGCCTCGAAGGCGCGCGACGGATCGACGATCCACCAGCCGATCGCGACCGCGGCGGAAAGCAGCAGGATGGCGAACACGAAGCGGGCCGCCGCACGATCGGCCGCCGAGGCGAGACGCGGGCGCTCCGCACGGCCGCGCTCGAGGAGGCTCACGAGGGATGCGATCGTCGAGCCAGCGACGTCCGTGCGCGCGAGCGCATGCACCGGATGGCCGACGTTCACCGATCCGCCGAGAAGCCGCTCACCCGCACGCCGCAGGACGGGCTTCGCTTCTCCGGTGACCAGAGACTCGTCGACCAGCGCCTCGCCCTCGAGGAGCTCGCAGTCCACCGGCACGACGCTGCCGCGCGGGATGGAGATCCGGTCCCCGGAAGCGAGCGCGCCGACGTGCACGCGCTCCGTGCTCCCGCCGGGCCTGACGCGCAGCGCAGTGGCGGGAACGCTCCTCGCCAGCGCTTCCGAACCCGAGAGGCTCCGCTGCCGCACGGTCATCTCGACGAAGCGGCCCGTGAGCAGGAAGAAGATGAACATCGTCACCGAATCGAAGTAGACCTCTCCTTCGCCGCGCAGCGTGTTGAAGACGCTCGCGCCGTAGGCGAGCGCGATCGCGGCGGCGACCGGGACGTCCATGCCGAGCGTGCGGCGCTTCAGGTTCTGCCACGCACCGGAGAAGAACGGTGCGCCGGAGTAGAGGAGCACCGGAGTCGCGACGAGCATGCTCACGACGCGCAGGTACTGCGCGAGCTGCGGGTCGATGCCCCCGGGGTCCGCGGCGTACAGGCCGTAGACGAACATCATCACCTGCATCATGCCGAGGCCCGCGAGGCCGATGCGCTTGATTGCCGTGCGTCGCTCGAGGCGGAAGGACTGGTCGGCCTGCTCGCCGGCGAGGGGCAGCGGCCGGAACCCTGCCTGCCCGACCGCACGCAGGATGTCGCCGAGCCGCGTGCGATCGGCGCGCCAGTCGACGGCGACCCGCGCCGTAGCGACGTTCACCTGAACGCGCTCGATGCCGTCGAGGGCGCCGATCGCACGCTCGATGGAGCGCGCGCAGCCGGCACATCGCATGCCTTCGACCGCGAAGACGGTGCGCGTGAGCCCATCCTCGCCCGTCCACTGCACGTGCGAGCCGCGGTCGACCATTGGAGTCGCTGCGTTCATCCCTCGGTTCGTGTGCTGCGCGCCGCGATGTCCGCCTGCGCGAGCGATCCCCACACGTGCTGCCGCACGGCCCACTCTCCCTCGGGGTCGCTGATCTCGACCCACCACGATCCGGCAGGCACCGGATCACAGGCCGCTTCGTAGTGCGAGCCGACCCGCTGCAGCGTTACCCGTCGGTCGAGCTTGGGAAGCGTGGCGTGCGCCAGGTGGAGCTCGATGGACTGCGAAGGCGAGCCGCGCTGCTCGAGCGCGAGGCGGCATTGCCCGGCGTCGATCTCGAGCGTGCCGCGCACGTCGAGCTCGAACGCGCGCTCGAAGCGCGCGAAGTCGCGGTCGAGCCGGAAGCCTTCCCAGTGATACTCGGCGGGCAGCTCGCGGTCGCCGTGTGCGAGGGCGAGAGCGACGGTGGCGAGACTCGCGACGACCGCGACCGTGGGAATCGCCACGGCAACGATCAGCGCCGGGCTCAGCCATCCGCGGCTCGAGTTCGTGGAATCGCGTGCGACTCGGTCGGTGCTCACGAGCCTCCTCCTTCGTTCGGTGCGATGAACCGGGCGGTGACCGACGCGCGCAGGGACGGATCGTCAACCGAAACCGCTTCGAAGCGGATGTCGCTGACCGGCGGCATTTCCCACCGCGGCGCGCGTACGCGCAGCACCGCCGGAAAGACTTCGCCGCTCGCGACGCTGAAGCGTGCGGGCTCGGGATCGAGCTCGAGCGGCACCGAGCCACTGACGCTGATCACGTAGGTCTGCGGACGCTCGGTCTTGTTGAGGATCTTCACGTTGTACACGTTCTCGACCCGGCCGTCGTCGAGCACGCGATAGAGGGCGTTGCGGTCGCGGATGACGTCGAGCGCGAGCGGCGTGCGCATCGCGAGTCCGGCGACGACGGCGGTGATGAGCACGACGAGCAGAGTGCCGTACACCAGCACGCGCGGCCGCAGGATGCGCGTCGGGCGGCCGTCGAGCGAGTTCTGCGTCGTGTAGCGGATGAGCCCGCGCGGATAGCCCATCCGGTCCATCACGGCGTCACACGCGTCGATGCAGGCCGCGCAGGCGATGCATTCGATCTGCAGCCCCTTGCGGATGTCGATGCCGGTGGGGCAGACCTGCACGCACCACGTGCAGTCGATGCAGTCGCCGAGACCCTCGCGGCGCGGGTCGATGCCGCGCCGGCGCGCCCCGCGCGGCTCGCCGCGGCGCGCATCGTACGTGATGATGAGCGTGTCGCGGTCGAACATCGCGCTCTGGAAGCGCGCGTAGGGGCACATGTACTTGCAGACCTGCTCGCGCAGGTACCCTGCGTTGCCGTAGGTCGCGAAGCCGTAGAAGAACGTCCAGAACGTCTCCCACGGCCCCAGGCTGAAGTCGAGTGCGCGGTGCAGCAGCTCGGACAGCGGGCTGAAGTAGCCGACGAACGTGAAGCCCGTCCACAGCGCGAACGCGATCCACAGCGCCTGCTTGAGCGACTTGCGCGCGATCTTGTGTGCCGTCCAGGGCGAGCGGTCGAGCTTCATGCGCTCGTTGCGGTCGCCTTCCGCGAACCGCTCGAGCCAGAGGAACACTTCCGTCCACACGGTCTGCGGACAGGCATAGCCGCACCACAGGCGCCCCGCGAGCGCCGTGAAGAAGAAGAGGCTCAGCGCGGCGATCGTGAGCAGCGCGGTGAGAAAGATGAAGTCCTGCGGCCACAGGACGAGACCGAAGACGTAGAACTTGCGCGCGGGCAGATCGAAGAGCACCGCCTGGCGCCCGTTCCACTGCAGCCAGGGGACGAGGTAGAAGAGGCCGAGGAGCACCCACGCGGCGACAGCGCGCAGCGTCGCGAAGCGTCCGCTCACTTCGCGCGGATAGACCTTCTGACGCGGAAGATACAGTGATTCCGCGGTCGCAGCCGTTGCGCGTTCGTTCATCGCTGTCCCTGCATGCGCACCGCGCCCGCGAGCAGCAGCGCGAGCGCCGCGGCGAGCGCGCCGATCGCCCAGAAGAAGAAGAATCCGAGGCTGTACACTGCGAGCCGACTGGTCCACCAGGACGGCGCCTCTTCGGGCTGCACCGCCGCGGGGTCCACGAGACCGAAACACACCGTCGTCCCGACGCTCGCGGCGAGGAAAGACGACCACGCGACGATCCCGACGAGACGTGCCCGCTCACCGAGCGCGGGTCGCGGCTCGCGAAGCTGCAGCGGCCGGAGCTCCTCCTCGTCGTTCATCGGGACGTTCCCACGTGTGCGGCGGTCCGCGCCTCGGCCCCGGCTTCCGTTCCGAGGCCGAGCACGTACGCGGCGAGCAGCTTCACGCGCAGCTCGCCGAGCCGCTCCAGGTGCGCGGGCATCTCTCCCTGACGTCCGTCGGCGATCGTCTTGCGGATCGCGGCGACGCTGCCTCCGTGCAGCCAGACGTCATCCGTGAGATTGGGCGCACCGAGCTGGGGATTGCCTCGGCCGTCCTGGCCGTGACACGCGGCACACAGCTCCTGGAACTTCCGTGCGCCGAGCGCCGGGTCTCCGGCCGGCACCTTGCGGCCGGAGAGAGAAAGCACATAGGCGAGCACGTCCTCGACTCCCGAATCGCCGAGCACCTGGCGCCAGCCCATCATGACGCCCGTGCGCCCGTTGGCGATCGTCTCGTAGACGATCTCGGGTGTGCCGCCCCACAGCCAGTCGTCGTCGGCGAGATTCGGAAAACCCGGCGCACCGCGCGCGTCGGAGCCGTGGCACGTGGCGCAGTTGTTGAGATAGAGCTTGCGTCCGATGTGACGCGCCGCAGGATCCTCGACGAGCTCGGTGACCGAGCGCGACTCGAACGGTGCCAGTGTGCGGGCGATCACCGCCTCGGCCTGCTCGCTCTGGCGGCGGTACTGATCGATCTGCGACCAGCCGAGGAGACCGCCGAAGTTGCCGAGACCGGGATAGAGCGCGAGGTAGACGAGCCCGAAGATCACGGTGATGAGGAAGAGCCCCAGCCACCAGCGGGGAAGAGGATTGTTGAGCTCGCGCAGATCGTCGTCCCAGACGTGTCCGGTGGTCTCGACTTCCGCGCCGGTCGGCTCGCCGCGCCGGCGGCGCATCCACCACAGGAGCCAGGTGACGCCGGCGATGTTCGCGAGCGTGAAGACGGTGATGAATACGGTCCAGCCGGAGCTCATCGCCGCTCCTCCGTCGCTTCAGTCTGCGATGCGCCGTGTGCCGGCGGAGTCGAGCCGTGCTCCTCGAGCGGAAGGCGTGCCGCGTGCTCGAACGTCGCGCGGCGCTTGCCGCTCCACGCCCAGACCCACACGCTGAGGAAGGCCAGGATCGCGAGTCCCGTCGCAATGCCGCGCACAGTGCCCATGTCCATCGTCGTCTCCCTCCGCGTCAGCGCCACTGCCTGGATGCGAGCCCGAGGCTCTGCAGATAGGCGATCAGCGCATCCATCTCCGTCTTGCCGCGGACCGCATCGGCGGCGGTGGCGATCTCCTCGTCCGTGTAGGGCACGCCGAGCCTGCGCAGCGCTCGCATCTTGCGAGCGGTGAGCGCCTCGTCGAGCGTGCGCTCGGCCAGCCAGGGATAGGCGGGCATGTTCGACTCGGGCACCACGTCGCGCGGATTCATGAGGTGGATGCGATGCCACTCGTCGCTGTAGCGGCCGCCGACGCGTGCGAGATCGGGACCCGTGCGCTTCGAGCCGAACTGGAACGGGTGGTCGTAGACCGACTCGCCCGCGACCGAGTAGTGGCCGTACCGCTCCGTCTCCGCGCGCAGCGGGCGCACCATCTGCGAGTGGCATCCGTAGCAGCCCTCGCGGATGTACACGTCGCGTCCTTCGAGCTCGAGCGGACCGTAGGGCTTCACGCCCGGCGCAGGCGTGTTCACCTGGCTCGAGAAGTAGAGCGGAACGATCTCGACGAGCCCGCCGACGCTGATGACTGCCGCGATCAGGATGCCGAGGAGTCCTGCACGCCGTTCGACGACTTCATGTCTCATGCGAATCCCCCGTCGCGCCGCTCACGCCGGCTGAGCCTGCTCGAGCGGTGGTGTCACCGCGACCTTGCGTCCGGCAAGGACCGTCTTCCTGTAGTTCCAGGCCAGCATGAACATGCCGGAGAGCACCAGAACGCCGCCCAGGAAACGCACCACGTAGTACGGGTACGTGGCGTTGAGCGCTTCGACGAACGTGTAGGTGAGCGTCCCGTCGGCATCGGTCGCGCGCCACATCAGACCCTGCATGATTCCGGCGACCCACATCGCGGTGATGTACAGCACGATGCCGATCGTCGTGATCCAGAAGTGCCAGTCGATGAGGCGCGTGCTCCACATCTGCGTCTGCCCGTAGAGCCGCGGGATGAGCACGTACAGCGAGCCGACGGTCGTCATGGAGACCCAGCCGAGTGCGCCGGAATGCACGTGCCCGATCGTCCAGTCCGTGTAGTGCGACAGCGCGTTGACCGTCTTGATCGACATCATCGGTCCTTCGAAGGTCGACATGCCGTAGAAGGACAGCGAGACGATCAGGAACTTGAGGATGGGATCCGTGCGCAGTTTGTGCCACGCGCCGGAGAGCGTCATGATGCCGTTGATCATGCCGCCCCATGACGGCGCGAGCAGGATCAGCGAGAACACCATGCCGAGCGTCTGGGCCCAGTCGGGCAGCGTGGTGTAGTGCAGGTGGTGCGGACCGGCCCACATGTACACCGAGATCAGGGCCCAGAAGTGCACGATCGACAGGCGGTACGAGTACACGGGCCGGCCGGCCTGCTTCGGCACGAAGTAGTACATCATTCCGAGGAAGCCGGCGGTGAGGAAGAAGCCCACCGCGTTGTGCCCGTACCACCACTGCACCATCGCATCGACGGTGCCCGCGTAGGCGGAGTACGACTTGAAGAGGGTCACCGGAATCTCGGCGCTGTTCACGATGTGCAGCACCGCCGTCGCGACGATGAAGGCGCCGAAGAACCAGTTCGCGACGTAGATGTGCTTGACGCGCCGCTTCGCGAGCGTGCCGAAGAAGACGATGAGGTAGGCGACCCAGACGAGGGCGATCAGGATGTCGATCGGCCACTCGAGCTCGGCGTACTCCTTGCCGCTCGTCCAGCCGAGCGGCAGCGAGATCGCCGCCAGCACGATCACCGCCTGCCAGCCCCAGAAGGTGAAGGCCGCGAGTCGGTCCGAGAACAGCCTCACGTGGCAGGTGCGCTGCACGACGTAGTAGGAGGTCGCGAAGAGCGCCGAGCCGCCGAACGCGAAGATGACCGCGTTGGTGTGCAGCGGCCGGAGTCTGCCGTACGACAGCCAGGGGAGCTCGAAACCGAGCTGGGGCCAGATGAGCTGCGCGGCGATCAGCACGCCGACCGCCATGCCGACGATGCCCCACACCACCGTCATCACGGTGAACTGCCGTACGACGGTGTCGTTGTACGGCTCTACGGGCGCGGTGTTCGCTTCTTTGTTGCTCACGTCGTCCCTGACCTCCCTTCAGGCTGCGAGCGGCTCGAGCAGCAGCGTGCCGGCTGCGGTGTTCGAGATCGGGATGTGGTAGTTGCGGTGAATCTCACGGACGGCGCCTTCGAGCGCCGCACGTGCGGTGATCCAGTTGAGAATCTCGACGCCCTGCGCGCCGGCGAGCGCCACGAGCTCGCGGCTCGTGTATCGCGTGAGGCGCGAGGGATCGGTCGCCAGGCTGTCGATGCACTCGAGATCGAAGGCCTTGTTGATGAAGCCTGCGCGCGTGCCTTCGAGCTGGTGCGACAGACCGCCCGTGCCGACGACCACGATGCGGATGTCCTCCTCGTAGGACTCGAGCGCGCGCCCGATCGCCCGGCCGAACTTCGCGCAGCGGACGGGCGAGGGCAGCGGATGCTGCACGGTGTTGATGAGGATCGGCACCGTGCGCACCGGCCGCTCGTCGGGCCAGAGCAGCAGCATCGGAATCGAGAACGCGTGATCGACGACCACCTGCTGGCAGGTCGCGATGTCGAACTCGTCCTCGATGAGGCACTCGATCACGTGCCAGGAGAGCCGCGGATCGCCCGCGAAGGAGCCGAACGGCGGCAGACCCCAGCCCTCGTCGGCGTTGTGGTACACCGGGGCGGCGCCGACCGCGAACGTCGGCAGATTGTCGAGGAAGAAGTTGAGGCCGTGATCGTTGTAGATGAGCACGGCGACATCCGGCTTGACCCGGGCGAGCCAGTCGCGCACCGGGTGCAGGCCGTCGAAGAAGGGCTTGAAGTAGGGATCCTGCTGGAGGTTCCTGTTCGCGATGGCACGGCCGATCATCGGCACGTGCGAGGTCATGATGGCTCCGACGATCTTCGCCATGGCTCAGCGCCCCGCTTCGACGAGCTTCTGCTTGAATTCCTCGACGGTCATTCCGGTCTGCATCGCGCCGATGTCCTGCACGTTGAGACCGAAGATTCCGAGGAGCTTCGCGAGGTAGTAGATGTTTCCGCCCGCCTCGAGCATCGCGAGCACGTCGCGGCGGCGTACGGCATCGCGCTGCTCCTCCGTGAGCCCGTACTTCGCGCAGTACGCCTCTTCGTCGGCGCGGAACGCCTCGCGGTTCTCCGCGCTGTTGAACGAGTAGCACATCCTGTTCAGCGCGTAGCCCTTCATGGCCATCTCGCCGTCGAACACGATGGTGCCGGGAATCTCGGGATGCTTCTTGGGAGCGTTCACGTGTCTCACCTCTTCGGGCGGAATTGTCCCGCCCGGGCGGTGCACGCGTGATTCGGAAATCTGCTGAGCCGGGTAGTGGATTTCCGCAGAACGCGGCGGGCGTCACGCCGCCTTCTGCGTTGGTGCCCCGTGCGGCAGAAGGAAAGCGGAGCGTGACGGTACGGTCACGCTCCGCCGGATGATGCGGGAAAGCGGAGAGAGGAAGAACGCGGCCTCAGGGGCGCCGTTCGAGATCCATCACCATGCGCACGAGCTGCGCGAGCGAATCCGCGCCCATCTTCTCCATCACGCGCGCGCGGTGAATCTCGACGGTGCGCTGGCTCACGCCGAGATCGGCGGCCATGATCTTGTTGGGCTTGCCCGCGGTGACGAGCCGCAGCACTTCGCGCTCGCGCGGCGTGAGCGTCTCGTAGCGTTCGCGGATGCGCTCGCTGGCACGGAGCGACTCGCGGACGGCGCGGTCCTTCTCGAGCGCCCGCTGCACGCGGTCGAGCAGCTCCTGATCGCGGAACGGCTTCTGCAGGAAGTCGAACGCGCCGTGCTGCATGGCCTCGACCGCCATCGGAATGTCGCCGTGGCCGGTGATGAAGATCACCGGAATCGTCGCACCGCGAAGGTTCAGCTGCTCCTGCAGCTCCAGCCCGCTCATTCCCGGCATGCGCACGTCGAGGATCACGCACCCGGGCCGCGTGGGATCGTACGCGTCGAGGAACTCCTGGGCGGATGCATAGGTGACGGCCGAAAGGCCGACCGACTTGAGCAGCAGTCGCAGCGCGCTGCGCACCGCGTCGTCGTCGTCGACTACGAATACCGTCGGACGGGTGTCGTTCATGTCACGTCACTCTGCGAGCACTGGTAGGCGGACGATGAAGCACGCGCCGTTCGGCACGTTCGCCCTGTAGCTGAGCGTTCCCTTGTGAGCATGCACGATGGTATGGCTGATCGACAACCCCAGACCGGTGCCGGACGGCTTGGTCGTGCAGAACGGGTGGAACATGCGGTCGAGGATCGCGGGGTCGACGCCGGGTCCGTTGTCGCTGATGGTGATCTCGATCTCCTCCTGCCCCACGGCCTCCGTGCGCACCGTGATATCGCGCCGTCCCGACGGCAGACTCTGCAGCGCTTCGATGGCGTTGCGCACGAGATTGAGCAGCACCTGCTGGATCTGCACGCGGTCGACGAGCACCTGAGGCAGCGCGGGAGCGAGGTCGAACGTAACCCGCACGTCGTGCATGCGCGCGTCGGTTTCGATGAGCGCGACCAGCTCTTCGATGAGCGCGTTGATGCTGGCCGGGACGCGTTCGGTGTCCTGGTTGCGCACGAGGCTGCGCAGCCGCCGGATGATCTCGCCGGCGCGCAGCGCCTGAGCGGCGGTCTGTCTGAGCGCCTCGCGCACGTCGTCGAGATCCACATCGTCGCGCTCGAGCAGCCTCTCGCAGGCCTGACAGTAGGTCGCGATCGCCGCGAGCGGCTGATTGATCTCGTGCGCGATGCCCGCGGCCATCTCGCCCATGGTCGCGAGGCGCAGCACGTGCGTCATGCGCTCCTGAGCGCGGCGCGCTTCTTCGGCCGCGTGCACCGCTTCAGTGACATCGTGCAGGGTGCCCGCGATGCGCCGCCGTCCGCCGGGTGCCGCCGCGACCTGGTAGCGCGTCTCGACGTGCCGGACGGAGCCGTTCGCGAGCACGAGCCGGCACGCGAGCGTGGCCGGACCCTCGCGCTCGATGGACTGGCGGAAGAGCCGCAGTGCCTGGTCCCTGTCGTCGGGATGCACCATCGAGAGCATGCGCTCCATGTTGAACACGTCCCGCTCGGGATCGAGGCCGCAGATGCGGTACGCCTCAGGGGACCAGTAGTCGTGCCGGCCGTCGGGGAGATAGACCTCGAAGTTTCCGATGCGCGCGATGCTCTGCGCTTCCTCGAGCAGCGCCCGGGTGCGCTCCAGCATGCGTTCGTTGAGCCGCTGCTCGGTGACGTCCTCGCCGGAGCAGAGGATGCCCGTCACGGTGCCGGGAGGGCTGCAGACGGCGATGCACCGCCAGGCGACGAGGCGCGGTTCGCCGTCGTCGCGCAGCACGTGGTATTCGCACGAGTGCGCCCGGTCGGCAGGACCCTCGACGATGTCCCTGAGGAGCGCCTCGACCTTGGAGCGGTCCTCCGGCGCGACGACCGTGCTGATCCACTCGCAACCGAACAGCGCGTCCTCGGGGATGCCGACGACCTCGCAGCCCTTGCGATTGATCATCGTGACCCGGCCGTCGAGATCGAGCGCGACGAGGATGGTCTGGGCGGCTTCCAGGTAGGCGTTCGCGCGGTCGCGCTCGCGCTGAGCTGCAGCCACCGCCTCGCGCCGGACGGTGATGTCCTGCACGAACCCGACGAAGCGTGCAGGGCCCGGGCCCGCGATGCGTCCGACGGACAGGGATACCGGGAACACCGTGCCGTCCCGGCGCTGAGCGTCCACCTCGCGGCCGATGCCGACGATGTGAGGAATGCCGCTCTCGAGATAGCGCTGGATGTAGGCGTCGTGCTGCCGCCGGTGGGGTTCCGGCATCAGGAGACTCACGTTCTGCCCGATGATCTCCTCCGCCTTGTAGCCGAACAGCCGCTCGGCCGCGCGGTTGAAGACTTCGATCCGGCCCCGGTGGTCGATGATGATCACGGCGTCGACGGCCGCGTCGAGCAGGGCCTCGAGCTCCGCGGAATAGCGGCGACGCTCGTCTGCCGGTTCGGCCTGGGCCGCGGTGGTGGTGTGCGCCGGTGTGGGTTCGGCGGTTTCGGCCGTCGCCGGAGCGGCGGATTCGGGGGTTTGGCGGAGCATGAGGGGATTATCCTGCGACCGGGCACGCGGCGGTTACGTACTTTCCGCAGGAGCGTAGGCACACGCTCGCATGGCGGGCAATATGGGATCGGGCCAGCATCCGGCAACTCGACAAGGAGCCGTCCGGAGCGTCGTGGACAAACTCAAATCCATCCTCGTAGTCATTGATCGTGCAAGCAATCCGCACCTGACACTTGCGAAGGCCTGCGTGATCGCGCGCCATGCGGGCGCCAGGCTCGAGCTGTTCATGTGCGATGCGGAACACGGCTATTCGCTGCGGCAGGCGTACGACGCGCGCGGGGTGAAGGAGGCGCGCGAGGCCTGCCTCGCGAGCGCGCGGCGCTATCTCGAGTCGCTGCGTCAGGCCGTGTCCGCCCCGGACATCGAAGTCACCGTGGACGTCGCCTGCGAGAGCCCCGAGTACCAGGGCATCATGAGTAAGGTGTACCGGAGCTGCCCGGACCTCGTCATCCGCGCGGCCCGCGCCAGCGCCGACCGGCGCACCGCGCCCGGCGTCGACGCCAACGCCCTGCAGCTCGTCCGCACGTGTCCCGTGCCGCTGATGCTGACTCATGGCAAGCCGTGGCAGCCTCAGCCGCGTTTCGCGGCTGCCATCGACGTATCGCCCGGCGAGACGCCGGGGCTCGCCAGCGCGACACTGCGTACCTCGGCGTATCTGGCGCGAAGCTGCGGGGCGGGCCTCGACGTGCTCTACGGCGAGCGTGAGACGGAGTCCGATCCGGCCGTCCGGGAGGAGCTCGCCCGGCTCGCCCGCGAGGTGAACGTTCCGCCCGAGCGCGTGCACGTCGTGAAGGGCGACCCGGCGCGTGCGGTGCCGGGCTTCGCCGCGGAGCAGGGTTACGACGTGATGGTGCTCGGTGCGCTGTCTCACCGGCCGGGACTCGCACCCATCGTGGGAACGCTGACGGGCAACGTGCTCGAGACGCTCGACTGCGACTGCGTGCTCGTGAAGCCCGGCTCCTACCGTCTGCCGGCGTCACCGCCCGTGGAAGCCGGCGCGACGCAGTCACTCGCCTGAGCGCAGCCGGGCCGTCGGGCCCGGCTGCCGGAGAGCGTGACCGGATCGCGGGACCGATTCCGCCGGCTTCGGATCGCCGGACTTCAGATCGCTCTGGAGTGAACCTGCGCCGTCGGCGGTGGCAGGTAGGCGTCGAACACCATCGCGACGTTGCGCATGAGGAGCCGCCCGGCGGCCGTGATCGCGATCTGGCGCTCGCCGATCTCCACGAGGCCGTCGCTCTCGAGAGAGCGCAGGCGCTCGAGCTCCGTGCGGAAGTAGTCGTCGAAATCGATGCCGAAGCGCGTTCCGATCGCATCGCGGTCGACGACCGCGTGACACATCAGCTCCTGGATCACGGCGCGGCGCACCCGGTCGTCGAAGTCGAGCGCGATGCCGCGCTGGATCGGCAGCCGGCCGGCATCCACCGCTGCGTAGTAGTCCTCGAGCTTCTTGCAGTTCTGTGCGTACACGTCGCCGATGCGGCCGATCGACGTCACGCCGAGCCCGACGAGATCGCAGTACGCGCGCGTGGAATACCCCTGGAAGTTGCGCTGCAGAGTTCCCTCGCGCTGTGCGCGCACGAGCTCGTCCTGCGGCAGGGCGAAGTGGTCCATGCCGATGTAGACGTAACCTGCCGACGTGAGCTTCTCGATGGTGAGCGCAAGGAGCGCGAGGCGCGTTTCCGGGCCGGGCAGATCCTCGGCGCGGATGCGCTTCTGCGGTTTGAAGAGGTGCGGCATGTGCGCGTACGCGTAGACCGACAGGCGATCGGGGCATGCGGCGATCACCGTATCCAGCGTGCGCGCGAAGCGCTCCGGCGTCTGCAGGGGCAGGCCGTAGATCAGATCGAGGCTGATCGAGCCGAATCCCGCGGAACGTGCGCTCTCGATGAGCCGCAGTGTCTGTGTCACGGGCTGCACGCGATTGACGGCCCGCTGCACCTCGGGATCGAAGTCCTGCACGCCGAGGCTCATGCGGTTGAAGCCCATCGCGGCAAGCCTCGCGGGTGCGTCGGTTTCGACGCTCCTCGGGTCGATCTCGATCGAGTACTCGCGATCCGGCGCGTTCGTGAGCGGAAAGTGCCGGGCCAGGTGCTCCATGAGCCCACCGAGCTGATCCGCATCGAGAAAGGTCGGCGTGCCGCCGCCGAAGTGGAGCTGCTCCACGGTACGCCCGCCGCCGAAGAGCGCTCCCTGCATCTCGATCTCGCGCTTCAGGCGCTCGAGATACCTCTCGGCCTTCTCTCTGCTTCGCGTGATGATCCGGCTGCACGCGCAGTAGAAGCACGGGCTCGTGCAGAAGGGGATGTGAACGTACAGCGAGAGCGGCTGAGCACCGGCCTCGCGGCTCGCCTCGACGGCGGCCAGGTAGTCGTCCGCACCGAAGTCGGGGCGGAACTGGACTGCCGTTGGATAAGAGGTATACCGCGGACCCGGACGGTCGTAGCGACGGATCAGGTCCGCGTCGAACGAGACGGCGGGGAGGATATTCATGCCGGGATGATCGAGGCCCGGCCGTGCGCGATGAATGCGTAGATTCCACAGTCGCCGCGGGCTTTCCGCAGCGGCTCCCCGGTCTCCCGATGGGCGAGACGTGCGGGAGTATCAGCCTCCGTTCCGAGGCAATGAATCGCCCGGCGGCCGGTCTAATGCGGCAGCTGCGGATCCTGGGGAGGCAGTCGTTCCTCGGAGGGCTGAGGCGGCAGGGATTGCGCCGGCGGCGGCGTCTCATCGGATTCCATGGGTGCGGTTGCCATCCGGGTCCGGCCCGGCTGCTGCCTCCAGTACTCGTCGAACTGCCGGCTCCAGTTGGCGCTCGTCAGGTTCGGCCACCTGCCGTCCTGAAAGCTCGGGGCCTGCTTGATCTGCTCCCGCTCGAGGATCAGCTTGTCGCCCGAGAGTTGAGCGGCCACCACTCGCCACGGCACCGCCGTCAGCTTCTCGCCGACACCGAGCGTGCCTCCGTGCGCGACGATCGCGTGCGTGATCCTGCCGCTCGAATCGAGCACGAGGTCCTCGACCTTCCCGACCGATTCGCCGGTTGCGGTCTGAACTTCGATGCCGACGAGCTTCGAGGTCCGGTGCTGATCGGACGTGTGGAAGCCGCCGGAGGTGGGAGGCGCCTCGCGCTCGGCGAGCGCCGTGCCCCGGTGTGTCTGATCCTGCGGCTGCTGCGCGCCTTGCGGCGGTGGTACGGCCGGGTCCTGAGGCTGCTGAGTCTGAGCAGCGGCGGCCGTCGCCAGGCCCAGCGCCGCCGCTACGCCGAGCAATCCCATCCTGCCCATGATCGACCTCCATGTTGAGCGTCCATCCGCCGCGCCGGCGGCGCTGCGTGGCTCGCGGTTGATCCGCAAACCTCATGCCCGGGCGTACCGCGGCTGCCGGGAGAGCCGGCAGCCGCGGTACGGGAAGAAGAGGCCGTCCGGAGGCCGTGCAGCCGGTTCCGGCGGATCACATCTCGAGGCAGATCTTGCCGAAGTGCTTGCCCGATTCCTCGTAACGGAACGCTGCGGCGATCTCGCCGAGCGGGAACGTGCGGTCGATGACCGGCTGCAGCCCGCCCGCCTCGATGGCGCGCACCATGTCGATCTGGTGCTGCCGGCTCCCGACGATAAAACCGTGCAGTCGCTGCTGGCGCGCCATCAGCGCGGCGGTCGGCACCATTCCCTGTCCGCCCGTCAGCACGCCGATGAGCGCGATGTGACCGCCGATCCGGCACGCGGTGATCGACTGCGGCAGCGTGCCCGGACCGCCGACTTCCACGACGTGATCGACGCCGCGCCCGCCCGTCCAGTCGAGCACACGCCGGCCCCAGTCCTCGTGCTTGCGGTAGTTGATCGTGTATGCGGCACCGAGCGCGCGCAGGCGCTCGAGCTTCTCGTCCGACGAAGAAGTGGCGACGACCGTCGCGCCCATCATCCGCGCGAACTGCAGGGCGAATATGGACACTCCGCCCGTGCCCAGCACCAGCACACAGTCGCCGGCCTTGAGTCCTCCGTTCACGACGAGCGCACGCCAGGCGGTGAGGCCGGCCGTGGTGAGCGTTGCCGCCTGTGCGTGGCTGTAACCCTTCGGGGCACGAGTGAACCAGGTGGCAGGGCGCACGACCCGTTCGCGCGCGTACCCGTCGACGCCGTCACCCGGCGTGGTGGAAAAGTCTGCAACGGGCGGGGCTCCGTCCAGCCAGGTGGGGAAGAAGCAGGAGACGACCGCGTCGCCGACCGAGAATTCGGTGACGCCAGGGCCGACGGCTTCGACCACTCCCGCGCCGTCCGACATCGGAATGCGGCCGTCCTCGGTCGGCATGCGGCCCGTCACGACCGCGTAGTCGTGGAAATTCAGCGAGCTCGCGTGCAGCCGCACGAGAATCTCGCCGGGTCCCGGCGCGCCGGGCTCTTCGATGTCGACCAGCTCCAGGCGATCGAGTCCGCCGGGCTTGCGCAGTCTGATCCCCTTCATGCTCGTATCTCCCTCCCGTTGAAAGCGCGCACGATAGCATCGGCGCGGAGCCGGAAGAATTCACCCGCGTTCCGGGTCATTTCCTCACGGCTCGCGCCGTCCCAGCGCCGCAGCCCAGGCGTCGTAGCATCGCTGATGCATGCCGAAGGCGCGTCCGGTCCAGGGGTGATCGAAATAGAGAAGAAACTCCAGCTCGTCCGGGGACACCGGTGTGCCGCAGAGCGCGCAGGCCCGGCCGCTCCCGTACTGCGCATGCGCGTCGACGGGCTCCGTGCGCGGCAGCTCGGCGCGGGTGATCTTGCGGCGCGCCTGCCGATGCAGAGCGTTGAGTGCGTGTCCGGCAATCGGTCCCATGCCGCCCGCGCAAGCAATCCCGGTGCCTCGCCGAGCACACGAGCACGTTGCGCCGGGACCTCGGCACGCCCCCATAGTAGACTTCGCGCCGTCCTGTCGCTCGCACGCGGGGGGCGTTCATGGGGGCGGTGCTCGAACTCGAAGGGGTGACCAAGAGCTTCGGCGAGGTGCGCGCAGTCGACGAACTGCACCTCGACGTGCGACGCGGGGCCACGTACGGACTCATCGGGCCGAGCGGAGCCGGCAAGACGACGGTCATCCGCATGATCATGTCGATCCTCTTTCCCGACCGCGGCTCGCTCACCGTGCTCGGCCGCAGATCCGCGCTCGAAGCCAAGGACCGCATCGGCTATCTGCCGGAGGAGCGCGGCGTCTATCGCAAGATGCGCGTCGACGCTTTCCTCGCCTACATCGCCGGTCTCAAGGGCGTGCCGCGCCGCAGGGCGCTCGAGCGTGCGACGCGGCTGCTCGAGCGGCTGGGTCTCGCCGACTCGATGAGAAAGAGATGCGAGGATCTCTCGAAGGGCATGCTGCAGCGTGTGCAGTTCGTGGCTTCGATCATCAACGAGCCCGAGCTGCTCATCCTCGACGAGCCCTTCAGCGGTCTCGATCCGGTGAGCGTGCGCGTGCTGCGCGAGCTGATCGCGGAGGAGCAGCAGCGCGGCGCGACCATTCTCTTCTCCACGCACATCATGGCGCACGCGGAGGAGCTCTGCGAGCGCATCGTCATGATCCACAAGGGCCGCAAGGTCCTCGACGAGCCCATGGCCGCGCTGCGGCGCCGTTTCGATACGCGCAAAGTCCGATTCGAGCCGCTCGACGAGACCGCCGATCTCGAGCCGCTCTCGAGGTTCCCTGGAGTCGTGCGCATGGTGCGCACCGGTGAAGGGTGCGAGCTCGAGCTCGCCGAGAACGTCGACGCCGCCGGGATCATGCGCAACGCCGCCGCAGCGATCGCACCTGCTCGCATCGAGCTCGCGCGGCTGAGGCTCGAGGACATCTTCATCCGTCTGGTGGCTGCGGACGGCAGGGGCCTCGAGATGTCGGAGCAGGCACTGCGCACGCACCTGCAGGGTCTCGGGAACGAAGGAGTCGCGGCATGATCGGCCGGGCGGCGCTCGTCGCGAAGCGCGAGTACGTGACGACCGTCAGCAGCAAGGGGTTCCTCATCGGCCTCCTGATCATGCCGGTGATGCTGGTCCTCATCGGAACGCTCGTTCCGCGTCTCCTCGACGCGCAGCGTGCGCAGGTCCGTGCCGAAGTCGCCGTGATCGACCGCTCGGGCAGTGCCCTCGACGAGCTGCGCGCGTCCTTCGATCCGCAGGCGCTCGCGGCCCGCATGACGGCAGGCGCTCGCGGCGGCATGCCCGCCCGAAATGCCTCGCCGCCGGTGCTGACGCTCGTCGAGCGGCCGGGGAGTGCGGACATCGAATCCGAGAAGGAATGGCTTCTTGCTGACGGGAAGCAGCGCGCGCAGAGAGCGATCGTCGTCGTCCATCCCGACGCCGTCGAGCGCCGGCCAGATGCGCAGGAGTTCGGGTCGTACGATCTCTATGTTTCCGCCGGGCTCAGAGACGCCGCGGAAAGCGCGATCCGCGAAAGCGTGCGCCAGGCGCTGATCGGCGCGCGGCTCAAGGCGAGCGGGCTCGAGCCGTCGGCCATCCAGGCTGCGATGCGCGTGTCGCGGACGAACGCGACCATCGTCGCGGCGGGCGGCGAGCAGAAGGCGCAGCGGGGTTTCAACCGCGCGCTGCCGTTCGTCTTCGGGCTGCTCCTCTTCGTCGGCGTCATGTCGAGCGGTCAGACACTGATGACGTCGATGGTGGAGGAGAAGTCGAGCCGCGTGGTCGAGGTGCTGCTCGCCGCCGTCTCGCCGCTCGAGCTGATGTGGGGAAAGCTCCTCGGGCAGCTCGGCGTGGGACTGACGGTCATGTCGGTGTACGTCGGGCTCGGCATCCTCGGGCTTTCCCAGTTCCAGCTGCTCGGCCTGCTCGATCCCGCGCTCGTCGTGTACCTGCTCGTGTTCTTCGTCATCACCTATCTGGTGTTCGGTGCCCTCATGCTCGCGGTCGGCGCGGCGGTGAACCAGATGGCGGACGCTCAGACCCTCATGAGCCCGGTGATGCTGCTGCTCATCGCGCCGTACGTGCTCTCGTTCTTCATCGGTCAGGCACCGGATTCACCGTTCAGCATCGCAGTGAGCTTCATCCCGCCCGTGAACTCTTTCGGCATCCTGGCGCGGCTGGCCTCGGATTCACCACCGCCCGTCTGGCAGGTGCTGCTCTCGATGCTCGTCGGCATTGCCGCAGCCGTGGCGACCGTCTGGTTCGCGGCCAAGACCTTCAGAATCGGCCTGCTGATGCACGGCAGGCCGCCGAACTTCGCCACGCTCATCCGCTGGGCGCGGATGGCGTGACGGGCGGACTGGCGTCGAGATGGCGGAACCCGCCGAACGGTCCGAGGCTGCGCCTGCGCGCTCGAGCCGCATCGCCTCGCTGCTCGTCGCGAGCGGCATCCTGCTGAGCCGCATCGTCGGTCTCGTGCGCGAGCGTGCGATCGCGACGTTCTTCGGGGCGGGTCTGCACGCCGACGTGTTCGCCGCGGGGCTGCGCATGCCGAACGTGCTGCAGAACCTGCTCGGCGAGGGAACGCTGAGCGCTTCTTTCATTCCCGTCTATTCGGAGCTGCTGGGGCAGGGGAGGACGAAGGAGGCGGGCCGCGTCGCGGGCGCCATGTTCGCGCTGCTCCTCGGCATCGCCGGGCTGATCTCGCTCCTCGGCATCCTGCTCGCGCCCGTGCTCGTCACGGTGTTCACGCCGGGCTTCGACGGCGAGCGCCGCGAGCTGATGATCACGGTGGTCCGGATCCTCTTTCCGATGACCGGTGTGCTGGTGCTCTCCGCATGGGCCCTCGGCATTCTCAACAGCCACCGGCGGTTCTTCGTGCCGTACTTCGCGCCGGTGCTCTGGAACGCCGCGATCATCGCCGCACTGATCGCGTTCGCACGCCGGACGGATCTCGACGGGCTCCTGATGGCGGCGGCCTGGGGTGCCCTCATCGGCGGCTTCCTGCAGTTCGGCATCCAGCTCCCGTGGGTGCTGCGGCTCGATCGCGAGATCCGTCTCAACAGTGGACGGAACGAGCCTGCGTTCCGGGAAGCCGTGAGGAACGCAGGCCCGGCGATTCTCGGGCGAGGCGTCGTGCAGCTCAGCTCCTATGTGGACATGGTGCTCGCGAGCCTCCTCGCGATCGGCGCCGTCGCGCGGCTGCGCTATGCGCAGACGCTCTACGTGCTGCCCGTCAGTCTCTTCGGGATGAGTGTCGCGGCAGCGGAGCTGCCCGAGCTGGCGCGCGAGCGGCTCGGCGCAGTGGAGACGCTGCGCGCGCGCATGATCGAGGCATCCCGTCGCGTCGCGTTCTTCGTCGTGCCGACGCTCGTCGCGTTCGTGCTGCTCGGCGACGTGTTCGTCGCGGGAATCTACAGGGCCGGGGAGTTCGGTTCGGCGGACGTGACCGTCGTATGGCTCACGCTCGCGGCCTACAGCCTGGGGCTCCTCGCCTCGACGAGCACGCGCATCTATCAGTCCGCGTTCTTCGCGCTGCGCGATACGAAGACGCCGGCGCGGGTTGCTGGACTGCGGGTGCTCACGTCTGCCGTCGCAGGTGCCGTTGCGATGACCCAGTTCGAACCCGTGACAGTGGGATCGCTGCGCATTCCCGCGGGAGTGTTCGCGGACGTGACGGTTGGCGGAACACCGCTGGGACCCGTGGGGCTCGCGCTCGGTGCGGCGGCCGGTGCGTGGCTCGAGTGGGCGCTGCTCCGTGCGCGGCTCGCACGGCACATGGGCTCCGTGGGCGCCGGTATCGGATCGTTGACGCGCATGTTCGCAGCTGCGCTGCTCGGCGCCGCTGCGGGATACGGCGTGTCGCAGACGATGCCAGACCTTCATCCGCTGCTGCTCGCGGCGCTGGTCGCGGCGGCCTTCGGGGTGGTGTATCTGGCTGTCGCGCACGTGGTGGGGCTGGACGAAGCGGGTCGCATGGTGGGCGGCGTCCTGCGCCGAATCCGGCGCCGATGACATATCCGGCACCGGAAATGCGGCCGTGCCGTAGCCACGGGCGCTGACGCACGATAGGCTCACGACCGCGACCGGACGAGGGAGGCAGACGAGAATGTTTCGGTACCGCACGTCTTCGTCGCGACACCCGGGCGCAGGCATCCATCTCGCGCTCGTCGCGATTCCGCTGATCGTCGCCGCATGCGCCGCGGCGCCTGCATCGCAGAGTGCAGGCACGGCGGCTCAGACTGCAGACACGGCGGCCCCGAGCACTGGGGCGGCAACGCAGAGTACCGGCATGGCGGGCCCGTCCTCGAGCACGGGGCCGCAGGGTTATCTGAAGCCGGATGCGCTCGATATCACGGCGATCATTCCGCGTGCACCCGAAAAGGGTGACGCGCGCGATGAAGCCGATCGGCGGATCTTCCGCGAGACGCGGGTGCTCGAAGGCACGCCGCGCTGGGCGATGGCGGCGGACGACGCGAAGTTCAGTCCGGCCGACGTGCTGCGCCACTTCTCGTGCAGCGTGGATGTGGAGCTCACTCCGGAGAACGCGCCGCGGACGGTGCGTGTGGCGCAGCGCGCGCTGCGCGATACGGGTCGAGCGATGTCAGTCGCGAAAGCCCACTTCAAGCGCGTGCGTCCGTATCTCGTCGACGAGGGTCCCATCTGCGTGCCGGGAGACGAGCTCGCGAAGTCCTACGACTATCCATCGGGTCATGCGACGGCCGGCTGGACGTGGGCGATGGTGCTCGCGCAGGCCGTTCCCGAGCGCGCGACGCAGATCTTCGCCCGCGGCCGCGCGATCGGCGAAAGCCGCGTGGTGTGCGGCGTGCACAATGCGAGCGCGGTCGAAGCGGCTCGTGTGTCGACCTCGGCGGTGATGACGGTCGTCATGACGACGCCCGAGTACCAGGCCGATCTGCAGGCGGCGCGCGAGGAGCTCGAGGAGCTGCGGCGTACGGGTCCGAAGCCGGATCCCGCGCGCTGCGCAGAGGAAGCCGCGCTGATCGCCGAGACTCGCTACTAGGCGACTTCCTGCATCGCAGGCATCGAATCGTCTTCGCGCGAGTCCTCGTGTGGCCCGGGCGCGAGCGGGTCCACGTGCTGGTGCACGAGGCGCCACTCGCCCGCTTCCCGCCGGAAGATCTCGGTGACGCGCAGGTTGATCGACACCTCTTCGTCGCGCCCCTTGAGCCGTGCGGTAGCTCTGTAGAAGCCGGTCCAGTAGCCGAGCGTGTCGCTCGAGCCCATCGCCACGAGCTCGATCTCGCTGCGGCCGTAGCGGAAGCTCGCCGAATCGCGTTCGAAGCGGAGTCGAACCTCGTGTGCGCCCAGCACGGCGCCTCCGTTCGGCGGAAAGCACGTGGCGGAAAGGCCTTCCGTCGCGAGCCCGAGCATCGGCGCGGGCTCACCGTTCAGGTAGGCGCTCGCCGCCAGCGCGCGCCGCCGGATGAAATTCTCGAAGCGCTCCATGCCCACTCCTCATTCGGCCGGGCGTGAGACCGGCGCGCCCTTGTCCTTCACGATGAACACGAGGAACTTCGCAGGCTCGGTCCCGCTCGCGTTCGCGGAGCGGCGATGCACGTCGCTCGGCTTCTCGTGAAACGTCTGTCCGCGACGCAGCGTGACCGGCTCCTCGCCGTCCACCTGCATGACCACGGAGCCCTCGAGCACGTACACGAACACGTGCGCGTCGTGGCGGTGCGGCATGGACGAGCCGCCGGGCGGGTAGGTCACGGTCAGCATGACGGCTTCCTTGCCGGGGATTCCCGGCAGCTCCTCCGTTCTGAGGACCTCGACGGCAGCACCGTCGTCCGCGAGCACCGGCGAACTCGTTGTCACCAGCAGTGTCAGGGCAGCGGCGCCTGTGAGAAAGGTTCTGCTGCGGATGCTCTTCCTCATGCACGTGCCTCCGATTGACGTCGGATGGGCAGGTACCTGCACAATGCGCCGGGTCGTGGTACCTCTACAGGTCCACGGTCGGGGAATTTCATGGAGCCACTTTTCGAGCTGCCCATCCGCATCCCGCCCCGGCACTCCCGCGACCGCGTCCGAGCTCTTCATGCTCAGCTTCGCGCCGCGATCCTGCAGGGCCGGCTGAAGCCGGGACTGAAGCTGCCCGCGACGCGTGCGCTCGCGGCCGCATACGGCGTTTCGCGCAATACCGTCGTTGCCGCATACGACCTGCTGCTGAGCGAGGGCTATCTCGTCGCACGTCGCGGCTCCGGCACGTTCGTGGCGGACGTGCTGCCGAGGTTCCGTGAGCGCAGCGCCTCGCGCGGTAACGGCACGGGGAGCGATCCGCGAATCAATCCGTACTGGCGTCAGCGTGAGCCTCTTCCGGGGGACCATCCGCTGCTTCGCGTCGCGCCGAGGCTCGACTTTCACCTCGGCGTTCCCGATGCCGCTCGTTTTCCCTTCGACATCTGGCGACGTCTCACCGCGCGTTCGTTGCGGACCGCATCCAGGCGGCCTGCTTCTTACGACGATGCCTGCGGACGGCCGGCGCTCCGCGAGGCCATCGCGAAGCACGTGTCGTTCGCGCGAGCGGTCGCGTGCAGTCCCTCGGACGTCATCGTCACGGCCGGTGCGCAGCAGGCGTTCGATCTCCTGGCGCGCGTGCTGGTGATGCCGGGGCGCACCGTCGTCGCCGTCGAGAATCCCGGCTATCCGCCGCTGCGCGCGGCGTTCGCCGCATTCGGAGCGAAGATCGCTCCGGTGCCTGTCGACGGAGAAGGGCTGATGGTCGAGCGGGTGCCCGAGGACGCGGGCATCATCTGCGTGACGCCATCGCACCAGTATCCGCTCGGTGTGGTGATGTCCGCGCGCCGGCGCGCGGCGCTGCTCGAGCTCGCGCAGAAGCGCCGGGCGATCGTGATCGAGGACGACTACGACGCGGAGTTCCGGTACGGCGACCGGCCGCTCGATGCGCTGCAGACGCTGGATCGGTCCTCGTCGGTGTTCTACGTCGGGACGTTCTCGAAGAGCCTGTTCCCGGGCATCCGCCTCGGATTCGTCGTCGCGCCGGAGTGGGCGCGACGGGCGCTCGGCGCGGCCAAGCAGTGCGCCGACTGGCACTGCTGCGTGCTGACGCAGGATACGCTGGCGGCGTTCATCGAAGAGGGACATCTCGCGCGTCACGTGCGCCGGATGCGCAGCCTCTACGCCGCGCGGCGTGCGGCGCTGCTCGACGGACTGCGAACGCATTTCAGCGGCTGGCTCGATCCCGTTCCGTCGGCCGCAGGGCTCCATCTGTGCGCGCTCGCAGATGCGTCGGTCGATATGGAGGCTTTCGTCGACAAGG